>OBKM01001070.1_pt1 | contig 11769 bp, 11 predicted proteins | sample 1519691 | NCBI WGS metagenome assembly OBKM01 (sample SAMEA37050418, study PRJEB22526) | metagenome | biome: saline pan; feature: lake; material: water | place: Egypt | collected 2015 | depth 0.5 m
GCGCGGATCTCATCTTTCGAAGCAACTTCTCCATTCTCTCGGAGAAACTCACGAATAGCCCGTTGCACGCTTTCGAAATTAGCTCCGACCTATCGCGGTGTGGTCACTAGCGTCTAAAATAGTCACTTTAACTAGACTAGAAGTCGGATCGATAGTATGTCCACTACTAGATCCGACACGAGTGAAAACACAGCCACATCCCATAAGATTGCTGTTCGTGAGTTCCTCCGCACCCACGGTGAGGTCGCTTCGAAGGACCAACTCCGCGCTGGCACCGAGGTGCCAGCGTGGTATATCGATCAGATAGCTTCCCAAGATCCCTTCTACACCTCGCTCAATCATCACGGTAGCTACGTCGCCAGTAAACACGTCGTTGGCCACAGATCAACTCATGACGGCTTCTGGCGGCCCGAGGTGGATGACGGCATCGCCGTCTTCCACCGCAAAGAAGACACCAAATCGACGCTCAAATACCTCGCATTCAATCGCCCTTCCGGACTCACTCCACCCGAAGCAAACAATCTCCTCGGTCGCCGTTGCTATCGACCACTCCGAAAACTCGCTGAGCAACAAGAGATCCATGCCGTTGACTGGCAAAACACGACTCTTTACCTTCACAGCTGGTCGTCCCGCCGGGACGGCCAGCTGTCACAACGTCAGACCGACCAACCGACCGATGTCACGCCGGAAGAACCAACCGAAGACGGCTATCTCTACCGAGACGAGCTCGTTGCTACGTTCCTCTCGGTCGCTGTCTCACAGATCCACTCTATTGCTCCCGAACGAGCAGCTGCACTTGTCTTGCGGCAGTTCGAGGGCGACTCGTTCGACGCCCTCGAACGCCGCCTTCGGCGCAACCATTCCTTCAGGGAGGCACTGGACTATGTCGAGCCAGAGGATGTCCCCGACGGGACATCCCTCTGGCGGGCCTTCAACGAACTCCAACCGGACGAACTCCGAGACTGTCTCCAGTCGATGTGCGGCGAGTTGCTCGATGATCACGACCACGCTGGAGAGTTCATCATCATCGACGGAACCCACATTGCCGCCTGGGCAAACACACGTGAAGAGATCGAAAACGGCGATGTTGAAGGAGCGAGCTGGGGCAAACACGAAGGCTCGTTCTACGGCTATAAGGTGTTTCTCGTCGTTGACGCCGCAAGCGAGTTGCCGGTCGCCATCACGATGGAGACCGGCAAACGGAACGATACGACAGCGTTTGAACCGCTCATCGAGGAGTTCGATGAGCGGTACGACACCGACGAACTCCAGGCTGCACTAGCTGATGCCGGCTTCGACAGTCAGGACAACCGTGAGTTCTGCCAAGACCGCCTCGATTGTCCGTTGCTGACGTCGATCAATCCCCGCAGATCGTCGCCGTTAGCGACGATCAAGGAGGAAATCAAAGAGCTGTTCAAGGAACATGGCGAGGAGATCGACAGTCCTTACGACGCTCTGGAGCGACTCCCGCAGGAACAACTCTCGGAGTACGGTGTTGAGGTTGGCAGCGTCGAGGAGACCTATATTTTCCAGGCGATCAAAGAACGGATGCATCGACACCTGCGAGCAGGTGTCGAGCGCGTGTTCTCCCGGCTGAAGTCCTTTACTGGTCTTGATCGTGTCCGTGCACGCAAGGAGAACAACGTCGAGACCCACGTCGTTCTCTCAGCAGTCGCACTGGTTGCAGCGTCTCTCACCGCGAAACGGCAGAACAAACCAGGGCTGATACGCTCACCGAGTCGGCTCATTTGACCGTTGGGGCACCTGTCCGAAAAACAGGTGCCGCCGCCTGAGAGGCATCGCTCTCAGGCGGCTCTCTGTCGTGATCGTATCTTGACTGATCAAGGTGAGCTTCCGGCTGAGACGGGCACTTCTATCAAGAAACAGAACATCATTGGGTCAGCACTGCCGATAGGTGGTCAGTTTCTGGTCTGCCCGTCCCGTCCGGCGAACTAATCTTGAACGTGCAACAGGGTATTCCATACTACACCGTGTTCCGCACGTGGTTTGAGAGGATTCCAACCAAAACGTGGCGTGCGTTTCTCGGTGCTACCGTGCGTGCGCGAAGCTGGTGGTTGGAGTTCCGTGAGATGCTGCTGAAAGCCACCGTCTACAACCTTCGACGGAGCGTCCGATATCCGTGAAATCCGCCGCCGTGTACCGGAACTACAGAGCCGTATCACCTTTCGTTGATTTCGATCTTAAGTTGGTACTCGAGAACGCCGCGATCGGACGAAACAGCGACGTAGTGATGTCCACTCTCGTCAGCAACAGCAGAGACGGTAGGCTCGTCTTCGTGCCATTTGATCGCCGACTCAGCAATTTTCCACCGATCAGGATCATAGACGGCCACCGTGGGAGTGCTGATGCTCATGTTGTTGAGGTCGACTCCAGCCGTGAGTTGTTCGCCACGGGCAAGTTCGACCGCAAAATGGTGAGTTGTAGAGGTGTCGAGAGTATAAGATCCGTGTGTACCTGACTCCAGCGTGGGCGCAGCGTCGAATCCTAGCTTGTAGTCGTCCGTGCGAAGTCGGATGACCGCCTTCGCTTTTTTACCCACCCAGCGGTCGAGTACGCTCGGTCTCACCTGCTGTAAGCCGTAAACGATTGCCTGGACCACCGGGTTGATCACGAACCATAACACCCAGACGACCGGGAACAGGATCAGGACAACAATAGCTACGCCGGTTCCGCCAACTAAAAACGCGTCCCGTTCTTCCGGGAACAACCCGGGCCACATGAATGAGATGATGTGACTCACAGCGTTGAGAACACCGAATGCGAGGACTGCTCCGGCGATCGCAACCGTCCCAAGCAGTCCCGTCGGGAGCCCCAAAACCGGATGTGTAACGAACAAATCTGAGGAAGCTCGAAATCCGATTCCCGCTGCGACGAACACCCCACAGATTACCACCACGCGAGTGGCCACTTCGAGGAGGTGACCGGCCAACGGTACCTGTTCGTCTTTCTCTCCCAGAGGAAATGGAACAAACTGTAGGTGCGTGTAGCGGATCGGCCCTTTCGCTAACGGCGCGAGCTCTCCTATAACACGCTCGTGTACCGATGGTGAGGTGGTGGTTCCGGATGACTCATCGGTAACCTCAGATACTTCTTTTTGTCCCGAGTCTGAGATTGGTCCACCGAGTGACTCGGTCACGCTATCCGGCTCGGATGCGTTTTCCCCTGCCGCGGGCTCAACTGTGATCGCTTGCGTGAGAGTGATATCCAAACTATCGTCGGGAGTGTTGACCCGTCCGTCGATCATGTACGGGCCGGTCGCTGTTGCGTGGCAGATCCATCGAACCTCGTGTATATTTCCTGGTTCGACTGTGAGCGTCTGTTGTCGATCGGAACCCGCCTTTGTATCCACCTCGAGCCCCCGTGGGGAATCGATTTCGATGGCACAATCCACGTGGTCCTCCAGCAGAACGGGCGCACGAACAGACAGGATGAGTTCAATTGTGTCGTCGACATCTGGATCCGTAACCGGTGCGTGAAAATCTACCATCCAGCCATTATTCGGTTGAGCATAATCATCGGACATGATGCCTATTCTAGTGGTTTAAAGAAATTGGCATGTCTCAAGTTTATAAATCCACGGGAAAACGACTCCTATGAGGACAAAATAAGAGGATTGCTTGAGAGCGAGAACCCTTCGATCAGATGGAGTTAGCTTGAGTACTGATCAGGTATCGGTAGCTCAACTCTTCTATAAGCACCATTTTGAGCCAGTGGTTCACAGCGTTGACCGGTTCCACAAAGTACCGGTAGTGAACCTCAGAAGTAGTGATATAGCGCGCGAATCGATTACTCGGTCTGTTCTGTACCCTTAACCAGTCGCCGTTTCAGTAGGTAAGCTGCGCCCCCGACGCTGGCGAGTGCCTCACCGATACCAAATCCGGGTATAGAGTCCTCGGCCTCTGGTTGTGACTCAGGTTCTTGTTGCCCAGATTGGTCCGGTGGTTCTTCAGCCGTAATGACGAGTGATTCGACCGTCCGATCACTGTTATCTGGGCTATCACCAACATAGTAGTCAGCAATCGCAGAGATCGCATGCGCTCCAGCAGCATTCACCGTGAGATCAATTTGGATATTTTCTTGACTGTTCGGCGGCAGGGTGGCGACTGCAGTGAATTGATTCGCTCCTTCTTCAGCTCCCCGAACTCCCGTTATATTCACATCGCTTGGTGTCTCCACAAGAAGTTGTGCCGTGAGTTCGTCGCTGGTCAGAAAGTTGTTGACACTGTAGATGATTTGTGTGGTTTCACCCGGCTGGACTTCTGTATCAGTCGGGTCGGACCTGAAGGATAAATACGGCCACACTGGTCGCCTACGCCTCGAAGTGTGTGGCGCTCCGAAATGGGACGGCGAACAGGGCCGCTTGGAGATACAGTACGACGAGACAGACGACACGTTCAGGGCCTTTCAGCCTGTTACCGTACCTGATTTTCGACAGGATTCACCACTGGCTTCGGAAGAAGCCGCACTGGACGTGGGCGCAAACAATCTCGTCGCCTGTACTACCACAACAGGCCAGCAGTACCTCTACGAAGGCCGTGACCTGTTCGACCGCTTCCGCGAGACGACCGACGAAATCGCACGGTTGCAGTCCAAACTCCGCGAAGGGCGATACAGCAGTCAGCGGATACGGCGACTATATCGCAAACGGACGCGTCGGCGCGACCACGCGCAGGATGCACTGGTTCGGGACTTGGTGGAACGGCTCTACGCCGAAGGTGTCGATACCGTGTACGTGGGCGACCTCACGGACGTTCTCTCGACGCACTGGTGCGCCGAGGTAAACGCAAAAACCCACCAGTTTTGGGCGTTTCGGACGTTCATAGACCGGCTCTCGCACACTGCCGAGGAATACGGTATCACCGTCGGGGTAAAGTCAGAAGCCGACACTACCCGGACGTGCCCGGCGTGTGGCGAACAGGACAACACCGACCGGGACGGCGATGTGTTCCGGTGTCCGTGTGGACACGAAGCCCATGCCGATCTCTGTGCGTCTCGCACGTTCCTCGAACAACAGGCTGGCGAAATCGAAGTCGGGTCGATGGCTCGGCCCGTGCGTCTCAAGTGGGACGACCACCACTGGTCGGAGATACCATACTCCCCCGTGAGGGAAAGTTCCAACGAGAAGCGCACAAACCGGAGTACCAGCGACGGGAAACTTGCCTCCGTGGGTGCGGCATAGCCAACATCCCCACCGGAGGAATCCTCGCGCTTTAGCGCGGGGAGGAAGTCAATAGCGCTTGGTCGCCCACTAATGAGCCTCTTGGACAGGAATATCAAGAAGTGTCTTAGATTTACATCTTATCCGTCTGTCTTAGACATCTAACCTAGCTAACTTAGTAACCTAACTGAGAAAGGTAAGTATCATAGACATGTGTCTGACATACGTTTATGTTGTTAGTCCCTGATCATACAGTATGCTCTCGTACACGGTTTACAGCGAGGCTGGCGGCGTCGGCAAGACCTCGTTGACAGCAAACATCGCCTGTGCACATGCTCGAGCAGGGCTTGATGTCTTAGTGATCCCACTAGACCCACAAGACGGCAACTTGAGTCGACTATTCGACGTCGACGACGATCGGAGTGATTCGTCCGCAGATAGCCTTGTGCGCCATCTCGTAGACAACCCGGGTGGCAAGTTCGATGATCTTATTCGAACAGCTGAAGGCATCGATATCATTCCGGAACACAACACACTCTCGGACCTCTCAGATCACCTCGCACGCGAGAAGAACCGCGCAGAGGACTTTGGGGAGGCGTATAATATCTACGCGCAACTCCGTCGTGTCCTGGCTGAGAACAATATCCCAGACCGGTACGACGTTCTCATCTGTGATCCGCCGGCAACAGAGTCAGATCACCTGTATAATGCGATTTACGCAACGCGAAACCTCCTCATTCCGTTCGAGCCATCTGCGAAGGGCGAAGCGTCTGTTGAAGGCTTAGAAGAGCTTGCGACGAACTTCGCGAACGAGTTGAATATCGATGTCGGCGTCCTTGGGGCAGTTCCGATTGAGTTCAAAGGAACAACAGATCAAAATGAGATCATCGAGGAGGTCCCCTTTGAGGTCCCTGAAGTAATCGGCGACCGGACCTCGATGATGGAAGGCTGTTGGCGACATCAGTGTAGTGCGTTCGAATTCGTTCGAACTCACCGGAGTCGGCAGCGTGACTACGAGATTGAGACGTTGGTGAAGTTCGACCGGATCGCTCGGTTCCTCGAAACGCAAGGAGGAATCACTGCCCCTTCGCCGCCTGAACCAGGCGCATTAGACGATCCTGAGGAGGTGGCTGTCTGATGGGGGGATTCAAAGAAGGCACAGTCAACGGGTGGGACGATGAGGAAAAAGACAACGGGAGTGACTCAGAGTTTGAAGCAGAGGCCGCTGCCAATGAGGGCGGCAGCAGCCAAGGAGGGCAGTCGACCGACGTTGAGATAGAAACCGGGCCAGAAGATTCCATCGAAAGTGGTGTGAACAACACTTCAACAGGAGATATTCCTTGGATTCTGCGTCGGAATAGTATTACTGACGGGCGCGATCAGACAGTCCAACTTCACCTCCAAGAAGAAACGATAAACGTCCAGCGGAAACAAAAATCGCTCATCGAGGCCCGACTCGGGGAAAGCGTTCGAAAAGCAGACCTCCGGGAGGCAGCGTTATTAGTCGGACTCCAGCACACGGATGATGTCGTCGACGTCCTCAAAGAGTGGGGATACGCTCTCGAATGAGACGGGGATTGCTGGTCGTCGGAGTCGCACTCGTCGTGTTGCTCGCGGGGTGTGCCGGTGTTCCCGCCGGAGACGATACCATCGAAGAGGGGTCGGTCGACGATAGTGCCGACGTGGACGATCCAGCCGATGATACTGCCGATGAATCAGAGAGCGATGACGACACCGCACCCGCAGTCGACGGTGAACTCGAACTACACCATATCGATGTCGGGCAGGCCGATGCCACGCTTATCATTACGCCGGCCGATGAGACAATCCTGATCGACACCGGCGATTGGCGACAGAGCGGCGAGGAGGTGATCGACTATCTCGAAGCCCACGATATCGACCGTGTCGATCATCTCGTCGCAACCCACGCCCACGCAGACCATATCGGCGGCCACGACGAGGTCATCAAGTGGGCCGAAACCGAGGGCGACGGCATCGGTACGGCGTACGACTCCGGCATCGCCCACACCAGTCAGACTTACGAGCGGTATCTCGACGCGGTTGAAGAACACGACGTGGAACTCTTGACCGTCGAGGAGGGTGACGAACTCCCGATTGCTGGTGATGTCACGGGGCTGGTGCTGAATCCGCCGGCCGGTGATTCAGGGACGGATCTTCACGAGAACAGCATCGCCCTTACGATAGCGTTCGGTGAGTTCCAATACGTGACAACCGGTGACGCCGAGACGACTGCCGAACAGCGGATGGTCGACGACTGGAGCGCAGACCTTGCCGCCGATGTGTACCACGCCGGGCACCACGGGTCGAGTACGTCCTCGACCGACCCCTTCCTCGACGCGGTCGCCCCGAAGATTGCTGTCATTTCGAGCGCGTACGACTCCCAGTACGGACATCCGCACGATGAGGTGTTGACTGCCTTCGGCGAGCGTGACATCGACACGTACTGGACCGGTGTCCACGGCGATATCGTGCTCTCGACTGATGGCAACGGGAGTATCTCGGTGACCACGAGTGAGGACTTCTCAACCGACCCAGACGACCTGTTAGACGAGAAGCCGACTGATGACACGACCTCGCTCGCAGCGCCGAGCGGAGCCGTACAGCTACACTCTGGGGCACCAGCATGAACGGGACGTTCACCGCGACGATCGACCGGATCGTTGACCAACAGACGGCAGTCATCCTGATCGAAGACGATGGCGAGGTCGTCGAACAGTATGATGTCCCGGTCGAGCAGCTTCCGGAGTCCGTACAGCGGGAGGGTGTTGTACTGACGGTTGAGCTGGCGGATGGTGAGATCGTCTCGGTCCAACATGAGCCGGACGCAACACGAGAGCGACGCGAGGCGGCACAGGAACGACTCAACCGACTCTCGAAGCCACTGAGCGAGACAGAGCGAGGTGAGGAGTAGTTCACCTCGGTGTGTTCGCTCCGTCTTTACTCAATCTGTGAGAGGATCCCCGTGCTAATTCCGTGAACAGAGGTTCAAGTTTCTATGATCGGGCCAGATATAGCGTGAACACAGCGAACGCGATTGAGAGCAGGAATGCCGCAGTTTCAATTTCACGGGGACTCAGTCCGGAGTAGCCCGGATAGCGGGTGAGTGAATCGGGGAGTACCCTCGCCGACGGTGTCGTGTAGGCCGGTTCAACCGCTGTATCAGGCTCTTCAAGAAGCGTCCGGAGTTCCGCTTCCGAGCGATTCCCACCGAGTCGTTCATAGTCGTCGTGGAACGCCGATACATCATACTCTGCGGCCGGATCACCACTCCCGACGGCCGTGAATAGTTCATATACCGTTGCGTCCCCATTCGTACGGAGATCGGCATCGAGTTGCGCGAGCACGAGTGACCCCGCTGTGTAATCGTCTCTATCGAGGACGGCCCCCGACTCCGGAAGGTAGCTATCCGGGTCCGTGAGATCCGAGCCCGATGAATGTCGGGTCCAATAGGTGAGCTGTGCGTCGTACTCGGCTGCCGTCAACACGTCATTATCGTAGAGAATCCGGGCCGTGAGGTAGGTTGCGGAGCCCTCCGTGAACCACTCCATGTCGTCCGCGACAGTATATCGCTGGTTTAGATGGACGTACTCGTGTAATGGAGTGTGTACCCGAAGGTCATTCACCTGCCAGTTGTCTCCTGAAACTGAATTGGCCCCCGCCGCATACCCTCGAACGTCGGCGGGATGGAGAAAGAGCGTGCTTTCACAATAGTACTGCCGGGGTTCAAGCGACTCCGCACCGAGTTCGAGGCCCTCAATCGACGCCTCCCCAGCCGATGAATCAGCGGCCGATGGGATGACGACATAATGCCGGTTCGGCCCGTTTGTCATCATTTCAACCTGGTCGATCGGACCGACATACATGACCGATGTCCCCGCATGACCACCATCAGGAAAGTCCAGTTGGAAGGGAGCGCCATCGTGCTCCGGGATAGTGCTCGTTGCGACTGACTCGTCGTGAGACGTGTACGATGCGTGGCGGTTTTCGGAGTCGGCGGAACTCGGAAGACGATCGCTCCGATTTACTGCGTACTCTATCCGAGCAGTGTCTCCACCGGCGTACTCGAAGTAGCCCGGGAAGGGTTCCTCGAATCCCTCGACGTGTCTGATGTCCTGATGATCCCATACAGACACACTGAATGACTCCTGAGTATCCGGGACGGTGTACTCCAACGAGACGACACCGGGTTCGGGAGCCGTCGCCGCGATCGATACAGTGGGACCATCACGATCGTCGTGTCTCCCGTTGAGTAGATCGTAGGCCGCAGTACATTCGTCGACCTCTGCTGTGTGTGAGGTACTTTGATGGGTGTCTCCTGAGACGACGGCTGCCCCGAAGGCAACGCCGCCGGCCAGAACGACACACCAAACGGCAGTAATAACGATCTCTCGCCTCATTCCGCGGTTCCCTGAGCTTCAAAATCGGCCCGTGAGATTGATTCTCCGGCGGTAAACCGTTTCCACTGCTGGGGATGATACGCAGCGAGCGTATCGTACATACTGATTCCACTACCCCCAGCCCCAACCGCAATAACAGGGATCGACCCTATCCAGACACCGACCAGGAGGAGAATCGGGAATACAACCACCCCACCACCGGCGATACGTACTTGTCGATCCGTCATTTGGCGAGGTGTTTCAAAATCGATCTGTTCCGGGATATAGAAGGTCTGCTTCGAGACAAATGGAGACCCGCCAAATAGACGGCCACACCCATAGTGGACCGATTCGTGGGCTATGAGTCCGGCGAGACCACCGACGACGAGAATACCTATCTGTTCGAATAGTTCAATCACAATTACTTGGCCTGTAGCCGTGTCGATATAAAATACTGTCCGGTCACAGACCGATTCTCAGAGAAATTACCGCCCGTTCACTCGGTTGTCCGTCTGCGAAAACGCCTCGGTCGCCATGTCCGCGCGCTCGGCGGCCTCGATGTGCTGGTAGGCCTCGCGCACCTGTTCCTCGCTGTTGTCGAGATACCGCGCCGCCGCGGCGTAGCCGAACTGCCGCACCAACACTTCGCCGACGCCCCGCCGGCCGCCGTGTAGTTCGAGATAGTCACCGTTGAGTGAGAGGTCTAGGTCGTCGCGACGGTCAACGAGCGTGTCGTGATTCCAGAGTCGCTCCATGATCGACCGCGCTCCATTCGTGGTGAGCGGCTTCGGCGCGTCGAGATCGTGCTCGGCGGCGACGATCAGGTCGGGTGCGCCACCCCGGACACGCTCGATCGCGTCATCGTCGAGGCCGGCGTCACCCAGCCCGTCGGAGACGTGCGAGGCGAGCGAGGGGCGGTGAAGCGTCGTAAACACCGGCCACGACCCCGGTACGTCCAGTACCTCGGCGTACCGCCTCAGGGGACCGATGACGGGCTCGGGTAGCGATGCCTCCTTCCACTCGCGACTCTTCCGGAACACGGTGACGCTGCTGTCCGTGAACGACACGTCACGCCATCGGATCCCGTTGCGGCCCTCGCGGTCCTCCTTCGGTGCCGAAAGGAACTCCGACCCGCGCAGGCCCGTGTAGGCGACGACGTACACGAGCGCCTGCTCGCGACACCGCTGGTACGCCTCGAACCGCGCCTGTTGTTTGGCCTGCCACGCCTCGCTTTCAGGATCGCCGCGGTCGTCGTGGGGGACCTCGATCGCCCCGAGCGCGTCGAACGCCTCGGAGACGCGTCGGTCGACGAATTGTGTGATAAGGTCGCGGTGGATCGGTTCCCACGCCTGCTGATCACCTGGACGTCGCCCGTCGTTTTCGGGCAGTGGGTCTTCGGCGTCCGACTCCCGGGCGTAGTGCCGCGGGAGGTAGCCCTGCGCGTGCGCCCACCCGCACCACGACGCGACGTGGGCGTAGTAGGTGAGCACGGTCCCGGCAGCGTACCCGGCGGTCGAGAGGTATCGAGCGTAGTCCGAGAAGACCGTCGTATCGAGGTCCGCGAACCGGACGGTGTCGCCGTCGACGATGCCGGCCCACGACTCCGGCGGCGACGCGTTCGCGGAGTCGGACGTATTGCCGAGACACCAGCGCCGGAAGCGGTACAACTCGCGTTCGGCGTCCGCTCGGTACGCACCGTCCTCGCCGGCGTCCCCCTTCCCCTTGTCAGTGAGGTACTTCGTGAACGTGTCCTCGATCGGCGTTTCGACGGAGCGGCGGCCCGTCATTGGGCCTCCGTAGTGTGGGGGTTGTCCCGTCGGAATGCCACTCTAGCAGCGGCGATCGTGCTGGAGCGGGCATCAATGGAAGCGTCGGCCATGATTCTGATTCTGCCTCGTTTGGGGCCACGGGTGGGGGCCACTAAGAGTTTACCCTGTCTTACTCAACTAAGACACAGTAACCTAAATGGGCGTATATTCCGGGTTGTGAATCTGATTCTCGTGTTGACGGGTATTTCAGAGCGTCTATGCGTGTTCGCACCCCCGATAAACTGGTAAGTGATATATCTTCTACTCCCCCCGCCCTGAGACTCAGTCAGGCGTTTCGAGCCACTCGTCGCGATCTGTCTCGTCTTGAAGCTCAGTCGATCACATCAGGTTAGAGGAAGCGTCTGCTTGGGGAGAATGTGCAACC
>OBKM01001071.1_pt1 | contig 11768 bp, 12 predicted proteins | sample 1519691 | NCBI WGS metagenome assembly OBKM01 (sample SAMEA37050418, study PRJEB22526) | metagenome | biome: saline pan; feature: lake; material: water | place: Egypt | collected 2015 | depth 0.5 m
CGGTGTTTGCAGCCGGGGGCATCGATCTCGACGGCAGCTTGATTTGTGGGTAAAAGATAGGACTACACTCGTGGGCTTTCGCCTTGCACTACTGTAACTGTCCGACTCAAATCAGGCTCGGTCGTCGGTGGTGAGCTAGGAGGGTACGACAAACACGTAAGCTACGCCCGCCCTGAAGGGCGGGGCTTTCACCCATGATGGGTTTCCACACCACCCTTGAACGACGGCGGACGCGGGTTGCACGCACAGCGTTCTCCGAGCGGGGACTATTCTGTGCCCACTCGGGTACTCCCGCCGGGCTTTATCGGGCGAGGCGCTGGCCTATGGAGAGGCACGTTCGGACGCGAAGCGTCCGACCGGCTGGCTCACACCGCTTTAATTCTCGGTGGCCTCCCCTCGCTTCACCGCCACGGGACGTGGCGAGAGCGGCGTGGCGTCATCCGGCCCCGAGTTCAGGGCGTGCCTACGGACGCCCCTCCGAAGCGTCCGTTTTGGCCGCTTCGGAGTGTATCATGCCATACATACCCATGCCACCTAACAGTTACGCATCGGTGGGGAAACCAGCCCTGCCGATTCCGGCAGTTGCACAGCATCGTGACGGCTTCCTCCCCGCCGTGAACGGCGGGGTTTCCGCCTCGGAGGAAAGATGAATCTCGTTGTCGAGCCGGCACAAACACCGGTGTCAGAGCAGGCGACGGCCGTCGGAGACACAACGATTATACGGGGAGACAACGTGATGTTAATTACGTCATGACCGATGGGACGCCTGCACAAGGGAAGAAAAACACCACCACACACGTCCGCTGTCGACGGTGTGGCGAAAAGTCCTACCACGTGAAGAAAGGCCGGTGTTCGGCCTGTGGGTTCGGGACGTCAAGTCGTCGCCGCGACTACGAGTGGACGAGTAAAGCCAACGAATAACTCGATGCACGAGAAATGCGGCGTCGTAGGGATCGCCCTACGGGACCGCGAAGTAGCCAGGCCGCTGTATTACTCCTTGTACGCACTCCAGCACCGCGGCCAGGAGGCCGCCGGCATCGCTACCCACGACGGCTTCCAGCAGTACGACCACACCGATACCGGGCTCGTCGGTGACGCCTTCGACGAGGCCGATATCGACGACCTCACCGGTACCCGTGGCGTTGGCCACGTCCGATACCCCACCAGTGGTGGCGTCGGCACCTGTTGTGCACAGCCGTTTTCGGTCTCGTTCAAAAGCGGCTCGCTTGCGGTCTCGCACAACGGCAACCTCGTCAACACCGAGGCGCTCCGCGATACGTTGGCCGAGGATGGGCACACCTTTACCACAGACGCAGACACGGAGGTCATCACCCACGAACTCGCACGGAATCTCCTGTCGGCGGCTCCCATCCAAGCGATCGCGGAGACGATGGAACAGATCCACGGCTCGTACTCGTTGACGGTGCTTCACGACGAGACCGTCTACGGAATTCGCGATCCGAAGGGAAACCGTCCACTCGTACTCGGCGAGCTAGACGATGGGTACGTGCTCGCGTCGGAGTCGGCCGCAGTCGAGACACTCGACGGAGAGGTGATCCGTGATGTTGCGCCCGGAGAAGTGATCAGGCTCGCAACAGACGGCACCGAGTACACAAGCCACCAGCTGGCGACGGCCGAGTCTGCGGCACACTGTTTTTTCGAGTACGTCTACTTCGCACGGCCGGACTCGGTGATCGACGGCCGCCGTGTCTACGAGGTCCGGCGCGACCTCGGCGCCCGGCTGTGGGAACAGTCCGGAATCGACACCGACGTCGTGATGCCGGTGCCTGACTCCGGCCGAGCCTTCGCCGCCGGCTACGCCGGAGCCGCCCAAGACGAGGGCGCGGACGTGGAGTTCGCAGAAGGGTTGATGAAAAACCGGTACGTGGGCCGGACGTTCATCATGCCGACACAAGAGCAACGAGAACGGGCCGTCCGGCTCAAGCTCAATCCGATCAAACACACCGTCGCGGGGCGGTCGGTGACGATCGTCGACGACTCGATCGTCCGCGGAACGACCTCGCATCAGCTCGTCGATATCGTCCGTGATGCCGGTGCCGAAGCCGTCCACATACGGATCGGCGCCCCGCCGATTGCCGCTCCGTGTTACCTGGGCATCGACATGCCAACCAGAGAGGAGTTGATCGCAGCCGACATGTCCGTCGACGAGATCGAGGACGCGATCGGAGCGGACTCACTCGCGTACCTTACTGCCGCGGATATCGCGAGGGTACTTGATTTCGACTCGACAGAGCTGTGTCTGGGCTGTGTCAGTGGCGCGTACCCCTACGACATCGAGGGCGAAAAGAGCGACCGGGAGACCCTGTACCCGCCGGTCGGTGTCGAGGACCCACCGGCGGAGGGAGACTGACCCTACAAGCGGGCACAACGTATGGCTACACTCCTCGTGACCGGCGCCCGCGGCCTGATCGGAAGCTGGGCCACACGGCAGTTCGCCGAGCAGCATTCGGTCATCGGTGTCGACCGCACGGTACCGCCGGCAGAGACGGTCCCGGATAGCGCGAGTTTTTACAGCGCACAGCTCACCGACTACGGAGCAGTCACACAGCTGGTGTCGAGGGTCGCTCCGGATGCGGTTGTTCACTGCGCCGCGATCCCGCGGGCTGGCCTCCAGACCGCCAAAGACACCGTCGAGAACAATACACTCGCTGCCTACAACGTCCTCGCTGCGTCGGGACGGGCCGGCATCGACTGTTGCTGGACGTCGAGTGAAGCCGTCTACGGGGACGGCTGGGCGAAACTCGCGGCGATTCCGGTCACCGAGACCAGTCCCCTGCGGCCCCACAACGGGTACGCCCTATCGAAGGTACTCGGGGAGACTGTCGCCGACTACGTGGTCCGGCGGTTCGAGCAATCAATTGTGACCGTCCGACCGACCTGGGTCAACGCCCCGGGTGCCTACGGCACGGCAGCGACACGGGCTGCCTTCGACCCCGAGACGACCACACCAGCGGACATCGCAGCGGCGAACCTCTGGTCGTACGTCGACGTCCGGGATCTTGTCGCCCTGATCGATACGGCTGTCAATCGCCTCCTCACAGAGGACATCGACGGCCACGACCGCGTGCTCGCAGCCGCCCCCGAGACGTACCTCGAACGGCCGACCCGTGAGGCGGTGGCAGGCGTCTTCGACCGTCGCGTGGAGCTTGCGGGCACTACCTCGATCTATGACACCACCAAAGCAGCCGACCGGTACGGCTGGACAGCAGAGCACAGCTGGCAATCTGCGGAGACGGCGGCCGATCAGACACCGTCGTTTCAGGCTTGACTTCCTCCACACGGCTGAAGCCGTGGGATTCCCACGTTGGGATAGTAGGGTTCACGGAACGACCTGTTCTTGTGGGCGTACTCTGCCCGTGGATTTGTCGAACAAGCGGACCGAAGGCTGAGCCAGGCAGCCGTTACTCCTATCCTGTGACGGATTCGGAGTTACCGTCGCTCGCATATTCTCCGCCGCGTTCAGATCGCTATTGGCGACCAACTCGCAATGCTCACACACGTACAGGCCACGTTCAACACGATTCGAGTCAGCTTCCGTTCCACACTCACAACAGGTTTTCGACGTTTTCAACCCTGCTTCGTCTACACGCTCTACGTCGGTACCGCGTTCTTGGGCTTTGTACTTGATGTGGCTGCGGAGTGTTTCAAACGCCCAGTCGTGCAGGCGTTTGTTGCCGTGTCGCCCCCAGTCTTCATCCTCACGGATGTTCTTCGGATGGCCGACTGCAATTGTCCCAACACCTCGGTCAGCACACTGCTCAACAATGTCTTTCGACAGCGCGTGCAGGAAGTGTTCTTGTCGCCGGGATTTCTTCTGTCTGGTCCACTCTGCGTGGTCGCTTGGCCCATTCTTCCCCTCCGTCTCGTATTCCTGCTGTCGGAAGTAGTGGGCGTCTTCTTTCAGAGCGTTGCCGGGATACAGCAGTGTCTCGTCACCGACAGAGACAGCTGCCGTGTTGCAGATGCCAAGGTCAACACCTGCTGTCCTCTCACCTGGTGTCTCAGGCGTTTTACCCCGCATCTTGCAGACGAAATGGAGCTCCCACTGCTCGCCAGTCCAGACAGCACGCACCGTCTGGACGCTTTCAACGGCGTCAAGCATCTGATCGTCTGTTTGGAGTGTGTATTCACAGAGGATGTAGTCAGCGGCGTAGCGCGACGGTTTCATGTTCGTCCCTTTCGAGAGACGCACACGGTTGTACTGGGTATCGAGTTTGAAGCCCTGATGTTTCCACGTCACTGTCGAGCGTGGGTGGTCGTCGCCGTGTTTGCGGTAGCCGGGTGGATTCGCGTCTGGGTCGTCCTGTTCGTACCACGAGATGAACGCCTCACCGAGTTCCTGAAGAACTCGCTGACTAGATTGGCTGTGCAGGTCTGCATAGCGTTCGTGAGTCTTGAGGTACGAACAGAGTTCGTCGGCATCTGGAATGTGGCCGATAGCGTCCCAGACACGCGAGATTGTCCATCGCCCGACGTTCCACAATTTCGACGCGGCAAAGCCATGCGAATCGAGGTCGTCACAGACCTGCGAGTGGTTGCGGATACTCGCTTTGAGTGTCCGAGTGACGACCTGATTCGACATATGTAATAGTAGTACTTTTACTTACATAAAATTTTTGGTATTTCGACGTGGAATATCCAGCCATGCCTACAAGCGTGGAGAGATTCCCAGTTGTCGGCTTCATCCCACGGCTAAAGCCGATGGGCTTTCGCCTCGCTACCGCTGTAACGTCGCTTCGAGTGTGTCGCGGTCGACAACCCCGTTGAACTGCGTGACCGGCTCGTCGTCGAGTAACACCACCGTTGTCGGTAACGCGCTGGGCTCGAACCGTCGCTTGCGATCCGTATTACCGGGTTCCTCGACGTCGACGTGCGTGAGTGTGATCTCCTCAGAGCGATCCTCGACGAACCCCTCAAGGATCGGGATCTGTTGTTGACATGACTCACACCAATCAGCACCGAATTTGAGGAGTGCAATCGCGGTGGCTTCGTTCGGTAGGAGGTCATTTACTTTATGCGGTGCAGGGCGCTGAGGCCCCTTCCGTAGGGCGGAGCACGGCGAAAATACGGCGCCACTCATCCGGGGCACCGCCACTGTACGGCGGGCCGCATCGCGTACCAAGATGCTCGCCACCGCCGGCGTGGTCACCGGTGGCGCTCTCGGTCTACCGTCCGGCGACGAGATCTTTCAGGAGTGCCCCGTAGAGCCGTGGGGCCCGACGACGCGCACCCGAGAGGGCAGTCTCCAAGGCAGCAGTTGCGTTTGTCGTCACCGGCGGGCCGTGGCCGACGAGAATCCGGTCGGGGCGCATCGAGCCGAGGGTCCGTGGGGGAACAGCCCGCAACAGCGGATGGACACCGAGGGGGTGTTCGTCGGTCGTGAAATGGCCCGCGGTGCCGACGGCTTCCGGAACCACCAGCGTCTCGCCGTCGGTCAACACGACCTCGGTCCAAGCCGGATTCGAGATCAGCGGCTGTGCGTGGTACGGCGCGAGCTCTGACTCGAGTGACGCCGTCTGTGCGTCGAGGGCCTCTGCGAGGTCCTCGAGAGTCGGCGGCAACCATACGGGCACCTCGTGGCGCCGTGCAAACTGTGCACTGTCCCGCTTGTGGCGGTCCAACAAGAGGACTACACCGGCGACGGTGGCCGACGCTAGTCGGTCCCGGACCGCCGCTGCGTCGACCGGATCGACCAGCCAGACTGCGCCGTCGATCGTCAGTGCGTGGCTCGCTCGCTGCAGTGTCTCCCCCGGGTCGGCAATCCAGCTGAATCCGGCGTCGTGGTCGAAGAGGTCAACAGTCGACATACTCCTGCAAGACGGGCTACCTACAGAAGTCTGTCTCTCACCTGGCTGCAGCCGTGGACGGTTGTCTTGCTACCGCCTCGACCCCCTCTCCGCCCTGAGGTGGGCTTTCACCTCGCTACCGCCGTAAGACTCTTACCGTACCGTGTTATTTGGTAACATGGAGCTTGCATCGCTCCCGGCGTGAACGAGCGCCGCTGCACCAGACTGACCGTACCGAAAAAAACCGCCGTACGATGGGCATCCGTAGGCTACCCGACGACCTGTTTCCAACACTTTTTGTTTTGTGCAGGGTGTCATAGAGCAGTCGTAGTTGGATAGCGTGACCAAGATTCACCGGTTAGTGATGCCTCTCATCCTGATCTGAGTTCCTGCCCACCGAGGATGGACTGGAGCTGTTCAGGTGGATCAAGTCCTCGCCGTTTCCACGTCGCTAAGATGGTTGTGATCGTCTCGTGAATCTGGACCCCTTCGGTTGAGCGGAGGGTCCGGAACATCTTCCGCAGCACAACTTGCTCGCGCAGAGCGCGCTCTGCGCGATTATTCGTCGAATCGACGTCTGGCTCTGTGACGAACGTCAGCCAGTGGCCTAACCCGTTCCTGATCTTCTCGATCAGCTTCTGAACCTCCTGTGACTCATACTCCTCCCTGATCAGCCCTTCCAGGTGTCGCTCATCTGTAGAAGCGAATACCCGTGGTTTTCCTCCTCTCTGACTGTAGGTGCCAGTCCATCACTCGGGTGACTCTACCCTCAATCTTCCGCAGGTACTGACTGGTACAGATGAGCGTTATATGTTTTCAGGCGAGGTGAATGTAAGGATTGCAACCGAGTGGAGAGCGGTGGATTGGGTCATCGTGTTGTCGCTTCCACCCACCGCTAAAGCGGGTGGGCTTCCGCTTGATACGTGTCAGTCCCGCATAGTGTGGATTCGAATAGAACCCGTGGTCAGATCGCCAACTACTGCGACGGGCCGGTCGTGAGAACGGTCACTCATCAGCCTCGGCTGTGCGTTCCTCCTGTGGCCCTTCTTCTGGGGACGGCGTTGTTTCACGCACGAGTGCATCACGTAACGACCACGCTGCTGGGGGCTCCGGTGGGTCGTAGACGTACCGTGCCTGGTCTGCAGCCACGAGATACCGCCCGTGGGTTGGGTCGTAGACAACGGCGTTGTCTGTATCGATGGCGTAATCGACCAGGTCACTGAGACTCGCTGCGGTCCCATCGTAGCCGTCTCGGATGGGTTCCGACCGTGTGATAGTCGTAATCCACTCCTCGAATTCGTCTCGATCTCGGTGGTACCTCAGCCAGGCTGTCTCCTGCTCGGTCAGTTCGAATGCGCCGCGCAGACGGACGCCACCGACGAAACCACCGACCAGTATACCGCCGAGAAGAAACACGACACCGCCGAAAAGCTGCCCAACTGAAAGCTCTGGCTCGACCGTCCGGTCTTCTGTAATGGCTACCTGCTCCGAGACCGGGTCTCCAGCCTCGATCGTGAAGGTACTGGCGTCAGGGTCGATGGTCATGGTATCCGTCGTTGCCGACCGTCCGGTTTGGTCATCGACCGTGCCGGTTGCCTCAACTGTTGCTTCAATGAAAAACTCAGTCTCACCGGCAGCAGCACCCAGTGAGTCTTCGATGGCTGTCGCCTCCGCGGTGAGATTCGGGACATCCACACTGGCCGTTGCAACTGCCTCACCGGTTTGTGCCTCCGTGGTGACCGTCGTCACGGCAGTCCGGTCTTCCCACAACACGACATCGTCGCTGGTCGCTTGGATCACTTGTTCGAGGGTCACCGTCACTGTCTGATCAGTCAACCCCACGGTCGTGTACTCAACGACGTATCTGCTGTCGAGTGTCGGTGTGATCGTCGTGTAGTAAATTGGCTGTGCCTCAACTGTTGTTCCAACCGGAAAGACGGCATTCGGCTCCTCGACGGTCGCCTCGTGTTCAAACCCGGCAGTGTACTCAAGACTCCCGACGGTCTCCGTTTCGGTCGTCGGCTCGGCTGTTGTTGCAGAGACGATGAGCCAGCCGCCGGCACCGGCGACGATGAGACCAACGACAACACCGACCCAAGCCCATCGGTGCACCAACCGCCGCAGCCGCAGTTGTCGGAGGTGGCCGTCGTCTGCGCTTGTCGTTGTGGTCTGCTCACGCATTGGTTATCCCCGCTGGTTCCCCCGCTGTTGCTGTCGAAGCCGTGCCTTTCCGGTCGGTAACAAGACCCGCCCAATCGCATAGATGGTGCCGGCCAACACGCCGTTGATCACAAGCCCCGGCAGCCACGGGTGCAGGTCGTAAAGCCAGCCGATCACCGGCCGGGGGAGAACCGCCAGATACCGGTGCTCGGTTACGTACTGCCGATAAAAGCCGGTCGTCTCCGGTGCTGTCACCGTCAGGTCAACCGCGGCCGTTCCGCGAGGCCCTAAGTAAATCTCATTCCGGGGGATCTCGACGTCTTCACTCGTCGTACTGAGGTAGGTGACCGTCGGGACCAATCCACCGTTGCTAAGAGCGTACGGTAGCTCTGCAGTCGTCCCTTGTTCGATTACCGTTGGCTGTTCGGAACTGAACTCGGCGCTGACGATCCCGAGCTGGGTGGTGCCAGCGGGGACGACCATCGCTGCTGTCGCGGCGATTACGATGACACCCACGGCCCCGGCGATGAGCAGACGGTACTCGACGCCGTCGTCACGGCGTTGCGTGCGGGTTCGGTCTCTGGTAGCGGGCCGCAGTCGGTCTAACGCGATGTCGCCTACGTACGCGAGTACCGAGAGGCCGAACAACACCGTTGCAATCCCTTGTGTATCGAGCAGTCCACGCACCCCGAATGTGACTGCTATCCATTGTTGTGCTTGTTCTAACCCACCTTGGAGTAGCATCACGCCGGTGCCGAGTTGTGGAATCCGGAGCACGTCACCGTTTACTTGAAGCGCGTGTGCAACGACTTGCGCGTCGTCGACCGGCGGTTCGTCACCGTCTTGATCGCGAAACGGGTTGTTGTCACCGCGGGTAATGTACCCACGCTCGCCGATCTCGACAACGCGGTGTGTCGTGAGGCCACCGCCCTGGATTTCCTCGGCTTCGAAGACAATGACGTCGTCGACGGCCGGCGGTCCGGTCAGTGCATCCGGTATCGCAACGAAGCCATCACCGGGTTCGAGTGTCGGCTCCATGCTCCCGGTCTCGACGAAGCTCAGCAACACCGGCTGTCCGAGAACGCTTCCGACGAAAAGCGCCACTACAGCAACCACCAGACCGATCTGGACCGTCTGCCGGAGCCGTGTCGCCCAGCTCATCCCCCCACCGTGTTTGTTAGTTGGGTGTGTGATTCATATAAGAATTCCCGTACTCACACGTCGTGCTGACGAAGGTGCCGGCCCCCGACAAGTGCGACCACGGCCGCGAAAAGAACCACTAGAATCCGGTAGGGATCGATAAACGCCGGCTCGATTGGCGGTGGCGATGGCGACGCCGGTGGGCCCTGTGCTGTCAGTTGGTCGGCCGGGTCGGGGGCGGGAACCACTTCGACAGTCGAAATCTGCTCGCCGTCAACAACCACGGGATACTGCCCGGGAGTCGTAACCGTATCCGTGAGCTCGATGGTTTGGGTCTCCTCGCCGCTGAGGGTTACGTTTTGCACTGTGGTTTCGTTGAACGAAACAGTCGCGGTCGTGGGGACCGCCCCACGGTTGTGCACTGTTACTGGCACAGTCACCGGGTCGCCGGCTGGCACCGGATCAAGGGCACCCACGGTCGCTTCGACGGGTGGTGGGTCGACGAACACGCCGAACGTCGAGAACGTCGTTGCCCGGGCGCGGACACGAAGCTCGTCGTCGTTTGCTTCAACGGTCGTCGTTTCGATGGGTTCCCAGCCCTCGGGGCCGCGGTGGAAGACCTCGACGGTACCGTTGCTTGTGAGCGATCGATTCACCTGAAAGGTAAACGTCGCCGCCTCGACTCGGTCGTCGGCCTGTGTCAGCGTCACCGTTCCAGCAAGCCCAGCCGGTGGGTGTTGATCGCTCGCGTTTTGCGCGTCGAAGTAGGGCTGTCCCTCGACTGTGACCGTCGTGGCGCTGCTGAGTGTCAGTTCGACCTGGGTTAACCTCAGCTGGTCTTCGAGTACTGGCACCGTCATCTCGGCGTCGACTGGTCCCCTGGGCCGGCCGTCGACGCTGATCTGTCGCCGGGTTGGTGCTGTTTGTTCGACGGAAACCGTCACCGGCCTACGGAACCGTGTCGATGACGCACTATCGTCAAGCTCATCGCCGACAATCGTCCAGTCTGGTTCTTCGATGACCGGCGCCTCGGTGCTGTTGAGGGTGAGGCCAACGGTGACCGTCTCAGCAGGGGCCAGTTCCCGTGGGGTTGTCTCGTTGATCGGAACACCATCCTGTGTGAACGTCGCCGTTTGAAGATCAGCGTCGATCCACACTGCGGCCGGACTGTCGCCGTCGTTTGTGATTTCTACGACAGGGCCGACAGTTGTCACCGCCGCAGGATTAACACCAGCGTCGAGATTCGGATTCGTCGGGCCAACGTCGATTACTGTCTCGTTTGCGTCGTCTGTGTAGGCGTATGGCTCGACCGGCTGCATGGTGAGATCCTCACCGACCGCATCGACTCCCGCGTCGGGGACAAAGGCGCCACTCGAAACGAGGACACCGACTGTGGCAACTAGTATCCCAGCGACGACGAGTGCACGCATACGTTAGATGGGTCGTGATTGGATCATGATCAGTACTCACGCTTTGCTAGCCGGTCAAAGACGATGACCGCGACGAAGGCGACAAGAAAGCCAAGACAGTACCCAAGCAGGTGTAACAGGTAGTTGATCTCTGGTCCGTCGCCGGCGGTGACTTGCGGAAAGACCACGACAGCATACCCAACCAGGACGACCGCCGCGACCAGCAGTCCCTCCCCGACGCCTGGTGTTCGTACTGCTACTCGCAGGGGCGCCCACGGCCGCGCTCGAAGGACTGCCCGCCAGTACAGCAGTGTCAACACCCCAAGTAAGCCAACGCCGACGGCAGCGGTTCGTGTCCGTGGTATCCCGAGGGCCACAACGATCCACAACGGAATGGCCCCGATGGCTGGGGCGTGGGCAAGCTCGATGACATCCGCCTGCTCGAGTTTCTTCGTCATAGCAACCGGCAGGGCCCCGAGAAGTGCCGTGTTCATCGCCGAGAACCCGACGCCGACGGCCGTTCGTTCGACTGTGAGATTCAACGCCGCGAGTGTCGGCGGAAACGCTACGAAGTACGCGCCGGTCCACGCAAGCCAGAAGCCCCGGCGACCGGCAAGAACACACAGCCAGTAAAACGTACTCGCGAGGACGCCGTAAGCGATGAGATTCCCGATGAGGTGATCGAGTTCGATGTGTACGAAGTGATTCGTATACGCGGTCGTAAGCGTCGGCGCGGTGTACGCAAATCCAAGCGCAATCCGGTCTGCTTCGGGGAGTGTCGCCACGATGACCATCGCAAGAACCGGCACGACAAGCACGATCCCGTCCCAAAGCCGGGGCGTAGCGTATGCCACGGGTGATCGGCACGTCCGTACCGACACCCGTCAGGCCTCCGAAAGGAGGTACTGTGCGGCGTGGCGGAGGTGGAACCGCACCGCCGGATTCTCGGCGTTGTCGTATGCTTCCCGAAGCTGCCGATACGCGTGTGTTTCCGTCGACGAGCCGGTACTCGATGGCAGCTCGGGAAAGTCGGTCGGTTCAGTTGCCATCAGTACTGTTGTATCGGGTCACGTACGTAGTTATTGACCCAGTATGTAGACCCGTAATGACCGGTTTCGGTGTAGTAACCGGGGGCTGTTGGGTCTCAACTTTATGTTGATGCGTTTCTGTTGGAAAATATTTATTATACCAGCATATGAGCCTGTCCGAGAATTAAGTTGAGCAGTTCAGGCACTGGCAAGACAGTTCGCAG
>OBKM01001072.1_pt1 | contig 11762 bp, 10 predicted proteins | sample 1519691 | NCBI WGS metagenome assembly OBKM01 (sample SAMEA37050418, study PRJEB22526) | metagenome | biome: saline pan; feature: lake; material: water | place: Egypt | collected 2015 | depth 0.5 m
GATCACGATCGAGGGGCGTAGTGGGGCTACGGACAGAGATCGGAGGCGATTTGCACCAAAGGCATGACCTCCGGCCCCAGCCCATCGAAGCCGCTCGTAGCCCGAAAACATAAATTGAAACAGGTTCCTAGTTGTATCATCTGACTCTGCTCGCTCATGGCTGACTTCAACCCGGTTGACCCGATCATTGCCAAGCGCGACAGCGAAGCGCTTCCACCTGATACGATCCAGCAGCTCGTTGACGCCTACACGGCGGGCGACGTGCCGGACTACCAGATGAGCGCTTTTCTCATGGCAGCGTTTCTGAACGGCCTCGACGACGAGGAAGCCGCCGCGCTGACCGACGCGATGCTGCATTCGGGCGTCGTGCTCGACCTGTCCGCCACCGGGGGCACGAAGGTCGATAAGCACTCGACCGGAGGCGTGGGCGACAAGGTGTCGCTGATCCTCGCCCCGATTGTTGCCTCGCAGGGTGTGCCTGTACCCATGATTTCTGGGCGCGGTCTCGGTCATACGGGCGGCACGCTCGACAAGCTGGAGTCGATCCCCGGATTCCGGACGGATCTGTCTATCGACGCATACAAGGCGCAGGTGGACGACATTGGCATCGTGCTGATCGGTCAGACGGAGGAGATGGCCCCGGCCGACCGCAAGCTCTACGCGCTCCGCGACGTGACGGGTACGGTTGAATCGATCCCGCTGATCGCCTCCTCCATCATGAGCAAGAAACTCGCCGAGGGCATCGACGCGCTGGTCCTCGACGTGAAGTGCGGCCGCGGGGCGTTCATGAAGACGGAAGAGGACGCCCGCGCGCTTGCCGAGACGCTCGTGGCGATCGGCACGGAGCACGACACCTCCACCACGGCGCTTATGACCGACATGAGCGTGCCGCTGGGCCGGGCCGTCGGCAACTGGCCGGAGGTCGACGAGAGCATCCAGTGTCTCCGCGGAGAAATGGACGACTCCGACCTTATGCAGGTCACCTACGCCCTGGCCGGCGAGATGCTACACCTCGGCGGTGAAGCTGACACGCCGGAGGCCGGTCGCACGCAGGCGCGCCGCGCTGTGGCCTCCGGGCAGGCCCTGGAGATGCTCCGCACGCTCGTCGAGGCGCAGGACGGCGACGTGGGCGTGGTCGACGATCCGAGCACGCGCCCCGACAGCGAGCCCGCTGCGACCGTCGAGGCGCCTGACGAAGCCACCGGCTACGTGGCCGACCTCGACGCCCTAGCCGTAGGCCGCCTGGCTGTTGACCTCGGCGCCGGACGCCGCACGATGGAGGACGATATCGACCTCGCCGCCGGCATCACGTTCGAGAAGAAACCGGGCGAGGCCATCGCGCCCGGCGAGCCGCTGGCTCACCTCTACACCCAGCGCACGGATCGTATCGACGATTTTCGCACGCAGCTCATCGACGCCTACGCGTTCAGCGACACGCCCCCAGCCGAGCGGACCGTGCTCCTCGACCGCTACACGCCCGACGGGTGGGACGAGTGGTAACGACTTGCAATGATGAGACGAAGAGGCGGAGAGCGGAAGAGACGAGGAATTGAGGAACTGGGGAGCCTAGGAGCCGGAGAGACGAAGGGCGGAGCGTCTGTTACTACCCCGGTTGTCATCACACAGCTTTCCTCTACTGTCGAAGATAACGGCCCGTGGCCGACAGCAGGACGTTTAGCAGAGCTATGGCGGCTCCTATGCCGAGAAGAATCATATCGATGCCTCCGTCTGGGGGCCACCAGTAGTAGATAAACCCCACGATCACGGTCCCATTGACTCCCAAATCCACGACTGAGCGCCAGAGAAAAAGGCCTCTCCACTCAAATCGATATCCATTCTCCACCCACGCTTTCAAATCAGGATAGTAATAAAATATCCATCCGATGACGAGAGCCAGGGCGACGAGGATGTAGACGATGATATCGGCGATCATAACTCTCTTCTCACATGTTCTCTGCCGACCCTTCTCTAGCATACTTATCAAGCGTGCGACTTGCAAATCGTGCTTCCAGCCGCATTGCAACATACCCGGGGTATCAATGCGAAGAAGGAGCACCGGACACGGGCCCTTCGATTCCTCGCCTCTTCGACTCCTTCTTCCCCCACTCTTCCTTCCCCGTCTCTTCCACTCCCCGTGTCCCGTCACCCCAACCGTTTCTCCTCGACGCTTCAGCACGCCGCACGTAACAATTTAAGCCTACGTGTAGTACACTATTGTTGACGTGCGTCTACTAAGCTTTGCTCAACAATTTATACGCAGCCATGTCTATCTGGTCTCGGTTCAAACGCGCTATCAAGTCACTCTTCGGCGGGGCGGTATCCGCTATGGAAGACCCGCGCCTTATTCTGGAAGAGAACATTCGGGAGCTCAACGACCAGGTGCCCGAGATGAACGAAAACATCGCCACGGTGAAGGCGCAGGTTATCAAGCTGGAGAAGGAGGTGAAGCGCTCCAAGGAGAAAGTTCAGGAGCTGGAAGCCAAAATCCAGTCAGCCATTCAAAACGACCGTGACGATATCGCGCAGAAGTACGCGATGCGGTATGAGAAGGAGCAGGACTCGCTGGAGAAAACGAAGGAGCAGCTCCGGCATGCCGAGCAGGCGTACGAGAAGGCCTTGAAGGTGAAGGAAGCATTCATGCGCGAGAAGGAAAAGAAAATCGAAGAGGCGCAGGAGGCGCTACGAGCGCACGAGCGTGCGCAATGGCAGGCCGAGATTGCCGACACGATGGAGCAGTTCGAAGTCTCCGGTCTCGATCAAACGCACGACGAGATGGTCGACCGGCTCCAGGAAGAGACGGCGCGCAACGAGGCGCGCATGGAGATCGCCATGGACTCGGTCGATACCGAAGAGATGCAGATCGAGCAGGATGCCGAGGAGCTCCGCGCAGCTCAGATCGTGGACAAGTTCAAGCAAGATATGGGCATGGAAGAGGAAGAAGAGACGACCTCGGAGGCCGACGAGCTTGAGATTCCCGAGGACGAGAAGGAGCGCGACGAGCCCTCGAAGACCATCGGACGCCAGCGCACACAAGAAGAATGAGGGGCTGGCGAATAAGGGAACGACGAGTGGCGACCGATGAGGTACGAATGGTGAGCCGATCGATCACTCCTCATTCGACACTCGACATTCGACACCCGACATTCGACACCCGACATTCGACACTCGCAATTCGAAGCTCGCCATGACGGAAGACGAATACGAGCGCATTAAAGAGCACGAGAAGGACCGCCTGCGCGCGCAGCGAGCCATGCGAAAAACGATGCGCTCGCTGCAATCCAGGCAGAAGGTGCAGCATGCCCTCCAGCGCATGAAGCGAGCTGCGCACGGCGTTCTGAGCCGCACGTCCAACCTCATCGATCAGCTCACCTCCGACACCGCGCTGCAAGAGGCGCGGTTGGAGCTTGCTCTCGACGATGCTGGCACTGATCCCGAGGTAGATGCGTTCGAGCGAGAGCGCACTAAGGAGCGAGCGCAGCGGCTCGTCCGGCAAATGAAACAGCAGTCGCGCACGCGTCGGAGCGGTACGACCTCTCGCAACACGGCCGATGCCGATGAGGATGCCACCACCGAAGATACCGACGCCGATGAAGACGACCTGCCCGATAAGACCATCGGCCGCATGCGATAACCGAATCGGCCCGCAATTCCTGAGCACCTGAGCGCTTATCTATGAGCGACGCTAACATTAACTACACCAAAGAGGTTTTTCTCCACCCCTGGAACCTTACGTTCCTGACAGTGGCGCTCGTAACGGCTGTCGGGGTGGCCGGCGTTCTCGGTATCGAGTTCTGGTTGCCGCTTCTTTTTGCTTTCGCGGGCGAGCTTCTCATTCTCGGCACGGTTCCGCATCACCGGCGCGTGCGGCGGCTCATTCGTGCGCGCAAACGCGCTGAGCGCCGCAAGCCGCCCTCTCAGAAGGAAATTTTCGGAGAGCTATCGAGCCGCGGCCAGCGCCGCTACGCGCGGCTGCGTAAGCTTTGTGACGCGATCGAAGAGAACTATCAGGGCCTGAGCTACGCCTCGCAGGGTTTGCTTGAGGGGCACCTTCGCAAGCTCGACGATCTCCTCGACTCGTACCTGAATCTCCTGTACCAGCGCGAGCGCTATCGCGACTTTATGGACAGCTCGACCGAGCTCGAAATCAAAAAGTCGATCGAGTCGATCGAGAAAGAGATGGACAACTATTCGGAGCGCGTGCAGGAAGTGAAGGAGCGGCGGCTGCGCGTGCTCAAGCAGCGGCTGGCCCGCTTCGAGAAGGCGCACGAGAACATCGAAATCATCGGCGCGCAGCTCGGCACGATCGAGGATACGGTCAAGTACATCCACGAGCAGTCGTGGACGCTCCAGAACCCCGAGGAGATCTCGGTGCAGCTCGATACTCTTATCGACGAGGTCGAGGAGACGCAGGAGTCCGTTCAGGAGATCGAGGACGTCTTCCACTCCTCGAGCGACCTGCTCGATGACATCGATGTGAGCCTGGACGAGGAGGAGCTCTCCGAGCCGAGCGTTCGCCGCTCGCGCACGCAGAACTAGCCCGCTTCGTCACGATGCATCCGGCACCTCGCCCTGCCGCCCGTACGCCAGCACGAGCTTGAGATGGGTCAGGAGGACGGGCGTGAGGTCGAGCTTCTCCAGTCGCTCGTCGGGCGTTTCCGGCAATCCGGGCGGGCTGACGCGTCCCATCCAGAGCGGAAATACGTCGCCCAAGGCATGCTCGCCAGGAAACTGCCCCGCCGGCAGGTGGGTCGTGTAGAACTGAAGCTTGCGCTGCAGCCCTTCGTACACCTCCTCGCTCTGATCGGCCAGCGCAGGATTCTGATTGGCCACCATGGCGCTTCCGATCAGGTAATCGCGGTAGGTAAACGGAAACTCAAGGAGGTTGGACTGGACCGTCTCGACAATCTCCTGATCATTTCTCAGCCCGACGGTGGCTGCGCGCGCGGTAGCTGTCGCGACAAAACAGAGGGTTTCCTCGGCGACGAGGTCGGACTCGGCATCCTCAATGTCATCGAGCACAATCTGGACCAGGCGCTGCGTGGTGTTGAGCACGCCTGCCGTAATGAATGAGGTGATCCGTGCGGCGTGTTCGAGAGGCAGTGGGGACGTTTCACTCATGGACCCAAAGGGAGGCGTGCGCGCTTACTCATCCGACGAGTTGATGCCGGCCTTGCGATAGTCACCGCTCTGGCCACCCGTCTTGGCGAGGAGTTGAATGTCGTTAATGGTGATCTCCTTGGAGATCGATTTGCACATGTCGTAGATCGTGAGCGCCGTAACGGAGACGGCCGTCAGAGCCTCCATCTCTACGCCGGTAGGACCGACGGACTTCGTGAACGCCCGGATATCGATAGCCTGCTCCTCTTCATTGAGCGACAGCTCCACGTCTACGCCGTTGATTCGCACATCGTGGCACAGAGGAATAAGCTGACTGGTCTGTTTGGCCCCCATGATGCCCGCGATCTGGGATACGCTCAGGACATCCCCCTTCTCGATGTCGTTCTCTCGCACGCGCCGAAACGCCTCCCCAGCCAACTGAACCTGTCCCGAGGCGACGGCCGTGCGCACGGAGTCGGACTTACTGGACACATCGACCATGCGAACGCCGCCGCGGGGATCGACATGTGTGAGCGAGGACGTATCAGACATAGATCAGGAAAGCATTTGTGCAAAAGGGTCGAGCGACTGCCACGGTGAACGTGCGCGGTATACACTCAAAACGAAAGCGCATGATCCCCGATTCGGTGGATATGTGATGAACGTAATCAAAGAATGATACGCGATTGCCCATCCGTCATCCACATGCAACGCGGCTCAGTCGTCGTTGCGACGCTCTACCCAGAGCGTCACAGGACCGTCGTTTACGAGATGCACGTCCATCAGCGCGCCAAATTCTCCGGTAGGCACGGATTGGCCGAGCTCGGCTCCCAGCGCATCTACGAAGTGCTGGTAGAGCGTCTCGGCCTGGTCGGGCGGAGCGGCCTCCGTGAACGAGGGACGATGGCCCTGCGTGGCGTCGCCGTAGAGGGTGAACTGCGGGACGACCAGCGCCTCCCCGTCGACATCGAGGAGCGACTCGTCCATGCGGCCGTCCTCGTCGGGAAAGACGCGCAGGTGCGCGCACTTGCGGGCAAGCCAGAGGCTCTCGTCCTCGGTATCGTCCTCGTGCACACCCAGCAGCACGAGCAGACCGGGCCCGATAGAACCTGCGAGCTCTCCATCGACCTCGACCGAGGCCTCACTTACGCGTTGTACGAGAGCAACCATGGGAGTGGCGAATTACGAGTGGCGAATTGCGAGTGGTGAGTTGCGAAGGGCGAATGAAGGGGTGGCGAGGGGCGAGTGATGTGCGTTCTACTAGCTTGCCAGCCGATTATGCAGATAGGTGCCGAACGCTTCGAGCGCGCGCCGGCGGTGGCTGATGGCGTTCTTTTCGGCCGCGGTCATTTCGGCGAAGGTGCGATCCTCGCCTTCGGGAATGAAAAGCGGATCGTAGCCAAAGCCTTCGTCGCCGCGGGGCGCTTGGGCGATGCGCCCCGCGCACACGCCCTCAAAAAACTGGACGTGGTCCTCGTCTTCTACGAATGCGACGACGGTTCGGAACTGAGCGCCGCGGTCCTCAACGCCGCGAAGCTTTTCCAGCAGATGTTGGTTGTTGGCTTCCGTGTCGGCGTTCGGGCCGGCGAAGCGCGCCGTGTGCACCCCGGGAGCGCCGCCGAGCGCGTCGACCTCCAGCCCCGTGTCATCGGCAAGAGCGGGCAGGCCTGCATGCGCGTGGAAGGCGATTGCCTTCTCGCGCGCGTTGCCCTGAAGGGTAGACGCCTCCTCTGCAACGTCCGGCGGGTCGTCGAGATCAGAGGCGGCGATGAGGCGGACCGGCACGTCTTCAAGCAGCGAGCGAAGCTCAGCAACCTTACCGGGATTGCGAGTCCCTAAAACTAGCTGGAAAGACACAGGATTGAAAGCTTCAACACACAGAAAAACAGTCCACTGGGCGGCGCCGAGCGTGAGAGAAACACTTCGCCGCGGCGCCGGGTTGTACATCAGGCTGATAAGATGTCAGTCACAAACACAAAAAGCAAGCTCATCACAACAACGTACCAAGGAGGGATCCATTTTGGCTGTAGGTGTCAAAGTTCGAAACAACGAATCGATCGACCGCGCACTCAAGCGCTTTCGGCGTCAGGTGAACCGAAGTCGCGTGCTGCGCGAATACCGTCAGAATATGGCATATATTAAGCCATCTGAAGAGAAGCGCCTGAAGCGCAAACAGGCCGCGCGGCGGCGCGCTCGGCAGCGGCGTGAGCGTCGCAAGCGTCGATAGCGTCTGTCGATTGGTCGTTACAGATTGGACGCCAAAATGAGAAGGCGGGCCCCAAGGGGGTCTGCCTTTTCTGTTTGTAGGAATAGAGCGAATACCGGTTGCGGCGAATGGTGCTGCACATTGCAGAACCGCTCGACTCGAATCGTGACATTCTCCCTATTCGACGGTACAGGAGCGTGTGCGAGACCCAGGGCTCAGGCTAACACCCTCCGCCGCGCCGAGCGCGGCAGTTTACTCCCTTCGGTCGTCAGTCGGACTATGCCCTCGTGTCCTTGAGGGAGGAGTTGGGTGAGCGACGCGGCCAGGCCGGATGCTCGGACACTGGCGATTGGGTTGCATACAGCAGCCTGTACGGCACCGCGCGGCGGACGGGATGTACTGCCCACCGCGCAGCGCTCTTTACTACACCTCCAGCGCTTCGTCGAGGAGCATCTCCTGCTCGCGCTTGTGGACCTTGGCGCTGCCGGTGGCCGGGCTGGCGCTGGCAGGTCGGCCCACGTACTGGATGGGCTGCTCGCAGTGGCCGTGGATGTCATCCAGCAGCGCGTCGAGCCGGTACTGGACGAAGTTCCATGCGCCCATATTCTTCGGCTCTTCCTGCACCCACACCACATCATCGACCTCCGAGTAGCGCTCCAGCTCGGCGCGGACTTCCTCTTTCGGGAACGGGTAGAACTGCTCGAGGCGCGTGATCGCCACCTGGTCCCGCAGTTCGTCCTCGTCTTCCAGCGCGCGAATCAGGTCGTAGTACACCTTACCGCTGCAGAGAATATGGCGCTTCGTCGAGGCTGGATCCGTCTCGGCTTCGATGACCTCCTGGACGCCGCCGTCAATGAGCTCCTCGGGCGTCGAGACGCACAGCGGATGGCGCAGCAGGCTCTTCGGCGTCATGATGATGAGCGGCTTGCGAACGTCGCGCTTCACCTGCTCGCGCAGCGCATGGAAGTAGTTGGCCGGTGTCGAGTAGTTGGCCACGATCAGGTTCTGCTCGGCACACAGCTGTAGGAAGCGCTCGAGCCGAGCCGACGAGTGCTCGGGGCCCTGCCCTTCGTAACCGTGCGGCAGAAGCGCCACGAGACCTGACTTCTGGCCCCACTTCTCTTCGGCAGCCGAGACGTACTGGTCCCAGACGATCTGCGCGCCGTTCGCGAAGTCGCCGAACTGCGCCTCCCAGCAGACAAGCGCCGACTCGTCAGCTACCGAGTAGCCATACTCGAAGCCCGCTACGGCGTACTCCGAGAGGAGGCTGTCGTAAATGAGCAGCGGCGCCTGGTCGTCGCTCAGGTTGTTGAGCGGGACGTACTCGCTGCCGTCCACCTGATCGACGAGCACGGCGTGGCGCTGGCTGAAGGTCGCCCGGCGCGAGTCCTGTCCCGTCAGGCGCACGGGCGTGCCCTCCTGCAGGAGCGAGCCAAACGCCAGCGTCTCGGCAAACGCCCAGTCGATGCGCTTCTTGTCGTAGTAGAGATCGTCGCGCTTGTCGAACTGCCGCTCGAGCTTGTGATGGACATTGAAGTCGTCGGGCAGGTTCGTCAGCGCATCGACGACACGCTCAAGATGCTCCGGCTCGGTACTCGTGTCGGCCGCCGGCAGCCGCTCGCCGCTCTTGCGCTTGGTTTGCCGCTCGATCACCTTTTCGGCGTCGCGCTCCTCGAGGTCTTTCGTGCGCTCGAAGGCCTCCTGGAGCTTCGATCGGTAGTCGTCGAGCATCTGCTCAGCTTCGTCCGGCTCGACCTCGCCGCGGCGCAGGAGACTCTCAGTGTAGAGCTTGCGCGGAGACCGCTTCTCTTCAATCTCTTCGTAGAGGAGCGGCTGCGTGTAGGTTGGCTCGTCGCCCTCGTTGTGGCCGTGGACGCGGTAGCACATCATGTCGATCACCACGTCCTTGTTGAACCGCTCGCGGTACTCGTGGGCGAGCTTGGCGATGCGCACGCACGCCTCCGGGTCGTCGCCGTTGACGTGGAAGATGGGCGCCTCGATCGCCCGCGCAATATCGGTTGCGTAGTTGGAACTGCGGGCGTCCTCCGGCACCGTCGTGAAGCCGATCTGGTTGTTGATCACCAGGTGGACGGTCCCGCCCACTTTGTAGCCTCGCAGCTGGCTCAGGTTGAGCGTCTCCGCTACGACGCCCTGCCCCGGGAAGGCTGCGTCGCCATGGATCAGAAGCGGGATAGCGTCGCTGTAGTGCTCCTCGCGGTCGGTGCCGTTTTCATGGAGGCGCCGATCCTGCTTAGCCCGCGTCATACCGAGCACCACCGGGTTGACCGACTCGAGATGGCTCGGGTTCGAGGCCATTTCGACCTTGATCTCATCGCCACTGGGCGCCTTGTAGACCCCCTCGGCGCCGACATGGTACTTCACGTCGCCCGAGCCCTGCGTCGTGTTCGGATCGATGTTGCCCTCGAACTGCGAGAAAATCTCTTTGTAGGGCCGGCCGATGATGTTGGCGAGCACGTTGAGACGCCCGCGATGGGCCATGCCCATGACGAGCTCCTCGCTGCCCTGCTCGGCCGCCTCGGAGAGGATCGTCTCGATGATGGGAATCATCGTCTCCGACCCCTCCAGCGAAAAGCGCTTGTGGCCGATGTACTTGGTGTGGAGGAAGCGCTCAAACGCTTCGGCGGCGTTGAGCTGCTCCATGATGCGATGGCGCTCGTCGGTAGAGAACTCGACGTCGGGCTCGGCCTCGACCTTCTCCTGGATCCACGCCTTCTCCTCCGGATCGGAGATATGCATGAAGGTGTGGCCCACCTTGCTGGTGTAGGTATCGCGCAGGATGCGCAGAATCTCGCGCAGCGGCAGCATCTCCTCGTCGGCGAGGCCGCCGGTGATAAACTCGCGGTCGAGGTCCCACACGGTGAGCCCGTACGTCGCCGGGTCAAGTTCGGGGTGATGGTCTCCCTCATAGCCGAGCGGGTTGACGTCAGCCCGCAGGTGGCCGCGCACCCGGTAGGCGCGAATGAGCTGCAGGACAGCCGCCTGCTTGCGCGTCATGTCCAAGTCGCCGCCCGCTCCGTCTTGGCCGATCTGCGGCGTCGAGTCGGTGGCCGGCTGGAACGGCTGGTACGGAATGCCGAGGTCGCCAAAGACCTGCTCGTAGAAGTCGTGCTCTCCGCCCAGCAGCTTCTCGATATGGGCGAGGAACGCGCCGCTTTCGGCCCCTTGGATCACGCGGTGGTCGTACGTCGAGGTCATCGTCATGACCTGCGAGACGCCGGCTCGGCTCGCCACCTCCGGCGCGAAGGCGCGGTACTCGTCGGGGTAGCCGATGGCACCGGCGCCGACAATTACGCCCTGTCCCGGCATGAGGCGGGCGACGCTCATCGTCGTGCCGATCATGCCCGGATTGGTAAGCGTGGCCGTCGTGCCCTGGAAGTCAGCAATCTCCAGGTCGCCGCTGCGGGCGCGGTCGATCAGGTCGTTGTAGCAACCCAGAAACTGGGCGAAGTTCATGCTGCCCGCGTCTTTGACGTTCGGGACAAGCAGCGTGCGCTCCCCGCGCCGCTCGACATCGATCGCGAGCCCGAGGTTGATGGCGTCGGGGACGACGTGCTGCGGCGTATCGTTCTCGTCGCGCCGGAACGTCGTGTTCATGTTCGGCTGCTCTTTGATCGCCTGCACCACGGCGTAGGCAATCAGGTGCGTAAACGACACCTTCTCGCCGCCCACCTTGCGCTGGTACTCGTTGATGAGCCCGCGATTTTCGATGAGCAGCTTCACCGGCATCGTGCGCATGGAGGTGGCCGTCGGAATGCCGATCGACTCCTCCATGTTTTCGACGATCTTGCCGGCCGGCCCGGTGATGGCGTTCACTTCGGCGTGCTCGACGTCGCGGTCGGGCGCCGATGCCGGCGTGATGGCTCGCTCGGCCGCGCCGTCGCCCGGCGAGGGCGTCGTCGGCTCTTCGGGAGCCGGCTCGTCCGTCTCTGGCACTTGCCGCTTCGGCTGGTCCGGCGCTCTAGCCTCCGGCTTGTCCGGCGCCTGCGTGGGCGCCGACTCGGGCGGCTCGCCATCGCCGGTAACAGGCGGGCGGGCCGTTGCAGCAGCCATAAACGATTCATCTGGATGGTAGTCCGCGAAGAAGTCGCGCCAGCTCTCACTAACGCTCTCCGGATCCTCCAGATACTGCTTGTACAGCTCTTCGATGTATCCTGTGTTGAATCCTAGCGAGCTCACAGTCTGTTTTCGGCGTTGGGAGCGAAAAAAATGCACGGTCTGATAGCGTGTGTCTACGTAACGATAGGCGCGCGACAGGGTTCACGCGGACGTCAGTGAATTGCACATGTGCTGCGCCCGGTTGCGTCTCAGGGGTCTTTGGTTGCTAACGCGATGTGCAGGTTTTCCCACCCTGAGTAGACCAGAAAAGCTACCAACTTCCCGCCTGTGGGAAGTCGGTCACCTGCTTCTCTCTCCACAGGAGTCTAGCAACGGGGAACCG
>OBKM01001073.1_pt1 | contig 11754 bp, 12 predicted proteins | sample 1519691 | NCBI WGS metagenome assembly OBKM01 (sample SAMEA37050418, study PRJEB22526) | metagenome | biome: saline pan; feature: lake; material: water | place: Egypt | collected 2015 | depth 0.5 m
GTTCTCCGCGAGGGGACCGAGGGGCTGTCGATGGAATCGTACGCGGAGACGCTGAGCGAGCGGCTGCCCGACCACCAGGTGTCGCTGGCCCGGACGCCGAACGCCGAGCGCGAGCTGGTGTCGCGAGCCCGCGTCGTCACCGGGATCACCGTCCCGGAGGAACTCGTCGCGGACGCCGACCGGCTGGAGCTGTTCGCGTGCACGTTCGCCGGGACCGACCACGTCCCCGTCGAGACGCTCGTCGACCACGGCGTGACGGTCACCAACGCCGGGGGGATCCACGCGCCCGGGATCGCCGAGCAGACGATCGGCAACATGCTCGTGTTCGCCCGCCGGCTTCACGAGGGGTGGCGCCGGAAGTCGAACGCGGAGTGGCGACACTTCCAGTCGTACGAGTTCACCGGAAGCACGGTGACCGTGATCGGGCTCGGCTCCATCGGCCAGCACGTCGTCGAGCGGCTTGAGGGGTTCGGCGTGGAGACGATCGGCGTCCGTTACACGCCCTCGAAAGGTGGGCCGACCGACGAGGTCGTCGGCTTCGACGAGGACGCGATACACGACGCGTTCGCCCGGAGCGACTACGTCGTCGTCGCCTGTCCGCTCAACGACCTCACCAGCGGACTGATCGGCGAGGCGGAGCTGGCGACGCTGCCGCCACACGCCGTCGTCGTCAACGCCGCACGCGGCGGTATCGTCGACACCGACGCGCTGGTGTCCGCGCTCCAGTCGAGCGGGATCCGCGGGGCCGCTCTCGACGTCACCGACCCGGAGCCGCTGCCGGCCGACCATCCGCTGTGGGATCTGGAAAACTGCCTCATCACGCCGCATACGGGCGGTCACACGCCAAAACACTGGGAGCGACTCGCCGATATCGTCGCCGACAACGTCGCCGCCCTCGAGTCCGACGGCGAGATCCGGAACCTCGTCGATGCTCCGTCCGAGTGAACAGCCGGCGCGGATCAGGCGGTGAACAGCCGGCGCGGGAAGTCGGCGAGCGTCTCAGCGCCGGTGGCGGTCACCCTGAACGTCTCGCTGAGTTCGACGCCGAACTCGTCCTCCCAGAGCCCGGGGATCATGTGGAACGTCATGTTCTCCTCGAGCACCGTCTCGTCCCCGGGGCGGATGCTCGCGGTGTGCTCGCCCCAGTCCGGCGGGTAGCCGAGCCCCATCGAGTAGCCGATCCGGTCTTCCTTCTCGACGCCGTACTGCGCGATCGTCTCGCGCCACTCCCGCTCGACGCGCTCGCAGGTGACTCCCGGCTCGACGACGTCCAGCGCCGCCTCGATCCCCTCGACGACGACGTCCGCGGCCTGCTGGACCGCGTCCGGCGGGTCGCCGACGTACGTCGTTCGAGCGAGCGGCGAGTGGTAGCGGTGCCGACAGCCGGACAGCTCGATCAACACGGGGTCGCCCGCCTCGAACTCGCGGTCGGTCCAGGTGAGATGCGGCGTCCCGGTGTGGTCGCCCGAGGGCATCAGCGGCACGATCGCGGGATAGTCGCCGCCGTACTCCTCGGTACCGCGGATCAGGTTGTCGTAGATCTCGGCGGCGACCTCGTACTCGGGGACGCCCGCCTCTACCGCGTCGAGTCCGGCCTGCATCGCGGCCTCCGAGATCCGCGCCGCCTCCGCCATGTACGCCAGCTCGCGGTCGGATTTCTTCACCCGGAGCCAGTTGACGAGCAGCGTCGTGTCCGTGAACTCCGCGTTCGGGAGATTCGACTGGAGGCGCGTGTACGACTTCGCCGTGAAGTACGCCGCGTCCATCTCCAGCCCGATCCGACCGCCGTCGACGCCGAGGTCGACGAGCACGTCCGCCAGGAAATCCATCGGGTGGAGGTCGTGGGGGGACTGGACGTGGTCGTCGCTATACGGACGGATGTTCGGCTCCGAGAGCCACGTCGTCGCGCGCGCACCGTTACCGTCCATGTCCCGGCCGACCCAGACGGGCTCGTCACGCTCGCGGGTGACGACGACCGCCTGATGCACGTAAAACGACCAGCCGTCGTACCCCGCGAGGTAGTTCATGTTGGCGGGCGAGGAGACGACGATCGCGTCCAGATCGCGCTCGTGAAGCTGCGCTTTCGCCCTCTCGACCCGACGCTCGTACTCCGACTGCGGAAAGACATCGTATGACATGGTCCGATGGTCTACGCGTACCGACACACACTAACGACAAAAATACTTCGTGTACGAAGGATACGGAATTCGTTTACAACAGCTCGTTCGAGACGAGCCGGTCGACCGCTTCGCGAAGTCGCTCCTCGCTCGCGGCATAGGAGATCCGGGCGAAGCCGGGTGCGTTGAACGCGCTGCCGGGGACACACGCGACGGACGCCTCCTCGATGGCGGCCTCACACCACGCCTGGTCGTCGTCGTCGACAGGGATCATCATGTAGAACGCGCCGTCGCCGACGTCGACGTCGACACCGTGTTCGTCGAACAGATCGACGAGCAGATCGCGGCGACTTCGGAACGCGTCGCGCATCTCCGCGACGGCCTCGTCGGTGTTTTCGAGCGCCTCGACGCCCGCGTGCTGAACGAAGTTGACCGCACAGGAGACGGAGTGTGAGTGGAGCTTGCCGGCTTGCCCGACGAACTCCTCGGTCGCGTGGACGTAGCCGAGCCGCCATCCGGTCATCGAGAACGCCTTCGAGAAGCCGTTGACCGTGAGCGTCCGGTCGGCCATGCCGTCGAGGCTCGCGAGCGAGGTCTGCTCGACGCCGTAAGTGATCCGCTCGTAGATCTCGTCGGAGATCACGGCGACGTCGTGTTCGACCGCGAGGTCACGAACGCCTTCGAGCGCTGTTTCGGAGAACACCGCACCCGTCGGGTTCGACGGGGAGTTGACGACGAGCAGCTCCGTCTCGTCGGAGACGACCTCGCCGAGTTCGTCGAGCGCCGGCTCGAGCTGGAACCCGTGCGGCGCGAGATCCACGCGTGAGAGATCCCCGCCGGCGAGTTTCGCCATCGCCTCGTAGGAGACCCACGCCGGGTCGAGGAGAACTACTTCGTCGCCGTCGCCGATCAGCGTCTGGAAGATCTCGTACAGCGCCTGCTTGCCGCCGGGCGTAACGATAACCTCGTCGGCGCTCGCGTCGATGCCGTTTCCGCGGAGTTTCTCGGCTATCGCCTCCTTCAGCTCCGGAATCCCGTTCGAGGAGGTGTAGCCGGTGTGGCCCGCGTCGAGCGCCGCTTTGCCCGCTTCGACGATGTTCTCCGGAGTGTCGAAGTCCGGCTCGCCGACCGAGAGATCGACGATGTCCGCGCCTTCGGCCTCCTTTTCAGCTGCCAGGTTCGATATCGCCAGCGTCGCGCTGGGCTCTACGCGTCCGATCCGGTCCGAGAAGTTGTATGCATCGGTCATTCGAGTTCCTCCACGAGGTCGATCGCGGCGTGTGCGGCCTCCGCTCCCTTGTCGACCCGTTCGCGGGCCTCCGCGCCGGACATCCCCGGACCGCTCACGCCGAACGTGACGGGAACGTCCCGGTCGAGGCTGACGTCGGTCAGTTTCGCTGCGGTCGCCTCGGCGATCACGCGGTCGTGGTCGGTGTCGCCCGTGACGATCGCGCCGACGACGGCGACGGCGTCGATCTCCGTCCGGCGAGCCAGCCGATCGGCCGCGAGCGGGCTATCGTACGCGCCCGGCACGGCGATCTCGTCGGCGACCACCGCGTCCCGCTCGGCGGCCGCCCCGCGGGCCGCCTCGGCCATCGGCTCCGTCACGGAGTCGTTGAACTGCGCGACGACCAGTCCCAGCGTAACCATATATATGGCTCACGCGGGCGGCATCAAAGGTTTACCGTTCCGCGTCGGGATCGCCGGAGTCGGCGGGTCTTCCGAAGTCCGAACTCCGCTTGAGGGCCGGCGCTCCGTATCGGGGTCGGTGGTCCGTATCAGCGCCATCGGTCGTCGCCGGTCCGGTCGGCTGGATCCACTGATCCCAAGCCGCGGCGTCTCACCGTCCAGCCGACGCAGTGCTCCCGTGGGCGACGCGTCTTTACCGTCCGGACGCCTACGAGTGGGCATGACCGACACGAGAACCGCGACGCTCGGCGGCGGCTGTTTCTGGTGCGTCGAAGCGGCGTTCGAGGAGCTACCCGGCGTGATCGGCGTCGTCTCCGGCTACGCCGGTGGCCACACTGAGGACCCGACGTACAGGGAGGTGTGTTCCGGCTCGACCGGGCACGCCGAGGTCGTTCAGGTGGAGTACGACCCCGCGGAGCTGTCGTACCCCGACATCCTGAAGGTGTTTTTCACCGTCCACGATCCGACCCAGCTCAATCGGCAGGGACCCGACGTGGGCAGCCAGTACCGATCGATCATCCTCACTCACGACGACGACCAGACGGCGACCGCGAAGTCGTACATCGAGCGACTCGAGAACGCGGACGCGTACGACGATACGATCGTCACCGAGGTCGAGCCGCTCGAACGGTTCTATCGCGCCGAGGAGAAACACCAGAACTACTACGAGAAGAACCCGGGAGACGCGTACTGTACGTTCCACGCGGATCCGAAGATCGAGAAGGTTCGGAAACAGTTCGTCGAACCGACGGGGTAGCGACAGCGGAACACGAGAAGAGCGGCCTCGGGACGCGATGTGGGAGCGGGTCGTCCCGAGCCCTGATCCGCGGACGACGGACGGTGGAAGCGAGTGCCCGGCCTGCCGTGCCCGGTCAGGGGCGGCTGGCCGGTTCGCCCGCGGCACACGAACCGAGGTGAGTTCGCGACAAGAACCCATCGAGCGAATTATCAGAGCGGATATTTTGAGCCGAGTGTTGCTGTCGGTGAATTACCGTCGAAGCCGGCGATGCGCGAGCAAAAGCGGGTCGGGACGGAGTGGTGGAGCGACGGGCAAGGCGGACGACGGGTGGGCGGGCGGATCGGGTCGGAACAGCGGACCCCGACTGCGCGTGACCCGGACCGCCCGAGGGTCGGGACGGGCGCGGTTTGAATGCCAAACTCCGACGAGAAAAGCGTCGGACCTCGGCGAAGACAGGTACGGGTTTGACACGTATAAAGGTAGGAGGTTCGATGACGTCACCGGCGGTCGTGCAGCGCCGGGAACTCCGTCCGGATCTCGCTGACGCGGTCCGGATCGATTTCGGCGGTCACCGTCGTCGGCTCGTCGCCGGCGGAGGCAAGCGTCGTTCCCCACGGATCGTACACGCTCGTTCGACCGCACAACGCATCGTCCCCGAACTGCCCGCTGCCGTTGACGGTTGCGACGTACGCGAGGTTCTCTATCGCGCGCGCTCGACCGAGGGTTCGCCAGTGTTCGACGCGCGGGTACGGCCACGCGCTCGGCACGAGGACGCACTCGACGCCGTCGTCGACCAGCTCTCGGTACAGCGTCGGGAATCGGAGGTCGTAACACGTCGTCACTCCGACACGTACGCCCGCGACCTCGACCACCGGCACCCGGTCGCCGGGCACCATCCGTTCTGTCTCCTCGGACCCGTATCCGAACAGGTGATGCTTGCGGTAGACGAGCCGGCGCTCCCCCGTCGCATCGAACAGCACTGCCGTGTTCGCCAACCCTTCCGTGGCCGGCACGTCGACGCCGTCGGCCGCGGACGCGCCGAGATCCTCCACGACGGTCCCGGCCAGGAGCACGATGCTCTCCGCAGCGGCGACGTCCGCAAACCGTGCCAGTCGCTCTCCGCGGACGCTCTCCGCGGCGCGCTCGTACGCGTCAAACGCGAAGTATCCCACGTCGAACAGCTCGGGAAGCACGACGAGATCGGCGCCCGCTGCCGACGCCTCCCTGATGCGGTCGAGCGCGCGATCGACGTTCGCCGAGATCGCTCCCCCCTCGACGTCCAGCTGGACGCACGCGAGCTTCATGCGCTGGCCCCCAGCGATCGGCGAAGCGCCGCCTCGAGGTTGTCCAGCTCCGTCTCGAAGTTCCGCTTAAAAAATGATTCGACGCCCGGCAGCGTCCCGTCGACGACGAACTCGTTTTCGAGCCGACAGCCGGACCCCGTCTCCGTGATCGTGTGCTCGCCAGTCACGCGGAACGCCTTCGATCGCCCGACGAACTTCACCCGGGTGGGGGGTTCACGCTCGATCTCCTCGGTTTTGACCGAGATCGTGGATCGGATCATCGGAATGGGAAGCTCGACGTGCCACGTCGCTCGCCCGTCGCCGTGGACGTCGTACGTCTCGACCACGCTTATTGCCCCTGCGCGCTTCTCCGCGTCCGAGATGAACGCCCACACGTCCTCGGCGGGCGCATCAAACTCGAACGTCCGGGAGGCTCGGACGGTCATGGCCGGACGTTAGCGCGGAAGGGATTAAAAGGACGGGAGTCGGCGGACCACGATGGGAGCTGGCACCGGAAGCCGTGCGGGTCGTGGACTCATCCGCGCGTAACTCGCCACGTCGTCGACCGCGCACGCCCCCACTTCTCGATGTCGACGTCCTCGGACTTCTCTGCGAGTCGGGGGAGCCGGGAGCCGACCTGTTTCGCGGTGAGACCGATGGCGTCGGCGATCGTCTTCGAGCGGACGTACCGCTCGCCGCGGGAGACGCTGTCCGTGAGATACGCGAGGATCCGCTGTTCCTCCTCGGTGTACTCGGTCATCGCGAGAACGTAGGCGTCAAACGACCTTAACGGTTTCTCGTCGATCGCTGCTCAGTCGAACAGCTGGACCGCGACGACGGCCAGCAGCGCGAAAATCACCGCGGCGGCGAACCCCCATGCACGACCCATCTGCGTCGGCGCGCCGTACATCACGACTGCCCCGACGACCGCAACCGCCGCGAACGCGATCATCACGCCGAGCCCCTTGTCCGACTCCATGGATCCCTCGCTCATACCTGAACGGTCCGCGGGTGGGCACTTAGTTCATACGAACCGGGTGGGGTTCGTAGGACACCGAGTGGGCTGCGTGGTCGGCGACTCCACGTTGGATGCGTGGTCGTTCGCTCCGAATTCGACACGTTCGTCGCGAATCAGATGATTTCGACGTGCTCGGACTCCTCGTTCAACGCGAGGTTCGCGGCGATCTCCGCGTTTCGCATCGCATACTCCGCGGTGTGTTGCAGACTTACGAGCACCTCACGGGTCATCAGGAGCACCGAGTTCTCGAGCTCGTCCGGCAGCTCCGAGAGGATCTCCTGTTCTCTGTCCTCCAGTTTCGCGAACAGGTCGCGACACTCTACGGTGAGGTCGTAGTCGCGTTCGACGACGGCGCGAACTGCGAGCGCGGTGAGCTCGTCGACCTGGTCGGTGAACTCACGGATCTGGCGCATCGTGGAGCCGTCGACGTCGAGCGTGTGACCGTCCGCCTCCATCACGATCTCGGCGATATCCTCGGCATTGTCCGCGGTGAGTTCGAGATTCTTTGCGACCGAGCGGTAGCCGATGAGCGGAAACCCCTCCTCTAGCCCGATCGCACGGGCGAGATTGGGGTTCTGGTATGCGGTGAAGATCAGTCGGAGCAGCAGCACGAATATCTTGTTCGCCTGCCGCTCGCGATTGAGCGCGCGCTGTGCGAGGTCGGGATTCCCGTGAGCAAGGGCTTTCACGCCCTCGCTCCGCATCGTCGACCCCGTGTTCTCCAGCCGCTCGAGCAGGTTGTCGAGCGTGAAATCCTCCGGATCGACGGAACACCGGATCGCGATGTCCTCCGGCGTCTCCTCGATGACGCCGAGTCCCATCAGCTGCGTCTCCGCTTTATAAACCGCGTTGATATGGTCGCTCCCGAGCGCCCCTTCGCTCGTGACGTGTATCACGCGGCGTCCGAGAACGTACTGCGCGACGATGGCGCGTTCGAGCGCGCCGGCGTCCAGGTTGTCGGCGCTGATGATCGCTTCGGACTCCTCGGTGTTCACCGACTCCGGAAGCACCGTCAGGGTGCCTTTCCCCCCCATGCGGATCGACACCTCGTCGCCCTTGTTCACCCCATGCTCCTGTGCCCACTCCGCCGGCAGCGTCATCGCCAGCGTCGACGGACCCAGACGCTGAACCTTCCGCGTTTCCATGTGTATCCGTATCGCAGGATCGACCTTAACGTTATCCCTATGGTCATTATACGCACTCGAGAATATACAAGGTGTTAATCGACGATCGTTACAGATCCACACACCATCCCACGCCGGGAACGAACCATCTCGCGCGCGAACGGTCCGCAGCGTCACCGAGATGCGTTCGTATTTATGGACGGAAGACGGTACGTCCTATATGCCAGAGCGTGTCCTCGTCGTCGACGACTCATCGTTCCAGCGGACGCTCGTCCGTGACGCGCTGTCCGGGGCGTTCGACGTCGTCGCCGAGGCGAAAAACGGTGCGGAGGCGGTCGCGATGTTCGAGGAGTACGATCCTGATGCGGTGTCGATGGATGTCGTCATGCCGGAGATGACTGGTATCGAAGCGACGGCCGAGATCAAATCGCGGTCTCCGGAGACGGCCGTCGTAATGTGCACGAGCGTGGATCAGAAAGAGAAGATGATGGAGGCGGTGAAAGCCGGCGCGGACGGATACGTCACGAAGCCCGTCGAGGCCGACGAGCTCGTCGCCGAGTTCGAAAGCCAACTGCGTTGAGCTGAGGAGGTAGCGTTCGTCGTATCGCAGTCACTTCGGTCTCCGTGTGCGCTGACCGACTCACGTCATACCGCGAACACGAACAGTGCGGCACTCGCCAACAGGAGAGGGTCGACCAGGCTAATCGGTCGACCACCGACCCTCCGCAACGGTCGAGCCGCCGTCGATCCGGTGCCGCCACCCGTCGAGGACGGCGAACTGCTCCTCGCGGCGCCGTTCGAGCCACCGGAGCAGTCGGGCCGCCCACCGGAGCTTCCGCGCCTTCATCCGCTCGACGTTCGGGTCGTCGAACGCCCAGCCGGGAAACAGCAGCTCCCCTGCACCGAGATGGTCCGCGAGGAACGCCGCGCGGTCGCCGTCGGTGAACCCACCCACGTTTCGAACCGGTCCGCGGGGTGCGGCCTGCGTGGTCACGAGCGTCCAGTCCGCTTCGAACTGCGGAAGCCACTCCCGGATGGCCGACACGTTGTCGCCGTGCGCGTGTGCGACCACCGGCACCTCCCGTGTCGTCAACCGCCACGCAGTCTCCGGATTCTTATCGAGATCCGTCACCATGCAGTCGACGTCGACGTTTGCCGCGGCGAGGACGTCGGCGGCGGTCGAGGCCGCGACGACGACATCCGCATCGCGGGCGAGTTCGACCTCCGCTTCGAGACACGGAGCTGCGCCGGCGACGGCCACCGTTCGACCGGTCCACTCTCCGAACCGGTCGAGCGGGAACGGCGTGGCGAACTCCGCGGCGACATCGCGGGCTCGCTCGTCCGCCGCCCGATCGAACCCGAAGTCGTCGAGGATCGCCTCGTACACCGGTTCGAACGTCTCGAAGTTCACGATCGCTGCTCCCTGACGTTCGTGATCGCCACGCCGTGCTGTCCGGTAACGTCACGAGCTCGAACGATACGTCTCACTCTCATCGGTCCGTCTCGTTAGTTACGGGCATCCTCGATCGTGGCCAGAACCGATTCGATGGCGTTCGGGAGCTCCGAACCTGCACGTCGCATCTCGACGAATCCGCCGGTCGTTCCGACCAAGAGCCCGCACCCGTTCGACGCCGTTCCGGGATCGGACGCCGTTTCGGACGTGGATGCCGTCACGAACGTCACGTCCGTGCCCGCGGTCGCCGCACGGATCCCCCCGATGGCCTCCGGTGAGAGCCCGTCAAGCTCGAACGTCCGTACGACGGCGCGGTCGGCGACTGCGGCATCGACGCCGAGCCTGTCACAGTGTCGGCGAGCTTCTCGCGCGGTCGTCACGTCGAGCTCCTCGACGGTGATCTCGCCGCGCTGCCGGGGTCGGTTGCGTGCGAACTCGGCACCGATACGTGCCGCATCCAGTGTTTCGGCGACGTCGTGCGTCCGAATTACGTGTGCGCCCCGCTCGACCGCCATCGACGTTGCGGCCAGCGAGACGGGAAGCGCCTCCTCGGTGCTCCGTCCAGCCACGTCTCGGAGGAAGTTCTTGCGGTTGATCGAAACGAGCAGCGGTCGACCGTATCCACGGAACTCACGGAGCCGGCGGAACGTCTCGCGATCGTCGGCGAGGGTTTTCGCCTCCGACCAGCCGCCGAACGCCGGGTCGAGGATCGTCTTCTCCGTGAACCCGTTCCGTGCGAGAGCGTCGTATATCTCGTCGACGTCCTCGATCGCGCCGGGTCGCTCGAGATCAGGGGGTGACGCCATCTTCGAGACCGCGGCGTCGTGGTTCGCACAGACTTCGGGCAGCTTCGGGTCAGCAAATCCGCAGATGTCGTTAACCATGTCGAATCCTCGGGCGAGCGCCTCGTCGGCGACTTCGTGGTAGCGCGTCTCGATCGACCAGACGGCGTCCCCGGACACTGACGCCATGGTTTCGATCGCCGTGTCGAGCCGCTCGAGCTCCTCGTCGGCGGAGAGCACCTCGAACTTCTTGTTCGCCGATTCGAGACCGACGTCGACGATGTCGGCCCCCTCGTCGATCAGCGACTCGTCGACGTACGCCGCCGCGTCGGCGGGATCGTCGTACACGCTCGGATCGTAGGGAGACTCCTCGGAGACGTTGAGCACGCCCATGATCCGTGGTGGGTGGTCGTCGCCGATCCCGAGCCCCGCCGCATCCACGTTTCGCATACCCGTATCAGGGGCGGCACCGTTAAATGGGGTCCGGAAGCGGTCGGCGAGAACCGGAAGTATGCGGTCCGGCGGCCGATTTGGGATCCGTCCCTTCCGACACTCGATGTCCGGGACGCGGAGCCTTTTCACGGGGGCGACCGTCGGACCCCCATGAGCGATCCAGATATCGCGGTGTTGCGGCAGACGATCCACGGCGTCGGCGCGCCGGAACTGGCCTCGGAGATTCGGGAGCGACTCCCCGATCACGAGGTGGCGTTGGCGGAGACACCAGAGGAGGAGCGGGACCTCCTCGAAACCGCACGCGTCGCGGTGGGTCTCGATGTCGAGGAGTCGGCGCTCGCGACCGCGGAGAACCTCGAACTCTTCGCGTGTGTGTACGCCGGAACCGGCCACCTCCCGATGGAGGCGTTCGAGGCGCACGGCGTCGCCGTCACGAACGCATCCGGCGTCCACGGCCCGAACATCGCCGAGTACGTCGTCGGCGCGATGATCGGTCACGCTCGTCAGTTCCACCGCGCATATCGCCAGCAGGCACGTCGAGAGTGGCGGAGCTTTCCCTCGACCGAGCTGTTCGAGTCGACGGTCGCGGTCGTCGGACTCGGGGCGATCGGTACCACCGTCGTCGATAGGCTGGAACCGTTCGACGTCCGGACCGTCGGCGTACGCTACAGTCCGGAGAAAGGTGGTCCCACGGATCGCGTGGTCGGGTTCGACCGGTTCCACGCGGCGGTCTCGGACGCGGAGTACGTCGTGCTCGCGTGTCCGCTCACGGAAACGACGGAGCGACTCGTCGACGCCGACGCGTTCCGAACGATGCGCCCGGACGCCGTTCTCGTCAACGTGGCTCGCGGAAAGGTCGTCGACACCGATGCGCTCGTCTCGGCACTCCGGAACAACGAGATCCGAAGCGCCGCGATCGACGTCACCGACCCGGAGCCGTTACCCGAGGACCATCCGCTGTGGGGACTCGGTAACGTGACGATAACGCCGCACAACGCTGGACACACGCCCGACTACTTCGAGCGGGTGGCGGAGATACTCGCCGACAACGTCACTCGGCTCACGGGTGACTCCGAACTTCGGAACCGAGTCCTGT
>OBKM01001074.1_pt1 | contig 11752 bp, 11 predicted proteins | sample 1519691 | NCBI WGS metagenome assembly OBKM01 (sample SAMEA37050418, study PRJEB22526) | metagenome | biome: saline pan; feature: lake; material: water | place: Egypt | collected 2015 | depth 0.5 m
CGTTGGTCGTCAGGTCGCGGTACGTGGTGGGCGCACCGAACAGCAGGGTGTCGTAATCTTCGCTGCCGACGGCGTCGACAGCGCCGGTTTCGGCCATGTGTGCGGCCTGTGCTTCACCCTCTGCTGGTGCGTCGACGACCGGCACGTCGAGCAGGTCGAGCAGTTCCCGCGAGGTTTCCAGAATCGTATCCGTTAGCCGCTGTGTCTGTGAGTCAAGTCGTGCGATCTCGGCCTTGTCGCCGCGCTCACGGGCTGTCTCGAGCTGTTCTTCGCGCTTTTCTCGTGCCTCCCGGCGCTGTTCGACCTCGTCGGCTTTCAGATCGGTGACGCCGCCATCGAAGACGAAGACAGGTGTGACATCGTGTTCGAGCAGTCGGGGCACCCCCTGGATGATGCCGATGAGGTTTGCAACCTCGGTGCCGTCGTCGGTGGTGTACTTCTCCGTGCTGGTAAACCGGACCGTCACCGTGAGATACCGGTACAGCCAGTTGTGCGTGTCGACCGCAACGCGCTCGCCGTCGATCGACTCGAACGGAATCGACTCGATCGACGCGAGATCCCGGAGTGCAGCGTTTCCCATGTCCTGTCGTAGGGCAGCAGGTGGTTTGAACCTGGCTTTTGGTGGCTCAATTTGACTGTGGTGTGCGAAGCGCCCGTGCTAAACGCCGGCGGCCTTTCTCTGAGAGAACACAAACAGTGCAATCTCCCGGAAGAGAACGAGGACTGCGAGTATCCCGCCCAGAAGCCACACAAAAGGGAGCGGGGAAAGCCCTCCAGCGTCGCTCACGTACTGATGATACAGATGGATACACGTCAGTACCGGAATTGGAGCTGCAACAACACTGAGAACAATCGATACGAAAAGCTGGGAGAGTGGCATCTCCCACAGCTGGATATCTGTACCTGCCCTGATAACCTCGGAGAGTACCTGCCTCCCATGCGTGATCAGTCCTCTAATCACTGAAAGTGCCAGAACACTTGGAAGTAGTATGAGAATCACCAAAGACGCACCATCTAACACCCATTCAACGGGGGAAACCGATAGAAACGATGGCAACTTACCACCTGGAAATATTAGACAAATAAGAAGTATCAAAGAAAGGCTATATTCGAATTGTGGCTTACCGAGATCGGACCACAGTGTGGGCATACTGTAAACGAACAGCAGGACCATTATAAATATTTTGTATTTTTGGTAGATAAATCGAATATTACTAAAATGTAAATTTAATATACAACTATACAAATTATTGTCTCTGTATGTCGAAAGATAATCCATTGCGGTTTGGACGTCGATCACTACTAAAAAACGCTGCAGTTGGTGGAGTCATGGCGTCGTCACTCACTGTTAGTGCAGGCCGGTCCAAGGCTACTTCTGTTGATGCGCCGGTTTCTGAACAAATCGCTCGCAGGTATGCGAAGGCTCGAATCGAAAAGAGCAGTCAAAAAGATCATTTTTCGAGCTTTCAATCCGCTACTCTTGGTGAACCTGAACTGTTTTACATAACTCTATCAGAGGAGTACAAACCTGGCACCTGGGTATATCCAATTGAAAAAGATGGAAGAGAAATTGGACATATCGTTGCTGGCGCACAGTGGGAACTACCACGGATTATCAGACTCAGCACTAGCATATCGCCGCATCATCGAGTCGCCAGCGTCCAGCAGAATTTGAAAAATCCCGACGTGCAAATCAACGATCAGTCACGGTTTGTATACGACTACCCGTTCACTTTTGGGGTCGAAATTCAGTCCAAGTCGGCCACCGAGACAAAGCGGCTTGTGGATCTCAAAACCGGTTCAGTTCAGCGACTCACCAGTTCGATCGGTGCTGTGTATGACATTGAGAGTGACAACGCTCAATCAACGTCTCAAGTGGATCCCGGTTCAGTGTACACTCCCACTTCGACGGGAAGCATAGAATCTGACGTCCCAAACTGGGACGGTTATGAGTGTGGCTCTGACTGGATCGGGTGTCTGCCTGTCTCGTGTGGAATGTGTTTGGGGACCCACGATTCAATAGATGAGAAGTGCGATGTGATGGAGACCTTGAACGAAGAGGGTGATGTCGATGACGATGGTTATGGATGGCCGGTCACAGTGTGGCCGATGGACCGAAATGATATTCAAGACGGGATCTCCGCGTACGATTCATCGTACGACACCTCAGCTTTGCAGTTTAGACGGCGCTCAACGATTATGTCTGAAATCAATAGCGGACGCCCGTGTGTGGTGGGATGGATGGATGATGACAAAAAAGACCCTGATTCAGTGACAAGTGACTCCTTGAATGACTGGATGCCGAGTGGTCATGCGGAAACCATTTTTGCTTACGAAGAAGAGGGTGGCGGATGGTTCAGAACAGGTGATCTATACATCGACACGTATGATACATATGGAGATGTGAACCAACTCTTCCTCGACTCCACAACCGAGCTATACTACGTCATAACGATCGAGCCCTAATACCCTAATCCGTAGGATACCTAGTGTACGGTCAGTTTATTGGGTGCCTGTTTGCAGCGCCGGCGGTTCGATCGGCTCAGGCGCCCCACGTTCGCGGCGGTCGTGGATGAACGAACGTTCGTCTTCGGTAATGTCCGTTCGATCGAGAAACGCGGTCAGGCCCTCGGCGTACGAGGGCTCCCCTGGCGGTGGCGCTTCGAGAATCAGTTCGGCAATCCCGGTTGTTTGGCCGGTTGGTCCGAAGCCAGCCTTGGCGAGTGCCTCGAAGGCGTAGGGGTTATTCACTGCGATCCGGACTCGATCGTAGCCGCGATCGAGTGCGTACGCACGGACTGCAGCGCAGAGACTGGACCCGATCCCATCACCGCGGCGGTCCCCTCGAACCGTCACGTAGCGCAGCCACAGCGTCCGCTCGTCGGTTCGGTCCTCGTTGAACGCGACAGCGGCGACGATGGCCTGCGGTTCTGTGTCATCGCCTGAGTGCTCCGGTGGCGCCTCCAACGTCTCACGGGCGACTGCCTTGCCGGTCGAAGACATGACGAACTTTCCGGCGTAGCTGAACTGCTCGTGATCGAGTCGAAGCGTCGGCCCATCCGGGGGCCAGCCCAGCAGCACATACTCCATACGGGTTAGTGGGAGGGACGCCACAAAACGCACCCGTCTGCGCCGGACAACAGCCGACAGCGAAAGACAACAGTCGACACCGGAAACAACCCGCGTCGAGTACGACTAGACGGCATGAGCCTTTGCTATTATATCTGAAGCGTTTACTATAGATGATATAGTGAGAAAGTACCAGCAACCGAGACCGTAACAGGTAGTTATTTTGACGGCGAAGCGTCGGTAGGTATGAGCTTTCTCGTTCCGTTTGACGGCAGCGTGCTGTCGGAGGCGGCGCTTGAGCGTGCCGTCGAGTTCGCAGACTCTCTCGATCGCTCGCTGTGCACCGTCACTGTTGTGCCGATGGGTGACGCCCGGTACGCCATCGATCGTGGGTGGCTTGAGCCACACGAGCCGTTCGATGCCGATGCGGTCCGTGCGGCGATCCGTGAACAGGTTCACAACGTTTCGCCTGACACAACGGTTCGCCTCGAATCCGTAGATCGGTATGCGACCGCGGGGACAATCTCGAATCGGATCCGCCGCGTTGCCCGCGATGTCGACGCCTCAATTGTGTTCATCGGAAGCGAAAACGCTGGAGAGATCGTCAGTACGGTCAGCAGCGTCGGAAGCAGCGTCGCGGCCGACGAAGCCTACGACGTGTTTATTGTTCGTCATCCTGACGAGTAGCGCTTCTCCGACAGACTGCGCGCTAGCAGCCGACACGATCCCGACAGAGATGAACCGCGTAAAACGGTTTAGTCGTCGTTCGATGCAATCTCGGGACGAGCGGACCCGTTGTCGCTGCCGGATGGTGCCTCATTCTGGCCTGGTTCAACCTGCTCGACAGTTGGATCGAACAGCTGCGTTGCGGTGTGGATTGTCGTCCAATCATCTTCCTCTGCTGCCGTCCGGAGGCTGCGCGTTGGCGGTGCGAGCAGTTTGTTCACAAGCGAGTCTGCCATCGATTCAACGACCTCGCGCTGTGCTTCGGTAAGCGCCTCGTCTTCGGCTTCCAGCCGGTCGACTGCCTGTTGGAGCTGTGTTTCTTTCATCACATCTGCGCCCTCATACATCGATGCGATGACATTGTCGGCTCGTTTTCGCTTGTACTGGTCGAGCAGTCGGTTGAACTCCCGGTCGATGATCGTTTCAACTGCGTTTGCGGCTTCCTGTCGGCGCTCTCGGTTTCGCTCGGTAACCGATTCGAGGTCGTCAAGATCGTGAACGGTCGTCGTCGGAAGCTGGTCGGCAGCGGGGTCAACGTCCCGCGGCTGTGCAAGGTCGATGACGACGGTCCGTCCAGCGTCTTCGAGGTCGGAGCGATCAATCAGCGGCGTTTCACTGGCTGTGGTTGTCACGATGAGATCGGCGTCGTCGAGAACGGTCGACAGCGCAGGTAGCGCAATTGCAGAGCCTGGGGTGTCGATATCGGAGGCAAGGTGGACGGCGTGTGGAACAGTACGGTTCGCAATGAGCAGTCGTCCGACGTTGCGGTCATCAAGCGCACGCGCGGCGAGCGTCCCCATCTCGCCAGCGCCAACAACGAGCGTCGTTGCTGACGTGAGATCGAGTTCGTCGGAAGCGAACTCTGCTGCGGCGCTGCCAAGCGAAACGGTGCCCTCGTTGAGCTCTGTCTCAGTTCGTGCGCGCTCGCCAACACGGATTGCCTTCGTGATGGCCTCTTCGAGCACGTGTCCGATTCCGCCTGCCCCTCGGGCGTCCTCGTATGCCTCGCGAACCTGTCCGAGAATCTGATCCTCACCGATGACGAGCGATTCGAGTCCGGCAGCGACCCGCATCAGATGCCGAAGACTTTCCTCGTGGTTCAACAGCGTGACAGCCCCATCAGCGGCATCCGGTGCGAAGTTCCGGAGTGCTTTCCGACCACGGTCTGGGTCGTCGGTAACGACGTACGCCTCCGCCCGGTTGCACGTCTGGAGCGCAAACGCCTCGTCGACACCATCGAGTCGGACCAGCGAGGAGACCTCCGAGCGCTGGCTATCGGCGCCGGCTGCTGCGATCTCGTCGACTGTTGCGTGCTCGTGTGCGACACTGACGCCGGTGATGACGCCGGATCGGTGTTCGTTCATGGGTCGTTGTCGAGGACGGACTCGATACGGTCCGCTGCTACTTGCTGCGGGTTAGACCTTCCGGTACGTAAAGCCTTCCAAACTTCCGGCGACCTGACAACGGTTCGAACCGCTTCACGTCGCTGGTCTGGCGCCACGCCATCCTGTTTGAGCTCCGTCCGGAGTGTCCCAGTCAGCGTCGCCATCTCGCCAGCGCCGTCAAGGTCGGCTTCGAACCGCTCACGCAGGGCCTTGCTCAGCGCCGGACTGGTTCCCCCCGTCGAAACAGAGACGACGACTGGATCGTCTCTGATCGTGGCCGGAACAACGACGCCGTCCCGATCGCTGCCGGACTGGTCCGCGCGGTTGAGCAGCGTCCCAGTACCGTCCGTGGCAGCGGCAGCCGCGTCGTTGATCGCCTCGTCGTCTGTAGCGGCGACGACCAGCATAGGGTCAGCCCGGTCAATCCAGCCGGCAATCGAGTCTGGGGGTGGCGCGGCACGAACGAGCGTTGCGTCGCCAAACTCGTGATCGCCAAACACCGGCGACACAACAATAACCGTGGCCTCCGTGGCGAAGCGACGGGCCTTCCGAGCGCCGACGGAGCCACCACCGAAGATGAGCACCCGTTCGTCCGCAAAGTCGTGCAACAGCGGGATCACAGTCTCATCCTGTTTTCTGGCCGAGTGGCAAAGAAGTTTGATGCCGATCGTTGACACGACAGCCGCCAGTCACTGGAACGCCCTGTCACATGTCCAGGCAGCCACGCCCGCAATCCAGTTTCATGTCGGCGATCGTGACGGTGTCGCACGGAGTCAGCAGTCTTTAATCGTTCCGCACGATACAGGCTGGTATGGCAGAGGTACGCGTAGCAGGTGTCGGGCTGACATCGTTCGGGAGTATCCCCGAGCGAACCGGCCGGGACCTCTTCGCAGAAGCCGGACTCACCGCACTCGACGACGCAGGAGTCGACCCTGACGTGGTCGATTCGGTGTACTACGGCAACTTCATGGGCGAACTTGCAGAGCACCAGGGACACCAGGGACCGCTGATGGCCGAGGCTGTCGGCGTGCAGGCGCCGGCGACGCGGTACGAGGCAGCCTGTGCGTCGAGTGGCGCTGCAGTTCGGAGCGCCGTCAAAGACCTTCGCAACGGCGAACTCGACGTGGCGCTTGTCGGCGGGACCGAACGAATGACGAACCTCGGCACCGCCGGAGCGACGGACGCGCTTGCCATCGCCGCCGACGATCTCTGGGAGGTCCGCGCGGGTGTGACCTTCCCCGGCGCGTACGCCTTGATGGCCAGGGCGTACTTCGACCGCTTTGGCGGCGACCGGACCGACCTCGCGGAGATCGCGGTCAAAAACCACGATAACGCGCTCGACAACGAGTACGCACAGTACCAGCGCGAGATCGACGTGGAGACAGTCCTCGAAGCACCTGTTGTCTCGGAACCCCTTGGGCTGTACGACGCCTGTCCGATAACCGACGGCGCGAGCGCGCTTGTGCTCGTCAGCGACGAGTACGCCGAGAAAGCCGGACTCGACGCGCCCGTCGCGATCACCGGCAGCGGTCAGGGCGGCGACAACATGGCGCTTCACGATCGGGAGCACCTCGCTCGTGCACCTGCTGCGGAACGCGCCGCAGCGGCCGCTTACGACGATGCAGCAGTTGCTCCTGACGATGTCGATATCGCGGAGGTCCACGACTGCTTTACAATCGCCGAGGTGCTCGCAATCGAGGCACTCGGATTCTACGAGCCAGGCGAAGGGATCGGCGCTGCCGCCGCAGGGGAAACCACGATCGACGGCAACCTCCCCGTCAATCTCTCCGGCGGCCTCAAGGCAAAAGGCCATCCAGTCGGGGCCACCGGCGCGGCGCAGGTCGTTGAAATGACCAAACTCCTTCGTGGCGACCACGTCAACGCGGGGGCAGTCTCCGACGCCACAACCGGCGTTACGCACAACGCTGGTGGAACAGTTGCGAGTGCAGTTGTTCACGTGTTGGAGGTGGTTGCGTGAGCCAAGCGAACGCAGCCTCACCAGAATTTGTTCTGGGGGGTGGTTGCGTGAGCCAAGCGAACGCAGCCTCACCAGAATTTGTTCTGGGGGTGGTTGCGTGAGCGACAGTGAACAGCCCGGAGACGCCGGCTACGACGAGTTCATCGCAGCAGTCGCTGAAGACGAAGGGTACTACTACGAGTGTCCGAACGGCCACGGGTCGCTGCCGCCGCGGCGCGTCTGCCCACACTGTGGGTCGACGGAGCTCATCGAGGTGACTCTTCCCGAGACCGGCGAGATTGAAACCTACACCGAAACCGCAGTGCCGACGCCGTCGTTTTCCGATGACGCACCCTACGTCGTCGCCATCGCGTCGTTTGGCCCGGTTCGGATTACAGCACAGTACAACGGGGTCGATGAAGTCGCCGTTGGCGACACTGTCTCGCTTGGTGTCACCCAGCGTGAGACGACAGGCGATCCGCTGCTCGTGTTTGAACCAGCCTGACCGCAGAGCGGCGAGAACAGGAAGTTCTGGCTTGTTACAGTCGGGGCGGGCTACTGATCGGTTGGCGCTGCAAGATCGTCGGTGACAGACGAGACGAACTGTTCTGGATGTTCTTCGTGTGGCACAAGCTTCGCGTAGTCGAACACGATGAGCCGTGCGTCGATCGCATCAGCGAGGTCGCGGCCCGCAGAAAGCGGCGTTGTCTCGGACTCACGACCCCAAAGCAGCGTCACCTCGGCATCGACATCCGAGAGCAGCGTTTCGAGTGACTCCTCGGGGTCGAGATAGCCGCTGATAAAGGACGCAGGCGCATACTTCGCCCCGGGCTGGTGGGCTGTTCGCCACTGGTAGTCGCGGCGGTGCTCGTCCAGGGCCGTCGGATCGTAGTAGCCGTGGTCGGCGCTGAAGTAGTCGATGCCGGCCTTGCTTGTCGAGGCGTTGTAGATCGCGGTGCCGATCACCGGCGACCGAAGCAGCGAGCGAAGCCACAGTCGTCGGCCGGGCATCGTCTCCGCGGTCGGACAGGTTAGCACAAGCCGATCCAGATCGAGGTCGTCAGCAACACTTGCGACGTAGGCACCGGTCAGCGACGACGCAATGGGGATTGGATTCTCAGCAGTATCTTCGAGGAATGATTCGACAAAGGCGGTGTACAGTCGAGCCGAGTACAGGAGCGGCGGGCGGTCTGATCGACCGTAGCCAGGAAGATCGGGGACGATCACATGGTAGTCTTCTGCAAAGGACTCCGCGACAGCCGCAAACTCGTTGCTTGAACTCACCGCGCTCACGCCATGGAGCAACACGAGATCCTGGTCGTCGGGATCTCCAAGCGTCGTGTAAGCGACATCCATCCCGCGCCAGCGATAGGTGTGCTGGTCGCCCGGGACGCCTGGTTCGAGGATCCCGCCAGCAGACGCAAGGACACGGTTGCCGATGACCGCGGCGCCGGTTCCGAGGGCAGCAGCAACTGCGGTTCGAAGCTTCATACTTGCCCCTTCGTTGTCCTACATCTTAGGAATGCCGGCACAACTGTCGGGTGGCTAGCGGCTGACCATCGACCGGAGACGGTCGACAACAGTGCCGTCACCTGACTCATCAGGCTCGGCATCGGGTCCGTCTCCGTCAGCGGTGTCTGAAGGCGCTGCTTGGTCGTCGCCTGGTGTTGGAGGTGTTCGATCCGGCCCGGAAGCAGAGCCACCGGTAGCTGCGGAGTCGGGTTGTGTGCCGCTGTCGCGGAACTCGTACTGATCGGCGCTGAGATTTAGAATACTACCGCCTGACGCTTCTTCGTCATCCGTCCCGGACTCGTCAACATCGAACGCCTCAGGACCAGTTCGCCAGTCGTCGTCCCCATCGGACTGTGGCTGGGCAGCTACTGGGCTGTTGTCGTCAGGCTGGACCGCGTTATCCTCATCCGCCGGCGACTGGTCCGCATCGGTCTGGCTGTCTGATGCAGGTGTCGGCTGGTCCGACTGGTCGTCCTCGTGGGCAATCTCGACGACAGTCCAGGGCTCGTCCTCCGCGGACGCTGTCGGGTCCGGACTTTCGTCTGTCGGCTGTGAATCCGTACGTTGGTCGTCGGTCGACGATTGACTGTGTTCGGCTCGGTCCGGCGTTGCTGTCGAGTCCTGACCGGTCGAAGCGTCGCCGGGGGTCGTGGCGTCAGGTGCCGGCTCTGCCGCCCCCGCTGTGTCTGAAGCTGTTGCAGTGTCGCTGGCTGTCGCTGGTTCCGCCGTAGACGAGGAGGTCGGTGAATCCTTTTCCTGGCTGTCTGTCGCTGCAGCCGTCGTGTTGAGCGCTGAGTCGTCTTCCTCGGCGCCAGCCAGATCGGTCTCGTCGGCGTCGGCAGCCGTGGTGTCGGATAGCTGCTCCGCAACGCGGTCAGAGAGGCCAATCGTCCGGTCGAGATGGTCTGATTGCTCCGCAGCGCTGTCCGGGTCGTCGCTGCCGCTTGTGTCGTCGTCAAACAGCCCGGCCATTGCCTCGTCGGCCTCATCAGGTCGGAGTCCGGCCGAAGCGGATTCGTGCTCTGGTTCGACCTGGTCGATCCGGTCGAGAGGATCTTCGCCGGCTTCGCCCGGGAGGATCGCATCGGGGTCGCGTTCGACGTGGGTTTCTGCCCCTTCGCCGACAAACGTCTCGAAGGATGCGGCAGCTTCATCGAGGATGTCGTCAACACTCCCAGAGCTAACAGTTTTGTCGGGACCGCCGCCGAGTTCATCCGACGTATCGTCCGTGGTGGGCTCTGGTGGCTCCGACGGGTCGTCACCCTCGACACGGTCGACGGTCGCTCCGGTGCCGGAGTCGCCGGGCGCTGACTCCTCAAGCGCTTCAAACACCTCGTCGATGCCGTCGGTCGAGATTGTTGTCGCCGATCCGCCGGCAAGCCCACTAGATTCGTCGTCGCCGTCAGCGTCGTCAAGATCCCCGAGCACGTCGTCGTCGCTGCTTGAAACGCGCGTCTGGGGACCATTGGCTGCGATTGGGTTGTCGCCAGGGGTGGGAAGGTCGTCCTGCAGAACAGCGTCGACGGACTGCTCCGTCTCGTCGCCGTGTTGCAGTCGGTCAACGATAGCCTCGGTCGACTGGTTCGTGACCGTCTCCAGCCATGCCGCGAGTTCGTCGTCGTCGGGAGGCTCCGGGCGGCTGCTGGGTTCGACGCCAGGCACCGGCGGATCGATGACGTAGTCGACTGGCGCTTCCCGCCGGAGAAGCGGGGTGTCATCAAGTTCGATCCGTCGGCCAAACCGTGTCCGAAGCGCGTCTAGGTCGGCCTGCTCGACAAGTGCGAGCCGCCAGCGGCCCCGATCCACGAGCAGGACAAACGTGAGTCCGTCGTCGGCGAACACGATCCGTTCGATGGCTGCGGCGACCGCCGGGAAGTTATCTGGCCCGAGCTCTGTCTCCGGGTACTCGATCTGGAACGTCTCGGTTGTCCCGGACAGCGAATCGGTGACAGTTACCCCGAACCCCTGTCCGTCGGCAGGACTCACATCCGCGTCGTAGCCGTGTGCGTTTGCGACTCGTTCGATCGCGGCCGCGGCATCGAGACTCGAGTAAAAGCGTGGCAGGTCGATGCCGTACGGCGAGTCTGCGATTGTTTCAAGCACCGATTCGGGATCGGCAACATGAGCGTCAATGATTGACTGGGCCGTCGACCGCTGGCTGTCGTGGAGCCGTCGGAGCTGGGACTCCGAAAGCCCAAACCCCTCAAGGACGGTTACGTACCGTCCGTGCTCCCCCGGCGAGCGTGATGGCATACCAGATGCAACGACCTGCCGCAGGTTAAAATTTTCGACGAAAACAGCAGAAAATATTTACCGTTGAGATCGTGCCAACGGGTTCGCTGCAAAGCTTTACTATAGTTTCCATACCAGCAAGATTCAAATTTTATAGCCTACCAGTACAGAAGTCGTACTATATAGTACAACATCTATAGTTTTGGCAGTGATAGGAGAAGGCGACAGAGAGTCCTTACTGAAATTTCGAGGCGAACGCCTCCCCGTCAGGGCGGGGAGGATGTCAACGGTTCCAGTCGATTTCGGTTGCGCGGTGGCGGGTCGTGTACGCTTCGATTCCCTCGCCGAGCAGCCACGTGAGCCGGAGATCATCGTACAGCAGCGCGTAGGTGTAGTCGACGAACGTCATCGGGACAACGAGTTCGCCGTCGTCCCGCAGGACGGTTGCGAGCGCGAGATACGCGTGTTTGTGCCGTTCATCTCGAACGTACGCACAGCAGATTGGGGGAGACTGCTCGGTCGGGTGGACCGAGTGGAAGGCATCAATCCCCCGGTAGGTCAGTTCCGTACAGAACAGGCCGCTGTTCTCACCGCCAGCGAGCGCCTCGAAATCAGTTGGTGTTTCAAAATGCTGTCGAAGGTCTCTCCGATCCAGCCGCATACCGCGGAACATCGTAGTAGCTGTGCTCGCGGAACGCCTCGGCGAGACCCTCAATCAGCGGCGCTGGATCTCGCGGATCGACGCCCGTAAACGATTCGACAAACTCGGGGTTCGCATCGGTTGCGTCGCGGAAGCTCCCCGTCGTGTACGGTCGAGGGGACCCCTGCTCGACCCGCTCGAAAAACGGGCCGGTCTTCGAGAACTCGAACT
>OBKM01001075.1_pt1 | contig 11749 bp, 5 predicted proteins | sample 1519691 | NCBI WGS metagenome assembly OBKM01 (sample SAMEA37050418, study PRJEB22526) | metagenome | biome: saline pan; feature: lake; material: water | place: Egypt | collected 2015 | depth 0.5 m
GCCGAACGTCTCAGTTCAGCCGAATGTCCCCCTTATCAAGAGGCAAGGCGAATACCTGGGAGTCGTACGGAAATCCCCGATTTCCGTGATGACGAGACGCTCCGCGTCCCGAAGGGCTTGCCCCCGAGGTAGTTGACCGAGTCGCTGCCCGTTTTCCAAACCATCACTCGTCACCGAGCCGATCCAACACCGCATCGGCGTCGTACGACAGCGACAACGCGCGCGACCGTCCTCGTCCCTCGACGTCGGTGTACTCCGTGTCGATGAGTCCGAGCTGCTCGAGTTTGTTTACGATCTCGGAGTATCTCGTGTATCCGAGCTCCGTCGCTTCGCTGAACGCATCGTAGACGTCTCCCGCCCGTTCCCCGTCGTGGTCGGCGAGTACTTTTATTAACGCCTCTTCGGACTCGGAGAGCTCCCTGAGATGTCTGGAAAGATGGATATACTTCGCCTTCTCGTAGGCGGAATCGACCTCGTCGACCCCCACTTCGGTCGAACCACGCATCTCGGCGTTCAGCCCCGCCCGTCGCAGGAGATCGATGCCGACCCGCAAGTCGCCGCCGCTATCCGTCGTGTGATTTGCTACCCGGTCAAGCACCTGCGGTCCGACAGCCCCTTTTTTAAACCCCCGATCGACACGCTCGCCGAGGATTTCGACGATTTCGCGCTCCCCGTAGGCCGGGAAGTACACTTCTTCGGGTCGAAACACGGACTGGACCCGCGTATCGAGCTCCTCGATCACGTCCAAATCGAGATCCGAAGAGACGACGATAACGCCGATCTTTGCGCCCGAATGGGCTTCGTGGGCCCGCAACAGCGAGTACAGCGTATCCGATGCCTCTCCCTCATAAAAGAGGTAGTTGACATCGTCCAAAGCGACGACCAACACCTCGTCTTCCTCGACCAATCGGTCCGTGATCTGTCCGAAGAGCTTCTTGAACGAGATCCCTGAAGCCGGCGGCTCGTACTCGAAAAGCCCCTCAAACAGTCGCGAGAACACCGCATACCGGGTCGAATCGACCTGACAGTTCACCCGAACAACCTCGACGTCGCCCACGCTTGCCAACTCGTCGAACAGCTTCTGGACCGCCGTCGTCTTCCCGGTCCCCGGCGGCCCTCTGGCCATCACGTTAAGCGGTCTCGATCCCCGGACCGCCGGACGAAGAGCGTATTTCAGCGTCTCCATCTGCTCGTCGCGGTGTAGAAACGCGTCCGGCAGATAGTCGAGTTCGAGGACGTGCTCGTCGCGGAACACCGATTCGTCCCACGAGAGCATGTCGTCGTCCGCCATTTCACTTTCACCACGCTTGCCACCGTGTTAAGCCTTCGGGCGAGCGTCGGGCCGTGCTGTTGTTCGGACTCTCCCGGACTGAGACTCCTCCGAACTGGGACTCCCCCAAACTGAGATCCACCCCTGAACTGGGACTCCCCCAAACTGAGATCCACCCCCGAACTGGGACTCTCCCGGACTGAGACTCCTCCGAACCGCTGAGCTTCCGCTCGCGACGGTCACTCCGACCCGTCGTCGAATTTCTCCAGTAGCTCCGAATAAAACCCGTCGCCGTTCCGATCATCGGCCAACTTTTCGACGATGAGTTCCGGTGTCGACCGCGCGAGGTGGTTTTTGACCGGGGATCGGTTCACTTTCAACTCCCCGTCGATCAACCCGACGGCTTCGATCCCGTCGACGGCGATTTCCGTCCCCGCCGCTTCCAGGATTTCCCCGGCGAGATGCGAAACGAACACCGCCGTCGATTCCCCTTCGGCCAGCGCTTCGAGGATCCCGGCGATGATGACGGCGCTGGCCCCCGGCTCCGTGATGGATTCGAGTTCGTCGACCAACACCAGTCGCCTTCCCGACCCCTCAACCAGCGATCCGAACTCCCTGAGTGTCGACTCGAACGCGCCCGCATCGAGCGTTCCCTGTGTCTTCGCCTGGTAGTGTAACGCCTCGAACTGTCGGAGACGGGCCGATTCGGCCGGAACTGGGAGCCCCATCTGTGCCGCGATGACGACCGTTCCGAGCAGATCCAGCGTCGATGTCTTTCCGCCGCTGTTGACGCCCGACAACAGCGAAACCCCCGATACCTCGTAATCAACCGGCTCGACGGCCTCGAACTCGACGTCGAGAATCGGTGATCGACCCCTCTCGATCGCGACCCCGTCGCCGTCGAACGTCGGGAACGTGCAATCGAAATCGCGAGCGAAACGTGCGATCGCGAGTTCTACGTCGAGTTCTAAAGCGTCTTCGACCAGCGTCTCGGTCGGTTCGCGCACCCCCCGAAGCTCCGCAGCCAACTCGCGTTTCAGCCCGCTCGCCCGCCGATCGCGATCCGCAATCAACTCCTCGCGAAGCCGGTCGATCACACGTCCGTCGTGTTCGACCGGATACGTCGGTTCGTCGTCGAACGCCTGTCTGGCCAGCGATTCGTACTCGTCGGCGTCGAGTCCGAGCGCGTCGACGAGTCGCTCTCTGGCCGCGTTGACGGCCTCCGCAAACTCATCGGATAGCTCACGCTCCAGCAGCGAGTCGACGCCAGCGCCGCGTTCGACGAGCGACAACAGGTCCGCCCCTTCGATCGTCACGTCCCGCTTTTCGATCGCCGCTCGAAGCCGATCGTTGGCGGCGCCTTCGGCCATCGAGACCGCGGTATCGAGGTCGTCGATCGCGGCTTCGAGCCGCTCCAGACGGTCATCGTCGGCGATGGTCCCGTCCTCATCCAACCGCTTGAGACCCCTTTCGAGGGCCTCGATATCGATCGGTCGCTCCGTGTCGAGTTCCGAAACTGCCCGATTGACGGCCACCGCCGCGAGTATGCGGTTCCGATTGTGCGCGAAAAACGAAAGCGTCCGCTCGGGAACGACCGTCGCCGGCTCCGAAAGCGCGTCCGGTTTCACCCGGACGTCCACGTCCCCGCCCAAATCAATACCGGAAAACGCCTCGTCCAGCACGATAACGGTCGAGTATCCGCGTGCGAGGTCCGACACGTCGCGGGCGTCATCGACCAACTCGACGCTTAGCTCCGGGACCGCCGATCCGGCCTCGGAGTACGTCTCCGCGTCACGCGTCGCCAGACACCGATCCCTGACCCGAATATCACCGGGTGTCTCCAGCGGCTCGACGCCCGAAAGCGCCTCCCGGAGCTCCGGCGTCGGCTCCCGTTTTACTGCCCTCTTCGCGAACGCTCGAACCTCCTCGATCCGTGCCGCCGAAGCGCTCGGATACAGCGTTTCGAGGCGCTTTTCGCCGTACTCCGTGACTGCTCGTTGTTTCAGCAACTCGAGGACGGACCGATACAGCTCCTCGGCGCGATCCGTCGCGAGAAACGTCCCCGTGTCTCCGTGGTGATACCGGATCGCGGCCCGTGCGATCCGGGCCGCACGTCCCTCCGAAATCCCCGGTGCCTGAGCGATCCGCGCTACGTCGCCGTTGGCAAGCGCCTCGGCCGGATCGTCGAGTTCGGCCAGTCGCTCGGCCGTCTTCACCCCGACGCCGGGGATCGACTCCAGCTCGTCGAACTCCATCTACGCATTTCTGCGTCGCCCGACGGCAAAATCCCATCGCTCACGCCTTCGATTATTTTTTTTCGACCCTCATCGCCTTAGCTTATAAACGCCCGCTGTTTGGTGGGATTTCACTCGGACCCTCTCAGCGGACAGGAAACAGCCGTGCTGGTTTTTATATCCAACCCCTCTCCACATGTGGAGGCATACACGTCATGCAGCAAACCCCTGGTGGAAACGATACGGTCGCGATCGGCATCATCGCGGCGTTTTTCGTCCTCACGGCGGGGGCGTGGGCGCTCGCTGGCGGGACTGCGACCGCCGGCACCGCGACTGGTGCGGAAGCAACGCTGTTCGGCATTACCCCGCTCATGTACATCGTCGGCGCGGGCGTGTTGGCCGGAACGGCGATCTACGCCCTCTGGCCGAGACTGAACGCCCAGCCGAGATGACAACCGGCCCCGTGCGATAACTATCCCTGTTCGGTGTGGCGTTCGGTCCAGTCAGATTTCACTTCGGTGTGGTCCCGACTCCGGCCAGGTGTAACATCCAGTCGCTTCGTTCCAGCCGATCCGTCCGGTATATTCCTGTTTCAGCGACGCCTGCGACGATCACATGAAATCGGCGATCCCGCTCTGTTTATTCGTGTCGTCTTCGAACACCGATTCGACGGCCCGATCCAGTATCTTGAGCCGCTGTTTCGTGTACTCCCGGCAGCCGTACTCGTCGGCGACTTGGATCGCGGTGTCGATGTATTTTTTCACCGATCCCTCGTGTACCGTGAGGTTCACCCGGCCGCCACACTCCCGACACTCCCCGGTCAACGGCACCCGTCGGAACTTCTCGCCGCAGTCGAGACACCGGGTCTCCTGCCGCGAGAAGGCACGCAGATTCCCGATGATATCCGGCAGGAAGTGATACTCGATGACGCGTTCTGCTACGTCGGTCTCGTCGACGGCACGCAGTTTCCGTGAGAGCTCCAGTTGGGCGTTCATCTTTTCCATCATATCACCCAGCGTCTTGTACGCCGACAGATCCGGCCCCGCGGCGATATCGACGGTGTCGTGGGTGTGCTCGAACCCGCGGTACTGGTCGTCGGTTCCGAGCGTGTCCTCGCCGATCTGGACCAGCTCCTCGACCTCGCCGGGATCGGCCATCTCCCGGGTCGCTTCGTAGAACTCCCGAGGGTACTCCGAGACGATATCCATGTTGTGGGCCTCGTCGTCGATCTCGGCGGGGTCGATGCGGGAGGACATGACCAAGGGCGCGTCCATCGAATTGTGTGCGTACAGCCAGTTCGCGGTGAAGATCGGCTCGCCGCCGACTTGAAGATCGTACAGCATTCCGTCATAGTCGATCTCTTCGACATCCGTGATCCGGAGATACGAAAGATCGCCGTCGACGAGTGGCCGGATTTCGTCCAGCTTTCGCTCCGCTTGTGGGGGAAGATCGAGACCATCGATCTCGGATACCATCTCGCCGAGTTTCTCCAGTGAAACGTTCTCTCTCCGTTTGAGATACTTCGGAATCAGTTGCTTTATCCCCCTGATCTCCATCTCGCGGATCTCCATCAATACGTCCGGGATACCCACGACCAAACTCTTCGGATGATACGGATCGTCGTCCTCTAGAATACGGCGAAGCGGATTATCAGACACACCGCCGGAGAGGGAAACGTCGAATATCGGTTGTCTGGATTCGTCCCGTTCCCTCCGCGAGACGTTCGCCACGAGACCGAACCGATGTAACAGGAAGACGACCCCGTCTTTGACCTGATCGCTGGTTGTGTGAAATTGAATACTCGTATAATTGTCGTCCGACGGCTCGCTCCCGTCGCCGGAAACGAATCCACGTATGAAGGCGAGCGCGGTTTCTTTCGGGGCACGAAGGATCGAGTCGGGAATCACCTTCTCGCTCGAACTGTACGAATCCCTGTTCTCAAACCCGAGTTCGTACAGCACTTCCCGGAATACAGAGGGGAACGTGACCCGATATGATTTGTTCGACCACTTGACAGTCGGTTCAATACCGAGACTCGCCTCCGTTGCGCTGACGACGCGATCGATGATCCCTTCGTCAGAATTGAACAGGGTCGGATTCACTCCCGAGAGCGACCCCTCAGCCACAAACATCCCCAAAAGCCACGCGAACTCCTCATCGATCGATATCTTCCGCTGGATACCGTCCATAGCACCCCATAGCGCGATCTCGACGTTTTCCGGAACGACGAACCCGCCCTCGTCGAGGATCCGGCTGAGCCGTTCGAACGGGATCTTGTCCTTGGAGAGCCGGTGTGAAAGTCCGTTATAGAACGTTTCATGCGTCGGGCTTCCCCTGTCTGTCGATTCCCACGCGGTTCTGAGTAGGTCTTCGATGTGCTCGTCGATGATAACGTACGGTTCATCGAGACAATTGACGACATCGATCGTCCGTTCGACCTCCTCAACGTCGAACTCGCGGGGTGCGAGGATCAGATCACCGGCTCCGAGTTCGCCTCCGGCAACCTCCTCGATGCCGTTTTCGTATCTGAAGAGACTATGGTGTTCTGTGATCTCTAACGATCGGCCGAACTGTGTCGAGATTTGTAGGAGCGTTCCTTCGTCGTCCGCTTCGTATCTGATCGCACGCTCTATCGGTTTTAGTCCGGACCGGTGCTTCTCGTCGAACACATACGTCCGCCAGCCCGAGTCTTCGATAAGTTTCTTTTCGAACTTCCCATCGTGGTGGACGGGCGTTTCCAGTTCGTCCCAGAACTCGTCGAAGGTTAGGAACTCGATTTCGTCGTCCGGTCCGACCGCGACGAGCCGGGAATCCTCGGTGACGCTTCCACCTCGTTGGTCCGGCAAGAACGTCTTGGAAAAATTAAGTATTCCGTCCATGAGGAGCATTACGCAATCCTCGTCACCGTCGCATTGGCCCGTATATACTCCGTTTGCCCAGATTGCGTTTGTCTCTTCAACTGTAAGACAATAGGTGTTTGTTACGTTGGATTTTTTGTATTCAACCGAAACGACGGTATCTGTCTCGATGCCGCCGTCCGCTTGAACAGTCCTCCGCTTGCCTTGGATCGAATCCAAACTGATCTGGTCGGATCGAACGCTGTTCGGGATCGAACCGGTTTTCCCACTGGTTCCCTCCTCGTCGAAATCCGCTGGAAGCGTATCCCCTGGTTCGATTTCACTCGCTGAAACGCGTTCGACGCCCCCATCGAACCGCAACATCGTATGGTCGGGTGTGACCCGAAGCGTGCGTCCGCCTGCTGTTTCGAGTTCGACCATGTGCTCCGGTGCGACGTGTTTCGAGACATCGGTCACACGTCGATTGACTGCCTCTCCCTCATCAGTTACCGATGGGACGTACACATCCGAATCCATCTCCTGCACCAACGTCCCGAAGTCGTCGGTCTCCGGATCGTCGAGCCGTGATTCGACGAATCCCTCTATCTCCTCGTGGTGCCAGCCCGTCTCGTCCTCGTACCACAGTTTCGTCTCCGGGTGGAAGCAGTTCCGCCGCTTTGCGGCGTGAAAGTATGGATGAGCGTATCCGACCGCGGCCGAAGTAAACCCGATCACTCGCCCGACAACCGCGGCGGAGGTGTGGGGGGCCATCCCGAACACCAACTCGCCGACGAGGTCATCGCGCGTCTCCAGTTCGTAGTAGCGATCCATCCCGTAATACTGCCCTAGAAGGTCGTCGACGAAGTCGGCGGTTCGCATCATGTGTTCGGCGGCCCCATCCGAGAGCACCACGTCCTGGACCCGCAACTCGACGAGTTGGTCCTCGTGGGTCAGCGGCTGACCGTGGACGTCTTCCTCGTAGCCGAGCGATTTCAACTGCCCGACCGTGACATCCAGCTCCGAAGCCCGAACCGACGTGACCGGCAGGTCGGTCATGTCGTAGCGCACCGTCCCGTCCTTGAACGACGAGACGCCGTTTTTCGCCCGTAGGATCCCCTTCTCGATCGGCTCCGGAACCTTGTGCTTTGAGGAAAGCCCCTGGACGCCTTTCAGGACATCAAAGGCGTTCTCGCGTTCGGAGACGTTCGAAAGCGCCGAGCGGTACTCCTCGTTGATATCGAGAACCGTTCGCTGGACCGCATCGGCCTCGCTTTCGCAGTTCGGACAGATCGCCCGCCCCGCCTCGTCCGGTTCGACATCGATATCACAGTTATAACAGACGTAGTGCGGTTCCGTGACCGCGTTGCAGTCGGGACACCGCGCCCGAAACGTCGAATTCGAACACGACGGACACCGCCGTCGCCCGACCTGTGCCTCGAACTTCCCCGGCGCGTCCTGCATCGTCTCCGCGTGTTTCGCGGCGTCGGCGACGCTCCGCTGTGGGCCGCCGGTTTCGCCGATCGGAAACAGCGTGTGGACGGCCGGTGAGAGATCACGTTTTTCGGATTTTTCCGGACGCCCCATACGGCAGCCGATCCGTGTCGGGGCCCGTTCGCGGAGCTCGAAGGGCGCGACCTCGTCGACGGCCTTCATGGCGTTTTCCCCGCCGTCCCACTGTCTGGCCGCCGCGGAGAGTTCCCTCCACGTCCGTTCGAGGTCGTCGGTCAGCCCGAGCGACCTGACGAGCGGTACGGCATCCGGAATCGTCAGCGTCTCCGGACCCTGTTCGTGTTCGACGAGCAGCACTTCCAACGCCCCGCGAACGGGCTCGGTGTTTTCAACCACCAGCGTCCGCTCTAAGCCGGCCGACGGCTGTTCAACAGCCGCCCCGTCGGCCTCAGCCCATCCGCCGTTGCTCGCCGCATCGACGAGCGCTTCGAACCGTCCGATATCGAGGTCGTGCCACAGGTACGTGTACTCGGGATGTAGCGGCGCGTCGTACTCCTCGACCCACCGGAGCGCCTGCTCGGCGTCGGGGTGTTCGAGGTCGACACGGGGGGAGTCCTCGAGCGCCTGTACGTCTGCTCCCGCCGCCGCCAGATCGCCTTTCCACCACTCCGGCGCGTATCCGGCCGGCGACAGCGGATGGTTGTTCTCGACGAACTCGCCGTAGTTGACGAGATACTCGCCGAGATCGAGGATCGCTTCGACGCCGTTTCGGACCTCCAAGGCCTCCTCGGGGTCGTCGATCCGCCGAACGTCGCCGTTTGCGAGTCGGACCGTCGGTCCCTCCATCGAATCGACCGGAACCACCCCGGCGGCTTTGCCGGGGTGTTCGGTCTTGATCTGTGTGCCGGCCGCGAGGAAATCGTCGACGAGATGCATCGTCGCCGGATGTACCCCCGCAGTCGCGAAGCCGTGGTTTCGCGCCCGACCGTACCGGAGCCGGAACCCACCCTCTTCGGAGGGGTGGCCGAACACCGGCCGTCCCGCGATGAGGTCCCTGAGGAACTTCGTGGTCGGCTCGGTTCGGGGCGGCCCATCCGCCCCACCGACGGTGTCGCTGTCCCCGGCGTCGTCAGCCGCTCCCGGACCGGATACCTCCGCCCCGACTCCGGTTTCGGATCCACCGGTATCGCCATTCGAGCCACCGGTATCGCCATCCGAGCCACCGGTATCGCCATCCGAGCCACCGTTGTCGCTTTCGCCTTCGTCGCCATCGCCCCCGTAGTTCCCGTCGATGAGGTCCTGTAGCCACGGCCACTCGACCTCATCGAGCTGTGACGTGTATCGCTGGATCTTCGGCGCTTTCTGTGCGATCCCCTCGCCCAAAACGAGACACATCCCCCCGCGGGCGTTGTTGGTGTCGACCCGTTCGAGGTCCCGGAAGCCGGACACTTCCTCGTCACCCGTCGCCTCGCCGTCGAGCATGACCGGGAGATGCTTCGCGATGAACTTCGCTTCCTTGTCCTTCGGCGCGTACTGGAGTCCGGTTTCGTCGTCGTACAGCGACAGCTCCTCGGCGTAGCGTTCGACCTCATCGCGTCTGGCGTTGTATCCTTCGACCCCGATGAGCGTCCGTGTGTAATCGGCGACGAGCACCGAAAGCGCCTGCGCCGTTCCGCCGGCCGATCGGATCGGTCCGGCGTAGTAGACGTTGACGAACTCCGTCCCGTCGTCGTTTTCCAGCAGCTCGACGCGGTCGATCCCTTCGATCGGCGCGGCGACGACCCCTTCGGTCAGCAGCGCAACGGCCGTCCTGATCGCACCTTCGACCTTCCCGGCGCGGGTCTCGTAGTCGCCGACGGAGCCGTCGGCGAAATCCGAAGCGAGCTCCAGGGCCGCCTCCTCACGGGAGAGATCGGGATCGGCCTCCATCTCGCGGACGCGCTCGGCGACGCCGTCGATCCCGAGGATGTTTTCGACCCGATCGGCCATGTCCCTCGCGATCGGGATCTCGACCTCCGCCGTGGGATCGCCGCCGCGTCGTCGTGCTTCGTTGGCGATCGACAGCGCCTCCTCGAGCGCCGATTCCAGCCCCTCGAAGTACTGCTCGTCGTCCTTGCGCATCTATTTATTCTGTCGCTTCGATCCGGTCTGTCCACGAATCCGATCCATGAGCCGAACGCGATCCGACCCCGGGCGGCCGACTGCCCTCCGCCCGCGGAGCCGCGTGCGTGCCGTGGAACCGGTATCGATACATACCCCGCCAAACGCGCCCGGAGTTCAAAAAGCTGTTCGCACGAGAAAGTGTCCGTCCGTTTCCTCCCCATTCCCCATCGAACGACGGAGGGCTTGGCGACGCCCGGCCGTTATCGCCACTCGTCGACGGCGACGGTCGTCTCAGTCGACATCGTGACGTAGGCCTCATCCCGGCAGAGCTCGGCGATCACGAGCTGTTCGCCCGCGTCCCCGTTGTCCACCGCGGCCATGACATCACAGTCGGAACCCCAAGCCGGAGCCGCCTGGTTCTGCGACATATATGCTAATAGTTCACAGTCAGTATATAACGGTGACGATGTCACCTCGTGTCATACCGCAGGTCGGCAGCCGGACCACCCCGAGCACGAAAACACATATATAAATAAACGGCCGGTCTCGGCTATCGACTCGCGGCTTCCGATCGATCAGTCACCGGCGGAATCTATCAGGAGAACTTATGAACGGTCATACCGAGCGTGTCGAGATCGACGACCGGCGCGAACCCGGCGTCGGGATCGATGTTGACGCTCTTTTGAAAGTCCGTCTGTGACTGCCAGCAGCCCGAGTTGACCGCCATCACGTTCCGGTATTTCCCCCAGCCGAGTTTGTGGACGTGGCCGGTGTGGAAGATATCGGGCACCTCGTCCATCACGAGGTAATCCTTCTCCTCGGGGGCGAGTCGGGTGTGGCCGCCGAACTGCGGCGCGACGTGGCGCTTTTTGAGTAGCTGGTACATCGCTTTGTGTGGCTCGTCGTAGCTGGCCTTCTCCTCGGGGAGTTCGGCGATGACTTCGTCCAAGGAGACGCCGTGATACATCAACACCGAGACGCCCTCGATCGTGACGACCGCCGGGTTCGAGACGATCCGGGCGTCGTGGGCCGTCATGATCGAGCGGAGTTCCTCGTCGAACCCCGGCTGCGGTTCGGCCAGCCGGACCGCGTCGTGGTTGCCGGGGATCATGACGATCTCCAGATCGCCAGGCACCTCCTTGAGATACTCCGAGAACCGCCGGTACTGATCGAAGATGTCGACGATATCCAACTCCTCGTCTTGATCGGGATACACCCCGACACCCTCGACCATGTCGCCCGCGATGAGCAGGTACTCGATCCGCTCGGCGTCCTCGGTGTGGAGCCACGAGGTAAACCGGCTCCAGGCGTCGGCCATGAACTCCTGGCTGCCGACGTGAACGTCGCTTATAAGCGCTGCCTTGACGTGTCTGTCGGCTGTCGAGGGTTCGTACGTCCGCGGGATATCCGGGAAGTACAGATCGTCGACGAACAGGATCCCGCCGTCGTCCGACAGCGTCCCCTCGACGGCGATCACCTCGTCGTACAGCAGCTCCTCTACGAGCCCGGCGATCGCTTTGTCCTTCATCACCAGACACGGGAAAACGCCGGTCGTATCCTCCAACTCGATCAGTCGGTGTCCCGACGCCGTCGACCGGATGTCCGAGACCATCCCGACGATCCCGGCGTCGCCGCCGCCGGGGCTGGCCTGCAGCGCCGTCGCGTTGCGGTGGTTCACGCGCCCCCGGAGTTTGCCCGCGAGACGCTCGTAGCGGTCCCGGAACGTCGCCACGAAATCGTCGTACTCGCCGGTACCCGTCGAGTACCCCGTCATATCGTTGCCGATCTCGAGTGACCGAAGCGACGGATCCGCTGTCCGACTCACCGTCGAAGCGTCCCCGGCCGAACTCCCACCG
>OBKM01001076.1_pt1 | contig 11749 bp, 9 predicted proteins | sample 1519691 | NCBI WGS metagenome assembly OBKM01 (sample SAMEA37050418, study PRJEB22526) | metagenome | biome: saline pan; feature: lake; material: water | place: Egypt | collected 2015 | depth 0.5 m
CGCGCGAGCCGTCGCGGCTGGGGCTTCCAAGTCGGTCTCTGCTCCACCGCTCACTTATATACCACTCCTCACCGCGCTGAATACACCTTTATAAACCACTCATCGATTCTCGTATGCACAATATACGCCCGAGATCGATCGCCGCGGTGGCTGTACTGAGCGATCGACAGGAGCGACCGACCAGGTATGTCGGATTCTCAGTACGACTGAAGTCGAGGGCTTCCTCCTTGCAGTTCTGTGAATCGATCTGTGATGTTTATCAGGAATACCACCTGTTAAAAGGCACGAGACGCCCGCATGCCGGTCCCGAGCCGGTTTACCCCGCGGCGGGACGCACCGATACGCGGCGGGACGCACCGATACGCGGCGGGACGCACCGATACGCGGCGGGACTCACTGATACGCGGCGATCCCGGTCAGATCCTCGCCGAGGATCAGCGTGTGGATGTCGTGGGTTCCCTCGTACGTGTAGACGGTTTCGAGGTTCGCCATGTGCCGCATCGGCGAGTAGTCGGTCGTGATCCCGTTGCCGCCGAGCATCTCGCGGGCGATCCGCGACTGGTCACGCGCCATCCGGACGTTGTTCCGCTTCGCCATCGACACGTGCTGCGGGCGGAGGTCGCCGCGCTCTTTCAGCTCCGCGAGCCGGTAGGCCAGCAGCTGGCTCGTCGTGATCTGCGTCGCCATCTCCGCGAGCTTCTCCTGTTGGAGCTGGAACCGCGCGATCGGCCCACCGAACTGGTCGCGGTCGGTCGTGTACTCCCGCGCCGTCTCGAAGCAGTCTCGCGCCGCCCCGATCGCTCCCCACGCGATCCCGTACCGCGCCTGCGTGAGACACGACAGCGGGCCCTTCATGCCTTCGACGCCGGGCAACACGTTCTCCGCGGGGATGCGAGCGTTCTGCAGGCTGATCTCGCCGGTGATGGATGCCCGCAACGAGAGCTTCTCTTTGATCTCGTTCGTCGTCACCCCGTCGCGGTCCGTCTCCACGAGGAACCCGCGAACCGGGTCGTCCTCGGCGGAGACGTCTCGCGCCCACACGACCGCGACGTCGGCGATGGGCGAGTTCGTGATCCACGTTTTCGAGCCGTTGAGCACGTACTCGTCGCCATCCTGCTCGGCGCGCGTCTCCATCGCCGAAGGGTTCGAGCCGTGTTCCGGCTCCGTCAGGCCGAAACACCCCACTTTCTCGCCGCGCCCGAGGTCGGGGAGCCACCGCTCCTTCTGTTCGTCGCTGCCGTACGCGTGGATCGGGTACATCACGAGCGCGCCCTGGACGCTCGCCATCGACCGCAGCCCGGAGTCACACGCTTCCAGCTCCTGCATCAACAGACCGTACGCCGTCTCGGAGACGCCCGGAAGGCCGTATCCGTCCAGGTTGGGGGCGTAAAACCCCAGTTCTCCCATCTCGGGGATCAGCTCCGTCGGAAACGTCCCCGCCTCGAAATGGTCGCCGATGTCGTCACGGACCTGCTCGTCGACGAACCGGCGGGCGGTGTCGCGGATCAGTCGTTCCTCCTCGTCCAGATCGCCTTCGAGCCCAACGTAGTCGAGCATGGTTGATCGTGGGATTCGTCGGACCAAAAGCGATTCGGGACGCCCGCCACCGAGCCGGCGAACACGTTCGGTGATCTGGTGTGATCGTCGAACAGGGGCCGCGACGAGGCCCCAACGACCCGGCAGAAGTCCGCGGATCGAATCGCTCGTGCGGTCAGGACGCGTCCCCGTCGTCGCCGAGACGCTCGTCGTACAGCTCGCGCGCCTTCGGGACGATCCCCTGCCGGAACGAGAGGAACAGAACGACGAGTAAGACGCCGAGGAACGCGGTTCGCCACTGGCCGATCTCGCCGAGCAGCTCGTCGAGGACCACCACCGCCCCCGCGCCGACGACGGGACCGAGCAGCGTCCGGGAGCCTCCAAGCACGAGCATCACCAACACGAGGACGTCGACCGCCTGAAACGCGAACGTCGACGGCAACACGTACCCCTCGGCGTGGACGTACATGGGACCGACTGCGCCGATCAGTCCGGCCGCGAGAAAGCCCGCGAACACCTTCGTCCGGACGACGCCGACCCCAGCCGCCTCGGCCGCGACGGGGTCCTGTCGAACCGTCTCGAAGGCGATCCCCCACCGCGAGGACTGCAGCCGGCTGTAGCCGACGAGCGCCGCGAGCAGCGTCCCGAGCAGGACGTACGCGAAGACGACCCGCTCGCCGAGTCCGACCGCGTCAGCGATCGGCGCGACCGACAGCCCCGAGAACGGGAACCCGGTGCTCCCGCCGGTCACCGACCGCGCGCCGACGAACACCTCCATGGCCGCGAGCTGCAGCGACAGCGTGAGGATTGCTAACACGATCACCGTCATCCCTCGTCTGGCGGCGACGTAGCTCACGGTCGCGCCAAGCGCGCCCGCGGCGAGCGCGCCGATCGGGAGGGTCAGCCACGCCGTCACGCCGACCGCCTCGGCGAGCAGCGCGGTCGTGTACGCCCCGATCCCGGCCAGCGCGCCCACGAAGAGGAACAGCTGGTCGGTGTGTGCGAACGCGACGTTGAGCGCGACGGTAAGCGTCGCGAACACGAGAAACGTCGCCAGAATCCGGAGCTGGTAGGTCGCCCCGCCCGCGGCCGCAAGCAGGGGCAGCGGCGCGATCAGCGCGGCGACGACGGCGATCCGTTTCGCGTCGGCGGCGGGGATCACGATATCTCCTCCGGGCGCGCGACAAGCACCGCGACGGCGACGGCGAACAGCAGAACGTTCGCGAGGTACGCGCCCACGAGGAAGTTCGCGAACGTGATCACGACGCCGAGGCCGACCCCGGCGACGACGGTACCGCGAAGGTCGCGCACGCCGCCGACGATGGCGACGATGATGGCGAAGACGGTGAGCTCGAAGCCGGCCGCGACGGTGATATCGGAGCTGGCAGCACGGAGCAGTCCGGCGACGCCGGCCAGCGCCACACTGAGCACGAACACCAGCGTGCGGATCCGCCGCGGGTTCACCCCGCAAAGCAGCGCGCCCGTCTCGTCGTGGACGACCGTTCGCGTCGCCGTCCCCAGCCGCGTCCGGTCGAGAAAGCCGAACAGCCCCGCGAGCAGCGGCGCGGCGACGGCGACGGTGAGCAGCGTCGATCCGCGCACCCCCACCCCAGCCAGCTCGACGCCGGGCACGCCGTGCGCCAGCGAGTAGGTGAGCGGGAAGTACACGTACAGGACGCCGTCGATCGCGATCGCGAGGCCGAGCGTGACGAAGATGCCGAGCACGATCCGCTCCTCGCCGGTCGACCGGTACACGCTCGAGAGGAGCGTTCGGTCGACGGCGAGCCCGAGGACGGCGACCGTGCCGACCGCCGCGACGGCGCCGACGGCGACGGAGCCGACCACGCTCGCGACCGTCGTCGCGACTATCGCCGCGATCACGGCGAAGCTGCCGAGCGCGAGGTTCAACACGTTTCCGAGCCCGAACACGAGCGTGATCGCGGCTCCGAGCAGGGCAAAGGAGAGACCGCGGGCCACGCCGTCGATCGCGAGCTCGACCCCGACTGTGACGACCATCCGTTCTCGATCGAGGGTGCATCCGGAGCGTTAATTCTCCTTCGATACGCGACCACTGAGCACCGAACGACGACACTGGTGTACGAACGTGTACAGCAGCGAAAGGAATTAGTCATCGGAGCCGCGAGTGGCTGTATGCTCGAAGTCGACGGGATCACGCGGACGTACGGCGGCTTGACCGCCGTCGACGACGTCGGATTCACCGTCGACGCCGGGGAGATCGTCGGCGTCATCGGTCCGAACGGAGCGGGGAAGACGACGCTTTTCAACGCGATCACCGGCGTCGACGCTCCGGACGCCGGGCGCGTCAGCCTCCGTGGTGAGGATCTCACCGACGCGCGACCGAACGCGGCGTGTCGGGCCGGCGTCGCTCGGACCTTCCAGTCCGTCCGGACGTTCGACGAGTCGACGGTTCGCGAGAACGTGCTTGCGGGCGCGCTGTTCGGTGGCCAACGGCGCGACCGCGACGCGGCGGCGCGCGCGACAGAGGAGGCGCTCGAGCTGGTCGGGCTCGACGATGACGCCGACCGCCACGCGAGCGACCTCCCGATAGCGGCCCGCAAGCGGGTCGAGCTCGCTCGGGCGCTCGCGACCGACCCCGAACTGCTGTTGCTCGACGAGATCGGCAGCGGACTCACCCCGGTCGAGATCGACGAACTCACCGACACGATCCGGCGGATCCGCGACGAACGCGACGTCGCCGTCGTCTGGATCGAGCACGTCACCGACGCGCTGTTCCGCGGCTCCGACCGTGTGCTCGTGTTGGAGAACGGCTCGCTCATCGCCGAGGGCACGCCGGCCGAGATCCGCGCGAACGACCGCGTCGCCGAGGCGTACCTCGGCGGAGGCGACGACGACCCCGCGGCCGACCCCACCCTGGACGCGCCGGCCACTCCGGACGCGCCGGCCACTCCGGACGCGCCGGCCACCTCGGCGGAGCCAGCGACGACCGACTCGGCCGCGGCTGCAGACCCGGCCGTCACGGCTGCGGCGACGGACGGTGGCGATCCGACGACCGCCGACGAGCACGGGACGAGGGGAGACGCAAGCCCGCCGCGCCCCGACGACGAGGCCACACGGTGATACGGGTCGAGAACGTCGACGTCGCCTACGGCGACCTTCAGGTGTTGTGGGACGTCTCGCTCTCGGTTCGCGAGTCGGACGGCGTCGTCGCTCTCGTCGGCCCGAACGGGGCCGGGAAGTCGACGCTCCTGCGGGCGATCTCCGGATTGGTCCCCGTCGCCGACGGACGCATCGAGCTGTTCGGCGAGGACGTCGCCGGCCTCAGTCCCGACGAGATCGTCCGACGAGGGTTCGTGCAGGTGCCGGAGGAGCGGCACCTGTTCGACGGGATGACGGTCGGCGAGAACCTTCGGATGGGCGCGTACACCCGCGATCGGAGCTCTCAGGAACGGCTGGAGGAGGTGTACGACCTCTTTCCGGTGCTTGCCGAACGCGTCGACCAGGAAGCGGGAACGCTGTCGGGCGGCGAACAGCAGATGCTCGCGATCGGTCGCGCGCTGATGGCCGAGCCGGAGGTGTTGGCGCTCGACGAGCTGTCGGTCGGACTCGCCCCGCAGCTCGCGAGACGAACGTTCGAGACGGTCGAGGAGCTGAGCGAGGAGCTGACCGTCCTGCTCGTCGAACAACACGTCGACGAGGCGCTCGCGCTCGCCGACCGCGGCTACGTCCTCGAGAACGGCCGGATCGCGGTTTCGGGAACCGGCGATGAGCTGCTCGAGAGCGACCGCGTTCGCTCGGCGTATCTCGGGTAGCCGCCACGCAGCCGATCCGGCCGTCGAACCGTTCACTCGGCGAGATCGAGCGTTACGGCGAACACCGAGCCATGCGGCTCGTTATCCCGCACGGAGATGTCGCCGCCGTAGCCGTCGACGATCGAACGGACAAGATACAGACCCAATCCGCTGCCGCCGCTGTCGAGACGCTTCGTTCCCTCCTCGAACAGCTCCGCTTTGGTGGCATCTGGGATGCCGGGACCGTTATCGGCGAACTCGACCGTCACCGTCCCCGACTCGCGGTCCGTGTCGGCCCGGACGGTGACCGACGGGTCGTCTTTATCGTTGTGCTGGATCGCGTTCTGCAGCAGGTTTCGAAACACCTCGCCGAGCATCTCGTCCGCGGCGACGGCGACGTCGGGGAGCGACTGCGCGATCGTCACGGACGCTTCGGGATACGCCGCTCCGATCTCGGTCGTCTGCCGTCTGACCGTCTCCCGCAACGGCACCGCCGTCGCCTCCGCCTCTGTCCGCAACATCGCCTCCGACAGATCGCGGGCCGTGTCGGTGAGCTCCACTGCGTGCTCGACGCTCCGCCGGATCGGGTCGAGATGGTCGTGGGCCGTCTCGTCGATATCCTCCGCCAACAGCCCCGCATGGCCGCGGATCACCGCGAGGTCGTTCCGGATGTCGTGCCGAACGAGCTGGTTCAGAATCTCAAGATCGTCGCGCTGTCGCGTGAGCTTCCGTTCGTACGTCTTCTGTTCGGTCACCTCGCGGAGAACGATCACCGCCCCGCCGTGGCCGTTCCGTATCGGCTCGACGTCCATGAGGAAGTGTCGTTCCGCACCGTCCGTTTCGATGCAGACCTCCGTCCGGTCCGTTTCGGCGCTGTCTCCTCTCCGGTCCGTCTCACGTTCGTACGCGTCTCGGACGGCCGGTGCGGCCGAGCAGAGCTCCGCGAGTGCGATCCCGGCTGCGTCGCTCGGGACGCCGAACAGCTCGCTCGCCGCCGGGTTCACGTCGACAACTATGTCGCCGTCGTCGACGGCGATCACCGGATCCGACATCGTCTCCACCACGGTCCGACGGCTGACCGGAACCAGACCGAACAGCTGGTGCTCGAACAGCGCAACCGACCAGAGTCCGCCGGTCGCGAGGATCACGAACGGCGAGATCCGAACGTACTGCGGGACCCCGTCGAGCGCACCGGCGAGCAGATAATCGTTCACGCCGAGAAACGCGAGCACGAACCCCGCGAGAAGAAACAGCAGCTGGCGACGGTGCACCCCATGGGCCGTGCGGAGATCGCGAACCAGAAACGCCGCGGGAACGAGGCTGACGGTGAACGCGTACGCCATGAAAACGAGATGCCACGGTCCCCACTCGATCGCCGGGCCCCCGCCGAGGTTGGTCGGCGTGCTCGGCCCGTACGCGAGGTGGTGAAGTGGGTTCGTGGCAGTGATGAGAACGGTCACAACCGGAACGGCGAGGATCGCCGCGGCGTACATCGGCCGGAGAGTGATCCGGGAGCGATTAACGTACTCGCTGGCGAGCCACGCCCACCCGAGGACGATGACGAGGATCAGTCCGTTTCTGAGCGTCATCGAAACGACGGCCGGGAGAAACTGGGCGGGCCAGATGTTGATCGAGAGCACCACCGCCCACAGCGCGGCGGCGGTCATGGACACGACGAACCCCCGTGCACCGGGCCGGTCGCGACGTCGGAACGCAAAGAGGGCGACGATCCCGACCCCGGCGGCCGCGATGAGCATGGCGATCGAAAGCGAGCGTTCGGGGGTCGCCATCGATCGAACGATATCACATCAGCGAAATAAAGCTATGGAACCGAGCGCACCACCGTCGTGAGGGGACGAAAGACAACCGGGCTCCCACGGCCCGACGATCGGAGCGACCCGGCTACTCGATGAACGCGTGCTCGTCGGGGTCGAACCCGTCGAGCGGCGTGGAGCGGAACGTCTCCGTGAGCCGCCAGTCACCGTCCGGGAAGTAGTCGGGCGGTCCCGTCTCGAACCCGCTGAGCATGTGACTGAGCCCGTCGATCTCCCCCCACTCCGTGTACCGGATCGGGTTCGCAAACACCGTGTCGAACTCGATGTCGCGGAGCTCGTCGGCGATGGCGACCGGATCCGGCTCGCCGGCCGCCTCCGCGGCCGCGGCGATCAGCTTGCCGGTGACGTAGCCGTACGCCTCGTGGGTGTCGAACCGCTCGCCGCGCTCGTCGGCAAACTGCTCTGCGACCGTCGCGAACGCCTCACTGTACGGGTCGCTGACGTGCAGGTGTAGAAAGCCCGCCGTCGCGTTCTCGCCGAGTCCGCTGTTGAGCACGCCGGGCGGGAGACCGGCACCGGTCGTCAACTCGGGGTCCAGTCCGAGCTCGATCGCCTGATTGTGGATCGCGATCGACCCCGGCGGATGCCCCGTCGCAACCAGCAGCTCGAGGTCGTCCGGGAGATCGCGAAGGAACGGCGTGAAATCGTCCTCGCCGACCGGCGCGGTCGCGGTCGTCAGGTCGACGCCGTCGGGCACCAGCGCCTCGAGACTCTCCGCCAGCGTGTTCCCCCATTCGTAGTCACCGATGATCGCCCCGACCGTCTCGTAGCCGCGGTCCTCGATCAGCTCGATCTGCGGACGCACGTCGGTGACGGCGGGCTGTGAGCCCATCCGGAACGTGTAGCGGGTGTCCTTCGGGAGGATCCGATGTGAACCCGCCATATGCAACACGAGCGGCACCTGTAGCTCCTCGGCGGTCTGGCGGGTGACGAGTCCCACGTCGCTGGACACCGGCCCGGTGATTGCCAGCGCGCCCTCGCTCTCGACGAACCGCCGGAACACGGTGTCGGCTTCGCCCGCGTCGCTGCCCGTATCCGTCGTCTCCACCTCGACCTCGCGCCCGAGGACGCCCCCGTCGTCGTTCAGCTCGTCGACCGCGAACTCGAGACCCGCCTCGTGGGCCTGTCCCCACGCGGCGAACCCGCCGGAAAGTGGCTGGAGCGCTCCGATCGTGAACGTGTCGCCATCGTCTCCGAGACAGCCGGCCAGCGCGGTCGTCCCCAGCGTCGCCGCCCCGCTCGTGCGGAGAAACGAGCGCCTGTCGACGGTGCGTCCGACCGCCCGGTCGGTCTCGTATGCGTCCGTCATGGCACTCGATCGGGGTTCGTGCGATTAGTAGCTGTCGGAAGCGTGCATCGATGTACAGATCCGACCACTGGAGAAGAGATCCGGTCGGTGGGACGGAGGCGAATACCGCCAACCAGACGATCGACGAAACGCGACGACGAAACGCGACGACGAAACGCGACGACGAAACGCGACGACGAAACGCGGCTGTCAGTCCGCAGTCGCCGTCCCGGCGGACCGCTCCGTTTTCAGCCTGCGGGCGTACGCGGCGAAGTTGTCGAAGATCGACTTCGCCTCGCAGGCGTCGGCGTACCGTTCCGACGATATCTCCGCAAGCACCGCATCGACGCGAGCGTCGCCGATCCGGTCGCGTTTCCCCTCGGTCACCTCGCGGGCGGTCCGGACGTCGTACTCCGGATGGAACTGGACGCCCCAGCAGTGTCCCTTTCGGAACGCGTGGACGCCGTAATCGTTCTCGGCGAGCAGCGTTGCCCCCGGCGGCAGGTCGACGACCGTGTCACCGTGCGTGGTGAACACGGTGAACTCCTCGCTCACGTCCGTGAACAGCTCGTCGCCGCGGTGTCGAACCGTGTTGTAGCCGATCTCGAACTCGTCCATTCCGGCGACGCGACCGCCGAGCGCCTCCGCAAGCGCCTGATGGCCGTAACAGACGCCGAGGATCGGCACGCCGTCGGCTGCCGCGTCCGCGATGTACTCGATGAGCGGGGGGATCCACGGCTCGTCCCAGTACACCGACGACCGCGAGCCGGTGACGATGATGCCGTCGAACTCGGTGTGGTCGGGGAGCTGTCCGTCGGTCGCGTTGAACTCGACGAGGTCTGCTGCGAGCTCCCGCCGGAAGTTCCGACGAGTGTTCGCGCCCTCGTGGGACGCGTTGAGCAGGGCGAAGCGGAGGCGCGTCATGGAGGGGGAAACGAGAGAGAGCCTCAAAACGGTTGCGCCGCCGCGAAACGCTACCGGCATCTCGTTCGGTGATTCGGAAACGAACGGTCGGTTTTCAGTCTCGCCCCGGATCGCTCGATCATCGAACTTCGGGCGGAGCACACGACGACCGCCGGTCACCCGACCGGATCGCTCGCGTGCTCGGCGAGCCAGCCGACGATCGCGTCGTTGACCGCGGCGGACGCCTCGATCCCGACGAAGTGGCGCGCATCGCCGATCACGACCGACTCGCCGCGGGGGAGTCCCGCCGCGAGCGACTCGCCGGCCGTGATCGGACACACGGTGTCCTCGCCGCCGTGGACGACGAGCGCCGGCGTCGTGGCCTCGTACAGCCGGTCCGACCGATCGAACGCCTCGACGGCGGCGCGGTGCGCCTCGAACACCGCGGGCGTGGCGTCCTCCACGAGCCGCCACTCCGTGATCCGCGAGAGCGCGTCGGGGTGCCGCTGCCGGAACCCCTCCGACAGCAGTCCGGTGAGCGACCCCTCCACGGCCTGCGGGTTCGCGGGGTCCGCCCACACGCCTGCGGGGTTGTACGCGTCGCCCGACGGCGGCGTCCCGACGAGCACGAGGCTGGCCGGGCGGGTCGACGCCATCCCGTATGCGAGCGCCACCATCCCGCCGAGCCCGTAGCCGACGAGATGCGCGTTGCGGATCCCCTCCGCGGCACACACCGCGTCGACGTCGCTGGCGAGCGCCTCGACGGTGTACGGGCCGGGCGGCGCGTCCGACCGACCGACGCCACGCGTCTCCGGCGTGATGACCGTGTGCGGGCCCGCCAGCGCGGCGTGTTGCCAGCCGAACTGCCACGCACCGAGCCCGACGTCGCCACAGAACACGACCGCCTCGTCAACGTCGCTGGCGGTGCTCGCGCCGGGACCGTCCACCTCGTACCGGATCGACACGTCGTCGTTGGTTGCGTACGGCACGGTTCGGAGCCGTCAGGCCTCCTGTAGGCGTTTAAGCACGTCCGGTGCCGACGCCAGCGCGTCGTCGAGCCGATCGACGTCGGGGCCGCCGCCCTGCGCGAAGTCAGGCGGGCCGCCGCCGCCGCCGCCGACCCGCGAGGCGAGCTCGGAGACGACCTGGCCCGCGTTGAGCTCGACGCCGTCAGGCACGCCGACGACGAAGCTCGCGGAGCCGTCCGCGCCGCTGCCGACGACCGCCACCTTCCCGTCCTCGACGTGTGCGTTGGCGGTCGCGCGAAGCTCGTCGGCGTCGCCGTCGAGCCGCTGGATCACCGCGGTGACGCCGTCGACGTCGACCGACTCGGCGTCAGCGCCGCCCGAGGCGCGCGCCTCCGCGAGATCGGCTTTCAGCGACTCGATCTCCTTGCCGCGCGCCTTCCACTCCTCGAAGAACCGCTCGGCGGTCTCGGGAACGTCCAGCGGGTCGACGTCGAGCACCTCGGCAGCGTCGGAGAGGGCGTCCTCCGTCCGCTGGGTCGCCTCGATCGCCGCCTCGCCCGCAGCGAAGACGATCCGCTCGACGCCGTCCTGAACCGGCTCGGTTTTCAACACCTTGACCGCGCCGATGTCGCCGGTGCGCGCGACGTGGGTGCCCCCGCACGCCTGCACGTCCTCGTCGCCGACGTGGATCAGGCGGACGTTCGTTCCCGGCGGGACGCCGCCCTGATACAGGTCGAAGCCGTGTTCCGCCTCCGCCTCGTGGCGATTGGGCCACTCCTGACGAACCGGGAGGTTCTCGCGGACGAGCTCGTTTGCGACCCGCTCTATCGCCTTGGTCTCCGCCCGGGAGATCCGGTCGTAGTGGCGAACGTCCAGCCGCGAGGAGTCGAGCCCTTTCTGTGCGCCGGCCTGTCGGACGTGATCGCCGAGCACCTCGCGGGCGGCGTGACCGATGAGGTGCGTCGCGGTGTGGTGTTGCCGGAGCCGGTCGCGTCGTCCCCCGTCGACCTGCCCGCGGACGAACTCGCCTTTGCCCGGGTCCGCGTCCGTCTCGTGGAGCACGACCCCGTCGACCTCCTGGACGTCGACCACGTCGACGGTCGTCTCGCCGACCGAGAGCGTCCCCCGGTCGGCCGGCTGGCCGCCGCCCTCCGGGTAGAACATCGTCTGGTCCAACACGACGTCGTAGGCGTCCTCGCGCTCGAACACGTCGAGAACGACCGCCTCGAACTCCGTCCGGCCCTGGTCGTCGTAGTACAGCTTCTCCGTGTCGGGGAGGTCGCCGAGCCGCTCGTCGCGCTCGGTCTCGGAGTCCGCCCCGCCGATCTGCTCGTGGCGGTCGGCGACGAGCGCGTAGAAGTCGTCCGGAACGTCGACGTCGGCCCCGCGCTCGTCGGCGATCTCCGCGACCATGTCCGGCTGGATCCCGTGGGAGTCGTACAGCTCCAG
>OBKM01001077.1_pt1 | contig 11739 bp, 7 predicted proteins | sample 1519691 | NCBI WGS metagenome assembly OBKM01 (sample SAMEA37050418, study PRJEB22526) | metagenome | biome: saline pan; feature: lake; material: water | place: Egypt | collected 2015 | depth 0.5 m
GGGACGGGGATCGCCGTCCTCGCGCCGCTGCTCTCTGCCCCGCTTGCCGGTTCGGTCACTCGGACTGTCCTGACACGGACTGACGGACCGGCACTGAACCACGCACTCAAACGGACCGGACAGACGCTGTTCGTCCATTCTCTGCTGTTTGCCGCGGGGCTGGCCCTCGCCTGAGAGAGCCGGTCGCCTGACACCACACGCGAGACAACGAGCAGGAAAGAGTGGCTACGAGAGTTGGGCGAAGACGAACTCGGTCGCACTCCCGAGTGGGTCGTCGGCAGTCGTCGTCTCGATCGTGCCGTATCCGGCCCCACGCAGCTGTTCGAGTGTCTGCTCGCGACCCGGTGTCGAGAACAGCATACGGCCACCCATCCAGCCGCGTCGGACCGTCTCGTAGCGCCCACCGGGAAGGGTCATCAGCAGCCAGCCGCCGGGGCGAGTGACGCGAGCAAACTCCTCGTAGACGCCGGGCTGTTGATCGCGGGGCACGTGAAAGACCGAGTGGTAGGCCGTGACCGCATCGACAGCGGTACTGGCAAGCGGGAGCGCCGTCATATCGCCCTGGAGAAGCGAGGCCTCCGGGACAGTGTCGGCCGCGAGCTCGAGACCACGCCGGGAGATATCGAGGCCGATGCTGCCGTCCGGGAGGTTCGCGAGGGTCCGGGCGCCGTCGCCACAACCGGCGTCGAGCACTCTGGGATCGCTCTGTAGCCGCGCGAGCAGCTCGTCGATCAACGCGGCATCCGAGCCCTCGGGATCTCGCCGGCGTGCGTAGGTCTCGCTCACCTCGTCCCACGCGCGCCGAACTGCCTGTCTATCCATACACGAGCTACGGGCTCGATGGGTATCAGGCCTCCCCTACCGGGGCTCTCGGAGCCATCCGTCCCGCGAAACTAGCGGCCACGAACTCGATACCAGACGTGCTCGCCGATCGGCGAATCGGCGTCGATCCGACCGAGAAACAGCTCCCGGATCGCGAGGGTGACGGTCAGTTCGACGCGCTCGTCGTCCTCGGAGACGACGGTGACGACCCAGTGGCCGTCGCGCTCGGTGGTCTCGACGACAGTCCCGACGGACCACTGATCGACGTGGTGGTCCGGCGGTCGGGCGTGGATGCGGTCGTGGTTCATACCTGGGCGGCGGCAAGCGGCTCCTCGATCTCGAGCAGCTCGGCACTGCGGGCCCACAGCCGACGGGCAGCCTCGGGGTCCTGTGCAGCCTGTGAGGGCGTGGCCGGCGACTGGTCGGCAAAGTACCGCCCGGAGATGTCTGCGAGCCGGGGCGAGAGGCCAACGGCAAGCAGCTCGGCGGCACCGTCCTCGACGGAGGCCACCATCGGGAGTGCGCCGAGGGCGCCGGTGAGTCGCGAGACTGGCCCTGGCAGAAACCGCGTGAATCCGCTGCCCGGGATCGCGCCGGGATGGAGGCTGTTCGAGATCACGTCTCGGCCGGCGGCCTCGAGCCGGCGGGCGAGCTCGGCGGCAAACAGCACGTTCGCGAGCTTCGAGTGACTGTAGGCACCCATCCCCGCGTCAGGCTCTGTGATCCGGTCGAGATCGAGCGTCGCTCCCTGGTGGGCTGCCGAGGCCGTCGTCACGACCCGTGCATCCGGAGCGAGGTGTCCGAGCAGCTGCGTCGTCAGCAGGTACGGTGCGAGGTGGTTGACGTGGAACGTGTACTCGACGCCGAGATCCGTCAGTCGGCCCTCGCGGAAGAGCCCACCGGCGTTGTTGAACAGCAGATCGAGCTCGTCGGTCTCCTCGGTGACCGTCGCCGCGAGGTCGCGAACCGCTCCGACGTCGGCGAAGTCAGTACGGAGGAATCGACCGGTCGCAGCCGGGTGGGACGCCTCGATCGTCGCGGCGACCGCCCGCCCGGCCTCCTCGTTGCGGCCGTGGACGAACACGTCCGCGCCGAGCCGCCCGAGCGCCTCCGCGGCCACACGGCCGATCCCGCTGGTCGAGCCCGTCACCAGTGCGGTCCGACCGGTGCAGTCGACGTCGGCGACGTCTGCGATCAGTTCGGGTCGGTCTGTCATCGCCGTCGGTAGGGCTTCGACGGGCAAAACGGTACGTATGTAGCGGCGAGTCTCGGCCCGACGGCTCAGTCGTCTGCGGTCCCGACGGTCTGTCTGACGAACGACTCCGGAAGCGCCTCGAGATCGCCAACTTGGACCCGCCAGAGATCCGCGTACAGCCCGTCGGCCGCGAGCAGCTCCTCGTGGGTGCCCGACTCGACGATCCGGCCGTCGTCGAGGACGACGATGCGGTCTGCGTTGCGCACCGTCGAGAGCCGGTGGGCGATCACGAAGGTCGTACGATCGGCCCCCAGGTCGGTCACGTTCTGCTGGACGACCAGCTCGGTCTCGTTGTCGACGTGACTGGTCGCCTCGTCGAGGATCAGAAGCGAGGGGTCGTTCAAGATCGCGCGGGCGATCGCGATCCGCTGGCGCTGGCCGCCCGAGAGTTTCACGCCGCGCTCGCCGACGACGGTATCAAGCCCCTCTTCGAGTTCGTTCACGAACTCCCACGCGCCGGCGTGCTCGAGCGCGGTGATAATCGCCGGGTCTTGGGCATCCGGGACGCCGTAGGAGACGTTCTCCCGAACGGTGCCGCCGAACAGGAACGGCTCCTGGGAGACATATCCCAGATGCTGGCGCAGACTCCGGACGTCGATCTCCTGCACGTCGTGGCCGTCGATCCGGACGGTTCCCTCGTCAGCGTCGTACAGCCGCATCAGCAGCTTCGTCAGCGTCGTCTTCCCGGCGCCGGTCGGACCGACCAGCCCGACCGTCTCGCCGGGCGCGACCGAAAGATCGACGTCGTCGATGATCTGTTCCGCCTCGTCGTAGCTAAAGGAGACGTGCTCGTACTCGACGGCGCCGTCGATCTCCGCGAGCTGGGTGCCGCTCGTTCGCTCGGCGAGCAGATCCGGATCCTGGAGTAGCCCGACGACACGCTCTGCGGCGGCGTAGGCGTACTGGTAGTTGTTCAGCACCTGGCCGAACTGCCGCATCGGGTACATCAGTCGGCGACTGTACAGCAGGAAGGTCACGAGCGTTCCCGCGGTCAGCCCGAGCGTGAACACGCCAGCACCGCCCTGCAGGAAGACGTACCCGCCGAGTGCGAAGGTGATCCCGTAGCCGAAGGCAGTGATCAACACGAGCGAGGGGAAAAACGCGATCCGGGTGCGAATCGCGCTCCAGTTTGCCGACCGGTACTCATCGGAGGCCTCGGCGACGCGGTCGGCCTCTGACTGCTCCTGACCGAAGGACTTGATCACGCCGATGCCGCCGATGTTGTTCTCGAGACGGGCGTTGAGCCGACCGACCGACGAGCGTACCTCGCCGTACTTTGGCTCGATCGTCTGCTGGAACCGGTAGGAGGCATAGGCCAACATCGGAACCATCGTCAGCGTCACCAAGGCGAGCTGCCAGTGGAGATACAGCGTGATCGCGCCGATCACGAGCGACGTGACGACGATCCGGACACCGGCCTGCAGGTCCTGGGAGAGAAACGACTCGAGCTGGTTGACGTCATTGTTCAACACCGACATGATCTCGCCGGTCTTGTGATCGTCGAAAAAGGCCATCCGCTGGGTCTGCATCCGTTCGTAGGTGTCGGTTCGGAGCTCGTGTTGGACGTCTTGGGCCACGCGGTTGAGCGCCCAGCCCCGGACGTAGCCGGCGACGGCGGCGATCAGAAACGAGGCGGTGACGATCCCGACGGTCAGCCAGAACTGTCCCATCTGCGAGGCCGGAATCCAGGCCTCGGGGACCAGCGGGAGCGCGAACGGCCGCGTCTGCTGGAAGAGCGCGTCGAGTGCGATCCCCAACACGAGCGCCGGCACCGAGAACAGCGCCGCGCCCAGCACCGTCATCAGACCGCCAAGCGCGAGGTGTGGCAGATAGTTGCGACCGTACCGCCCGGCGAGGTATCGCATCGGCCGCTCGGTTCGATCACGGAGATCGTCTAAGCTCCCCCCTGCGTCAGACATACACACACGTGGGCTGCAGCCGGTATAAATCGTATGCCGGTGGGGTGGGGACGGGGGTAGGGGCTCTCGGCGCGGCGTGGGATAGCTACAAAGAACGCAGGAGAGAGCCAACGACTTCAGTCGTGGGAGGAGGTCAACTCCGGTAGCGAAGCGTCACCAGCGGGACGAGACTCAGCGCGGCGAGTGCGAGTACCATCGGCGCGTACAGCTCCGGCTCGAGGGCGAGAACGCCGGTCAGCGCCAGACTGACCAGTCCCGCAGCCCCGTAGATGATCCGTTCGGCGGAGTTCAGTGCCCGGCTCGCACGGTCGTAGCCGGCCGGCAACAGGTATCCGACGGCGTAGATCCCGAGCCACGGGAGCACCACGCCGTACTCCATCGGAACCGTCTCCTCGATCGGCTCACCACCGGCGATCCCGGTCGTGACTGCCAGTGCGGCGGCGACGTTGATTCCGATTCCGAGCAGACTCGCCCACAGCCAGTACCGCCAGACGACGTTCTCTGTGAGCGACGCCGGCGTCGCCGGAGCGACGTACGCAACGACACCGACGGTCAGTCCGAGCCAGAACAGACTCACCGCGAGGACGACGAGATCGAGCGATACCGTCCCGTAGAGTCCGGCACCGATCGCGATCGTGCCGACCCACCCGGCGGCCGCACCAACAGAACTGACCGTCGTGAGTCTCGCCGTGTCGACGACGCCCGATGCTGTAAGCATAGCTGTGATAGGCGAGCGACGAACCTACGTGTTCCGGCTCGACGGGCAGTCAGGCTCGACTCACCGCCGAACGGACCGAAACGACTGTACCGATAATATGGGTGAAAGGCACCGTTAACAGTCGTGATACGGTAGCTCAAGTATGAGTGTCATCGTCCGACTCAGGCTCGACGCCGAGGAGTTCCAGCTCGGGCGGATCCTGAGCATCGAGGGCGACGAGACGGTCACGCTCGAGCGGCTGGTCCCTGTCGACAACCGGTCAGTTCCCTCGTTTCGGCTGCTGGGGAGCTCGCCACAGGAGTTCGGCGAGACGGTCCGGCAACACCCGGCCGTGGACTCCTTGGAACGGCTCACGAGCGACGACGACGAGACGTTGTACGCACTCGAGTGGGACGCGGGAAACGACGCCTTCCTCACCGGGATCGCAGAGACCGACGCTCGACTGCTCGAGGGTAACGGCAGAGTCGACGAGTGGTCGTTCGAGATCCGGTTTCCGACCCACGACGCCGCCTCGCGGTTCCAGGCACACTGCACCGAACGGGGAGTTCGAATCGACGTCGACGGCGTGTACAACCCGACGGTTCCCGAGGCCGGGGTCTGGGAGCTGCTAACCGATCCCCAGCGCGAAGCGATGGTAGCGGCCGTCGAGGGCGGCTACTACGACATCCCCCGGAACATCTCGACCGCCGAGCTCGGTGACCAGCTCGAGATCTCGGACCAGGCCGTCACCGAACGACTGCGTCGCTGTGTCTCGACGCTCGCCTCGAACACGCTGTTGACCGAGAGCAGTGCCTGATAAGCTTAAGGGCCCGACGACCGTCGGGAGCACGACGGGACGGGATCGGGTGACGCCGGCAAGATCTCACATGAAATCGGCGATCCCGGACTGTTTGTTGGTATCGTCTTCGAACAGCCGCTCGATGCGCCGCTTGAGTACCTCGAGACGCTGTTTGGTGTAGGCTCTGGCGCCGAACTCCTCGGCGACCCGGATCGCGGTGTCCATGTACTTCGTGACCGCGCCCTCGTAGACGGTGAGGCTGACCTCACCGCCACACTCCGGGCAGCTCCCGGTCAGAGGTGCCCGCCGGTACGACGTGCCACAGCCCCGGCACCGAAACTCCTGGCTTGCAAACGCCTTGAGGTTGCCCAGCAGATCCGGCAGGAAGTGCGACTCGATGATCCGCTCTGCCACGTCGGTCTCGTCGACCGCCCGGACGCGTCGGGAGAGCGCGAGCTGTGCGTCCATTTTCTCTTGCATGTCCCCGAGGGTCTTGTACGCAGAGAGGTCGGGCCCGGCCGCGATATCCGCGGTGTCGTGGCTGTGTGCGAACCCATCGTACTCGCCGGGGGTTCCCAGGCTGTCCTCGATGAGTTCCATCTCGGCCTTAAAATCACTGGGCGAGACCTGCTCGCGGGTCGCCTCGTAGAACGCCAGGGGGTACTCGGTCATGACGTCGATGTTGTGGGCCTCGTCGTCGATCTCGGCCGGATCGATCCGCGAGGACATCACGAGCGGTGCGTCCATCGAGTTGTGTGCGTACAGCCAGTTCGCGGTGAATATCGGATCGCCACCGACCTGGAGATCGTACAGGTACCCCTCGTAATCGACCGTCTCGACGGACTGGACGCGGAGATACGAGAGATCGCCGTCCACGAGCGGACGGAGTGTCTCGAGATGATCACGAGCCGACGGCGGCAGCTCCCGGCCGTCGAGGTCGTCGACGACCGCCTGCAGCGTGTGTCGTGAAACCGTATCGCGGCCGCACAGATCACCCGAGACGAGCTCGTCGATCTCCCCGATACCCATCTCCTGGAGCGCGACCAGCGCGTCAGGGACCGGGACGACGAGCCGCTGTGTCTGCGATAGCTCCTCGCCGTCGAGAACGCCCTGTAACGGGTCGGCGTCAACATCAGTGTCGATCTCGGTCTCGGCGGGGAGAGTTACGGTGTAGAGTGGCGGCGCTGTCCCGCCACGATCCTGCCGCGTGATGTCGGCGACGAGCCCGAGTCTATGCAGGAGATACACGATGCCGTCTGCGACCGTCTCTCTAGTCGTGCGGACGACAGTTGCGGAGTCGGGCGTGGCCGTGGTCGTGGTGTCGCTGTCGGCGACGAACGCGCGGAGGAAGGCAACGACGCTGTCCCGTGGAGCCGTACGGACACAGTCCGGGACCCCGCCCCCGAGAGACCCAGATCGGTCGTCCACCGCGACACCGAGCGCGGATAGCAGCTCCCGGACCACGGGCGGGAATCTGAGTTTGGTGGGCCGTGTGGATACCCGCGTCCGTGGCTCGACTCCGAGTGCCCGCCGGGCGCGTGTGACCGTCTCCTCGCGGAGCTGCCGGTCGTCGGTCTGTATCGTTGGTCGGCCCTCAGAGAGCGTTCCGTCGGCGGCAAACAGCCCGAGCAGCCAGGCGAGATCTTCGTCGAGATCGATTCGGGCTCGGATGCCCTCGTCGGATCCTGGGAGCCCGACCATCGCGTTACGGGGGAGCTCGAATCCGGCCGGATCGAGACGGGCCACGAGACGGTCGTACGGGATCGTCGCCGGGGCTAAATCCACGCGGTCTTGCTGGACCGGCTGCTCTGCTGGTCTGTCGCGGTCGATCGTCTCCCGGGCGGTCGCCAGCAGATTCTCGACGTGTTCGTCGACGAAGACCTGTGGCGCGTCGAGCACCGACGTGAGATCGACGGTCGTATCCTCGGGCTCGATGGGGAGCTCCCGTGGCGCGACGACGAGATCGCCCGCCGCGAGGTCTGCCCCGGCGACCTCCTCGATGCCGTCGCCGTACCGAAACAGGCTGTGATCGGTAGTTATCTCGAGGATACGGCCGAACTGTGTCTCGACGCGGAGCAGCCGTTCGTCGTCGTCCGCACGGTACCGGATCGCCCTCTCGATGGGCTGCAACACGGCGGTGTGGCTGTCGTCGAAGGCGTAGGTCTGCCAGCCGGAGTCGGCACACGTGCGCTTGCGGAACTTCCCGTCGACCTCGACTGGGGCGTCGAGCTCGTCCCAGAACTCCTCGAAGGTGAGAAACTGGACGGTCCCCGCGGGATCGACTGCGACCAAGCGCGCGTCTTCGGCGACGCTGCCGCCACGCTGGTCTGGGAGGTACTTCTTGCTGAAGTTCAGGAGTCCGTCCATCAACAGCATCACGCAGTCCTCGTCGCCGTCACACTGCCCGACGTGGTATCCGTTCGCGACGAGACGGTGTGTCCCCGCGACAGTCAGAGAGTACGTGCACTCGAGGTCGGTCGACTGGATCTCGACGCGGTTGACGACGTCGTGGCCGACGACATCGTTGCCGGGGCGTCCCCCGTCGGCAGTCGCTTTCCCGCGCCGTACAGCGGCGTCGTCGGCGACCGACTTGGCGGCTGGAACCACGTCGCCGGCAGCCAGCTCGTGTGCCGGCACCTGTTCGATCCCGCCGTCCCACCGGACCATCGTGTGATCCGGGGTGACGGTGATCGATCCGCCGGACTCGAGGACGACCCGGATCAGATGGTCGGGTGCGGGATGTTTCGAGACTGCCTCGACCGGTCGTGTCGACTCGGTTCCGTCAGCCGCGAGCGAGGGAACACGGACCGACTCGTCGAGTTCCTGTATCTGGACGCCGAACGCGTCGGTCCGGGGCTGTTCGAGACGCGCCTCGACGAAGCTGTCGATTCGTGTCGCTTTGCGCTCGCCGTCGGCGAAATACTGTATCGTCGTCGCCGGGTGAAAGCAGTTACGCCGCTTTGCGGCGTGAAAGTACGGGTGGGCGTATCCGGCGGCGGCAGAGGTAAAGCCGATCACACGCCCGACCGTCGCGGCACTCGTGTGTGGAGCCATCCCGAAGACGAGCTCGCCCAGCAGATCGGTCCGGTCCTCGAACTCGTAGTACGGATCGAGCCCGTAGTACTGGACCAGCAAGTCGTCGACGAAGGCGGCGGTTTTCAGCAGGTGCTCGGCTGCCCCGTCGGGCAAGACGACATCTTGAACGCGCAGCTCGACCAGCTGGTCGTCGTGGCGCAGCGGCTCGTCGTGGATGTCGGTCTCGTAGCCCAACTCGCGTAAGTCCGCCGCCGAGACGTCGAGCTCTCGGGGCCGGACGGCGGTCACCGGCAGATCGGTCATGTCGTACCGGACAGTGCCGTCTTTGAACGTCGAGACGCCGTGTTTGGCACGCAGAATGCCTTTCTCGATGGGCTCAGGGATCTTCTCCGCGGAGCTCAGTCCCTTAACGCCTTTGAGAATGTCGAAGGCTGCACTGCGTTCTCCGACCGCCGCAAGCGCGTCGCCGAGCGCGCCGTTGACGTCGATGGTCGTCTGCTGGGTCGGCTCGGCGAGCCGGCCACAGTGTGGACACTCCGCGCGGCCGGACTCGTCGGGGACGACCTCGCGATCGCAGTCCGGACAGACGTACACCGGCTCGGTCGGCTCGCCACACTCCGGGCACCGTCCCTCGTGTGTTCGAGTGTCACAGGCGGGACAGTCCCGTCGGGCGAGCTCGAGCTCGACCTGTCCTCTCGTGCCGTCGAGCTCGTCGCCGTGGTCGGCAGCGGCCTCGATCGACCGCTGGTTGCCCCCAGCCTCCCCGATCGGGTACAGTGCGTGAACTGCCGGAGAGAGTTCGCGGTGCTCGGATTTTTCTGGGCGGCCCATGCGGGCACCGACGCGAGTGGGCGCTCGCTCGCGGACCGCAAACGGTGCGATCTCGTTGACCACACGGATTGTGTTGTCGCCGCCCGCGTACGATCGAGCCCGATCGGTCAGCTCTGCCGGCTCCCAGTCCCGGTCGAGGCCGTCCGCCCGGATTGCAAACCCGAGCGTGCGGACCAGCGGTCGCCACTCGTCGACGACCAGCTGGTCGCCCTGGGTGTGCTCGACCAGTAGCGTCTCGAGCGTCTCGCGGACCGAGTCTGTGTGCTCGACGACGAGACGGTCTTCGACGATCGCTCCTGCCTCAATCGCCGCGGCCAGCTCACAGACCGCCGTGACGGACACGTCGTGCCAGAGATACGTGTACGCAGGATGAAGCGGCGCCTCCGTGTCGGCCCACGCCAGCGCCCGTTCGGGGGCCGGATCGGTCAGATCGATCGCGGGGTCGTCCCGAAGCGCCTGGACGGGAGCGCCGGCGGCGGCCAGCTCCTGGCGCCACCACTCGACGGTGTACCCCGCCGGGGCAAGCGGGTGGTTGTTCTCGACGAACTCGCCGTAGTTGACCAGGTACTCGCCGAGATCGAGCACGCGTTCGACACCGTTGCGCAGCTCGAGCGCCTCCTCGGCGTCGTCGATTCGCCTGACATCGCCGTTTGCCAGCCTGACAGTCGGCCCCTCGATCGTATCGACTGGGACCACACCGGCGGCTTTTCCGGGCCGTTCGGTTTTGAGCTGTGTGCCCGCCGCAAGGAAATCGTCGACTAGATGCATCGTCGCCGGACTTACGCCCGCGGTCGCGTGGCCGTGGTTGCGCGCCCGTCCGTACCGCAGCCGGAATCCGCCGGGTTCGCTGGGGTGTGAAAAGACCGGACGCCCGGCGATCAGGTCGGCGAGGAACTTCTTCGAGGGCTCTGCCCGAGGGGCACGATTGTCCGTCTCGGCGGCGGTATCGGCCCGCTCGGCGGCCGCGGGGTCGTCCTCGGGGTCGGCCTCGTCCCCGGCCTCTGTCGTGTCGGCGCTCTCGCTTACGTCGGTCTCGTCTTCGGCGTCCTCCGCGTAGTCGCCGTCGATCAGGGCCTGGAGCCAGGGCCACTCGACCTCGGAGAGCTCGCGGGTGTACCGCTGGATCTTCGGAGCCTTGAGCGCGATCCCCTCGCCGAAGACGAGACACATACCGCCGCGGGCGGCGTTGGTCTCGACCCGTTCGAGATCGCGGTAACCCTCGACCTCGCCGTCGCTTGTGGCCTCGCCGTCGAGCATGATCGGGAGGTGCTCGGCGATGAACCGCGCTTCCGCCTCGCCGGGCGCGTACTGCAGGCCGGTCTCGTCGTCGTACAGCGCGATCTCCTCTGCGTACCGGGCGATCTCCTCCTCGCGGGGCTGGTAGGCACCGATCCCGAGCAGCGCCCGGGCGTAGTCGGCCACCAGCACCGACAGCGCCTGTGCGGTGCCACCCGCCGATCGGATCGGGCCGGCGTACTCGACGCTGACGAACTCGGAGCCGTCGTCGTTCTCGCGGATCTCGACGCGATCGATACCCTCGATCGGCGCCGCGACCACGCCCTCGGTCAGCAAGGCGACGGCCGTCCGGACCGCGCCTTCGATCTTACCCGCGGGAGTCTCGTAGTCGCCGACGTCTCCGGCGACGAAATCCTCAACCAGGGCGAGTGCGGCCTCCTCGCGGGAGCGATCGCCCTCGAGCTCGCGGACCCGCTCGGCGACCCCGTCGATGCCGAGGATGTTCTCGACGCGATCGGCCATGTCCTGTGCGACCGGGATCTCGACTTCCGAGACGGGATCGCCGCCGCGCTCGCGGGCTGCGTTTGCGACCGCGAGCGCCTCGTCGAGCTCGGCCTCGATCGCCGCGAAGTATCGCTCGTGGCCGCCGGCTGTCCCGGCGTGTGTGTCCTGCGAACGCTCGGTCGAGGCTCGATCCTCATCCCGACCGCGGTCGTTCCGGGCCATTACAGCGGCCAGAGGTCGAGATCGGTCTCGGGATCGTGCTCGCGGTCGAGCCGAGTGTCGAACGCGCGAACGTACAGCTCGCCGGCGAAGGTCGTCCCGGCGTCGAGGTGCCCGGCGAGGGCAGTGCCGTCGGGCCGGCCCAACACGGCGTGGGTGTGTGCGAACCGCTCGCCGTCGAGCCAGGAGACGTTCCCGACGGAGGCCGCCACCTCGAGCGGCTCGTCGAAGGTGACCGCCTCGTACTGCTGGTCGGTCTGGTCATAGAAGAACACGCGGGCGTCCTGCAGTGCCCCGAGGCCGAAAAATACCGCCGAGTCGATCGATTTCTCGGCGGCGAAGGCCTCGATCTGGCCGCGCCAGTCCCGGCCGTGTTCGAGCCGAGCGAGAAACTCGCGGCTGCTCTCGAGTTCCCGGTAGT
>OBKM01001079.1_pt1 | contig 11727 bp, 13 predicted proteins | sample 1519691 | NCBI WGS metagenome assembly OBKM01 (sample SAMEA37050418, study PRJEB22526) | metagenome | biome: saline pan; feature: lake; material: water | place: Egypt | collected 2015 | depth 0.5 m
TTGACCACCATCTATTTTCGTGCTTCTCGGTCGGCTCACCGGGCGGCTCGTTGGCCTTTCAGGTGACGTTCCCGGCACCAGCGGAGCGCATGATCGGTCATCGAAGCACGCACCCCTGCGGAACGGCGAGCAAGCGTGTGGGATGCTAACTGCCACGATGACCGCCCAGAGCGTCCGTGGAGGCCGATGGTCGCAGTCATCGTGACAGCACAAGCTTCTGCCGCCACCAAGAAAAATATTTGTCACCCATAGGAACGTGATCGTTGAGTCAGTACTAACTACTACCACATCTTACTGAATCTCCTAACAGGTACACAACCCTACGTCCCTCGGCTAATTCGAGTTGATCTACACTTTCTTCCGTTATCAGAGCTCGAAATACGGTGTCGTCAACGTCGATAGACGTAGTAAGCACCGTTTCACCTCGGTCTATCTCAATAACTGTTCCGGACAGGTGGTTTCTTGCACTCGTTGAATCAGGGTCTGGGTCAGCTGCTGGATCAAGAATGGTGAGCGAGTCAGCCCCGATGCGAACTTGCACTAAATCGTCAAGAGATACCCCATCGTGTAGCCCGCGTACGGTACCGACGCTCGTCGTAACATCCGCTAGTTCGCCCGAAATAGCTGAGACCGTCCCTTCAAGCACAGTTTCTGGAGCTTGCGCGGTCGCAGAGAGTGCGACTTGAAGCCGTTCGTACTGGTTTAGCAGCTGTGTCGCATTGTTGGTTAAGCTACTCCCGCCTCCACTACTACCGCCACGCTGCTCGTTCGTGACGAGGCTGGTATCATCGTCTGATAGTCTTTGACCTCTTCCCACCCGTAAACGGGGTGGACTTTCCGCGGCACCGCACCGCTGGGTTGGGAGTTTTAGGTTTGCAGTCTAATCGGCATGACCGGACTACTGACAGGGTCGTTCGAGAATCTTTGATTTTCGTGATGACGAGACTCTTCGATTCTCGAACCACCAAGCCGCCGTCTCCGATCCCTGCATGTGATTCAGCGGTACCGTGCTGATCGGAATCCACAACCAGCGGCCCGAAGAGATGCAAGAGCGTAGCGAGCCGTTCCTCGACACAGATCGACTGACGGTCCAGCTGGTCAGCAACGAAGATATCTTCTTGTTCAAGACGATCGCAGGCCGCGACGACGACATCGAGGACATGAGTATGCTCGTGCAGACCGGCCTCGATTACCTATCTCGATGTGGTATCTTCGATCGAGATCCGGTCATCAGTAACATCGTCAAACGACTTATCGGATGAGATGATCGGATCACCGTTAGCGTAGGCGACGTGATAGGCATCAAAGGCGGTGAGACCATGCTGCTCCATGTAGTCTGCCGCCTGAAACAAGACTGTTTCATCTTCGGGCACAGACGCGATTTCGAGGGCATAGCTGAGCGCCTCCATCCTATCGAATTCGAATCGATCTGAGATCATCAGCAACTCCAGCAGTGTCCCTCGCGAGGTGTAAATCTCGCCGGCGTTTTCCCTTGCGATCGTCTCTGCTCGTTCTTGGAGCCAGTCGTCGTCCTTTACGAGTGCGATGAAAAAATCCGTGTCAGCGTAGATCATCAATGCTCCGGCTCAGCAACTTCCTCGATGGCATCCTTACGAGCAGCGTTGCGTGCTTCTTGTTTAATCTCCGCGATAGATTTTCCTTCGAAGGCATCGCCAACGGCGTCACGGAGTCCTTCTATCGGATCTTCTTTCAGGGGGATCAACTCAACCCGATCGTTGAGTTCGACGATGCGATAGCGATCTCCGTACTTTTCGCGGATCTCGTGTGGTATGACGATTCGTCCACGACCGTCGGCCTCGGCTGTTTTGCTCATGATGCTATTATTTAATTTGGGAGGATATAAAAACCTTCCCACGTATCAGTTTCAGTTCCCCAGAGTTCATGTCTGTCAACAACTCGATCCGGTTCCATCCCGGATTTCTCGACGATCAGGTCCTGATGTTCTCGATTTCGTCATGGACGAACGCGGGTGTCAACAGGTCTGGTTCGGGCGTGACGATGAGCTCTCGCGTTTTCGAATCAGAAATGAGTGCGGAGATAACGACATTAGCGTCGATGACTAGCTTTATTTGTCGTCTCTACGCTGATTTCTCGTCAACGCGCTTGCGTCCGCTCTCGTTGATTTTCTGGGCAATCTCCTCCACATCGCTCTCGGTGAGTTCGCTCTCATTAGTGAGTTCTTCCATCACTTCTAGAGTCTCAATCTTCTCTTGGATGGCCTGCCGCGTGACCTCACTCCAGTTGATTTCCGGATGCTTTTCCATGCGCTCTTTGAGGTCGTTATCCACGTTGGCGGTAATACTGGACATACAAAGTCTATCTTGATTCAGCGAGAGAATCCCACTCTTCCCGCGAAGCATGAGTGTTTCGACAGCCAGTCGAAACTGAAGACTGAGCAGGGTGGGAGTGACACACAAACGTCCTTGGAGGCACATGTATTGAAGAATTCGTTAGTGAGTTCGCGGCGATTCGTGTCAACTCGAACGGTGGCATCGAACTCGTTCGACCCCGTCGAGTTTCCGAGATCCGCCCCGTGAAGTACCTCGGGGTCAAGCCCCGAGGCTTCCGTGTTTGGGTCTGCACCGCACCGGCAACGGAATGTAATTCCGCCCGACCTTCTCCACGAGGAGTCGGCTGGAATTCACACCCGAACACACTGTATGTCCGTGGGAGTCGGCGGCTCCACCACCGCCCGACAACTCCCGTCTCACCGCCGTAGCGGGTGTTGAGAGGAGTCGCAGTTCCAAACTACTCCAACGACCAGCAACGGAAATGAGGGCTTCATTTCCATACGTTGAGCAGTTTGTTTCTGGTCGTTACCTGTTAGTACACTCTATTGATATTTAAGAGATGGCCTTCTGACAGCATTCACCCTCGGGGGCAAGCCCCGAGGCACTCTGCCTGCTTTCTCTGTAGAGGCCGGGCGTCTCCGAGAGATACGCCTCGAACTCGGAGTGGGAGAAACCACGGACGGTCATCTGTAATCTTTTTTCTGCACTGTCGGCAGTGAGGACCCGAAGCACTTCTATGGAGGTATCAGCAGGAAGTGATGGAAACAGAGGTCGCGCATCGCTGAATAAAACACTGGCTTCGACCATGTCCACAGCCTGACGTTCAACGGCGTCGGTGTTGAGGTTGCTTAGCCGACGGCCGGCAAGACGACCAAGGGAACGAATAGTCGCGATGTCATGCGTGTCGAACCCATTTACGTCCGTGGACGCGACTTGGATGACACCGTAGACGGTGCCTCGGTCGACAATGGGTGCTGAGAGAATCGAGTGGTACCCGTAGGTAAGCATGGTGCTTGCCCACTTGTTGCTGCGTTCGGCCAATGTCTGATCGGTGTATACGTAGGATCGGGTCGTCGCGGCTTCAAGCGCGGGTGGCATCTCCTCGGCCGAGTCGGCGCGGGATTCCGTCGCTGGTCCGTCCTCATCGGTCGCTCTCCTCGGAACGATGGCTTTTCGCTGTGGTTTGTAATCACCAATCCAACCGTACCGCCAGTTCGTGTCAATAAACCCGACGACCAGTTTATCGATCTCGGACTGTGGTTCGGCCTCGAGGACGCTCTCTGCTACCTCAGCCAGATTCTCCAGTCTGTTCGCCACAGAATTAAAATCCGTTTTGAGACGGCTGAGTTCCGTCTTGAGTTCCTCCGCCGAGGCGCTCTGCTCTGAGCGGTCGATGGCAATTGCGAGCGTGTCGGCGACCGAGCTCAGGAATTTGGTGACCTCCTCTGAGGCGTTCTTTACCCTGGAAACAGCGAGCAAGCCAGTCGATCCGATCGGCACTGCAAGCCTCCGGTCACCGGTGATATCGTCCAACTCCTGGCGTTGACCGGTCGAGAATGCGCGCCAGTACGCTTGATCGTCGACCGTAATCATCTCTGGGAACTGGCTGCTCTCCGTCGGTCTAACAGTCGTCCGGTGGAGGGCACTATCAGCTTCAGTCCACGAGTAAGCAGCGGCCGCCACATCTTCAAGTCCTTCTCGGATTTTCTACTGTTCAGATACGGAGGCTCAGTTAATGCCGCTGTTCGGACTGGTCACCATTTCGACGATTCCGGGCAAGCCACAGGAGCCCAGCACCTGTTAGCCCGAGTGCGAGAGCATGGAGGAGAAGGTCCCCCACGCTGAAGACTTCGCGGTCGATAGTTCCTTGCGTGCTCGCAATTGCCCAGTAGAGTGGCCACAGAACCAGAATCGACCGGTCGAAATACCAGAACAGGACGCCTTGAAAAATACCAATCACGACGACGCCAGCGAGTCCTGCCATACCGAGCACACCGACATGAAACAGCGCAAACCCAGCGGCGGCGAGAATGATTCCCGCGGCAGTTCCGAAGGCCCTCTCAAACCGTAACTGGAGCCAGCCATAGACAAAAAATGGCTCCCAGAGCATGACTGCAACCGTCGCAATGTGGATAGCGAGGGCACTCGTTGAAACTGGTGGTTCAAAAAAGAACTCAAGTCCGAACACCCCTGCGAGTATCCCCGAGACAAGTAATGCTCTGTGCCAGCCTACCGTCGTGAGTCCAACAGCTGCAAACCCTTTTCCCCGGTGTCGGACTACATAATACGCTGGAGCAAGCACACATAGTCCTACAATCCCGACAATCCAGAGTGCGTCAAGTACCGGTGAAGACTGCGTCGAGTTCAGGTAGTATACTGGCCAGAAAGCGAGCAAAGAACCAACGGCTAGCACCGTATCTTTTTCAGGATCAGCCCGCAACAGAACCCAATCAGCAGGCACAAACTTGTCGTACACCGTGTTGGAGCCAACATTGGTCATCAATAGTAATTGTTTTTTCGCTGATTCGGAGACTGTGTCTGCATCGAAAGCTGACTTGGCTCAGTTGAAATTCTTCAGAACTGGTACGAACTCCATGCTGAATAGAGGGCTCGAGTCTTGCGCAGAAGCTTCGCGGAACGCCAACTAATCAGACTGGTAAATAAAGAGGATGCAGATGTCGTTAATTTCGGCTATGCCTTTATATCACTGCATATTGTGAATGAATTTTTTGTGTATTCCAACCCGATCGTAGAAGACGAATACCCAGAGAATCACCAATGAAATGCCTATCATAACCCGAGTTCCCCAAAGCTGGAACCCCTCAAAGAGCGTTGGCTCGCCGACTGTCTCTACGAGAATGAACGTTGGGAGGGTGAATCCCGCGAACTGTCCTTGAAACAAAACAAAGAAGGAAATATTTCCAATGTGCGCACCTAATGGAAGTGCTAACCGTCCGGTAAAGAGGTAAGCAACTCCCCAAAAGATACCCATCATAGCGCTGCTTACGATCTCAAACGGTCCGTCGAGAAAGTGAAAAAGTCCAAATAAAGTTGCACTGACCCCGACTGCAATCAGTGAAGCAGTCCATAGGCTGGCCCGTCGTGCTTGGAGTCCTTCACTGGCGTTCGATATGACTACGCCACGGAAGACAAACTCTTCCAGTGTGGAATTAACTATAACAAGCGCGAGAATCGCCAGGACTGCGGCGACAGCGATTGAAACAGTCTCACTTCCTGTCCCTGATGACTCGACAGCTAACTCGGCGCCACCTCCAGCGATGAGATATCCCACCGTGCCGATGGTTGCGGCCGCTCCGATTCCAAGGCCACCAATCAGGTCACGCCACCATACGGACGAATTCTCAATTCCATACTGCTGAAGAGATTGGTTGCCTAACCGCCTCACAGAGGCAACTGCTATGAGAAGCGCAAGCGCTACTGTGACTGTTTGGCCAGCGATGCTCACTATGCCACCAATCTCTCCTAGATCTGCCGACCTCACAGCTCTGAATAATAGGAGTTGACCACCGTAATACACTGGCGTCATGGTCACGAGTACCGCGACAATCCGCCATATCGGCCGCAGACGACTATTTTGTACTCCGTCGATTATCGATTGTGCTTTACGTGTCAGCGACATATCTGATCATTCAGCCGAAATTAAATAGGCTTAATCTGAACTGAATTTCAGTTCTAACTCCGACATGTTCTGGAAGCGTGATCTCAACCCCACGCATAAGACATCACAACAGTAGTATGAACGGAGCGCATTACTCGGTCTGTGAGAGGCGACTTCACTGACACTGAGAATCTCTACGAGGTTTTCAGCACTCTTGCTCACGAACTCCGGATCGAGATACTCATGGAGCTATGGGTTGCTGACGCCGACTCACTCGGATTTGCCAACCTTTGTGATCGGGTCAATGTCCGTGACACCGGGAAATTTAACTACCACCTCGATACCTTGACACCATCGTTCGTGAGACGTGTCAACGGTGAGTACGCACTTACGTTCGCTGGCGAGCAGTTGATCGGCGCTGCTGTCTCAGGTGTCTACACCGGTGCTGACGGCACGGACATCGAACGGGTTGACGCAGGGACCTGCTTCGCATGCGGCGGGACGCCACAACTTGACTACCGAAACGGTCGAGCCATCGTTGAATGTCTAGACTGTGACAGCCTTCTCGGTCAATGCCCGGTCCCACCGGTCGTTATTCGACAGACCGACACTGAAGAACTTCCACAGATAGTCAGCGATTCCATACTCGCGCAGTTTCAGACAATCAGTAGCGGCTTCTGTCTGTATTGTGGCGGCCGTCTCGATTCGACGCTGACCGTCGACACCGAGCACGACCCTATTGTACACCAACCGCTGCTTGATGTCACATCCGAGTGCTTGGCCTGCGGCAATGTATCACATCAAAATATTGGGGTCCTGTTGTTCGACCATTCGGCAGTTAGTACCTTCTTGTTCAACACTGGCTTCGACCCGGTCTCAACGTACTTTTGGGAAATAACTCCTATACTGAACCCTGAGGTGACGCTTCTCAAAGAAGATCCGATACGATTAGGACTGACACTTACAGTTTCTGACGAAGAGCTTGAACTTGTTGTTGACGCCGACTGTACCGTACTTGAGGTCAAAACACCTGCCCCATGAGGCTGTTCAGTGCTCACTCTCTCTGGGTCGCTGTTACGTTCACATATCTACTGGACGGCTGGTTCATCGCATGTAACGCAAACAATAAATCTACAGGCGGGGCAGGCCGAGTGCCTCGGGGCTTGAGCCCGAGGCAGTTGACTGGCCGGACGATATTGGTTTTATGACACGCTGAATGAACTAATTCCTGACACTATCGTTCGCGTACATAATCTTCTGGATCTTTGACATCGGTGTTTCCAAAGGCATCCTCACGATCATCAAGAAGGTCATCAAGCCGTTGTTCAAACTCAATTTCGTCAATTTCTCCGTTCACATATTGTTGTTTGAGTAACTCAAGGAGATCATCTTCTGTGGTTGAACGGTTGGTCATGTCTGAGGATTGACCGTGTGACCGATAAGCAGGTTCAACAGAACGATTATTCTCGTTGTATTGGCCGCCGAAGAATCCGCCAAAGGTACCCACTGTGCCAGAAACTGCCGCAAGGAATATGAAGGCTAAAAGAGACACCCCTACTCCAAAACCAACCAAAGCTGCAAGCGGGACAAGTGCAAGCGGAAGAATGAGACCTGCGATCGCTCCAACCTTTCCGCCCTCGTGAACTCACCCCGGGGTCAAGCCCCGGGGCAGTCGCCTTGTACCGCCTGTACATGTTCGCACGACTGACATATGCCGTAACTGCGCCACCGATAAACGGAGCGAACATGTTGATTACTGGAATAACTGCTGTACCCACCATGACGACAATAGCAATCCCGACAGCGGGCCAAAAGTCATACTCCATAATGTAGAGTTTTCAAAGTGTGCTAGCAATATACAGGTTCTGCTGAGGATCATCCTCCAATTCCAGCCTGCCTGATGTATTCAACAACAATGACCGACTGAAGGATGCCACAGAACCGTTCACAAGTGCACAAGGCGGATGCCACGGGGCTTGACACCGAGATAGTCGACCTATCAACTCTATTCATTTCTCTATTCAGAAAGAACATTTATCTTTTGCAGATCAAGAAATATTGTGTCTGGCCCAACTGACACGACGTAATTTGCACTAACTGCGTCTGAGTCGAGTTCTTCGATGACGGTGACTGTGACGCCGTAACAGTCGAAGTACCGTTCGAGGACTGAAACAGTTTGAGAACGAAGATCTTCAATGTTTTACCTCTCGAAGGATACGTTCAGTAATCAGTAATATAGGGCATGCCGCGATCGTACTCGAACAGTGGTCCGTAAACGAACTTAGTGTTCACGCCCAACCCACGAAACGCTGTTGTCACAACGACGTCCTTGACGATGCTCGAACATCAGACGTAGAGGTACTTATTCCTCCATTCCCTATTGAGAAGTGATGACTGAAACTGCAGAGCAGTGCCAGTCACCAGAACTGATCGCTCATATCTTGGCAACGAATATTGGAAATCAAGTACAGATATACTTCAAAAACAAAGAACTCACAGTGCCACTCGAACCGAGTGACGGAGGTGCTGCTCAGACCACCACGATCCCATGCAACTCGTTTAACGCGATGATTGACGATACCATGATCAACGATTGGGGATTAGTTGTCGATTCACGCCTCCAACTATCAGAGTCAGAGTGGAGGCGCATCGGTCTCGAAAAGCATTGGAACCACGACCAAGCAATAGTCAACAACCCATCCAAGAGACGACAGCTGGAAGTGACGGCAGAGAGAGAGGAACCGATCCAGGAGGATCGTCCAGAAGAGGTTTCTTTTGACCATCTCGATCCGGTTCCGGGGGATTCCCCGATTATTACCGAATGGAAGGATTCAGAAGGGCTAAGCAAACCGTCTATTCCGCTCTCTCGACCATACGTTTGGTTCCACGCGGCGCGGACAGAAGGTGTTACAGAGACACACGGAGCAGAGCGGATCGAGATTGGCGATATTTCAGCAGTTAGACCAATCCGTGAATGAGCTATATAAATCGGTTGGGTCCGAACTGGATTGCCGGATCCGGGTGCTGCCACACACGGAACGGGTAGATTGCCATATCCGTCGTTTCTTTCCAGACCTGTTGGTGTTTCTGGTGTCATGCAATTCGCCAACAGTTGAGTGACAGCACAGGCACATAACACTATAGTCGAGGTGTATTTGGCCGCGCGCGACTGCTCACCTCAGGACACGTGATCTGAGATCTTCTGTTTGTACCAAGAGATAGAGGCATTAGCGGAATCGGGACGGATTTATTGTGGTCTGTCTATCACTTTATCGTATGGATGAGCTGACGGCGAATATCTCGTTCGACAAATTCGCGGATATGCCGGAGTTCTACGGGTCGGGTGCGGCTGGGTACCGCCTGGCGATGGTGAAAGACCGGGACGCGTTCCTTGACTTGTTCGAGGGTGCTCGCCACGTTGATGCGGTGACGTACGCGGAGACGCCCGAGTTGATGGTCAAGATGCTGACAGAGTACGACATCGGTTCACTTGACGTACTCATCGGAAACTCGGAGGACTACGCAGACCAAGTCAATGAAGTTTCGACTGCACAGTCACTTGTCCAACTTCGTCAAGACGGCCGCCTCACAATCCGCCTGAAGAATCGGAAGACCGTCCACTCGAAAATCTACCGTATCGTTATGCCCGACAACACAGTGAAACTTGTCCATGGATCCGCGAACCTCTCACGGAACTCGTGGGAATACCATACAAACCAGATCTCCGTCTTCACGACCAAGGTTGGGACGGAATTGGATGAAGAGTTCAAGACATTCATCGACGAGTACCGCGAGGGGTACAGCGACCAGACGCTCCTTGAAGGCCTCATCGAATCGCTGGAGGAAGCTGACTCACCAGAGGAGCGCGAGAATCGTATCGAGTATTGGGTCGGTACTGGCGACTTGGACGTGAGCGACACCGCCGCATTGAATCAGGACGCTGTTGAGGATCTGAAAGACATTGCCGACCGAGTTACCGCCGTCGTGGATGACCCGGAGGAAGCTGATGAGACGGTCGCGTTCGTGGAAGATCCCGAGAATGCCGACCGGAATGTCGTCGAACCCAGTGATTCGAAGGGTAAGGGCGGTTCCGATGAGAGTGAGGATAACAATGAATCCTCAGATGTTGGACTCGTTGAGTCAGATCACGAGACAGGCTTGACGGACACGCTCGACCGGCCGCGGGTCCGTGCGCCTGATGAGAAAATCCGGGTGGGAACGAGTAGGGTGGACAAAGATACGGCGGACGAGTTTGGGACTAGCCTTCGGGACCGCGGCGCAACCGTCGAAGACCACAGCATCACCGCGCCGCTGAGTGCGTACACCAATCAGGTCAAGGAATCGACCGCCATCCCGACGATGTCAGTTCTTCCAGAGGCTGAGCAGGTCGTGATCGGTGAAGACGACGAGATGATTCTCGTTGCCACTGACGAACCCACACCAGAGGTTCTGGACCACTGTCTTGAAACGATCGAGGACTACATCGAGACTGTCAAGAACCACGGACATACCCAGTCGGAGACCGCAGTGATGGCGCAGATGTACGAGGCGTTCCTCTACGGGTTCTGGGCCCCGTTCGCCAACCAGTACGCGGAGGCGATGTCGTCGCCATCGCGGACGCTTGAGAACGTCTTGCAGCACCTCTACATCGAAGGCAAAAGCGACGCCGGGAAGGACAAGCTCACCGAGTACATCCTTCGACTCATCTCTGACAACACCGTTATCTCAGGGATAGACGCAGACGAGGTCGGGGTTAAAGAGGTACGTGGTATCCGCGAGTGGGACACGTGCTTCCCGTACGCCATCATCGATGCGGAGAAGGAGAAGATTCAGCGGTGGAGCCCAATTCGGAACTACTGGGGCGACTGGACACCGACCAGCGTCGATCAGCCATGCTTGATCTTCACAACGAACGACGCGCTTCCGAAGTCGGAGTTCCGAAATCGGATGAAGATTCTGAGTATGGACGTTTCGTTCCCGTCTAACCCGGAGGATCCGGGGTTCCGCGAGGCACAAGAAGATCTCGCGGAGGTGCTGGAACGGCAAAACCCGATCTTCAGTTACATCGCTCGTCGGATGCTCACCGAACAGCCATGGACTGACGGCAATGGTACGGTAGAGGACGTTCGCCGTATCTTCCGAGAATTCTACGAGGAAGCCGACCGAGCCCAGCCAGAATACTTCCCCGCTGAGGAACCGGCAGAGAAAACATACGACACGGGACGGATCAAGTGGCAGCGAGACATTCAGGGCGGTCGTGTCACGTTCAAGTCTGAACCAGATGCCATCACGGCTGAATTCGACCGCGAAGAGTACGAGGTGTACGACTACGAAAAACGTTTGCCCAAGCGGTTCATGTCTGAGAAGTCCTCCACAAGTGTCTACATCGGCGCACCAGAGGAATTCGCCGAGTGGATCGGATACTCCGTTGACGAGTTACTAAATGGTGCTACTGAGACGAACACTGATGTCTCCCAGCAGAATAGAGGATCGAGAGACGGCGAGGCTAAGGCTGAATCAACCGGCTTCCTCACACGATTGCTTGGCAGGTGACCGATCCTATAGTTACCGGTATAATTGCGGTTGTGACGCGAAGGTACCAATCGTGAGCTGACCACAGTTCCTCGATGGCTTCGTCGATACAGTAAACACAATGCATTCAGCGAGTGAATTCATGAATCATCGACCGACATTCTCTCTTGGTGAAGTACCTCGGGGGCAAGCCCCGAGGCTTCACCGTCTTGGGACCGCACTGCACCCGCAGGTGAATTCAATTCCTCCCGACCTTCCCTGACG
>OBKM01001080.1_pt1 | contig 11700 bp, 13 predicted proteins | sample 1519691 | NCBI WGS metagenome assembly OBKM01 (sample SAMEA37050418, study PRJEB22526) | metagenome | biome: saline pan; feature: lake; material: water | place: Egypt | collected 2015 | depth 0.5 m
GACCAGATACCCTCAGAGACACCTGCTACCGTCAGAATGGCGGCCTCGGCACTCACGACTCACAATCTATCCATAGTGAATGTCTTTAGCGCGGCTAGAGAGTCTTCTAAGGCCGTAATCACCGCTCGGGCCATGACCCCAGTAAGAACTATCATCCCCCCATCACAATTTCGTATTCATGAGCGCCAACGGTCGGCAAGACCGGGTTCCAGGATTCGTATACCTGGATATGGACCGTGTGAAATCCATATCTTCTCGCATCGACGAAGGTTACATCGAAGAGAGGGTTGAGGAAGAGGAAGAAAGTAGTGAACTCGCCGCAAGTCTGACAGGTAGTATCAAGGCGTACATCTTGGGAGTTGGTTCCAGTTCGGTGAGTGGAACAGTTGAGGGTCGTACTGGTTCATCATCTAGGACTGAAGAGTCCCGAGCACTACATCACTACTACTATCCATTACTCGAAGGCTGGCTGGAGGATTTTGAGGGAGAATGGTTTCACGACGTAGACGACATTATTGATGATATTGAAGGGGATTATACTGAACGTGCAGCTCGAAGTTCAGTCGCTTCGGAAGTTACTGAGGGTGATATTATCCGAGTGACTGGCGGTGTTGAGCTGTTGAACTTTTCTACCAGTCTTGAATTCATAGAGTTTGGATAGCGCATCAGCGCCGTCTAACGTCCCGAACGATGTGCGTGAAGCTGCTGACGAGGCTGTGCTGCAGGAAGGTTATCCGATCAGGACGATTGGCGGCAACCAGTCACCAGATGGACAGATAGAGCTGTTCTTCGGCGCTAATGCGCACATTCACACTTTTCATACCCATCCAAACACGTTCTTAGTGTACCGGCAGACGGATAGCGAATCCAGCTTCGGCATAGTCAATGACCGGGACATATCCATCGATAACGCCTTGCTCCTCTAAGATACTGATTCGATTGCGAATCGTCTGGTCGGACACTGGAAGTACATCTGCCATCTCGACAGTAGTTTGATTACGGGCGTCCTGCTGAAGCAATTGAAGGATACTGCTATCGATATCATCGAGGTTATTCATGGTTTGCCCGAAACTCAGACGGCATTACCAAAGGTTCTTTTGACGACAACAGCTTCGGAGCATCGAACTCACTGGTCAGTCTACACAATCTACATAGCAACCTACCCGTTCGAATCACGGTGAAACCAACTCCCGAGAATGATTATCTGACGTGCTATAATAAGAAGAGCAGCTGTCACATCGGATGGCCAAAGTGGTCGATACGACAACGCTCGATTGAATCCGTTCCGCCTCAGATCTCTTGACAGTCCATGTCTGGCGGCGAAATCGGTTCTGTGTCGCCCCAGGAGTGGAAATTAGCCGTGAACGACTGCGTCTCGAACCGAACCGGATATCCTGTACTGGTACTTACGTACCAGATCGCCTCCGCCTCGTCCGGCATCTCGAAGACGTAGACTGATTCGCCGTCGATTGTCGTCGTCTCCGTCGCCTCGATTTCTGGGGGATCGCCGCGCGGTCCGTCAACTTCCGGCACCTGTTCTTCCGCTTCCGGGTTCTCTCTGATGAAACACCGGCCGCTCATCACTTCGTACCTAACTCCGTCGACATCGTACACCTCTGCCTCTATTCCCAAGTCCACGACGATGTGTCTGTCGCCTTCGTGTACTGTCAGACGCACCTCGCCGGACTGCTCTCCGGCGAACAGGATATCGACGGCGTAAGAGGGATCCCATTCGATGACTTCGCTCATGACAGCGTCGGCTGCTTCACTCCCGGTGTCCTCACTTTCTTCTTCAGCTCCACTTGTGTCGTCGTCTCCACCGTCGTCGCCCTCGCCGCTGTCGTCACCCACGCTATCCTGAGACTGATCGCCTGCCGTAGATGAGCCGTCTGCCATGGATGAGTCGTCCCCAGTGGATGCACTGTCATCACTACTCTCCTCGTCGTCACTCAGACAGCCTGCCAACCCGGCGAACAGTCCACCGGTGGCTGCGAGCAATCGTCGTCGTGTCACGGTGTCAGTCATTGGTCGTCCTCCGTGGCTGTCGATCGTCGAGCCAGCAGATAACTCACGCCGCCGATGCTCGCGAGTGAGCCGAAAACACCCAACCCCGGCCCATTCGCATCGTCGTTTGCGGTGTTGTCCCCACCGACGGAACTACTGCTGTCGTCTCCATTGGTGCTGCCCGAGCTGCCTCCGCTCTCACCGCCCGAGTTGTCGCCTTCGCTACTCCCCTGTCCGGAGCCGCCGCTTGTACCGTCACCTCCAGTTTGGGACGGTCTGGTATCGACTGCCCCAGTACTGGCCCACGCATCGTGGTGACCTTCTGTCCCGAGCAATACCCGTGAATCTTCGCTTGACCCCGAGACGCCTGCATCGAGCGCTCGCACCCGCCCGTCTTGGCCATCGGTACTGGCGACGTACACCACGCCATCGACGACGAGAGGATCGGAAATCCTGGGGAATAAGTCCTCATCAAGTTCTGTCTCCTCGAAGCGCCACACCTCTTCGCCACTCGCACTGTCCAGTGCGAACAGCTCTCCACCCTGCCCACCCACGAAGACGGTTCCGTCCGCGACCGTCGCCGATCCGGTGAATTCGCCAGTGTCGAATCGCCACTTTTCGTCACCGCTGGAAGCATCAACCGCATAGAGATGCCCGTCGTTGCTCCCAACGTAGACGACACCGTCCAGGACAGTGGGCGTCGACGCGACGCTGCTCCCGGTCTCGAAGCGCCACTGTTCGTCTCCGGTTGCACTGTCGAGTGCGTACAGGTGGTTATCCTCGCTCCCGACGTACACGAATCCCTCCGCGACAGTTCCTGCGGACTCGCTCGACTCGCCGATGTCGGCAGTCCACTCCACCGACCCGGAGTCGGCGTCGAGGGCGACAACGACACCGTCTCTACCCGAGATGTACACGACGTCGTCTACGATGGTGGGACTCTCACCGAGTTCGTGATCGTCATAGGTCCACAGTTCTTGTCCACTCCAGAGTTCGAGCGCGTAGAGATAGGGCGGTCCGTCGTGGTTGCTCACGTACACCGTTCCGTCGGCCACAGTCGGCGCACTCACGAAGGTGTTCACTGACCCACCGACATCAGCCTCCCAGACGGTTTTCGTTCGCGCCTCTTCTTCCAGCAGATCGTAGGCTATGAGCTCCTGGTTGTTCGGGGTCGTAACGACGATGTCGTTGACGACGTTCGGAGCCGTGTTCGTCGTCGACCGGGTGTAGATCGTCTCGCCTTCCTCACCGGTGATCGTATCGAGCGCTGGATCACCAGTGTCTGCATCGATGATGTGTGTATGCGTGCACGTCGTCCCCGCGTAGACGCGCCCATGGACGACCGTCAGCGGCGCTTCGAACGTTGCCGGCGGCGGACTACAGTCGACCTCCTCCTCGCCGTACGTCCAGAGCGTGCCGCCAGCACTGGTCGTACTTCCAGCGACAGTACCGAGGCCACCGATACCTGTCAGCATTGCTCCTGTAATCGCTCCCGTCCGAAGGACTGTTCGCCTGTCGAGTTTGGGAACGGACTCATTTAGGTAATTCTTGTCCGATGGTCCGGGATCACCTGACACGGTGGCTGGTTCGGTTCGAAGGTTCGGTCGGGATTGGTTTCGAGAACGTAACTCCTCTAACATGTATAATCCAGTAGAGGCGAGGTTGCCATCATGTTACGGGTCGAGACACTGTTTCGCGCCGTGGGACAGTGTCGTGTCGCATTCGAACCGGTGGTGAGCGTCTGTAGCGCAGACTCCTGTTCACAGATGAGAGACTGCGACAGGGTATCCGGTCGGGACGGTGAGTATAAGATAGTTCCCTCCAATTGTTGGACAACTCAATGCTAGGTGCTGACCGAACTGATGAGACAGCCACCCTTCTCAGTCGTCTCGAACTGTTGAATCGACTCTGTCAGTCACCTGCCCATATGAGAGATATCATCGATGAGACTGGACAGGCACGTTCGACAGTCCATCGGGCTGTCAACGAACTCCTCGATCTTGGTCTCGTCCATCGAGTCGACGATGGAATCGAAGCGACACTCGCCGGCAGAGTTGTCCGCGACCAGCTAACTGCATATCTTGACGGGCTTGACGATATCCTCACTGCGAGGGAAGTACTTGACCCGTTGTCAGCGGACACCGATATCCAGTACGATATCATCCAGGGTGCAGAGACAATTTTGGCGGTAGATCCGGCCCCCTATCGACCAGCTGACCACATTCACGAAGCGTTGTCCGAGGCTACAAACTGCCGGCTCCTCCTTCCGACAGTCGACGAGTCGCGGACTGTCAGGGTCCTGTACGAAAACGTAATCACACACGGCAATTCAGCGGAGCTTGTCGTCTCTGAAGACGTTTTTCGGCTGCTCCGAAACGAGTTTCCCCGCCGAATGGCGTTGCTGGCCGAAGTCGACCACTTCAGCCTGCTCGTGGGGGAGGTTCCACCGTACACACTTGCCCTTCTCGAGCGAAACTCGGCTACAGGCGAATCGACGACGACAGCCTCCCTCGTGGTGCATAACGATACTGGTGGTGTGCACGGCGTACTCGTCAACGAGACCGAACTGGGGGTCGCATGGGCAACGACACAGTACACGCAGTATCGCAACGAAGCGACCGATCGGGTTGGGGAGCTGACGGCTGACACCGACGACGGTGTGCAGACAGCCAACAGCCACTCTGTTCCAACGATTGGCCAGTCCCTCCCAGTCTCACTCGAACAAGAAGGGTTCGTCCGAGTCGACACGTCGTACTTCCAGAGCCAAATGGTAGCGAAACCGAAGACGGCCTGGCGGGCTGGACTCTCGCTTGCTGAGGTCCACGCTGGCTATGCAATCAGCCGGCCAGCCAGCGAGACAAGCGAGTCTCGAAGCAACGACGACGTAACCCTCGACTCAACGATTACGGACACACTCGTCACCGGTGAAAATGTCGCCCTTCTCGGACCACCGGGCTCCGGGAAAAGTACAGTCTGCAAACAGGTCGCGTGCGAGTGGTACGACGCCGATCGAGGCCCAGTTATCTACCGCAAGAGTGACCGCGGTACTGCCTTTCGGACAGTCGAGAGGCTTCACCCAGTCTGTGACTCCGCTACGGGACACACGCTCGTCGTCGTCGAAGATGCCACACGCCCAGATGCAAACGCCGTTTTCGAGATGCTCCAAGAACTGGCTGCTCGTGACGACGTTAGCGTCCTACTTGACTCCCTTGAACACGAATGGAACATGTATTCGAGCGATTCGGTTGCGTTCTCGGCAATCGACGTTTTGCATGTCCCACCCATGACTCTGGCAGATTGTGAGCGTCTTGTCGATCATTTCGAGCGAACTATTGACAAGCCAGTCGACGTTCCCGCCGACGAACTCTGGACGAGAATTTCTGAGAGTGTGCCACCAGATGCGGAGAATGCACCACACGAGATGGTACGGTTAATTTATCGGTTGTCGACCTATGCTGGTCCCCTTGCTGACGACCCGACTGTACTGGAAGAGAGTGTCGCATCTCACTATGAACGAGTCGTTGACGACGAGGTAGTGCGGTCAGTCTGCATTCTTGTACACACGCTCAACGCAGCGGGGATCGGTGTCGATAGGGGACTACTCTACGCAGGTGCTGACATCGATGAGTTCGAAGCAGTCGATGCCACGATCGAGCGTCTGGAAGGAACCATTCTCTTTCCACAGATCGATGGCCGCTATCGAACGGTTCACGAGGAGTGGTCGAAAACGTTCCTCGTTCATCTCTGTGAAAGAGATGAGACAACACGACAGTTCGGCGCTGTCGTGACCGCGTTGCTTGCCCTTGCCGATGACGCCGAGAAACGTACCGCAATAACAACGCATCTCACTGACGACGTGGCGATGATGTCGATTGGAGACGAACCGACGGCGTGGGCAGACGAAACTGCGGAGGCTATTTATGCCATCGCCGAAGAGCGATCGGGCTGTGCGCCGATATTTGGTGACGGAGCGAACGACAGTATCGAACTCCCGTCAGCATGTTCGGACGACGTTTCTCGCGACCGTCTGATCTGGCTCGGAAAGGCGTTCCTCTCGGGGAGTTACTACGACCGTGCACAACGTTCCTTCGAGCGCATCTCTCAGGAGGACGATACGAATTCACGCCTCCTCGGTCTTGGTAGTGTCGCACACAGGCGCGGTGAATACCAGGAGGCAGTTATGCATCATGAGAGAGGGATTTCGGTCGCCAGTGAACACGACAACCAGGAGGCAAAAGCCCGCCACCTTAACGGGCTTGGACTGGCGACGTGGCGGCTTGGCTCCTACGAGCAGGCCCGTGAGTATTTCGAGGCGTGCCACGAGCTGGCACGAGAACTTGGTAACCGGCAACTCGAATCGAAAGCAAACGCCAACCTGGGCGCAATCGCGTGGTCACAGGGGCGGTACGATCGAGCTGCTGAGCACTTCGAGACATTCCTGGACGGCGCTCAGAGTAGCGGTAACAGACATGGTCAGGCAAAAAGTCTCAACAATCTTGGTACCATCGCGTTCCATCGGGGTGCCTATAACCGGGCGCGAGCCCAGTTCGAGAAAAGCCTCACAATCAGGCGTACTATCGGGTATCGGTCCGGCGAGGCGAGTTGTCTCAACAATCTCGGTCTCACTGCTGTCAGACAGGGAAACACGAAGGAGGCACAGGCGTTTCACGAAGCGGCTCTTGAAATCTCGGAGGAAATAAACTACGCGAGAGAGCGGGGACACAGTCTCTGGGGCCTGGGAGTGGTTGCGAGAAAGCGGGCTGAGTATGACGCGGCGGAATCGTTCTTCGAGCAGGCACTTGCAGTGTTTGCTGAAACAGGAAACCAGTCATACAGGGCTCGAACTAAGCTAGAACGAGCGATACTGGCGTTTTCGCGGGGGGACCTCTCCGTAGCAGACGAACAGGCCGAGCAGCTTCTCAATACTGTCGAGGACCTCGATGAGAGACATCTTTGTGGCCGGTGTCGGAAACTTCTTGGACGGGTTGTTGCTGCCAACGGCGACGTGGAAGAAGCCACAGAGCACTGGGAAGCCGCCATCACAGTATTTGAAGACAGCAGCTCCGCCGACCTTGCACTAGAGACATTCAACCACCTCGTCGAGGCATGCTTCGAGAACGACGATATCAAAGCGGCACGTCGGTGGCACGAGCGGGCGACGGAACTGATCGACAACGCGCCAGAAGCAACGGTCGCCTTGCATCAAGAATGGGCCAACGAAACCGACGAACGTCTCACAGGGCAGTAACCTTGTTCAGCCAAAAGAGCATACGAGTCCGAAGATACTGTCTTGTAGTCCGTTGGGGGAGAAAGCGAATCAAAAGTGCCCCGGGCTGAACAAGGTACGCATAGTTTTTACTACAATCGGTTTTGTATAAACGATAGATGTACTGGATATTATAACTCCACTAACAGGTCAATAATTGTTGCCCTGACGTAGTGGACAGCGTGATCACTCGGACCGCCAACCGGTGCTCAATGTTCTCCGCGCTCGAGGCTATTTACCACGCCCAATTCACGCCGCACGTGTTCGCTGTTCACACTGTGGACAAATTTCAGGAGTTGGATATATGACACACACAATCATAGTTTTCAGTAACAGCGTTCGTTGCAGGGATGGGTTGGCGATGTGGATTTGTGGTGTGAACGCTCTGGAGGGAGAAACCGTATGTCAACAATAGAATCCAACAACAAGAAGATCGTCTGTAAATACCCGGAGGAGGTAATTAGCAGGGGCAACCTGGATCTCGTCGATGAGATTTTTGCAGACGACTACGTTCAGCACAATTCTGCAGGATCCGAGCCCTTCCACGGCCCGGATGACGTCAAGGAAAACGCTTCGAAGCTTCGAACTGCGTTTCCGGACATGGACTGCATGATCGAGGATCTAATCGCTGACGGCGACAAAGTGGTCCGGCGAGACAAGGCCACCGGAACACACGAAGGCGAGTTCATGGGAATCGAACCGACCGGAGAGGAGATCGAGGTCAACGGAATCCATATCCATCGGATCGAAAACGGACAGATTGTCGAAACGTGGGCTCAAACCGACGTGATGGGCGTCATGCAGCAACTCGGCGTCGTCGACCGGCCAGGAAAGTAACGCGACTCACTATTCAGTATCGTGTTTTCGTTGAATCGGGAATTCGGGGACGTCGGATTGCTTGAGCTCTTTTTTCGATTCACTCTTTGGTGGCAATGGTTTGGAGGTACTGATTCTCAACGATTGCGGTTCCGTCCGTCGCGCGATTGTACCGACTCATGACGGCCGTTAGATCACCGACGAGACGTTCCTTGTCTGCAGCGCCGAGTTCCTCTAGCGCCCGGATCGTCGGGCCGAAATACGTGCTGAATATCTCCACAGCGTGGTCAACCGACCGGTAGTACTGGAGTGCCGTCTGCTGGGTATTCTCAATCGACCGAACCCCTTTACCCAGTAGCTCCTCGAGACCCTCATCTGTTCCCCAGCGAAGCGGTGACTGGACACCAGCCGGTGGTGGAATGTACTCGGCATGCGCGGCGAACCAATCGGCACTCCATCCCTCTGGGATTGGCCCTGCCAGACCGATTTTACCGCCCGGTTTGCACACCCGTAGTAATTCGCGTGCCGCTTGCTCCTGGTCAGGCGCAAACTGCACCCCGTACACCGAGAGCACGACATCGAAGCTATCGGTCGGGAACGGCATGTCCTGTGCATCACCGACACAAAAGTCAATCTCCTGTCCGTTAGCCTGCGCTCGCATTTTCGCCCGTTCAATCAATCCAGGAACGTAATCGATGCCCGTGACCTCACAGTACCGACGTTCAGCGACCAGGGCCGCTGTCCCGCTGCCACAGGCTACATCCAACACGCGTTCTCTGGGATGTGGATCGACCGCCTCGACGAGCGCCTCTGCCATGACAACATTCTGGCGAGCGATTTCGTTGAAATCGCCGTCAGACCACGTCTGTCGTTGGCTCTCCGTGATGTCCTCGTAGTTAACTAACTGGGAATTATCGTTCATGTCTATTACCACCGTATGGGTGGTTACAACCGGCTTTCATCATTTTCGAGTGTTACGCGAGATGCCTTTTAAGCGGTATTTCTGGCACGTGGTCGTCGATTGATCCGAGAGACACTCGTATTGTGGATTTTCTTGGACTCCGATATCTTCGAAACCGGGTGTTTCGATCATCTCGCTGTATTCGGTGATTTGTTTGGCCCCGCCAATGCACGCCGCCCTGAGTGAAACTGGGTGATAACCGAAGTGATCTGATCAATCGGCTCCAGCCGCTGCAGCCTCCTGCTCTTTGAGGTATTCCACGATCTCTGATGTTTCGGTGATGAAATCATCGAGATCCACCTCGTTGCCGTGGAGCACCGTTGAGAAGTACTGGGTAGCACTGGCGAGATTGACCGTCTCTTTGAGTTCCGCCTCAGTCACTTCGGCTAACCGTGATTCCTCTTTGTGGAAGTGCGTGCAGTAGGGACAGTTGATCGCAGCTGCGACGCCGACTCCGATCAGGCCCTTCTCTCGTGGAGTCAGGTCTGTCTCTCCGAAGCTGAGGTCCCGAAAGATCCCCCAGCTGTGGTCACTTGCCGGCTCTGCGAGTTCCTCCATCCAGCTTGGGACCTGCCCGAGTGATTCCTCCATCTCGTGTCGAGTTTGGGTTGATACCATAGTGGTTCTCTCCAAGTACCTCTATTCGACCTCTAATGACGACTGTCCTCTCTCAGAGGGTAGCAGACGTGATTCTATGACGTTTGTTCACTTCTCCGCGCAAATGTATGGATAGAAAGCTGGCCTCGGCACTCATAGGGCTCGTCACCGGGTCGCGAGGAACGGGTCGCCCCGTCCGGCCTCGCGACCCTCGGAACCGCAGTCCGTCGTCATCGGCCATCCGGTGGTACTCTCCGGGCTCCAAAGAGCGTTGTCCTGCCGGCCGGCCCGGCCGGCGGTGGGTGTCCTCGCCGCCCCGAGACCGAACGCGGCTTGTGACACCCGGCTCGTAGACCGGCCATGGAACACTCGGAGGTGCCGCCGGAGACAGTCGGGATCGACCTCGTCGAGGGCGGGGTTGCCGTCGCGTACACCGACGGGCGCGAGGTGTTCTACCGGGGGGTCCCCGAGCGGGTCGACCCGCCCCACCGAACCGCCCCGGGCAAGGAGGTGCACGTGCTCGTGACCGATGCCTCGGAGACAGAGGGCCTGCTCGTGTACGTCAACGAGCGCAGAACCGACGACGAGATCCTCCAGTCGTCGGGCGTCGGGCGAGTGATGCTCGACGAGGGTGAGACAACGACACTGTTCCCCGGCGTGACCGTCGAGGGCGGCCGACTGCGCTGTACGGTCGATACCGTGCGGGGGGCGGTCGACGGTCGGGTGTTCGTCTTCGAGGAGGACCAGTTCGCGGAACACGCCTACGAACTCGTGTAGTCGCCGGGCGGGTTACTGGATGTAGGTCGGATCGGCCCCCTCGCCATCGCAGGTGTCCTCGTGGTCCTGTGCCTCGTCTCGCGTCTCGAACAGCATGCCACAGCCCTCACACTCGTACCACAGGCCGTCGTCACGGTGACTCCTCCTCACCATGTGTGGGTGTCTGCGCGCAGGCGACATAGGCGTTTCTCCGGGTCGGACGCCGCACGGAACACCCGACACCGGTCTCGCAGGGGCGCTGAGCGACGGCGTTTAGACCGCCGGGTCCAACTCACGTGTATGGCGACCTACGAGCGGTCGGTGCGCGTCGCGGCACCGCTCGCGGCAGTCTGGGAGTTTCACTCGACCGCGGAGGGGCTAGAGGCGCTCACGCCGGACTGGATGGGCCTGCGCGTCGACTCGGTGCGGGGTCCTGATGGTGACCCTGATCCCGGCGTGCTGGAGCGCGGGGCGACACTCCGGCTGTCGGTTCAGCCGTTCGGGCTCGGCCCCCGCCAGCGTTGGACCGCCGAGATCACTGCCCGAGAACACGCCGACGGGGCTGCTTGCTTCCGGGACGTGATGGTCGAGGGGCCGCTCGCGTTCTGGGAGCACACGCACCTGTTTTTCGCCGACGGCGAGGAGACAATTGTCACCGACGTGGTGCGTTACGAACTCCCGCTGGGGCGGGCCGGCGAGGCGCTCGGCCCGCTGGCGGCCGTCGGGCTCGGGCCGATGTTCCGGCTCCGACACCGCCGACTCCGGGAGCTGCTCGGCTGAGCTGGGGCTGTGTTCGACCTCCCCTCCCGGCTGCCCTGCGCCCGTGGCCAGTTCCACCCCGGTTTGCGAACCTTCTTGACCGAGGGGGCACAAACACAGGTTCAGTAGATGGCTCGCCCCGACGATACAGAGCTCATCGACCGGTTCGAGGAGTTCTACAGGAGCTACTATCGCAACGAGATCGCGGACCTCGCCCAGAGGTACCCCAGCGAGCAGAAGTCACTGTACATCGACTGGCGCGACCTCTCGCGGTTCGACACCGATCTGGCAGACGACTTCCGGAGCAAGCCGGCGCAGTTGCGCCGGTACGCCGAGGAGGCACTCCGGCTGTACGATCTGCCGGTGGATGTCTCGCTCGGCCAGGCCCACGTCCGTGTCACCGGCCTGCCCGAAACGACCGACATCCGCGAGATCCGGTCGGACCACCGTGGCACCCTCATCACCGTCCAGGGGATCGTGCGCAAAGCCACCGACGTCCGGCCGAAGGTCACCACCGCCGCCTTCGAGTGCCAGCGCTGTG
>OBKM01001081.1_pt1 | contig 11692 bp, 11 predicted proteins | sample 1519691 | NCBI WGS metagenome assembly OBKM01 (sample SAMEA37050418, study PRJEB22526) | metagenome | biome: saline pan; feature: lake; material: water | place: Egypt | collected 2015 | depth 0.5 m
CGTTTCAGGTGTCGCTTCAGATCGCTAAACGCGGGGCTATCCCCAGATGCTTCGAGTTCGATGTATCGAATGATGCCGTCACCACTCTCATCGACTAAGTGCGCTTCGTACCAATCATTTCTTCCTTGGTTCCGCTTTATTCCGCTCGGAACTTCGACAAAGGCACTGTAGTTCAGCCCTTCTGAGTCGAGTAAATAGTCGATTACGTCGCCTCCGTTTTCGATTGCGGCGAGTCCTTCGATGGGAGTTCGGACAGACATATTTCGCTTGACGGCCATTCTCCCTATTATCATATATACTCTTGGCAAACAGTCGCCGGCGATCGGTGAATCATCCGAGGATAATTCCCTTCATTTTCGTATATAAATCTACGTCACCTCTGGACAGCTACAACTCCTGCTGATTTGTGCGTCCAGCAACGACCAGCGGAGAAGAGAAGTCAGTTACCGCAGTTTATTATTCGGCGAGACGAGAGACGTGACATAGAGGATTACAGAATGGTTAGCGTGGAGAATGTTGTCGCTTCGGGCTCTCTGGGTATAGAGCTAGATCTTGTGACTGTAGCACGTGAATTTAGTGAAGTCGTTGACTACGATCCAGAGAAATATCCAGGTGCCTATTTCCGTCTCGATGACTCTTCACCACTGATAACGGTTTACCGTACGGGCAAGTACATTATCACTGGAGCAGGCTCAACGGACGAAGCATCTGCTACTCGCTCAGAATTCCTCCGATTACTCACATACCATAGTATCCTTCCGAAAGCCGAGGATGAGTGGTATAAAATTCAGAACTATGTCTGTATGGAAGACCTCGGCCAACAACTGGATCTCTCAGCACTTGCTATCGGACTGGGGCTGGAGTTCACTGAGTATGAGCCAGAGCAGTTTCCTGGATTAGTTTATCGACCAACGGATCATGACTGTGTGATGTTAATCTTCGGTTCAGGTAAGGTGATCATCACCGGGACAACAGACGTTGATTCGGCGGAAGAGGCAGTCACTGGCCTCTTAGAGCAGATTGATACTCTCTTCTAAGCATGGACTTCAAACACTTTCTATGGTACTCAACTGTTCTCGTAGGTGATCCACCGCATCGAGAGCCTGATTCCTGTCAGTAGTTCCACCAATGATGATCTTCCCGCTTGCAAAGACCAGCAAGGTGACCTCGAAAGAGGGAGGGCGATAAATGAGCCCTGGGAATTGCTCCGGCTCGTATTCGGCATTTTCCAGACCAAGAGCAATCATGGCAGTTTCAAGATCTACCCTTCGGTCAAGAGATTCCAAGAACACCGAAGTCACGTGTTCAAACTCGTAACCATCTATTTCGATTTTAAGTGCATCTAATGCCTTTCGGAAAAGTCTCTCAGCCCGAGCCAATTCCTCTTCAGTCTCAGCACCTCGGATTTGGAACGATCCAGTTCGATAGATCGTGTAGGCGGGTCCATCTTCTTCTAGCCGGATGGTCACCATAGCGTCGCCACGAAAATTCGCATCCACTACCTCACCAAGTTGTGACTGAAGATCACTGACGAGAGGCTCTAAGTTCAGTTCGCGCCCGAGCGAACCGGTCCCCATTGTACTAACGATCTCCATCACAACCCCTCAATGACTCATTCTTCATCTGCACAGACTACTTCCCGTAGTTCTTCAAGCAAATCTTCCCGATTATCCGCCAAAATCTCTACGTCTTCATCGATACTCTCGATTTTCGTACGAATCCGACTAACAACACGATAGCGGTAATTGTCCGACACGTCGGCTTCTCCTCGTATGATCTCTCGTTCTCGCTCGGTAAGGAGGCCCCGATACTGGTCGTCCACCATACTGCTACTTCACTGCCCTGCGTCAAAGTAATTCTTACTGGGAATAGTCACTATATTACTATACACAGTTATGATTACTGGTTGCAGTAACCTTTATATGACTGTATACAGTAACTACTGTTAGGAAGACCCGGCTCCATGGGGCACGATCGCACAAGAAGGCCCGGATGCCTGTAACATCCGAGCTGGGCTCTTCCAGAGGTATGCAAGAACCCATGGATGAATCAGCACCAGTAGGTCAAGAGAGCATCGAAGAGCGACTACTTGAAGAAATATATCAAATTGTTGGAATTTCGCTCGGGGAAGGGGCCGCGACGTGTCAAGTGTGCAGCTCTCCTCTTCACGAGGGCGATGCGGTTGTTGTGTACGTGTTCCGACCGGCGGGGTCGGTGCGGTACCAGATCGGCCATATTGTGTGTGGTGATGGTCGGCATACGCAGATGGAGGTGTTCACGTTGGGTGTGCGGGAGTTGCTCGTTGAGGGGCGTGTTGGGTGGTGTTCGGATGGGGCGATGCAGTCGTCGTGGCCGGTGTTGCTTTCGCCTGAAGTGGTCGGGGTGAGTGCGGCGGCGACGAAGTCACTACGTCGGGTCCCGGATGGTGATAGCACGGGTACGAGCGTTGCTTCCGGTGGTGGGGAGCGAGAGTCCGCTGAGTCATCGGTGGAGGTGTCTGTGGGTGAGGCGCGTCGTCAAGCTGACGGAGCGGATAGTGACGTGGTTCGCGGGTTGTTCTGGGGTGAGCGGTGATGACGTCGGGACTGGTGGATTCGCACCTCGATGTTGAGCTGGACGTCCCGGAGTCAGTGGAAGCGATGCTGCTGCCGGATGTGTACGTTGGGCTGGAAATCGATCTGCTGTCTCCGGGTGATGGGATCGTCACGGATCGGCATCATGCGTCGGCGGGTCGGTACGAGTCGGATGATCCGATGAATCAAATTGAAGGGCAGATCTCACCGTTCACATTGAGCGGGTGGCTGCGACACGGCTGTGAGCAGGTACTCCAGGTTGCGGGCGCGACGGCGTGTCATCCGGGTGAGCCGAATGCGGATTACATGCGTGCGGAGACGTACGAGCGTGACCTCGACTCGGGGTACCACGAGAAAGGTGCGTGTCTCGACGGACACGACGATGGGTGTGTCGTCTACGATTTGTTCGGTGGGTTCGGTGATCAGCCGGGGAAGTTGCTGCGTCGCCCGGTGTCGTTTTCGCCGATCCGGCGACAGGTGGATGTCTTGGACGGGGAGGCGGAAGCGCACTACCGGCAAATCTCGAATCAGGTGCGGTCACGGAACGATGTAGACGGTGGGCAGCCGCTGCGCCAGGCGGATCGTGACGTGCTTGGGAACGTTGAGGGGACGTGGAAGCTGACGCTCCGGGAGTTGAAGCCGGAGTTCGTCGGGGTGCTGTTGGAAGCGGTGTCGTTCCTTGACGCGCATAGCGATGAGTTCGAGTTCCAGGTTGGCGGTGCGAGGAATTTCGGGGCTGGCATCGCGGACGCGTGGGTGATTAATCCGCTGTACAGTGAGCGGGAGGTGCGTCGCGTGTTTAATCGTGCGCAGGACACGACCGCTGCGATGGCTGAGAAGGATGAGGTGTGGGCTTCGGAGTGCCGGCCAGCGTTCGTCCGGGCGCTGCAGGCGCGGACGGCTTCGCGTGACGGTGATTTACCGATTCCTGATGGTGAATCTGGAGGTGAGCCGGCGTGACGGGTGCTGGTGATTCTGACGACGAATTAGATGAGGTACAGCCGCCGTCGACAGAGATTCACCCGGTGATTGAACCGGAGGCTGACGCTGGTGAGGCCTCGTCGTCGACCGCCGTTGATGAGTCAGCGTCGGTGACGACCGGTGATGAAGTGTCGATGCTGTCGGTGTATCGGCATGATGTGCATAAGTCGCGTGGCCGGTCGCATGAGGATGCGGCGGCGGAGTTCGCTGGCGTGCCGGTGAATGAGTCGGTGCCGTTCGGTGCTGATGGTGATGCGGCGCTGCTCAGTAGACCGCGTGGTGAACCGGAACAGTCTGTGAAGAATCATATTTCGCCGTTCCGGTTGTCGCTCGTGACGGGTGAGACGGCGACGTCGGCGGGCCGGGTTGAGGGCGGGATTCCGGGTGCGTTGGCGGAGTTGGTGCAGATCGATGATCCGGTCGAGATGCACGCGGCGTGGTTGGAGTCGTCGGTGGCGTCGATCTTCAACGAGTCAGTGTACTACCCGTACACGTCGCTGAAGTTCCACACGTTGTTGACGGCTGCGTTGGTGGATAATTATCGGGCTGGGTACGGGTTCGACGAGTTGTACCTCGTGGTGGATCAGGTCGAGGATGAGGGGACTGATCCACGTGTGGTGCCGTACCGAACCGTCCTGCTGATGCCGTCGTTCTCGCTGCGGATCACTGGGGAGCCGGGTGACTTGCCGGCGGCGCGGTTGGGTGCTGCGCCAGCGCAGTCATGGGCTGACGTGTGGACTCGGCTACCGGAGCATCCATTCGATTGTGGTGATGACCGGATGTGGCGGGTGATGGATGCGCAGCTACGTCGAATCGGGTCGTGGTCGACGGCGCTGCAGTTCATCGAGGAGAATCACGCGTGGTGGCGAACGATGCAGCGTCGATCTCGAATCGGTGGTGATGAGCGGTGACGGTGATTCAGCAGGTGCTGTTGGAGTTGGAGGCGGATTACTACGGACGTCCGTACTACGTGTCGGGGAATGCGTTGTACAGGGCGGTAGCGCGGCGTGTGGATGCGTCGACGCGTGGGTCGCTGGCGGTGAGTCACGGTGTGTTCGTGCCGGGTGAGCACGGCGGGTACCCGGATGAGCATTCGCAGTCTGGTGGTGCGCCGTATCTCGGGACGGGGTTGCGACCGGTCGAGTCGTACGAGGACTTGTTCCTGTTCCGGAGTGCGGCGCAGCGGTGGTTGTCGACGACGCGGCCACGCGATGCGCACAACACGTACGACATGAACGTGCACGGTGGGCGCGTGGCGTTCTCGCCGACCGTTCAGTTCGGATTGCCGCGGGAGTCGCGGAATTCGAAGCGGACGATGACGTGGTACGTGCACTGCTACGTGTACGACGACTCACAGGGTAGCGACGTCGTCCCGCTCGACGATGATGTGCTGGACGGGTTGCGGCTCGGTGGTGCGCGGAATTACGGTCTCGGGGAGACGAGCCTGAAGGATACGCAGATGGTTGATCTTGACGCGCTCGATTACTCCACGTTGCAGGACGCTGAGGGGTCGTTCGAGTTGGAGTTGGTGTCTCCGTACGTGATGGGGAGTGAGTACCCGGGGGCGGATGACCAGTCGGTGCCGTGGTGGTGGACGCTGCGTCCGGGCGGGGTGCGTCGACGTGAGGAGCAGCTCGTTGCGGACGGTGAGGTCTACGAGTTGGAGACAATTGACCACGGGCAGGTCGTCGGGTACGGCGGGCCAAGTCCAGTCGAGACAGCGAAAAGCGGTGTGCTGCGGGTCGGGACGCACTCTCGATTCGGGTTCGGTGAGTTCCGGCTACGACCGATCCATGAGGACCGCGTTCCGGAGCGTGCGAGCAACGCCGCGGTCCGCGAGTCTGTCGGAGGTGAGCGGTGATGACGCTGGAGTTAGTGGCGTTTGACATCAAGACGACGGGGTTTGAGGTGCGTGATGAGGTGACTGTCGTCGGGTTTGCCGTGCCGATGGGTGTTCGCGTATTCGTACAGACCGCTGGGCGAGCAGCGCCTGACGTGGAAGCCTCGGTTCGTGATCGTGTCGAGTCGCACGTCCAGGTGTCGACGCACGAATCGGAGCGAGTGTTGTTGGAGGCGGTCGGGGTGTTCGCTGCAGATCGACTGGTCGGAAGTGATGTCCTGTTGGTTGCGTTCAACGGTGAGTTGTGGCGGTCTGGGTTCGACTTGCCGTTCTTGCGGACGCGACTCTCGCGGAGTGATGTGGAGTGGCCGTTCCGGGAGATGCCGTATGCTGACTTGCTGCCGGTTGTGACGAACCGGTTCAACACAGTTGGCGAGGATGGTGAGTCGAGGTCGGATCTGGCCGGCGTGTACGAAACGTTGTGTGAGGGGCAGTACGGTGATCTTGATCCGTTCGCGGAGAGTGCGGAAGCCGTGACGGCGTACGAAGAGGGCCGGTTTGTGGACCTCGTGGTGCACAACGTCGCGGATGTCCTGCGGACGCGGGAGTTAGGACTGCTCGCAGAGCGGTATTGCTCGAAATCTGATTTCAAACTGAAATCACTGACCCCGACACGTCATGAGTGATCGACACGCGATTCGCCGGGCGATGAAGACACGGGCGCTCGCTCGTGTTGGATGCGGTTAGCGTCGGTAGTGCAGCTGTGCGGATTGAAGCGATAATCCAGCAGATTGCGGTAGAGCGGTGCAGTACCAGTCGCAGATGAACGGCAGCCTGAACTGAGATATGATATGGTAGAAGCTGAATCACGATCCCGAGAGGATGAATCGAGCGGAGCAAACACGGACAGCGACGAGTCCGCGGTGACCAGTCCCCACAAGTGCCACGAGACGGTGGACCCGGAGACGCGCGACGCCGTGCTGGCGGAATACGGGCACCGTTGCCAGGTGTGCGGGCGGTGCGGTCCTGAGATGGGCGGGCTAGCGACGCTACATGTTCACCACATCGAGCGCGACCTGGATGAGATGGACGAACACAATATGGAGAACTTGACGTTGCTGTGTCGGTCGTGCCACAGCTGGTTCCACCAGCAGAGCACGCCGGATGACTCGCCCGTCGAGATCACTGAGGAAGATCAGGGTGTGCTGCTCCCGCAGGATATCGAGATCCTGCGGTACTTAGCGGAGAATGGTCCGGATCGAACTGGAGACATCGCGTCCGGGTTGCCGAGTGATCACTCAGTGCCAGCGATCCGTGAGCGGCTGTGGGTACTGATGGGTCTCGACAACCTCGTTGAAGCCCGCGACCAGCAGATCGTGGACAAGGATGTTGAAACCGGGGAGTGGGGACTCACCGAGCAGATCGAGAACTCCGCTCGCGGGCACATCCCGGAATCCCCGCAACTGTTGCTGCAGCGCATGGAAGACGAGCAAGTCAGACAGGCGCTCAACCGCGAGGTTGACCGGCAGCAAGTTATGGATGTCCTCGACATGTCGCGTCGTACGACGTTCAACAAGGCGAAGCGGGCGAACGCGTACGACTTCCCGCTCGATGCGTTCAGTCGCGGCGGGCGGCCACCCGACGACGAACGGTCGGACCCCAGCACTGCCACAACTGGCACAACAGAGGGAGAAACCGATGAACAGCAGCGGCTTGACACAGTGGCCGAACAGGACCCGGACTCCTTGGGTAGGAAGGAAACGTGGGGGACGCCAGAGCCGGACCCTGAAACGCGGTCCTCGGATGAGAACGTGGAAAATACTGGTCAAGTGATGAGCGAGAACGGTGCAGATGATAATCTACGCGTACATTTGCAGCACGCAATTGATGCGCTGCAAGAGGTAGAACAAGGGCTGTAGTAATCGCCCGTGGTGTATAGGGCCTGAGTCCTAAATTCGGTGTAGTTGGAGATCCTGTCTGGCAACAGGTAATCGGTCAGGGCTGGGTGTGGCGTGGTCCGGCGAGTTATGGGGTGTTCGGCTCGGAGACGAGGTCTTGGGCTTTTGCGGTTGGCTGGATCTTACTGTTGGTGTCGCGGTCGTAATACTCATCGAGCTCCGAGGTGAGGTATTGCCAAGCTTCTTTCCCGGTCTGGAGCCCCCACGCGTCGGCTAGTTCACCGTTTGATGTTGGGGCTAACTGCACGATGTCGTTGACTCGGGAGCGGAGTTGCGGATCACTGGGTGTGGTGTGGGGTGGGTCGTCACCAGTGCCGTTAGTCGTGTTCGTGCTGCTACCTGTGTCGGGAGACTTGCCAGTCGGTGGGTCGATGGTGTCTGGTTGGTCACGCGGCTCAGGTGATGGGATGTCTGATGGGTCGATCCCGTCAGTCCAGAGGCTGCCGTCCCAGTTGAAGATGCCGCCGTGCTCGGCAGCGTATCTGATGAATGCGCGGATCGTGTTTTTCCACGGGGCTTCGTTTTCGATGGCGGTCTGGTTACCGACCATGATGAACTGGTCTTTCGGGCGGGTACAGGCGACGTTGAATCGGTTCTTGTTCCCGGCGAATTGCAGGCCGTATTTCTCGGTGTTGACGACGCTGAAGATGATTGTTTCTCGCTCGCGGCCTTGGAAGCCGTCGACAGTTGAGACCTCGACACTGCCGTAGTCGGTGAGTTCGTCGCTGATGAGAGTGCGTTGGCCGCGGTACGGTGTGATGACGCCAAGTTCGGATTCGGGGACGCCGTGTTTGTCGACGAGGTGGGCAACGAGGTCTGCGACGACATCGACCTCCGCGGTGTTGACGGAGCCGCTGAAGCGTTTGCGCCAGGATTGCTCGCCGGTGACGTCCACGAACGTGACGGGTGGGCCGTCGCAAATGGCGTCGACGTTCGAATCGGGATCGTCTGCCGGCGTCCAGTCGAATCCTTTGGGGCAGGAATCGTCGATGGTGATGTTTCCGTCGTAAATGTGGTCTTGCGAGAACCCGATGATGTCGGCGTGGCTTCGGTAGTGGTATTCGAGCCACTGATCGATGTCGTACCGGTTGCGGAGAAACGAAAAGATCGAGGCGTCGTCGGGTGGACTGCCGTCGCTCGTTGAAACGGTTTTGAGGACGGGTTGGAGTTGGTGGTGGTCGCCGACGACAACCCATTTGTTCGCGTTGATCATCCCGAGCAGACCGAGCGGGACGGGGATTTGGCTTGCTTCATCGATGATCACCGTGTCGAACTGGACTTGAGCGAGCCCGCCGAGTTGGGAGCGAATGATCGTCGCACCGGTAATGTCCGCGTTCTCGATGGAGGTTTTCTCCGCTTCCGACTGGAGGTCCTGGATTTTCCGCCGTGTTTCGGAGAGTTTGGCTTGCTTCGCATCGATCTCGTCCTCGGCTTCGCTCATCTGCGTGCCGCTCACCGGACCGGTTTCAGCAGCTCGCTGTAGCACCTCGTATTGCTCTTGGTCGTGCTCCAGCTGATCACCCATGGTGCTGATTTCTGATTTGAGATCCTCGACTTGGGCCAGCAACTCTGACACGGAGTCATCGTCACTCTCGTCGATGACTTTCGAGAGCATCACTTCGGACGTGCCCTTCGACATTTTTTCTGGTCGCCCGGCCCGGACGAGTTGATGCGTCTCTTGATGGCTGAGTTTCTCGATGACGTTGTCAACCGCGATGTTCGTGTGCGATGTGACGAGCACGGATTCGCCTCTGTTGGCAAGTTCCTGAGCGGCTTTGGCGATAACCTCGGTTTTCCCGGACCCGGGCGGACCGACGACGAGTGAGAGGTCTCCGGCTTCGAGGCCGAGGATGTTGGCCAGCACGGATTGCTGTGAGTCATCGAGTTCGAACCCATCGAGACTTCGCGTATCAGCTAACTCGACAGGGGTCGCCTGGGTAATCGTTGATTGGTCTAGGGTGCCGCACAGGCGTGGGCCGTTGACAGCGAGTTTCGCCACCGTCGGGTCCGGGTTCTGCTCGTTCTGCCAGCCGGCGAAGTCACGGCGCAGCTCTCGTAACAACCCGAGTTGCTGGGTTGTGGCGATCATTGTTTCGGAGCTGCAGACCGTGATGTCCTGTCCTGCTTCGAGGCTTGCGGCGACGCCGCCCCAGTAATCGACCTGAATGTCGCGGTTATCGATATTCACGACGCGCCCCATGCCGTGGAGGCTACCGTCGATGATCTGGCCGATCTGCCCGCCTTCTTCGATCCACCCGGGAAGCGAGTTGTTCGAGCGAAGAACGAGGAATCGTTTCTCGGTGTTCTGGCTCAGGACGGTGACGTCGAGCTGTTCGCGCCACTTCGAGTTGCTCTGTTCTTCGCCTTCGCCGAAGACGAGTCCGGACCAGCCGGGAAACCGCGTGCCGCACGTTTCGCAGCGATAACTGAACGCTGTTTCGAGTGCTTCGCCGCAGTACTCACAGTACTCGTGCGGGTTCTCGTCGTCGTCATGTGCGTCTTCGATGCGTTTGAGTTCCATCGTATTCGCATCGAAATACGACCGGACGTTCTCGACTTCGGCGGCGATATCGCGTCGTGAGACGTCTTGTAGAAAGTCGTCGATGTAGTTTCCGAGGATTGCGAATCCCATCGTTAAATCGCCCTCTGTTCGGGAGGCGACTTCTGAGCCGACAGCATGGATCGTCGCGGCGACCGCGGCGTCCTTCCCGTAGCGCTCCTTACAGAATGCGATTCCTTGCGTTGGGTGTTCGTCGAGCCACGTGACCTGCGTGCCGAAGTCAGGTAAGTCGTAGTTCAAATATGGCGGCTGGTTTTCGGTGAGGTAGCCACCATCAGCGAGTACGTTGACGAGGTGCATCGTTTCGGGAGAGACATCGAGGTCAACGGCGATTTGTTGATACACCCGCCAGGGAACCATGCTAATGTGAACCCAAGTCGTACATTTATAGATTTGGCAAGAGGGTGATGAGTAGAAAACTCGTTGTTGATGTATCTATAGTCCTTCTCTGGTAGCTAAGTGAACCGTACTGACCTGTGCGACGAGTGATGTTTGACTGGTGTTACGTGGTGGTTCGGGCTTCAGATGGATCTGGGGCGTACCCGGCCTCCTGCAGGTTGGTGAGGACTTGGTCGATAGTTTCGAGAGTAGTATACAGGTTTTCTGTGGTGCGGCCGTTGCTGAGGAATTCGTTGCTATTGGTGTTTTCGACGAGGAGGTTGGCGTGTGCGACGTCGTTGCGGAGGTCGGTGACTTCGTGGAGGTGGGAGTCTGCGCCGCCTTTTGCGGAGAATCCACAGGTTTGCCAGCAGGCTTCGACGCTGGTCACGATGGTTTCGAGGGCTGAAAACGAGGCGTAGTGGATCTCTTCTAATGCGACGTTTGCTGCTTGCGCGTCTTCATACCGGTCTTCGATGTTGTCGAGTTCGTTTGCGGTGACTGGCGTGGTTTTCCAGTCTGGTTTCTTGTCGAGGATGAGTTCGCGGAGGTGTTCTTCGAGGTACGTGATACGGTCGAAGAGGTAGATGCGTACGGGGGCGGTGTTAAGATCGGCTCGGGTGAGGATGCCGGTGACGTGGTTGGGGCCGCCGAGGAAGTACACGGGATTTTCGATGAGTGCGGACAGGACAGCTGTGAAGGAAGTGTCCCCGCTGATCATGTAGTCGATGGTTAGCGGGGTCAGATGGTCGTCGAGGGTGTTACCGTCATCGTCGGATGTGACGTCGTCGGTGTGGATGAATCCGATTGGGTCGTTGTCAGCGTAGACTGGGGCGGCGTCGTAGCCGTTCTCATTTAACCATGCGGCAGCGTCACTCGGAGGTGTGTCGTGTTCAAGATGTTCGACCGAGTGCGTGGCGAGTTCGGCCGCGGTGCAGTCATAGAGGTCGCGGGGCATGCCGGTAGCTGTGGAGGCGAGGGTAGTCAATTTGGGGAATATGCCTTGCAGGGTAGCGAATCGACTCCTCATCCACCACAAGATTAATGTCTATAAGTCATATATTTGTATTTGATTATGCTCAAAGGGCATTTTGAGTCGGCGGGGGCGAGTATCGAATACGGAGATGCTGGCTTCCTCTTTCCCGTCGATGACCTGGATGCGACTGTCCTCCAGTACGGAGATGCCCAACTCGCGCTCGACGACGTCGATGGATCGAATGTCATCGTCGTCGCACCGACGAGTCTCGCAACCAGTTACTTCCTCACCCAGCACGCGCTCACCGCAATCCCCGTCGACAATCTCCCCGCTGCGGTTCTGACCCAGCTCGCCGACGAGATTGACCGTTATCTGGATACGTTCGAACTCATTCAGATCGGGAAGTGGAATAGTGACAGTACGAAC
>OBKM01001082.1_pt1 | contig 11680 bp, 16 predicted proteins | sample 1519691 | NCBI WGS metagenome assembly OBKM01 (sample SAMEA37050418, study PRJEB22526) | metagenome | biome: saline pan; feature: lake; material: water | place: Egypt | collected 2015 | depth 0.5 m
GACGCCTCCATCGCGGGCGGCGTCGACGAGCCAGGTGCCGCGAACGTGTTTTCGTACCGGAGCTTGAACTCGGCGTCCGACTCGCGGTCGCGGCCCTCGACGAAGCCCTCGGTCGTGTCGCCGGTCAGTTTCGGGTTCGTGACGTCGTCGACACCGGCGACGGGCTCGTCGAACCGGGTGATCGTGTCGGCGGCCACGTTCGTCTCCTCGCCGAGCCAGCTCTCGTCGAGGTCGGTCTGCCACGGCGAGAGCCCCTCGATCGGGGCGGTCACCTGCGTCTCGCCGTCGAACATCGTCACCTCCTGGGTTGTCTCGAAGGGGATCGGTGGCCGCGTCTCTGTGCGTACCGTCGTGACGACGGTTCCCTCGTCGATCGTGACGTCGCCCGAGGCGTCGTCCCTCGAGAACACCACCTCGCCCGTCGCCGAGCGCGCGGGGATCCTCGAGAAGCCGGCCAGGGCGAGCTGCTTGTCGAGCTGCTCGCCGAAGCTGTCCTCGTAGAACGTCGCGAAGTACACGCCCTCGAGCGCCTGCCAGAGGCGGGCGATCTCGACGGAGTTCGCGTCGATGATCTGCTTGACGGGCGAGCTCTGCCGCAGCTCGATGTCCTCGCCGAGCTCGTCGAGGAAGTTCCGCTCTTTATCCTCGATGATCTGGTCGACGGTCTTCGGATCGAACGAGCCGTCGTCTTGGATTCCGTAGTCTGTCATCGTTCGTTACACCTCGGCCTCGAGCTCGACGGCGTCGCCGTTCACGAGACGAACCTCGACGCTGACGTCGACGCGACGAGTTCCCTCCTCGCGGTCGATGTCGATGTCGCCGACGTTCGCGACGCGATCGTCGCGCAGCAGCGCCGCCCGCAGCTCTCGACGGAACACTGCGGGGGGCGCTCCCGCCGCAGTGAACACGTCGAGGCCGTGGTTCTCGTCGAGTGGATCCTCGCCAGCGACGGTTTTCAGGAGCGTTCGGAGCTCCTGTTCGACACCGTCGACGCCGGTTCGCCACCCGAGCTGCTTCGTCTCGTCCAGCAGAAGATCGCCGTCCGAGTCGAGTGCCAGTGTTCGTTTGAATCTCATTTCATCGTATCAGGTCGTTCAGCCGGTCGTGTGGCGATTCACCAGGTGGTCGAGAACAGTCCGCGAGCAGCACGACCGTGGGGTTACGAGGCGTCGACGTCCTCGGAGCCGGAATCGACGATGTCGACCGCGTTTCCGTCCTGGTCCTGGAGGACGGCATCCTCGGTCAGCACCCGCGAGGCGTTTGCTGGGTCGCCAATCGAGACGTTCCCGTCGGCGTCCATCGCGATGACGTTCCCGCTCGGGTGCTCGACGCGAACGCGGCCGTCGTCGAACAGCCGCAGCTTCGGGCCGTCGCTCGAGAGTGCGATCTGGAACTCCCCGTCCTCGTGGTCGGGGACCTCGTCGTCGTCGAGCCAGAGCAGCGGGAGCAGGACCGCCGACTCGAGCGTGAACCGGCGCTCGCCGTCGGGCGAGAGCTGGCCGTGGCGCCGCAGGCGCTTCTCGAGCGGCTCCTTCGTGTGGAGCAGCAGCCCCTCGTCGTTCCGCGAGACGGGGGTGATCATCCCGGCGCCGTCGCTCGCGAACGGCGAGGCGATCGGGACGTTGTCGACGACGACGTTCCGGTCGCTTTTCAGGGTCACCGTCGCGCGGCGGTCGCTCTCGTCGACGCTCTCGACGATGACGAAGGTGACCGAGTAGACGCCCCGGAGCTCGTCCTTGACGAACTCCCGCAGCGGGCCGACGATCTGCGGCGGCGTCGAGCCGCGTCGCTCCTCATCGGCCATCTCGATCAGCCTCCTGGGTGGCGCCGCACTCGACGCACTCGTACTCGACGACAGCGCCCCACTGGTCGGTTCGGGCGTCAGCCCGCCCGCCGCAGTCGGAGCACGTCGTCGTGGATCGTTGCCAGGTCATAGCGTCGTCTCCCTCGCGATCTGGTCGAACTGGTCGATGTCCGGATAGGTCCGGTCGGTCCGGCGGAAGTCGCCCTCGACCGGGACGAGCGTCCCGCGGACCAGGTGGTCGCCGGTGTCGGTGTTCGACCGGAACTCGTAGTCCGAGACGCGGAACGCGCCCTCGAACCGATCCGTGTCGACGAACACGACGGCGCCGGTCCGGATCCGCGGATCCAGCATCGCCTCGAACTCGAGTTCGAGCTCGACGTCCTCGTCGGGGTTCGACTTCTTCCCGATCGAGGTCAGGGTGTTGCCGTACGCGAGCAGCGGCGCCTGGACGCTCGTCGCGTTCCGACGCTCGAAGTGGAGGGCGCCCTCGAGGGCGTACCACTCCCACTCCTCGCCGGTGAACTCGGCGGCGTAGTCGAGCAGCTCGTCGAGCCAGGCGCGCGCCTTCTGCTCGACGGTGATCGCGTACGTCCCGCTGATCGTGTCGCCGGCGTTCTCGACGCGCGGCGTCAGCCCGACCTGCTGCGCGATGTCGCTCGCGATCTGGTCGGGCCGTGCGTTCGACCAGCTGTCCGAGAGCCGGTGGTGCGTCGCCATCTCGCTCTCGTCGACGCCCTTGATCCGGAACTCGACGTCGCCCCGATCGGGCTGGCTGTTCAGGTGCGTGATCTCGCCGAGGACGACCGTGTCGAAGCGGCCGTCGTGCCAGCCGAGCTCGACGCGAACGAGGTGCTCGTCCTCGTCGATCCGCTCCCACTTCGCGTCGGCGAGGTTCCACGTCCGGATGTCGAACTCCAGCGGATCGTCCTTCGGCTTGTAGACGTCGATGTCCATGTCGAGGCCGTCGAGTGCGATCGGGCCGACCTCGACGTGGCGGCGCTGGCGCCAGACGCTCGAGCTCACGAGCTACACCTCCTCGTCGGGCGCCCGCCCGCTCTCGCCCGGGAGGACGTAGAAGCGGACGTCGTCGCCCAGGTTGTCGGGCGTGATTCGCTTCGCCTCTCCGCTCGGGTCGGCGAACATGAACACCAGGAACGGGAGGTACGAGTACGGCCGGTAGAGCGACGCGACCGAGTCCGTAACGACGAACCCACGGCGCAGGTGCTCGATCTCGACGGTCCAGCGCCCGATCTGGTCGTTCCAGTCCATCCGGAGCGCGAAGCGCTGGCCGGGGAACGACCGCGGCGGGAACTCGAGGTGGATCGGGCGCTTCTCGCTCGCCCGCTCGTTCGGGATCGGGATGACTTCACCCATCTACGAGAGCACCCCCGAGAGCCCTTCGCGGACGTCCCGCAGCGAGGAGACGATGCCGCTCTCGTTCGTCGACTCCTCGGTCGTGTCGCTGTCGTCGTCCTGCGGGTAGGCGATCGACGGCGACGTCGACGCGGCCGCGCTGCCCATCTCGCCGGCGGGCGTATCGAGCCAGAGGTCGGCGTCGTCGAGCTCCGCTTCGACGATCTCGCCGATCTCGATCGACGCGCGGTAGTGGCTCTTGATGCCGCCCTCGCTCTCGATCTCAAGGTCGTCGAGCTTCGCCCGCTGGAAGTTGACGTGGTCGACCGACGCAGGGAACGGCTCACTCGACTCGCGCAGGCTCTCGAGCTCCTGGCGGGTCTGCTCGTCGACCCACGCTTCGACCGTCGCCTCGAGGGGCTCCTGGCCGACGTACGAGTCGTACGCGAAGCCGGTGTCTGCTCGCTTCTCGGGTGCGTCCCACCCGCCCCGCTCGGTCACGCGGACGACGTCGAGAACGATGTCGTCGATCGTGACCGTCGTATCCTCGTCGGGGCGGGGATCGAACGCACCGAACCGTCCGAACCCTGGTCGTCGGATGTTTCGTACCATAAGTAACCTGTCAGTAGACGGGCGAGGCCGCAGTTACAGCGACGTCGCCTGCTTGAGGATCAGTTCGAGCTCCTTCAGCGCGTCCTCGCCGCCGTTGCGAGCGGCGTCGCGGACGATCTCGCGGACCTCCTCCGGGTCCATCATGTCGCCGTTGAGGTTGATCGTCTGCTCGAGCGTGAGCATGATCGGGCTGCGTCCCCGACCGTCCCCGCCGCCCGGGCCGCGGCTGCTCGGGAGCTCGAGGGCGTTCGCGAGCTGGCTGCCGCCAGCGGCGGGCGTCCCGCCGAGGATCGTCGCCAGCTTCTCGCGGATCGCACCTTCCTCGCCCTCGATCCCCTTGACGATCGTGTTGATGAGCGCGCCGCCCGTGTCGGTCAGGTTCGACAGCGGGCCCTCCTTCGCGTCGGAGAACGGCAGGACGTTGCGGATCCCGCCTGCGATGCCCTTGACCGTCTCGATCGGGGAGTCGGCGAGGTTCTTGATGCCCTTCACGATCGAGCGGACGACCTCCTCGCCGGCGTCGATCCATCGGCCCGGGTCGGTCAGGATGTCCTTCGCGAGCAGCATCGGGCCGAGGATCGGCAGGGCGTACTTCGCCGGGCCGAGCGCGGCGAGCCCGTCGGTGATGAGTCCGACGATCTTCTGGCCTGCACTCATCCAGGTGTCGGGGTCGGTCAGGACGCTCGCGGCCTTCGAGATCCCCAGCACGAACGCGCTGACGAGGATCCGACCGAGTTCCTTCCCGATCCCGAGGAGTTCCTTCAGCACGGCGATCGCGGTCCCGGCGGCCCCGCTCAGCCAGCCGAGCGCCGCGGCGGCCTGGTCGCCGGCGCCGAACAGGTCGAACTTCATCACACCCGCGAGCCCGAGGATGATCCCGGTCAGCGCGAGCGCGAGCAGCCCGATCGGGCCGAGCGCCGTCCAGAGCGTCGCCGCCGCCCCCGCCGCGAACAGCTTCGCGGTCCCGAGGATGCTCATCGCACCCGAGAGGGAGAACGCGCCGGCCGCCGAGGCGCCGAGCGCCGACGTCGACGCCCACAGGGCGGCGGTTTTCGCCTTCGTCGCGGCGATCAGCTGCGTCGTCGACGCGGTCATCAGCCACGTCGCCTTGTTTTTCGCGACGGCGGCAGCGGTCCACGCGTACTGCGCGGCGGTCCCGGTGCGCGTCGACGTCAGGTAGGCGTTCGACCAGAACGTCGCGAGCTTCATCTCGACGATCATCGCACCGAGGGCGATGGTCGCGAGGCCGAGGGCGCCCGTGAGGAGCGCCATCGTCCCGCCGACGGCCTTCATCGCCGTCTCGTTGTTGTTCAGGACGTTGATCCCGGTCGCCAGCTGCTCGTTGAACCAGCTGATCGCCGGGCCGGCGCCGGTGAAGATCGTCCAGGTCATCGCGTCGAAGCTCGACCGCATGAACTCGACCATCCCGGCGGTCGTGTTCATCTGCGACGCCGCGATCTCGCTGGCGGTCGTCGCGCCGCCGATCGACTCGGCGAGCTCGTCGGCCGAGACGCTCGAGTCCTGGACGTCCTCGGCGAGCGCCTTCGCGGCCTCGTCGCTGATGTTCAGCGCGATCGCGAGCCGCTGGGCCATCTCCTCGGTCGTCGCGCCCTGCTCGTTCATCTCCTCGAGGGAGGTGACGAGGTCCTCGGGCGCGAAGTCCGAGCGGTCGATGTCGGTTCCGAGCGCCTCCTCGACGTTCGAGAGCTCCTCGTCCGAGAGCCGGTTGAGTTCGCCGATCGACTCCCGGATCTCCGAGCGGAAGATGTCGCCCATCTTCTCGTTGAGCTCCTCGGTGTTGTCGAGCAGCGGGAGCAGCGCTCGGGCGCCGCGCCGGCCGGCGAGGTCGGTCGCGACCTGGAGCCGTTCGGCGTCGTTCTCGAGGTCCTGCATCTCCTCGCCGATCGTGGTGAGCATCGTCTCGAGGTTCTGGATCTCGCCACTCTCGTCGAGGAACTCCTCGGTGGTCAGGCCGAGCCGTTCGAGCGCGGCCTCCGCCTGGCCCGAGCCGGTCGTGATCCGCTGGAGCGTCGCGTTCAGGGCAGTCCCCGCGCGAGACGCGCGGATCCCCTGGTCGGCGAGGACGCCGACCGCGGCGGCGACCTCCTGCATCTGGATCCCGGCGGCCTGAGCGGTCGAGCCCGTCATCTCGAGGGCGCTCGAGAGCTCGGAGATGTTCGTCGCGGAGCTCGAGAAGACTGCGGCCATCGTCGCCGTCACCTGGTGGGTCTGCTCGGCCTCCAGGTTGAACATCCGCAGCGTCGACGCGGTCGTCCGCGCCGCCTGGCTCATGTTCAGGTTCGACGCGACGGCCAGGTTCGCGACGCCGTTCGCCGCCTTGACCGCTTCCTCGGCCTCGTAGCCCGCGAACGCGAGCTGTTCCATCGCGTTCGCCGCGTCGCCCATCGCGATGGGGAGCTCGACGCCCATCTCCATCGCGGTATCTCGCAGCTGCGCCATCTCGTCGTCGGTCGCACCGGCGACGACACCGAGACGGGCGAACGTCTGCTCCGTCTCGCCGTGGCGCCGCGTCAGCAGCGCCATCGTTCCTGCGAGCGCCGACGTCGCCGCCGCCGTCTTCAGGAACGTCCCGCGCAGCTCGTCGGCTCGCGACTCGGCCTGGTCCATCGACTCAGCGACGTCGTCGCCAGCCTGCTCTGCTCGATCGAGTTTGCCCGTCGCTTGATCGCTCGCGGTGAGTACCGTCGCGATCTGACGGACGTTTCCTCCAAACATCGTTTAAGTAGTGATAACGCGGTCGTGTTTCGCGACGCTCGGCGGCGCTTTCGACGACGAGCTGCCCGTGTTGGGCATCTGTCGCGCGACCTCGTCGGGCAGGTTGCTGGTGTCGACGTCCATCGAGTGGTCCAGGTCCGTCTCGTCGGGCTCGAGGGCGGCGTAGCAGTTCGCGTAGTGCATCCGCTTAGCCCACGGCCAGCTCGCGATCTCCTCGATCGGCTTGCCCGTCTCGAGGTGGATCCGAGTCGTTATTCGGCCTGCGGGGGACTCGGCCCACCGCCGGGAAAATCCATGAGGTGGTGGATGCCGTCGAACTCAGCGATCCGCATCGTGAGCCCGATTCGCTCCCCCTTCTTCATATTCCGCCAGCGTTCGGGAGTGATCTCCGGCTTCGCGACGGCGCTGCTGACGTACTGGTACATCCGGTCACTACCGCTCTCGTCGAGGTCCTCGCCCTCCTGACCGGCCATCGCGGCCGACGCGATCAGGTTGAGGATGACGTCCTCGTCGGCGCCTTCCACCAGGAAGACGTGGCCCGCGAACTTGATGAACTCGCGGCCGCTGCCGCCGAGATCCCACTCCTGGTCGTCGAGCTGTTCGAGATCGACCTCGCTCGGATCGAGCTCGGAGAGCTCTTCCTGCGAGAGTTCCTGCAGGTTGATCTCGTCTTCGGGCGCCTCGAGCGCAGCCTCCTCGTCGACATCGTCGTCGACGTCGTTCACTTGCTCAGGCATGACTGGTTAGCCCTCCAGGTGCTCGGCGCGGTCGCAGCCGAACTCGCCTTCCCACATCGGCATCCCGTCGCCGTAGTCGTCGGCGGGGCCGAACGAGGTGAGCTTGCAGTCGTAGAACTCGCTCTCCTCGAACGGCTCGGTGGGTGCGTAGTCGATCGCGAGCGTGAAGCTCTCGTCTTCGTCGTACACCTCCTGCATCGTCGGGATCGACGGCGACGTCGCCTTGACCGCGACGGTCCCGCTGATGTCGCCCGTCTCGAGCACCCAGACGTTCCCGTCGTCGCCGACGGTCTCGTCGAGCTCGTGATCTTTCTCCTGGTCGAAGCCGACCGCGTCGAGGTCGGCCACTCGTTCTCCGTTCATCACGACGCTGATGGCGTCAGCGTCGAAGTCTTTGGTCGGTGGCATGGATTGTTACCTCGCTGTTACACCGTGACGGTCAGCTCGAGGTCGAACTCGTGGGCGTCGCCCGAGAGCCGTCCCTCGACGTCGATTCCTTTCCAGTGCCGGTTCGCGCGATCGTCCTCAGTGAGACTCTCGTGGCTGGGAACCGCCACCTCAATCTCAGCAAACGGATCGGTTTGCCCACCTGTGTACTCCTCGAGCGCCCCGCGGATCGTCGAGCCGATCATCGCACGGCCCGTGCTCGTGAAGGGGACACGATCCTCCCGCAGCCGCAGCGAGGTGAGCGCGTTCTCGATGACGCTCGCCGCGAAGATCTCCGTCATCTTCACGTCGAAGTACTGGTAGTTGCTCGCGGCACCTGCCGTGGAGACACTTTTCCAGAGTACTTCGACACCGCCGACGGTTGTCACGACATTGACGGGGCCATTTCCATCGTCATCACCGCCGACGAACGTTCCCTCCGTGTCGGGGTCGCCGATAAGCGATTCGCGGATCCCATCGCTCGAGAAGGCGAAGCCATCGCCGTCGAAGTACGGGTTGAACCACGGGTCGTTCGTCGCGAGCTTCCCGAGCAGGTGGCTCGCGACGTCGGCGCTCGACTTGTGCGCCACCGCGATCACGTTCCCGCTCGGAACGTAGCCAGCCACCTCGTGGGCGACGTTCATCCCTTCCCCGTCGTCGGCGAACTGGCCGACGTTGTCGATTGCGATCGGGACGCCGACGTCGGCGCCGGTCGCCCAGCTGACGAACGCGTCGAGGTCGCCGATGTGTGCGCGGTTCGAATCGACGTCCGCGAGGGTCGCGCGGTTGATGTTTTCGTTCTCGAGGCGTTCGAGGAGCGTCCAGTCGACCGTCGAGTAGGTGACGGTCGCAGTCGTCCCGTCGCCGGTGACGATCTCACCCGTCGCCGTGTTGACGTGCGCGTCACCCTCGTCGACGTCGGCATCGTCGATCGGGTCGTCGGTCGTGTAGACCGTTTCCCGAGTGTCGAACGTGACACCCGCCTCGCCGAGCGCGGGCGTGTTCTCGAGCGTGGTGCCCGAGTCGACGGTCTCGTCGACGTGCTCGGTCTCCTCGAGCACGAGGACGTAGAACTCGCTCGTTCCTTCCTCGACGAGCGCCTGGGCCGCGACGTGGACGTCGCTGCCCTCGCCGTAGTCCTCGCTGACGTCGGCGGCGCTCGTGTACCTGTTCACTTCACCGAAATCCGCCTCAGGAGGCGCGGTGTCGCTAGTCCCGACGACCGCGACGTCCGTGAACGTCTCCTGAGGCAGAGCTCCGGTCTCTGCCGTAAGGTCGATGTTGACTGGTGAAACTGCCATGTGTGATTGTTGTCGTGTTCGGTTCGCTCGCTATTCCGTGTCGACTCCGTAGGAGATGTCGCTGACGCCGTCGCGTTCGACGTCCTCGACGAGCACGCTCCTGAAGCGGAGCTGGAACTCGATGACGATCTTCCGGTCGGCGTCGGCGCCGGACGGCGACTCGAGGACCTCGTGGATCATCGGTCGCTCGCCGTTCTCGCCGGGCTCGCTCAGATCGAGCTGGAAGCGACAGAAGCGCCAGACCGCTCGCGCGATCTTCCGGGCGCGAACCGTCGGCGCGATGCCGTCCTTCCACTGCTTCGACGTCGAGATCGTGACCGAGAGGTCGTCGATGACCCTCGAGACGTGGTGCTCGATCATCGTCGACTCGCCCTCGTTCTCGTCGACCTCGGCGACGTCGCCGACCGGCTGGCGCTCGTCGTCCTCTTGGCCCTGCTGGTCCCACTCGAACACGATCGAGGGGAGATCCGGGCCCTCGCTCGCGTCATCGCCCGACTCATCGCCGCCGGACCAGAACGGATCGAGAATGTACGTGGCGCTATTGCCGTCGTACTCAACGGTGTGCTCGAGGGGGAGCGCGCTCTCGAGGCGATCCTCTTCTTCGGGCGTGAACATCGTGAGTCAGAGCTCCGCGTCCTGGAGACGCGTGTCGATCTCCGCGCCGATCGTGTCCACCGCCTGGCGCTCGGCGTAGGTCGCTGCAGGTCGCAGGACTGGACGGGCTGGGATCCCCACCTCGGGAGCGCCGAACTCGTGGTGGATCAGGTGGGCCTTCGACGAGCCGATCACCGCCTGGAGTCCGTCGAGATCGAGCTCCGAGTCCGACTGAACCGACGCCCGCGTCTCGTCGGTGTCGACAAGCGCTCGCGGGTCGCTGGTCCGGACGTTCCGGCTCGCCAGCGTCTCGGGCTCGACCGTCGGCCACGAGCGGCCGAGGGCGTCCTTGCCCGCGCGCCAGTTGTTCAGCGTCGTTCGGAGGACGTCGAGATACAGCTCGGCGAACCCCGTCTTCAGGCCACCCTCGAGGGCGTCGCGAGCCTCGTCGAAGTTGTTGTTGTCGTCGACCATCTCACTCGATCACCTCGAGGGCGCCGGCCGCGATCGCGGTCTCGACGCGCCGCGACCGGCGGACGGTTTTCGACTCGTCGACGTCGTCGAACCAGATCCCGCCGGCGTACTGGCTCCCGGCAGGGATGACCTCGACGAGCTCCCGTTCGAGCGGTTCGATGACCGTCGTTCGGTTCTTGTGCTCGCGCTCGTACTCGACGAAGTCGGCGAGCTGCTCGTCGTCGAGGCGACGCGCCTTCGCGAGCGTCTCGTCGACGTTCGCCTCTGGGTAGTCCTCGATCATGCCAGCTCACTCTCCGTTTCGCGCTCGCACTCGAGCACCTGGAAGCCGTGTTGCTGCGTCCGGTCGGCGTCGATCACGGCGAACACGTTGCCGTCCTGGACGATCCGGCTCGCGCCGTCGCCACCGCCATCGGTCAGCTCGACGTCCTCGTGAACGAGGTACGTCATGTCGGCGCCGACCTCGACGCCCCACTGCCCGTAGGCGATCGACTTGCCGCCGGGGTCGGGGATCGCGAGGATCTCCTGGGGGGAGTCGTCGGTCTGCGTCCGGGGAGCGCCCCGCGAGCCCGACGTCTCCGTCTGCTCGAAGTTGTAGAGCTCGACGGTGACGCCGGCGCGGCGGAGCGCCCGCTGAGCTGCGAACGCGCTCATGCTGTCACCGACCAGAAGTCACTGCCGCCGGGCCCGAGCGTGTCCGAGGTGTCGTACTCGATCGTCTGCTGCCCGTGCGTCGTCGCCTTCAGCCCCTCCTCGGAGAGGGCGCCGGCGTAGTCGAACGACACCGGTCCGATGTCCTCCGACTCGACCTGGCGCTCCTCGTCGACGAGGAACTTGATGAAGTGCCGGGTCAGCTCTCGCTCGATCTTCGCCAGGCGGCGCTCCGAGAGGCCTTTCCCCTGGAGCCGGTCGTCGACTTCCATGTTCGCGTCGTCCATGTACTCCCGGATCTCGCCGTCAGAAAGGCCGGTCTCGAAGCCGCCGCCCTTGACCGCCTCGAGAGACGTCCGCGAGTCGGCGTCGTCGAGCTCGGTCATGCGTTACTCCTCGCGACGATCGTCGATCGCCGAGTAGACGCCGGAGCGATCCTCGCCGTCCTCCTCGAGCGCCTCGAGCTCGTCGAGGACGTCGTCGTAGTCGCCGGTCGCCAGCTCCTCCTCGACCTCGGGGATCGTCCCGTCGAGAACCTCTGCCAGCTCGTCGTCGGAGAGCTCCGCGTCGGCCTCGGCGTCGTCTTCCTGGTCGCTGTCCGATTCCCCTTCGTCGCCGCCGTCATCGACGCGCTCCCACGCGTCGGACCGGTGGTCGAGGTAGTCCTCGACGGCGTCCTCGGGGACGTCGTAGACACCGGGGCCGGTGGCTCGGAAGTTACGCTGGCCGTCGTGGAACGTCGACTCGCGCGTCCATCTGAGTTCAGTCACAGTGACCACCTCAGACGTCCCGGATGACGATCCAGTGCTCGGGGAGCATCAGGTGGAAGCCGATGTCCTGGAACGCTTTGAGCCAGGTGACGGCCGGGTCGTTCCCGATCCAGGTCTGCGTCCCGAAGCCGCGGGCCTCGTCGACGGCGAAGCCGCCCTCGAGGGAGGGGGCGTCGGGCTCGTCGAACTCGCCCATGTTCTCGCCGAACCACGGGAGGAACG
>OBKM01001083.1_pt1 | contig 11679 bp, 13 predicted proteins | sample 1519691 | NCBI WGS metagenome assembly OBKM01 (sample SAMEA37050418, study PRJEB22526) | metagenome | biome: saline pan; feature: lake; material: water | place: Egypt | collected 2015 | depth 0.5 m
CGAGAAGGAAGACGAGGTCGTCCTCCACGACAAACACAGCGAGTACGACGGCGAGACGGGCACGATCACGCAGGTCATGGAGACGATGTTCGGCGACGCGACCTACACTGTCAGCTTCGAGGACGGCCAAGAGACCGGCGTTCCCGAAGACGCGCTCGACGCAGCCGAGAGCGAGGAGTAACCCGCCCCGTTTTCAAGAGGACGCGTTATGCCGAAAGTTCCCTTCCACTACGTCGACCTCCGGGCCTTCTCGTACGCGACCGAAGACGAGAAGCGCGTCGAGGACGCCCTCCGGACGTTCCTTCCGGAGGACGCCACGATCGACCGCGTCGAGAACGTCGGTCACCACGGCGACCGCATCGTCGTGCTCTCCGCGCGGATCGAGAACGCCGACGGCATGCGTCACGTCCTCGACGCGCTCGCGGACCTCGACGACGTCGACCGCGTGATAGCCGAGCTCGATCAACGGGTCGACGACAACTGCGCGCTGTTCTTACGCGTCGACAAGCAGGCGGCGTTCCGCGGCGAGGTCCGTCTCGGTCCCGGGATCACCGTCCGCGCGAAGGTCGAAGCGTACCCCGCGAAGAAGGAAGCGGCCGTCGAAAACGCTCAGGAGACCCTGTCGCGGCTGTCGGACGAGTCGTAGCCGCGTTTCGACGCCAACCGCGATTCACTACCGACAACCGACGCCGACCGCGATTCACTACCGACAACCGACGCCGACCGCGCTTCGAAACATCGATACCCGCAGGCAGTCAAGCGCCGGCAACGATGGACCCGACAGTAATGCTGCCGCCGCGACCGGACCGTCGGTGGACGATCGCCAAACAGCTCGGGCTCGACACCGCGGTGGTTCGGTTCTGGGGCGTCGACGACTGGTGGGAGTACGACACACTGCAACGAACCGTCACGCGGTTCGCAGACCACGGCTTCTCGCTCGACGTCGTCGAGGACCGTCCCCCGATGGAGAAGACGGTCCTCGGTGAGCCGGGGCGCGACGAGGAGATCGAGACGGTCAAAAGGCTGATCGAGAACATGGGCCGGCTCGGCGTCGACACCTACTGTTGGGTGTGGACCGAGAACCCCCTCGGCGTCATCCGTACCTCCGACTCGCTGCCGGGACGCGGCGGCTCACAGCGCATCGGCTACGACCACGAGTGGACCGAGCGCGCCCCGGATCACGAGGCCGCCGGGATCACCGAAGCGGAGCTGTGGGACAACCTCGAATACTTCCTCGACGAGGTTATTCCCGTCGCCGAGGAGTACGGCGTCAACCTCGCCCTTCACCCGGACGACCCGCCGACCTCGCCGGTCCGCGGCGTTCCTCGGATCGTTCAGTCGGTCGAGGACTACCGGCGCATCCTCGATCTCCACGACAGCGAGCGGCACGGCGTCACGTTCTGTCAGGGGAACTTCGCCGCGATGGAGGGCGACACGACTGCGGCGATCCGGGAGTTCGGCGACCGGATCCACTTCGTTCACTTCCGAGACGTCGAGGGCGACGAGCGAAACTTCGTGGAGACGTGGCACGACGAGGGGCCGACCGATATGAAGGCGGCCATCGAGGCGTATCGAGAGGTCGGCTTCGACGGCCCGATCCGGCCGGACCACGTCCCGCGGATGGTCGGCGAGCAGGACCGGGACGACGCGATGGCCGGCTACACAGATATGGGTCGACTGTTCGCGATCGGATATATCAAGGGATTGCTGGAGTGATTCCGGAGGAAAACCAGTGACGCTCGACACCATCGCCGTCACCGGCGGCAACGGCAAGATCGGCGAAGCGATCCTCGAACACCTGAACGAGCACGGCTACGAGACGGCCAACCTGTCGCGCGGGAAACGCCGCGAGGAGGCGTCCGACGCGTACGTCACGACCGACCTGTTGGACGCCGGCGAGACGTACGGCGCGCTCGCGAAAACGGGGGCCGACGCCGTGATCCACATGGGGACGATCCCGAACCCCTACCGGACCCCCGACTTCCGGACGTACGAGAGCAACGTGATGTCGGCGGCGCACGTCCTCGAGGCTGCGGACGGTCTCGGGATGGAGACGGTCGTGCTTCCCTCGAGTATCAACGCGGTCGGCAGCGAACACCAGGAGCGGCCGGCCGACGTGCGGTACCTCCCGATCGACGAGGCCCATCCCCGAACCCCAGACGACCCGTACGGGATCGCGAAACACGCCATGGAGGTGACCGCGGACGGGTTCGGACGCCGGCCGTCCTGTGATCTGACGATCGCCTCGCTGCGGTATCCGTGGGTGACGACCGACGAGGAGATGCGCGAGGCGTTCACGGAGGCCGACCGGTCGCTCGACGCGCTCGCGGACGTCCACCCTGCGACCGGCCGCGACGTGTTCTTCTCGTATCTCGCGCTGGAGGACGGGGCCCGGATCGCCCGGAAGGCGGCCGAGGCCGACTTCGACGGACACGAGGCGTTCTGGGCGGTCGCGAGCGACACCACCGCCGACGCGCCCACGGCTGACGTGATCGCGCGTCACTACCCGGAGGCCGAGGTCCGTCGGTCGTTCGACGGCCACGAAGCGATCGTCGACTGCTCGAAGGCGGCGACACTGCTCGGCTGGGAGCCGACGAAACGCTGGCGAGCCATCGAGTAGCGGCTTCGCCACGGGTAGCGATTTCGCCGCCGGTAGCGGTTCCGCCACGAGTAGCGGTTCCGCCACGGGTACGCAACCGCGGCGGGGGTTTTTGTTACGTCCCGCCGACTCGTTCGGTATGAGCGATCCGTTCGTCGTCGTGGGCGCCGACGCAGCCGGACTGAGCGCGGCCAGCAAGTTCCGCCGCGAGGCGCCGGACCGCGAGGTCGTCGTCTTCGAGAAGGGCCGGTGGATCTCCTTCGCGTACTGCGGGATGCCGTACTTCATCGAAGGACGCGTTGAGCGGCTCTCGAACCTGCTCTCGTTGTCTCCGAGCGAGGTCGACGAGCGGGGGATCGACCTCCGGCGCGGCCACGAGGTGACCGCGGTCGACCCGGCGGCGAAGCGCGTGACCGTCGAAACCGCCGAGGGCGACACCGTCGAGCAGCGGTACGAGAACCTCCTCGTCGCCACCGGCGGGCGGGCGACGACCGGCCCGTTCGACGTCCGGGCGATCGACGGCGCGTTCACGCTTCACGACATGGACGCCGCGGCCGCGATGGACGCGTACATCGCGGCGCCGGACGCGTACGACCCCGACCGAGCCGACGTGAGCGCCGTCGACCGCGAGCGCGTCGAGCACAACGCCTCGCTGGCAGCTCCCGAGAGGGCGGCGATCGTCGGCGGCGGGTACGTCGGCGTCGAGATGGCCGAAGCCCTCACCGGTCGCGGACTCGACGTCCACCTCTTCCAGCGGTCCGGCCACCTCCTCCCCCCGTTCGGCGAGGCGGTCGGCGAGCGCGTCGCCGACGAGCTGACCGAGCGCGGCGTCACCGTCCACACGGGGACCCCCGTCGATCGGTTGGTCGGCGACGATGTGGGCCGGGTCGCGGGCGTCGTCGTCGACGGCGAACGGATCCCGGTCGACCTCGCGGTCGTCGGCGTCGGGATCGTCCCGAACACCGAGCTGCTCGACGGGACGGGCGTCGCCCGCGGGGAGGGCGGAGCGATCCGCACCGACGAGTACGGTCGGACGAGTCTCACGGACGTGTACGCTGCGGGCGACTGCGCGACCGCGACGCACGCGGTGACCGGCGAGGACGCGTGGATGCCGCTCGGGCTCACTGCGAACCGCGCCGGTCGGGCGATCGGCGCTACCGTCGCGGGCGAGCCGTCTCCGGTCGGCGAGATCGCCGGGACCGCCGTCGTGAAGGCGTTCGACATGGAGTGCGGGCGCGTCGGGATCACGGACGACGAGGCGGCTGTCGAGGCCGGCTTCGATCCGGTCCGAGAGACGGTGACGGCCGGCTCTCGCTCCGGCTACTACCCCGGTGCAGCCCCGACCGACGTGACGCTCGTGGCCGACCGCAGCTCCGGACGGCTCATCGGCGGGAGCATCGTCGGCCCCGACCGCGCCGCCGTTCGGATCAACACGCTCGCAGCCGCGCTCGAGGCGGATATGACGGTGCCGGAGGTCGAGCGGCTCGACCTCGCGTACGCGCCCCCGTTCAGTCCGGTGTGGGACCCGATCCTCGTCGCGGCGAAGGTGCTCAACGGGACGATAGCGGAATAGGAGAGGGGTCGGCGGTCGCGCTCGGCTCCGATCGAGGCCTTACGACGACGCGGAGTCGGCGGTCGACTCCGCGTCCGATCTTCCAGCCGGGTCGTCCGTCGAGAGGAGCCGAAGGGCGACGCGGCCGACGACGTAGCCGGCGAGGCCGACGCCGATGGCGCCCGCGAGAGCGACGCCGAGCGGTCGGCCAACGGCGATCAGGAACGGGCCGAGGTCGCCGACCGGAATCGCGTGCGGTTCCGGCCCGGCGGTTCTGAGGAGGACGGCTGCGATCGGCCCGTACGCGAGGAGTATGGCAGGGAGCACGCCGCCGCCGACCGCGACGAAGGCGACCACGCCGATCGCGGTCAGGACCGCGAGGACGCCGATCGTCGCCGCGGTCCCCGTCGACGCGCCGAGGCTCGGAATCGCGAGCGCGACCGCTTCGAAGGCGACGTACGACAGCGCGAACCCGACCGCGCTCCACACCGCGGCGCGCTCGAAGCCGGTCTCGCCGAGGGCGATGCGGGTCGCTCGCGTCATTCCGGTCTCGTGGCCCCCCGTCCGTCGCGGTCGGGCGTGAGGTTTCCGTGTTCGTCGATTTCGCCGGCGACGATACGCGTCGAGGAGATCCGCTCGCCGTCTGCGGCCTCGACGTGATCGACTACGACGATGTCGAGGGGCTCGTGGCCGCGCTCGGCGCGGATCTCGTTTATCCGCTCGCCGCCGTCTCGCGTCTCCGGCGAGACGATCAGCGCGTCGAACGTCGGCTCGACGGCGATGCCGGTGGGCTCGCTCAGCTCGCGGATCGTGAACTCGCGGCCGTGCCGCTCGGCACGCGGCGCGAGTTCGGCTTCGAGGTCGCGCTGTCGCCGGTCGTACGGGCGGACGTACCGATCGACGTGTCGGGTCTCCGGCGCGAGATCGTCTGATGTGAGCCCGACGGTCACGTCTCCCAGCTCGAACGCCCGTTCGAACAGCTTCCGGTGGCCGTCGTGAACGGGGTCGAACGTGCCACCCAGCGCGACGTTCATGGCTATCGGTTGCGCGGGAATACCTTAAAAGATCCCGAAGCGGGGTCGGATGGCCGGCGGCTTATTTGTCGCCGTCGCGTTCGTCGGCGTCGTGTTCGTCGCCGACGACGCTCCCTTCCTCGCCGTCGCCCGCAACCTCCCCCTCGTCGTCCGCGCCCTCGTCACCGTCCACGGAGATCTGCACCGGTTCCGTGTCGCCGTCGGGGGACTCGCCGCCGAGGCGTCGGTCGAGGTTGAAGACGGCGTTCAGCTCCCGCTGGACGTCGCCGACGACGCCCTGAACGAGCTCGCTCGGCGCGATCGCCTCGTACTCGTAGGGGTTGTTACCGGCGCCGCTGGCCTCGCGTTTGTCGCGTTTGACGGTCCCCTCGTCGTGGAGCTCCGCGAGCGCCTCGCGGACCGTGCTCGGATAGAGACCCGTCCCGTCGGCGACCTCGTCGCTCGTGCTGTCGGGGTTGTCCCGGAGGTAGACGTAGATCCGGGCGCGGGTCTCAGTGTCGAGCAGCCACGAGAGGAGGTCGACGATGTTGTCGTCGAACCCTCTGACCGCCTTGTCCGCGCCTTCGCCGATCCGCTCTTTCGTCTTTCGGAGCTCTTCGCGGGTCCGCTCGGTCGGCGACTCGTCGACGACGTCACCCTCGGCGTCGGTGTCGTCGTCGGAGCCGGGCGAGAGTTCGTCGTCGGAATCGTCCGTAGTCATATCGAATGATGGGGTCCGGCCGCCCAAAAGGGTTTCTCGTCCCTTCCGTTCCGACGGAACTACCCGAGCAGGGGGCCGAACGCGGGCGGACGATCGCCGCCCCGTAAATCGCAACCGACCGCAATATCGCGAGTCGCAACCGACCTCATCGTCGCGGGCCGGTCCTACGCCGGCGGAGAGAGGACCAGATCCGCACACAGGGTGTCGACCCCCGACTCCTCGCGGAGCCGCCGCTGGCGCTCGCTGCCGCTCTCAGCGTCGTACACCTCCCGGATCCCGTCGATACCGAGCCGGTCGCACTCTCGGTCGACGACGTCACCGAGCGACACGGTTCCGTCGCCGTCTCGGGACAGGAAACTGGCGTCGTGCCCGTGTCGGATCGCCCGCCACTTGTTTTCGTCCAGCAGCTCCCGCCGGAGCCGTTCGGACGACTCGCCGTCTGCGTAGCGTTCGGCGTAGTCGACGACGAGCGCGTGGACGTACTCGGCGAGTGCGAGCGTCACCTCGGGGTCGCGCTGTGCATCGGGCGCGCGCACCTCGACGGTCCCGTGGCCGGTGTGGGGCCGCACGTCGAACCAGAGCTCGCCGCGGTCCGCGATGGAGCCGTGTTCGACCATCCGGCGCTCGTACCGCTGGAAGGCGTCGAAGTCCTCGAACGCGCTCGGGATCCCCGTGTTCGGGAGGTTCTCGAAGATCTTCGCGCGGGCCGAGGCGAGCCCGGTGTCGAACCCGTTCCAGAACGGGGAGTTCGCTGACAGCGCGAGTATCACCGGGCAGTGCCACCGGAGCCGATTGGCGACCCACACAGCCGTGTCCGCGTCGTCGACGCCGACGTGAACGTGGAGCCCCGCGGTGGTGTTGCGGTGTTGGGGGTACTGGATCCGGTCGAGCTGCGCCTGATACCGCGGCTTCTCGACGTGATCCAGCTCGCGCCACTTCGCCGTCGGGTGGAGCCCCGCCGCGGCGATCCGGTAGCCGTCGGCCGCGGCGTGGTCGACGAGCGCCTCGCGGACGGCCGACAGCGCCTCCGGCGCGCCGCTCGGGTCCTCGATCAGCTCCGTCTGCGCTTCGATCGTACACTGAAACAGCTCGTGGTCGAACCCCTCGGGGATCGCCTCGGGCGGATCGCGGCCGTAGACGAGGTCGCCGGTTCCGGAGGTCGGGCGACCGTCGGCATCCACGATGTAGAACTCCTCTTCGATGCCGAGCGTTCCCATCCGGGCGAACGCGTCCCGCGAACCGATATCCATTACACACCCGTTCCGGCCGGGCGGTCTTATATGAATTGAAAGCCGAAACGCCGGCGGCGCCGCTCGGGTCGGTGAGACGAGCAGAAAACGAGTCGGTGAGGGTCGTTCAGCCGTGCGATCGCGTCTGGAAGCGGGCACTCCCGCGTCGGGGGGAGTTCAGCCCAGCAGGTAGCGGAGCACCGGGAAGCGCTCGACGAGCGGCTGCCCGCCGACGTCCAGCTGCTCGATGTAGGCGTCGACTCCGAGGATCCGACCGGCGCCGAACGCGGCGACCGTCAGGAAGACGATCGCGTAGATAAGCGTCGAGTCGAACAGCGCGAGGAGTTCGCCCTCCCAGCCGCCGAGGTAGAACATCATCATCTGCATCGCGCCGCCGAGCGCGGCCAGCCGAACGAACGCGCCGGCGATGAGCGCGACGCCGATGAGCACCTGCGTGACCGGGACGACGACGTTCGCGAACTCGACGAACCACGGCGTCGAGCCCATCGCGGCGTACAGCCCGCTCACGGGGCTCGCCGCGTCGGGCGCGTGGACGAGGTATCCGCTCGCGTCGAACGGCTCGCCGCTGATGAACGCGAACTTCCCGAGCCCCGCGAACAGGATCATACCGCCGATCGCTGCCCGAAGCAGGACGATGAACAGCGCCGATAGCGAGTGCGCTTTCCCCAGCAGGGTGATGCCGCCGAACTCTCCGCCGAACTCGTTCGTCGTTTGGGTTGACATAGTGTCTCTCCTCACTTACGGATACGGTGGATATACACATAAATCGGGATGTGAGTTCTCTTTTTCATAGAATCAGGAGTATAATACCCCAAATCCGTGGGGAGTTTATATACTGCTACCGGCGTTCGGCGAATCTATTATGATCGATCGTGGGATCCGGATCAGAGTGGGAATTGGAGGTGGAATCGGAGTGAGAATGAGAGCCGGGATCCGGTTCGGGACCGGGTTCGGCGTCGGTCCTCCGCCGAGTCACCACGGATCGCCACTCGCGAGGTCGACGTCTGCGTCCGTCTTCGAAGACGGACAGATGTCGGCGAGCGCGCAGTCCGCGCAGTCCGGGTTGATGGCGGTACACGTCGCGCGGCCGTGATCGATCATCAGGTGGGTGAACTGCTGCCAGTCCGACTCGGGGACGATGTCGAGCAAGTCCTGCTCGATGCGTTCCGGGCGCTCTTCGTCCGTGATCCCCAGTCGACGGGTGAGCCGCTGGACGTGGGTGTCGACGACGATCCCCTCGACGACGTTGTGGCCGTGCTGGAGCACCACGTTGGCGGTCTTCCGCCCGACGCCGGCGAGATCGGTCAGCTCCGACATCGTGTCAGGCACCTCGCCGTCGTGTTTCTCGGCGATATCAGCGCACGCCGACCGGATGTACTTCGCTTTGTTGTTGTAGTAGGTGATCGAGCTGATCGCCTCGGCCAGCTCTTCTTGTGGCGCGTTCGCGTACTCCTCGGGCGTCTCGTACGTCTCGAACAGATCGGCACAGACCGTGTTCACCCGCTCGTCGGTACACTGCGCAGAGAGGATCACCGCGATGAGCAGCTCCAACCGGTTCGAGTAGTTCAGCGATATCGTCGAGTCGGGGTACTCCGCGTACAGCCTGTCGAGAACCTCGGCGACCTGTTCCTCGCGCGGATCGAGTGGCGTGCCCATGTGGTCATCTCCGGCCGGGCGACATTGAACGATCCGGAACCGGCGGCGCTGCCGACCGCCTCTCCGGTGGCCGGCCGGATCGGATTGGGCGGCTCGGACCGTCAGATTCAGGTCGCCCTCTCGACAGGTGTATCCGTGGTCAGATCGCGCGACCGAACCCGTCGTCGACCCGCCTATCGCCGCCGCCCGCAGGAGTTCTACTGGCTGTGGATCGCAGCGACCGCGACGTACGGCGTCGGCGATGTCGTCTCGACCATCGCCTTCCTCCGATACGTCCCCGCGGTCGAAGAGGGGAACCCGGTCGTGGTGCTCGCGCTCGACGCGTTCGGGCTCGCCGGGCTCGTCGGGTTGAAGATCGCCGTCTACCTCGTGATGCTCTGGATCAGCGTCTACGGCGCGCGCGAGGGCGACGGTCTCCTCTACTACTTTCCGCCGGTGCTGCTCACGGTCGTTGGGACGTTTCTCACAGTGAGTAACGTCCGGCTGATGTGGCTGGCGTGACCGGCGAGGAGCTGAGTCGACTGTTCCGTCGCTCCGATGGCGGCGACCCTACCCCTCGCCCACCATCCGCGCTTCGTCCTCCCACTCGCGCTCGCGGAGTTCGTACTTCTGGATCTTTCCCGTCGCCGTCGTCGGGAGGTCGCCGACGAACTCCACCTCCCCGGGCGTTTTGTACGTTGCGACGCGTTCGCGGACGAACTCTCGGAGCTCCTCCTCGGTCGCCCCCGGCTGATCGGGATCGCCGTTCTCGGGCACGACGAACGCCTTCGGCGTCTCGCCCCACTGCTCGCGGGCGCCGGGATGACGGCGACGTCGCCGACGACGTCGTGTTCGAACAGCGTGTCCTCCAGCTCTATCGAGGAGATGTTCTCGCCGCCGGAGATGATGATGTCCTTCTTGCGGTCCTGAATCGAGATGAAGCCGTCCTCGTCGACGACCGCGAGATCGCCCATGTGGTAGTACCCCTCCAGTCGCTCTGAGAAGGCCGTTTCGGTCGCGTCGGGCTTGTTCCAGTAGCGGTCCATCACCTGGTTGCCACGGACGACGACCTCGCCGATCGTCTCGCCGTCGGCAGCCACGTCCTCCCCGTCGTCGTCGACGACGCGCACGTCAGTGCCGAGGTAGCCGATCCCCTGGGTCTTCTTGATCCCGAACCGGTCGTCTGACGCCTCGTCGTAATGCCGCTTCGCGTCGGAGGTGGTGATGAGAGGGCCGGTCTCGGTCGCGCCGTACACGTGTTTGAGCTCCCAGCCGAACCCCGATTCGACGGTGCGGATCGTCGCCTCCGGCGGCGCCGCTCCCGCGGTGGCCACGCGCACGTCGTTCTCGCCGGTCGTCGCGCCGCCGTGTTCCGCGTGGTGGTCGCCGAGCATGTTGAGCACGGTCGGCGCCGCACAGAAGTACGAGACGTCCTCGGTTCGGATCCGGTCGAACACCTCGGCGACGTCGACGCCTCGGGTGCAGACGTGGCGCGCGCCCATGCCCGTGATCGCGTAGATGTGTCCCCACCCGTTGACGTGGAACATCGGGAGCGTCCAGAGGTAGACGTCGTCGTCGGTGATATCCAGGTGGATGGTGATGAGGTACGCGTGGAGCGTCTCCGCGCGGTGCGTCCGGCAGACGCCCTTCGGATCACCCGTCGTCCCCGAGGTGTAGTTGATCGTGATGACCTCGTCTTCGTCCATCTCCGGGCGGTCGTAGCCGTCGGGGTCGGCCGCCTCCAGCGCTACGTCGAACGACTCCCAGTCGCCGTCGACCGCGTCGGCGTCGTTCGTGAGGAACGTCTCCGTCGGCACCTCCTCGCGGATCGCCTCGATGTTCTCGGCGTACTCGGCGTCGGCGTAAATCGCGTCGACGCCGGCGTCGGAGAGCATGTACGCGAAGTCGTCGGGGGTGAGCCGGTAGTTCAACGGGGTGTGGACCGCGCCGATCTGCATGGCCCCGTAGGCGGCTTCGAGGTGGTAGTGGGTGTTCGGGTCCAACACGGCGACGCGGTCCCCCTTCTCGATCCCGCGTGCCTGTAACGCGGCGGAGAAGCGGTCCACTCGGTCGCCGAGCTCAGCGTAGGTGTAACGAGTTCCGTCCGTGGCGAGGACGGCCTCCTCGTCTGCGTAGTGGCGACGCGCCCGGTCCAGAAAGTCGGTCGTCAGTAGCGGCTTTCGCATCAGTTTATCACTAATTATGATTGATAATAGTGCTTGCGGCCGGCGCAAGGCGGCCCCGGGCCGCCGCGGGTTTTAATTGGCTGCCACCGACTCAACGGGTATGAGCGACGACGGCCGAGCGGCGATCACCGACGGATACGTGGCGCCCATCGCGGGATTGCTGGCGCTCGTGTTCGCGCTGATGACGGGGATCACCGCCGGGCGTGCGCTGTCCGGCGACCCCGCGGACGTTGCGCTGCCGGTGATCTTCGCGCTCGCCAGCCTCGCCGCGGTCCGAGTTCGCCAGCGGTCGCTCGCCGCTCGCAACGGCGACTGAGACTCCCGGGACGGAGACGCCCCGTATATAAACGCCTCGCGGACGAATCGCATACGGGCGACGGGATCAGAACCCTTAACAGTCGCAACGAGTTTTGATACGATAGCGGGATGGGATAGCCAGGAGATTCCGCCGGGCTCATAACCCGGAGATCGGTAGTTCAAATCTACCTCCCGCTATCTTCTGTCGACGACCGTGAACGACGAGCGTAGCGAGGCGTGAACGGCGTCGTCGACGAGATAGCCCCGGAGCAGATTTGAATCAGGCAACGGAGCGAAGCGGAGTGACCGTGGTTCAAATCCACCTCCTACTACTGGACGAACGCGACGCTCACAGCCGCGTTGTTTGGTTTTGCGTCTTCCGGCGTCCCAGCGTCTTCCGGCGTCCCTGCGTCTTTCGAACTGGTT
>OBKM01001084.1_pt1 | contig 11678 bp, 10 predicted proteins | sample 1519691 | NCBI WGS metagenome assembly OBKM01 (sample SAMEA37050418, study PRJEB22526) | metagenome | biome: saline pan; feature: lake; material: water | place: Egypt | collected 2015 | depth 0.5 m
TCGACCCTGATCTGTACTCGAGAGATCGAGATGAGCAGCGATTTGGGCAGTGATATCGGCGGTAGGGGGTGACTAAATGCGGATAACCGAGATCAGTAAAATCGTTCTATGAGGGTGTTATATCCGTAGATACCGGTATTTCAGCCGAGTTCATCGATCTCGACAGCGACGTGAGTTGTGGGTAAGAGACAGCCCTTCAGGAGTGGGAGGAGGTCAAACTCGCAAGCACACAGCTTTTATCTCAAATTTCCGTAATTCATATTCCGAATGGCGTGGTAGGTTTCATTTATGGACATAAGCGTAGTGGGTAGCGGTTACGTGGGAACAACAATTGCAGCCTGTTTTGCAGATTTTGGGCATGAAGTGACAGCAGTAGACATTGACGAAGCGATTGTTTCAGAAATTAATAATGGTAAAGCACCAATTCATGAACCTGGTCTTAGTGGGTTGATCTCTGAGCATGCTGAAGGTCGATTAATGGCGACAACAGAATATACAGACATACAAGATACTGAAGTTACGTTCCTTGCGCTACCAACACCAGCCAATGAGGACGGGTCAATTGATACATCAATTATCGAGACAGGAGCGGAGCGAGTCGGTGAGGTGCTTGCGTCGACAGATAGTCACACAGTGGTTGTCAAAAGTACTGTCGTTCCCGGGACAACACAAGAGGTACTTGCTCCGAAAATTAAGTCAGAAGCCGGAGAAGCAATTGACATCGGGATGAATCCAGAGTTTCTTCGAGAAGGGACTGCTGTTCAAGATTTTCTTGAACCGGATAAAGTCGTGTTCGGTACAGAAAACAGATCAGCGCGGATAGAGCTACAGAAGGTATTCCGACCGCTAATTGATGAAGCAAATCCGGCAGTAGTAAAGACAGGTATCTCCGAGGCGGAGATGATTAAGTATGCAAACAACGCGTTCCTCGCATCAAAAATTAGCTTGATAAATGATATTGGGAATATCTGCAAGGAGTTCAATATCGATGCATACGAGGTTGCCGATGCAATTGGCCTTGACAATCGAATAGAGGCAAAGTTCCTTCGTTCAGGGGTTGGATGGGGTGGGTCTTGTTTCCCGAAAGATGTTCGAGCGATTATCAATGCTGCATCGGAACAGGGCTATGAGCCTGAGATGCTACAGTCCGCAGTCAATATTAACGAATTACAGCCACGGCGACTTGTAGAATTGCTAGATAAGCATGTTCAGCTCGACGGGGCCCGCATTGCAGTTCTTGGGCTCGCATTCAAACCGGGAACAGATGATATACGGAATTCTCGTGCTATTCCAGTCATCGATCTACTTCAGCAGCAAGGAGCAGATCCAGTAGGTTACGATCCAGTAGCAGTTGGTAATATGACTGAACAGTTCCCAGAAATAGAATACACCCGTTCGGCGGAAGAGGCACTAACTGGTGCAGATGGGGCTGTTGTAGTCACAGACTGGGATGAATTTGCAACATTGACAACAGAGTTTTCAAAAATGAATCAACCGGTTATTGTGGACGGTCGTAGGATCATCGAGCCAGATGATATCGCGGAGGAAGACGCAGTCTATGAAGGTCTAACCTGGTGACAAAAACTCAGTAATCAAATCATTTGTTCTGGAGACAAGGTCAAATGTAATCAGCTTTGGGACTGAGGGTCTGCTAGCGTTACCTTCTCTTTGAGCCACGTAGCCGCTTCCTGTACTGTTGTCTCGTCTGATCCGGTGATTTTTATTCTGACATTCTCTCCTGGATAGCTTCCAACTTTGACATCGTACTGTTCTTGTAGTTGTTCCATACGGCCAATTAATTCACTCTCAGGCTCATTTGCGACGATAAATTCTGTAATAGGTTTTTCTCCACCAAACTCATCTGCAATGTTGTTAAACATTGCTTTCATTTCTGAAGGGACACCAGGAAGGACATAGACAGACCCAATAGCTGCACCAGGCGCAACACCCACCTCATTGTGAAGTGGTCTTGCTTCCTCTGGTAGTTGCGCAGTTCCTTCGATTAAATCCTCAGCTGCGTAGCCATGCTCACATAGCCATTCAGCTGCTTCCTCATCTTCCACAAGCGTGCGACCAAAAGCGGTGGCAACAGCTTCCATTGTTACATCGTCATGAGTTGGTCCAAGACCTCCTGTGACAATAACAGCATCATATTTCGCTCGATATTCGTTGACAGTCTGTGCAATTTCTGCAAGGTTATCTGGAACAACGACGGTTCGTCTAACGGAGACTCCCCGGTCAGTCAATTCTGTACAGAGCCATGTAGCATTCGTATTTACTGTATCTCCAGTGAGCAGTTCATCGCCCACGGTGACCACTGCTGCATTCATCTGTATTTTTAATATATTATCGGATGCTAAAAGTCGTCCGAACCATTTTACAGCGTCTTTGTAGGTCGACCTCGGTGTATTTAACTGACTGTGTCCACTTCATCTAATATCAGGTGTTGTTGTCACTGATGCAGGTTTGGCGTGATTTTCGCAATGAAGTAGATCGTGTACCGTTTTTGATTGGCGTCGTCATCACGCTTGGGTTTGTTAGCTGGGCAGCCCTCGATACTGAAACTGTAGCAAGTTGGATTGGTTGGGCTCAATTTACCGTAGGCGAGCACCTCGCCTGGCTATACCTTGGGAGCGTGCTAGCAATGTTGATCTTTGCTGGATATCTCATGATCAGCAAATATGGAAAAATTAGACTTGGAGAGGGCCCGCCAGAGTATGGAACATTTGCATACTTTGCGATGTTCTTTTCTGCTGGTCTCTCCGCTGGTATTGTATTCTTTGGACCGGCCGAAGCACTGTGGCACTATGAAGCAGTTCCGCCTGTTTTTGGTGATACAGTCGGAGCAGAGACAACAGAAGCAATTGTTCCAGCAGTCACCTACAGTGTTTTCCACTATGGAGTGAGCGCGTGGGCAGGATATCTAGCTATTGGCATTCCAGTTGCCTATTTTGCATATCGATATGATGCCCCATTTCGTGTATCAACGGCACTGTTACCGGTATTGGGTCGGGAAAATTTGGATGGAGTAATTGGAAGAACTGTTGATACGTTAGCAGTGGTTGCAACGATAGGAGGAATTGCAACGGGACTTGGGTTTATTTCTCTACAACTACTCGATGGAGTCACACTGCAGACAGGATACGAGTTTAGCAATCTTGAGACGGTTCTGGCAATCACTGCCATTACTGTGTTGTTTACCATCTCTGTTGTTGCAGGGATATCGCGGGGTATTCGACGATTATCTGGATTTAATGTGATAATTATGTCACTACTTCTGATTGTTGTCCTCGTTGGGGGTCCGACAATTAACATCTTAAATACAGGAATATCAGCAGTAGGAACATATATTAACCACTTCTTTGAGATGAGTCTGTTTACTGGAGTTGGATCAGAAGCCGACACAGGATGGGCAGCTTCGTGGACCGTCTTCTACTGGGCATGGTGGATCGCTTGGGCTCCGTTTGTCGGACTATTTTTGGCGCGGATCTCAAAAGGGCGGACGATTCGATCAGTAATCGGAACCGCCTTTGTGACAATGACTATCATTTCACTTCTCTGGTTTAGCGTCGTCGGCGGAGGGTCTGTATGGATGCAGCACACTGGTGCTGTTGATATTCTACAGGCTATCAACACCCATGGAGAAGGGGTCTCTGGGTACGTGCTCTTTGGAGCATTCCCCGGCGGAGAGATTTGGCAAGCTTTGTTTTTTGTTCTGGTAGTAACGTTCTTTGCGACCTCAGCCGATTCCTCCACCCTCGCATTAGGAATGCTGACAACTGGAGGTAAGATGACACCATCAAGTATCAATCGTGTATTCTGGAGTGTTCTTCAGGGGATGGTCGCATCTGTGTTGGTTGTACTCGGAGGAGTGACAGCTCTTAGATCTTCGGTGATTGTCACAGGAGCACCTTTTGCCATCGTTTGTATCGTAGCGATCAGTGGACTGGCATGGTGGCTGCGAAACAAACACGGTAAAGAAGAGAAAGAGAACCTATCAGGACGCTCTGAAGTAGATCATAAGCAGACAACCCCGGCAACTGACGGTGGAAGAGACATTGAGTGAACTACCCGGAGTTAAGACTTAGCGAGCGACCTACTCTGCCTAGAGAAGTCAGAGATTATGTGTGGAAGTGAAACTTATACGGTTAGACCAACTATGTTACTCTATGCCACGTAGCTCAGAGGAAGAACTAACACGGACAGCTACCCGGTTGTCAACGGTCGGCGGGTTTGCAGGGGCGATAATTGGATCGAGAAATGGACCAATTGGAGCTGCCATCGGCGGTGTGGTTGGAGGAGCGACAGGATACATGCTTGGAAACTCAATTGCTCAGCAGCAACAACACGAGGATCATCGTCCGGTAGTTATTGAAATTGAAGATCACTGATATCTACAGAGGAGGCAGGCAGAGTGCCTCGGTACTTCACAGAAATTTCAAGGCGGATGCCACGGGGCTTGACCCCGAGGCAGTTGACGTACCGCTGACGCGGGTCGTTCCTTGAGGATCGGGACGTTGCCTGGAGAAATTAAAGTGTAGTCATGGCTGCTGAGATCGAGGTTCAGCAAGTGCGCTCGGAGGACACCCAAGGTACTCGATCGGGGAGATGCTTGCAGACAAAAGATGTATGAGTGCTGATCTGGATTCGGAGATATGGGTTGGATTGATTCGCTATATCGAAGTGAGATCGGTTGGACTACGCTTGAGTCACTTGCTGACCTTACTCATCGGATGCCCGGATCGGAGGGTGAGCAGAGAGGCGCCAATCTTGTCGAGGATAAATTTTCGAAGCTAGGATTACGGAATGTCCGACAAGAGCCGTTTCCGATTACAAGATGGGAGCGTATCGGAAGCTCATTGCGCGCTAATGGAACGGAATTTAACTGTATTGGATTGCCTCGAAGCCCTTCAAGATCAGCAACAGGAGAATTGGTTGATTTGGGGTATGGACTTCCCGGCGATTTTGAATCAGCTAATATAGATGATTCTATTGCACTAGTTGAGGCTGGTGTTCCAGACTACTATGGGCGTTATGTACATCGTCGTGAGAAGTACTATCGGGCAGTCGAGCATGATGCAGCGGGATTTATTTACTATCAGCATTCACCGGGGCAACTAGCCCCTACGGGAAGTGTTGGGAGGTCAGAGCAGGCAATTGGGCCAATTCCGGCACTTGGTGTCAGCCAAGAGATTGGTAAAAGGCTATCTCGAAAATCTACCGGTGACTCTGTTGAAATCAGCGTAAACGCTGAGATTTCACAAACTGAAAGTCAAAATATACACGCTGCAATCGGGCCGAGGACTGACCGACGTCTCCTGGTTACTGCACATGTGGACGGACACGACATTGGTCAAGGAGCAGCAGACAATGCTGCGGGAGTAGCCACTGTTCTTGAGATTGCACATGCACTGACACACCGAGAGGATGAACTTGACATTGGCGTTGAGTGTATTGTGTTTGGAGCAGAAGAAGTGGGTCTCGTTGGATCATCATACGAAGCAGAAACCCGAGATACGACTCCATATGCTGTTGTTAACTGTGACAGCGTTGTAGCCTCGCAAGAATTAGAGATCAACACAAACCAATATGATTGTCTGCAGGATCCGATTCGAGATACAGAGGCTGATTTAGGACAACCTATAACGGTTAACCCTCGGATCATTCCGCACAGTGATCACTGGCCCTTTGTGGCTCAGGGAACCCCCGGATTGATGGCGTCTGCTAAAACTGATAAGGCTCGGGGATGGGGACACACAGCAGCAGATACGTTTGATAAGTTAAGTCAACGAAACCTTCGGGATCAGTCAATATTGCTCTCTGAGTTAACGGTTCGTCTTGCGACGTCGTCATATCCATTGGCAAGAAAAGATCCCGATTCCATTGCAGAAGCGCTTGAAGAACAAGGTATTGCAACAGGGTTACGAGCAACCGGGGACTGGCCATTTTAACAGTTGCAGGTATGTCCCCGTTTTCAAGGAGCGAATAGGGCGGGGATACAGCCGTACGCTCTTTGATGGAACGTTCAAGAGAGGAACCTCCTATCAAATTAATTGTGGTTGAGGGGCTGTTCAAGTACGCTGCAACGTCAGACTGCGCCTCGGGCTACAGCAGTTCGGAGTCGGCCCTTCAACGGAAGACGTGGGTCAGGGTATAGCCGAATCAACGGCTGGTGGAGACTACACTCTCTGGGGACACCGAGGCGACAGTCAATGAAGTGTCTCCAAAGCGCATCGTTGTTTCCGGAAATACCAAGTCATGGCGGTGGATTGATATTCTTGTCGACAAAATGCCAACCCAAGTAACCGGTTGACTGTCTGCATTTGAGATGTTTCCATCATGAATACACCACAGATAGGTCTTGTACGGTCCGACACTGAGATAGCAAAAATCAAGTCAGCTGTAAGCAAAACAAATGCTGATCTAATTATTGGTGAACCATCAGAGTTTTCGGCAGACATTGATTGCTTAGCAGTTTCAGGTGAAGAAGCATTTCGTAGTGCTGCAACACAAGAGCAGATATCTTCGATTCTCCCTGTAGACTTTCAACGAGGAATTGCATCAATACCGGTTGAACAATTACCGACTGCGATTCAGCGGATTAAGAAAGGCGACTACAGCACACACAATCATCCAATACTTTCGATTACAGTAGATCATATTGAGACAATTGCTTTTTGGGATGTTGGATTGATCACCAACGCACCAGCTCGAATATCTGAATATGTAATCGAAAGTCCTGCGGATGATCTTTCGACCAGATTTCGGGCAGACGGTGTGGTCGTCTCTACTCCTGCTGGCAGTCATGGCTACTCTGCGGCGGCCGGAGGATCACGGATGGCACCAGAAACGGGAATTGCAATCACGCCAATTGCCCCCTTTACGATTAATATCGACCATTGGGTTGTCTCTCCGCAGAGAGTGACGGTTACTGTATGCCGTGACGAAGCACCCGTTGCGGTCGAAGTAGATGGACAGGAACAAGCAGTTATTACTGGTGGACAATCAGTTCAGTCGGTAGTTGAACATACATTTCAAACAATTAAGTTAGATATTTCAGAGACACCAAGTAAAGGATAACTTTCACAGTTGACAGACGCCTGCTTAACGAGCCCCCAGATGGATGGTCGTACTAATATATAGGTGCAAGCTAGCAGACTCAATTTCAGATAAGACCTAGTTCCACTCTTCCCCGGTTGCAAGGTCAACTTTGGAGTCGCCCTGCTCAGATGGACATATGTCAGATAAAACACAGCCATGACAGCTTGGACTCCGCGCTGTGCAAACTGCTCGACCGTGGTCGATCAGCAAATGTGTAAATTGCTGCCAATCGTTTTGCGGCAGATAATCCATTAATTCGCGCTCAATTTTTTCGGGTCGCTTGTGATCAGTTAATCCAAGTCGGCGCGTTTGGCGTTGGACATGAGTATCAACAACAATCCCTTCCGTGATATTATGCCCATGTTGAAGAACAACATTCGCTGTTTTTCTTCCGACGCCTGGAAGATTCGTGAGTTCTTCCATTGTCTCTGGAACCTCACCGTCGTGATGATCTCTGATCATCTGGCACGCATTACGGATATATCGAGCTTTGTTGTTATAATATGTAACCGAATCTATCATATCCGCAATCTCGTCTTCTGACGCACTGGCAAAGTCGTTTAGCGACTGGAATTTATCAAACAGGTTGTCGGTCACCTGATTAACTCGCTCATCTGTGCACTGAGCAGATAAAATCACGGAGATTAGTAACTCGAGTCGGTTGGAATAGATAAGTGAAATTGAACTATCAGGATACTCTTCAGACAGACGGTTAATAACTTCCGATGCCTGTCTTGATCGAAGTTCGAGGGGAGTTCCCATATAATTGAGTACGGTCGATGTCTTATGATTCTATGGTTTTCGATCAAATAACCCAGTTTTTTCACTTCTCATTTGCTGTATCAAAACAATGGGCACAAAGTCTAATAATCGTACTTACTATGTCATCAGCGACCTCCATATCGGTGGGGACGAACAACTAAAAGAGATTGACTTTCTTGATGAATTGATTGATTTTCTTACAGAGTTAGAAACAACAGACGAAGATGCTGAATTAATAATTAATGGGGACGCCTTTGGTTTATGGGAATTCACCGAGTTGGAAGGTATCGAGAAGTTTGAGATGCTTGAAGAGACGTACCCGTCGTTATTTGAGCAGTTCAAGTCTACCGGGAAGAATATCGATATCACACTTCTTCCGGGAAATCATGATCATGAGTTAGCTGCATATGAGGAATACGTTGACAGGTTAGAAAAGTATAATATTAATCTCGTGCAGGAGAGGTCGGTCAAGCGAACACTTGACGGGCAGGTGATTCATTTTGAGCACGGACATCAACAAGACCCAAACAACAAGGTTGAGGACTGGGGCAATCCACATGCCTCTCCACTTGGGTATTACTATAATACACTGGTAACAAGTCGTGCTGGACAATTATCTGATCGGGGAAAATTCAACTGGCTCAAAGATGTTCAAGCTGTTACGCCCACTGAGCGGGTACCAGTATGGTTATTCTCAAAATATTTTTACCGAGAGATGAATCCGCTGTTGCGGTATTCGCTATTTCCATTTCTTCTCTTGTTTAATATTAGCGTTCTTCTTGCAGTTCTTTCTGGGCTTGATATTATGGGGATCTGGTCAATGCCAATCGAAGAAATAGAGTCCCTTTTCGTATCGTTGGGTCGTCCTGGTACAGCCGTTTGGACATTCTTAACAGTCAACATCATCATCGCCGGACTGATTCTTCTTGTTGGGATTCCTCTGTATTTCCTTCGTCGAGACATCCGCAAGACAGTTAATCGGTTTGGGGTGTTTGAAACAGAACTCACTGTCGACCCTGAAAGACCATATCAAGACTATGCAGAAGAACTTTTTACTAATGAAGAGCATACCACGCTTTTCTGTTATGGACACACGCACCGTCCAGGTGTACAGTCAGTTGACGGCGGCATGATTGTGAATTCAGGCACCTGGCTCAAGCGACTCCATCGTCGAGATGGAATTATTGGCATTCTTCCCCCTGTTTTCTACCCTTCATATCAATTATCAACGGTTCGTATTTCGTCTGCCGAGCAAGCAGATGCCATTGCAGTCGATTTTATAGAGGTTCAAAAACCGAGTCCAGCAACAGAGGAGTTAACATGGACTGAACGATTTTTTACTGTTGGTCGAGAACCAGACCTCCATTTACCTGATCGACGTGTTATTGATCAAGAGGGGGACTGCAAACAGATTCGCACTGTCCGTGACTCAGAATAAACTATCTTGAAGCATCAGATTCTACAGATTGATCTCTTGTGCGCTGGTTTGAGTAAGGGTGACTTGAAGTCCCATGCTCATGTTCCGCGCACTCCGGACAATAATGGTTTGTTCCATCAGTATACGTGTGTAGTGGAATACCTCCGACGACAAACTCTTCCCTGTATGTTCGCTCAGTTCCGTATGCAACCTCGTTTCCGCAAGCCATACACCGGTGAGTTTCTCCCTCAAAGGTAGTTTTGTCCACAGATCGGATAGTACCATTTGCCGTAAGGCTGTATCGACGTGCAATTCTCTCAGTTATTGATGGAAATACTCCAGCACCAAAAAGGAGTACTAAGAAGCCAACAAGCATGACAGGCACTTCACCAGTAAATAATCCCGCAAATCCAATTGTCATCAAGACAATTGATGCAATATATCCAGAGTAGTTACCAGAGACCTGTAGCTCATTGTTTGCACTACGTTGTCCCACCTCGGTATCTATTTCTTGAGTGTCAACATCAGATTGTTGAGGAGACACTCCTGATGGTTTCGGGTGATAATCTTCGACAGATAGAAAGACACGATTAGCTTTGACTGTGTGTCGATAGTAGGCATAAAGTAGGTTTCCTAATCCACCAGTCAGAGGAATAAGTGCAGCGTGAATAAACAGATTCCCTATATCGCGATTAACCAGAATAACTTCATCCTCCCAGTCATGTTCAATCTCCCACCCTTTAGCAACTTTACGACGAATATGACGGCGAAATCGTTTGTGCCGAGACTCCGGGTCAAGCTTTCCCTGCTCTGCACCACAATATTGGCAGTACCGGTCGTCGGGATCCATCGATGAGTTGCACATCCAACAAGACCGTTGCGGAAGAGCATTTCCACACTGTGGGCAATAGCGAGATCCCGAAGTTGTTGGCGTATTACAGTGGGGACACTGGGAATTGTCTGTCACACGTTATCATAGACCTTATTATGAATAATTCTTTCGGTATTGTTAATTAAATAACACTATTGGAGTTTCCTCATCTTATCGCCACACTTAACTCCGAAGTTATCTGCTCTTCAGTTATGGTCAAGAAGACAACCGCAGTTGCACACCCAATTCAGGGTATTGTGAAGTACCATGGTATGAGAGACGAAAAGCTTCGTCTCCCGTACCACGATAGCATTAGTGTCTGTACCGCCCCAAGTAAGACGACGACGACAGCTCAGTTTAGCCTGGACATAGACGAAAATCAGTATCAAATTGATGGAGAAACCGTTACAGGAAGTGGAGCAGCACGACTTGATCGAATTGTTGAGGAGGTCCAAAGTCGCTCCTCAAAACTCGATAAAGATTATAATGTCCGGTTAGAGAGTCAAAATACATTCCCGTCAAATGTGGGACTTGGATCATCTTCTTCAGGGTTCGCTGCAGCAGCAATGGCACTTGTCGGGGCTGCCGATCTTGAGCTCTCTAAACCAGAGATCTCCGCTATCGCCCGGCGGGGATCATCATCCGCTGCACGAGCTGTTACTGGAGGGTTTTCACACCTTTATGCCGGGTTGAACGATCAAGACTGCCGATCTGAACGAATTGAAACTACAATTGAAGATGAGCTACGGATTGTTGTTGGTTTAGTTCCAGCATACAAAGAAACGGATGATGCACATGCGGAAGCGGCTGACAGTCATATGTTTGATGCCCGTCGTGCACACATAGGTGACCAAATTGTTGAGTGTAGGGATGCCCTACGGAGCGGTGATTTCGACCGAGTATTTAAACTTGCAGAACATGACTCTCTATCTCTAGCAGCAACGACAATGACTGGCCCAGCTGGATGGGTATACTGGCAGCCAGAGACACTCGAAATATTTGAAGTAGTCAAATCGCTGAGAGAGGAACAGAACATCCCAGTTTACTTTTCAACCGATACGGGAGCCACCGTGTATGTAAACACCAAGAAAGAGTACGTCGATACTGTTGAGGAAGCAGTTTCTGATTGTGGGGTCGAAACAATGATCTGGAAAGCAGGAGGTCCGGCACGGCTTACTGATGATCATCTGTTTTGAACTAAGTGCATAGGAAGACTCCACAGACGGAGTGAACTGTCTCGGGGTCAAGCCCCGTGGCATTCGCCTCGATTTCTGCAAACTGAATATCTGAAAGAGATCACGAGAAGGTCAGTTGCAAAACTAATATCCACTACCGACCTGGTCACTATCCTGTCCTGCTGAAGAACGCTTATTTGTAGCTGCCTGAATTATTTAGCAAGGATATGGGGCCAAAGTTTTCAGTGCATGATCATCGACACGCGTTGAAGCAACTACGCGACGGAGGGTCCACAAAATTATACGAAACAAAGGCAGAGATTGATTGTCCAGTATGTGGCAAGGCATTCCA
>OBKM01001085.1_pt1 | contig 11670 bp, 9 predicted proteins | sample 1519691 | NCBI WGS metagenome assembly OBKM01 (sample SAMEA37050418, study PRJEB22526) | metagenome | biome: saline pan; feature: lake; material: water | place: Egypt | collected 2015 | depth 0.5 m
CTCCGGTGGCTGGTTCCATCACCACTTTGCTGGTCGGGCCCGTCGACACTCGGTGGGTCGGAGCCCTCCTGACCTTTTGTCACCGCGTCGGTGTCGGGTCCGTCCGGCCGGGATATGCGTCCATCCTCGGTGTTTCGGCCAGCCTCTCCTCCGTACGGTCTACTGGTGGTGTCCTCGTCTACGCGTTCCTGCCAGTTGGAGTCGAACGTCTTGATCGCTCCGCCCGTCTCACTGGCCTCCGTTTCTTCCGTCTGTTCTTCCTCGTCTGACATAGATGTACCCCTCCGTTTCAACTGGAGAGTCTCGTACGCAGGTGCGAAATCGGCCACACAGGTCTTATACCGCCGATATAGTCGGACACCGGCGGAACGTGCCTGTCCAGTCGAACCAAACGAAATGGTGGGCGAGTGTTTATTAAGTGTTACGGTCACCCGGCAAGAGAGAGTAGATTATCCTAGTAATGTGAGATGTATTCCAGCCACGAGACGAATCGAGACGATAGGTTCACCTCGAGTTGGTAGAGCTGTGTCTGAATCGATCGGTGAGACGAACGTCACTCCATCTGTCCACGGAGCGAATGCGAGGAACGGATGCAGCACAGGAAGGATACGATGGAGTCGTCCGAACCCCCCCACCCCTTCGTTTCAGGTGGAACTCGAAAAAGAGGGGTGGGGGTGGGCCCCCCTGAAACACGTCTTTTACGAGGGAAAGATTTATGTATATCATACTCTTACCAAACCCGTAGTGGGTCGAAACGCAAACAAACTACAATCTCAGCTAGTTATCTTATCTAGACGTAAGAGGAATCTTGCTAGATTTTCTTCTAGAACAAAGCGAACTGACAACAAAAGTTATATTTTCGCCCCTTCTTTACCGCTAGAACTCACAAGCTATCGGTACTATATCCCCTTCTGATGCTCGGCAGCTGTTTGTTCTCTCTGCACCCCTTCCGCGTCGGAGTGTTCCACTTGAAACGAAGGGGTGGGGGGCGAGAGGGAGAGATAAACGACAATCACAGAACACGCCGTGATACATTACCGTTCTATCCTTCCATACCTCGTGATACTGCCTGACTTTCGATACAACTCAATCGTTTCGTTGCGACCCTTCCCCTCTACTCCTTCCCGACTTACCAACATAGAAAGCACGAAAAACCTATATTTGTCTGACGCAGGGTTAAGTGTACAGGGTAGGTTAGTAGTTCCCAAGGACCGGTCAGTAGCCGGGAGGACACAATGGGACTACTCACAGGCATCAGATCGAGCATCTCGCGGGTGGTATCGTCGTTGTTCACGGACGACGAGTCGAAGCGAATCGGCATCTACGGCCCGCCAAACGCCGGCAAAACGACACTCGCGAACCGCATTGTCCGTGACTGGACGGAACACGGTGATGCGGTCGGTCCGGAGAGCCACGTGCCACACGAGACCCGGCGCGCACGACGCAAGGAGAACGTCGAGATAGAGCGCGACGGACGGACGGTCTCTATCGATGTCGTCGACACACCGGGGGTGACGACGAAGGTCGACTACACGGAGTTTCTCGAACACGACATGGACGAGGAGGATGCCGTCCGGCGGTCGCGTGAGGCAACCGAGGGGGTTGCCGAGGCGATGCACTGGCTCCGCGAGGATGTCGACGGGGTCATCTACGTGCTGGATGCGGCCGAGGATCCGTTCACGCAGGTCAACACGATGCTCATCGGTATCATCGAGAGCCAGGACCTGCCGGTGTTAATACTCGCCAACAAGATGGACCTGGAGGAGGCGAGTCTCCAGCGCATCCGCGAGGCCTTCCCGCAACACGAGACGATTCCCCTGTCGGCACTCGAGGGTGACAACATGGACGAGGTCTACGACAAGATCGCGGAGTACTTCGGGTGATATCGATGCCGGAAATCAGAGACCCAGACGGTGACGGGAACGGCGACGGGACCGACGATGCGAACGACAGCGGCGTCCAGATCGACCTGATAAGCGGCGAGCGGATGGAGGGGCTGGCAAGCATGGAGAAGATACGCCTCATCCTCGATGGGGTTCACGAGGGGAATATCGTCATCCTGGAGGAGGGGCTCTCCCCCGAGGAGGAGTCGAAACTCATCGAGGTGACGATGTCGGAGATCAACCCCGACGAGTTCGAGGGTATCGAGATAGAGACGTACCCGAAAGGTGATGCCAGCGGTGGCGGCCTGTTCGACCGCCTGCTGGGCTCCAACACCCCGAAGAAACTGACCGTCATCGGCCCGGCGAACAGGATGGAAACCCTGCACAAGGACGAGACGCTCATCAAGACGCTGGTCTCGTAACATGCCCCACGAGTGCACCGACTGCGGTCGCGTCTTCGAGGACGGCTCGACGGAGATGCTCTCGGGCTGTCCCGACTGTGGCGGAACGACGTTCCAGTTTCGCCCGGACGGGGAAGGGTCGTCGACGGAGTCCGCGGAGCCACCCGAGACGCCGGACCCCGACATCGACAGGGTCACCCGGACCGTCGGTACCGCAGCCTCCGTGGTCCGGGACCTCGTCGGGGACTCGCCCCCCGAGGCCGAACCGGAGTCCAACCCGGAGCGAAAAACATCCCGCGCAGCCGATACCGATACGTCTCCCGATGTTGGCGAGGACCACACCGACGCCGGTGACGAGCGCGAGAACACCGGCAAGGACCAAACCAACGTGGGCGAAGACTCCGGCGAGGACCACACCGACGCCGGTGACGAGCGCGAGGACACCGATAAGGACCACACCGACGCCGGGGAGGACGCAGACACTACCAAGGAACGTGTCGACACCGGCGAGGACCACACCGACGCCGCCGAGTCGACAGGCGAGGCATCCGGGGGCGGTGAGACGACCGCCGGTGGGTCGAACCGGCTGGAGGCCGGCGAGGCAAGCGCAGAGTGGCCCGGGGAGGACGGCTTCCGAACCGCTGCGGACGACGACTCGTCCGCAACGACGACCAACGCGGAAGACGAGACACCTCCTCGCGAGGACGAGCGCACGACAGACTCCGAGGGCGAAGCCACGACCACTCCCGAGGGTGAGGCGCGCTCCGGTGGCGACGGAGATATCGTCGAGGCAGATGACCCACCCGAGGCCACGGGGACCGGCGACCGGCCACCGGTTCCGGACCCGCGCCCTCTCTCGATGCGCGCTGACGAGGCACAGGAGTCGACAGACGAGGAGGGTCCGGAGGACGGGACCGTCGCCACGGGCGAGGACCGCCCGTCGCTGTCGGAACTGCGGGCGGAACTCAACGACCAGTTCGAGTCCATCCGGGTGCGGGCGCCCGGGCAGTACGAGCTCAACCTGATGGAACTGTACGACCGCGAGGAGTACATCATCGCGCTCCAGGAGGACGGCAAGTACACCGTCCAGCTCCCGGAACGCTGGGACGAGCGCTGAGACTGGCCGACCCGTGCCGTTCTCGACCCGTCGTCGTCCGGGTCGCTTGCGTCGTGCTCCACCACGGCGGGTGTCACCCGCAGAGCCGTTTTACTCGACGGCGAGTGTCAGCCGAAGCTCTGCCCCGTCCGCGAGCGCGGCGACGAGGTCGCGGTCGAGGTCGCCGGCGGCGGCGTCCATCTCGACGGCGACGGTGCGGTCGTCGACGTAGTCGCTCGTCCGACAGACGAGCGAGCGCTCGCTCGCGAACGTCAGGTCGGGGTGGCCACGCCCGACAACCCGCCCGGTGTGACCGCCCGCTTCCAGTCGCGCGACGATCCTGGCGTCGTGGCCCCGACAGGCCCTGACGAACGAGTCGTCGAACCCCGCCGGAACCCGGTCGGCCTCGATACCGAGGATGCAGTCACCTGCCGGCGTCAGGTAGTCGTCGCTTGTCACCTCGAACGTGCTCGCGTGTCGGGCCGTGACGTTCTCGTGACCCCGGGCGCGGATACTCTCGGTTGCCTGTGGTTCCTCCATGTCCCGGTGTTCACCCGACGACAGAAAACACGCACTGTTCGTTCAAGACACGCGCTGTTCGTGTCTCGCTGCTCGTCCAAGACACGCAGTGTTCGTGTCTCGCTGCTCGTCCGTTGCTCACCACGAGCACGCGCAGGGCACTCGCAGGAAGACGGAAACACACGCACTCACAGGACGACAGTGACGGAAACACACGGGTGTTCGACAATCCTGCGGGCCCTGCCGACGAACAGTCGCTCGACGAGACTCCCGCTGTGGCTTCCGACGACTGTGTCAAACCCCCCGCAGCGCGCACGACGGCCACAGACGACGCTTCCCGACTGTTTCGGCAGACAGTCCGGTCCCGGATCGACGTCGGCCACGATTCACCACTCGAGCGCCTCTGGCAGGTTTCCGAACCCCTCACCGTTGTAGCGATGGGCCGTCCACCCGGCCGCCCGCGCGCCCTCTACGTCGTCGTCGGCGTCCCCGACCATCGCGTACGCCTCGGCGGGCAGTCGCTCTTCCAGCAGCGCGAACGGCTCAGGCGAGGGCTTTGGTGCGCCCGCGTCGTATGAGGTGACAACGACGTCGAAGTACTCCGCCAGGTTGTGGGCCGCTAACTTCTCGTGTTGCCACGAGTGCACGCCGTTGGTCAGAACGCCCAACCTGTACTCCTCTGCCAGCGCTGCGAGCTGGTCGTCCGCGCCGGCGGGTGGCTCGGTCGCTTCGATCTCTCGTTCGAGGAGTGCCTCGGCCAGTGCAGCCGGGTTTTCGCTGACGGTATCGAACGCGCGGCGGTATGGGTCGGGCTCGCAGCCACCCAGCAACTCGAAAAAGCGCTCGCTGTAGCCCTCGACCGACGCTTCGCTTGCCGTCCCCTCGACCGCCCGGAACGTCTTGGCCAGCACTGTCTCGTACGGGCGAGAGAGTTCGAGCAGCGTCCCATCGAGGTCGAACACGATCGCCTTCATCGCCACGGCCTTCGGCTCGGAGCGCTAAACCCCTTCGACGCGGCCGATTCGGTGAGCACGGGCCGTTCCACGCCGCACTTATAGCCACGACCCATCCAGCCGAGTATGGACCCCGAGGAGGTACGCGAGGACTGGGCCGACCGCTCCGGGCGGTTCTCGCCGGCGTACTACGCCCGGATCGGCCCCAACGAGGTCAGCGAGACACTCGTCGACGTGCTCTCACACTACGCCGTCGGGGACGCGGCGATCCTGGAGGTCGGCTGTGGCTCTGGTCGTCACCTCGCTCACCTCCGCGAGCACGGCTTCCGGAATCTCACCGGGATCGACGTCAACGACGACTCCTTCGAGGTGATGGGCGAGCAGTACCCGCGTCTCCTCCGGACGGGCACCTTCCACACGGTCTCACTGGAGTCGTACCTCCCGGAGTGCCCCGAGGGGGCGTTCGATGTCGTCTACTCCGTCGAGACACTCCAGCACGTCCACCCCGACAACGAGTGGGTGTTCGCCGAGCTCGCGCGGGTCACCTCGGACCTGCTCGTCACCGCCGAAAACGAGGGCAACAGTCCCGACCGCGGCACGGACCGGGCGGTCAGCTACGTCGACGACGAGTTCCCACTCTATCACCGCAACTGGAAGGAGATCTTCACCGACCTGGGGCTGGCCCAGTTACTGCGTGAACCCACCGACAGGGATACGATTCGCGTGTTCCGAGCGCTGTAGGGACCGAGCCCCGGCCGAGGCACCCGCGTGGTCGGCGTGGTTGCTACAGTTTCTCCCGCAACAGCTGGTTCACGTCACCGGGATCGGCACTGCCGCCGGTGGCCTGCATCACCTGGCCGACCAGGTAGTTGAGCGCGCCGCCCTCGCCGTCGTGGTAGTCCTCGACGGCGCCGGGGTTGTCCTCGATGACCCCCTCGACGGCGGCCACCACCTCGTCGCCACCGGTCTTGCCGAGACCCTCCTGCTCGACGATACTGTCGGGGTCCAGCCCGTCGTCGAGCATCCCGCGGAGAACGACCTCGCGGGCGTTCTTGGCGGTGATGGCCCCCTCTGCGACGAGTTCGACCAGCCGGGTCAGCTCGTCCAGTCGGCCCTCGATGTCGGTCACGGCCATGTCGCGGTAGTTGAGCTCTCCCAGTAGCTCGTCGGCGACCCAGGTCGCGGCCAATTCCGGGTCGAACTCGCCGGCGACAGCCTCGTAGAAGTCCGCGATCTGCTTGGTGCTCGTGAGCTTGTCCGCGGCCTCGGCACTGAGGCCGTACTCCTCGCGGAACCGCTCGCGACGGGCGTCCGGTAGCTCCGGGATCTCGATCTGGTCCTTCCAGTCTGCCACCCGCAGCGGCGGCAGGTCGGCCTCCCGGAAGTAGCGGTAGTCCTTCTCGGCCTCCTTCGAGCGCATCGAGACGGTGATGCCGCGGGACTCGTCCCAGTGACGTGTCTCCCGCTCGACCTCCCGGCCGCGCTTGATGGCGTTTTTCTGCCGCTGTGCCTCGTAGGCGAGGGCCTTCTCCGCCCCCCGGTGACTGGAGATGTTTTTGACCTCGGTGCGGTTGGCCGCCGCCACCTCTTCCGGGTCGATATCACCCGGGCTGTCGGTCTCGACCACCGAGAGGTTCGCATCGACGCGGAGACTGCCGTCCCGGGAGGCGTCGAACACGCCGAGATACTCGAGCACCTCCTCCAGTTTCGCGAGAAAGGCCCGCACCTCCTCGGGGCCCCGAAAGTCGGGCTCGGTGACCACCTCCAGCAGAGGAACGCCGGCGCGGTTGTAGTCCACCAGGGTGTACTCCGCGGTGTCGATGGAGCCGCCCTTGTGTTCGAGGCTGCCGGGGTCCTCCTCGAGGTGGGCGCGCCGGATGCCGACCTCGCGGCGCTCGTCGCCGACGGTGACCGTGAGCTGGCCGTCCTGACAGATCGGCTCGTCGTACTGGGTGATCTGGAAGTTCTTCGGCAGGTCCGGGTAGTAGTAGTTCTTGCGGTGGAACCGCGTCTCCTCGGGAATGGTAGCGTCCAGCGCCTTGCCGACCTTGACCGCCGCCTCGACAGCCGCCTCGTTGAGCACCGGTAACGACCCGGGGAGCCCGAGACAGACTGGACAGGTCCGGGTGTTTGGCTCCTCGGCAGGCTCGGTCGAACAGCCACAGAATATCTTCGTCTCCGTCTCGAGCTGGACGTGTACCTCCAGCCCGATGACGACCGCGAGATCTCGCTGTACTTGTGCCATTGGCCCTGGTTTGCGGTGGCGGGGCTAAACGCTTTCCCCGACACAGAGCGGCCGCGCTGTCCGGACCCCGCGTGTTCTCCCCTCGCACACCCCTTCGTTTCGTCTCCAGGTTCTGATAGTACTGCCCACCGCCGCTCGGGTCTTCGACGGGACAATCCGCCCCCCGAACCCGGGACGGTTCGTCCGACCCGGCGGTTCCGTTCGGGTTGGATACCAATGTCTGACACACGTTTATGTGACCGGAGGGAAATGGTTACAGGTATGTGTGGCAACAGAGTCGAGGAGTTAGAATCACGCGTTCAGGAGCTGGAGGCATCCGTGCGCGGCCTGACCGACGAACTCGTCGAGTGCAAGGTGCGCCTGCGTGACCTCGAGGACGCCGAGGCCGAGGACGACCTGCTCACTACCGACGACTCACGCGGTGACGCTGCCGGAGAGAGCGGCGAGCAACCGGCGGCCGACCCGGGACGTGGCGACCGGACCGTGGACGGGTCCACCCCCGAGACGGAGGAGTCCGACCCCCAGACGGTCGCGTCCGGGGAGGGCACCGAACCACCGGCGGCGGAGACGGCAGGCGACCGGACCCCGGCGGACACGACGCGGGACTCGAACACGACCGCCGCGACCCCGGACGATGCAGATGCCACGACGACCCCGGGCGAGGCAGACCCCACGACGACCCCGGGCGAGGCAGACCCCACGACGACTCCGGACGAGGCAGATGCCGCGGTGAGATCGTCCGGGGCGGACGACACGGCATCGAGCGAGGCAGCCGGGGACGCCCCGGACCTGTCGGACGGTGCCGAGGTCATCAACGCCGACGGCACGCGCGGCGAAACGCATACCACCAGCGACACCGAATCGGACGACGACGGGGACACGGACGACATCATCGTCGCGTGAGGCCCCCGGTCCTCAGATGTACATCAAGGAAATCGTTCTCGACAAGTTCAAGAGCTTCGGTCGGCGGACCCGCATCCCGTTCTATCAGGATTTCACGACCGTCACGGGGCCGAACGGCTCGGGCAAGTCCAACGTCATCGACGCGGTCCTGTTCGCGCTTGGGCTGGCCCGGACCTCCGGGATTCGCGCGGAGAAGCTGACCGACCTCATCTACAACCCCGGTCACCAGGAGGGCGAGTCGTTCCAGGGGGACCGCGAGGCCAGTGTCGAGGTGGTGTTCGACAACAGCGACGGCACGCTCTCGCGCGGCCAGATTGTCGACGCCGCCGGCACCGAGAAGATCGGTGACACCGACGAGCTCACGGTCAAGCGCCGGGTCAAGGAGACCGACTCGAACTACTACTCGTACTACTACATCAACGGTCGGTCGGTGAACCTCTCGGACATCCAGGACCTGCTCGCGCAGGCTGGTGTCACCCCCGAGGGGTACAACGTCGTCATGCAGGGTGACGTCACCGAACTCATCAATATGACACCGCGTGCCCGCCGGGAGATAATCGACGAGATCGCGGGTGTCGCCGAGTTCGACGCGAAGAAAGAGGACGCCTTCGAGGAACTGGAGACTGTCGAGGAGCGCATCGACGAGGCACAGTTGCGCATCGACGAGCAGGCCGACCGTCTCGACCAGCTCGAGGACGAGCGCGAGACCGCCCTGCAGTACCAGGAGCTGCGCGACCAGAAGGAGACCTACGAGGGCTACCAGAGGGCCGCGCAGCTGGAGGAGCGTCGCTCGGAACTCGAGACGGTCGAGGCCGACATCGAGGAGGCAAGCGAGCGGCTGTCCGAGCGCCAGGAGACCTTCGAGACGCGCCAGACCGAGGTGGCGAGGCTCGAATCGGACCTGGAGGAACTCGACGCGGAGATACAGCGCAAGGGCGAGGACGAACAGCTCGAACTCAAGCGCGAGATCGAGGAGATAAAGGGTGATATCGCCCGTCTGGAGGACGCGATCGAGGGCCAGCGCGAGCGCATCGAGACGGCCGAGCGCGACCGCAGGCAGGCGTTTGTCGAGATCGACGGCAAGCAAGAGCGCGTCGAGGAGCTAACGACCGAGATACGGGAGACGAAAGTCGAGAAGTCGTCTGTCGCCGCCGAGCGACAGGACCGCGAGGAGAGCCTCGCGACGGTCGAGCAACGCATCGACGAGGTCGGCGAGGAGTTCGAGCAGGTCAAAGACCGGCTCCAGAAGCGCAAGGCAACGCTCGAGACGGCCAAGTCGGAGAAAAACGAGCTCCAGCGCGAGCAGGACCGCCTGCTCGACGAGGCGCGCCGACGGGAGACCGAGGAACGTGAGACCCGTGAGGAGCTTGCCGAGGCCCGCGAGCGGATTCCCGACCTGGAGGCCGATATCGAGGACCTGGAACTCGAACTCCGGAAGGCACGGGAGAACCGCGAGACAATCGCGGGCGTGGTCGACGACCTGCGCGCGGAGAAACGCGAGCTGACCGAGCGACTCGACGAGATCGAGGACGACCTCACCGCCGCCCAGCAGGAGTACGCGGAACTCGAGGCCAAGGCCGGACAGACGGGTGACTCCTCGTTCGGCCGGGCGGTGACGGCCGTGCTGAACGCCGATATCGACGGGGTTCACGGGGCCGTCGCACAGCTTGGCAGCGTCCGTGACAGGTACGCGACGGCGTGTGAAACCGCCGCCGGCGGGCGACTCGCGAACGTCGTTGTCGACGACGACCGGGTCGGCCAGCAGTGTATCGAGTACCTCAAATCGCGCAACGCCGGGCGGGCGACGTTTCTCCCGCTGACGGAGATGCGGGCGCGTTCACCCTCGGGTCTGCCCGACCACGAGGGGGTGGTGGATTTCGCCTACAACCTCGTCGAGTTCGACCCGGAGTACGCGGGTATCTTCTCGCACGTGCTGGGTGATACGCTGGTCGTCGAGGAGATCGAGACCGCCCGGGAGCTGATGGGTCGGTACCGGCTGGTGACACTCTCGGGGGACCTGGTCGAGAAGTCGGGTGCGATGACCGGCGGCTCGAAAAGCGGGTCGCGGTACTCGTTTGCCGGGGGTCAGGGCCAACTCGACCGTGTCGCGGCCCGCATCCAGGAGCTCGAGGAGAATCGCCAGTCTGTCCGGGAGGAGCTACGCGGTGTCGAACAGCGTCTCGAGGACGCCCGCGACAGGGAGACCGACGCCGCCGAGCAGGTCCGCGAGATCGAGGCCGATATCGAGGCCCGCGAGCGCGACATCGAGGAGACACGCGACCGGATCGAGCAACTCGAGGCCGACCTCGAGGAGATCGCCGACGAGCGGGCGGCGGTCGCCGAGCAGATGGACGAGTTCGAGGCCAGAATCGCCGAGCAAAACGAGACGATTGCCGATATCGAGGCCGAGATCGCCGACCTGGAAGCGGAAGTCGAGGACTCGGAGCTGCCGGAGCTGACCGCCAGGGCCGAGGAGTTGCGCGAGGAGATCGACGACCTCGAACGCCGCGAGGGGGAGCTCGACACGCAACTCAGCGAGCTCGACCTCGAGCGCGAGTACACCGAGGAGGCGATCGAGGACCTCCGCGAGGAGATCGCGGCCGCGGACGAGCGCATCGAGGCCGCCGAACAGCGCATCGAGGAACTCGAGGCCGAGATCGCCGACCGGGAGGACGAGCTCGACACGAAGGAGGCGGCCGTCGAGGAGCTGGAGTCGGAGCTACTCGAGCTGAAAGAAGACCGCGAGGAGCTGCGCGAGGAGTTGCGAGAGGCCCAGACCCGGCGCAACGAGGCTCGCGAGCGGGTCAAACAGGCCGAGAGCGACCTCGAGGAGTTGCGCGGGACGCGCGAGCGCCTGGAGTGGGAGATCTCGGAGCTGGCCGCGGAGGTCGGCGAGTACGACCCCGTGGAGATCCCGGACCACGAGACCGTCGAGGCGGAACTCGACCGGATCGCGGGCGAGATGGAGGCCCTGGAGCCGGTCAACATGCTCGCGATCGAGGAGTACGACCGCGTGCAGGAGGAGCTCGCGGAGTTGCGCGAGAAACGCGAGACACTCGTCGCGGAGGCAGACGGGATCCGCGAGCGCATCGAGACCTACGAGGCCCGCAAGAGGGAGACGTTTCTCGACGCGTTCGACGCGATCGACGAGCAGTTCCAGTCGATCTTCGAGCGCCTCTCGGACGGGACGGGGCGGCTCCACCTCGAAGACGAGGAGGACCCCTTCGAGGGCGGGCTGACGATGAAGGCCCAGCCCGGGGACAAGCCCATCCAGCGGCTGGACGCGATGAGTGGCGGCGAGAAGTCACTGACCGCACTCGCGTTCATCTTCGCCATCCAGCGGCACAACCCCGCGCCCTTCTACGCGCTCGACGAGGTCGATGCGTTTCTCGACGCGGCAAACGCCGACCTCGTGGGCGAACTCGTCGACGAACTCTCGGCGGAGGCACAGTTCATCGTCGTCTCGCACCGCTCGGCGATGCTCGACAGAGCCGAGCGGGCCATCGGCGTGATGATGCAGGAGAACAACGTCTCCGCGGTGACCGGCATCGACCTCTCCGAGGATGCGGGGGTGCCGGCCGATGACTGAGACAACCCGGCGACGTACTGCCTGTCGGTCCGTGGCCCGCGTTGGTGACGACGACGTGGCCTGCGCTGGTGACGACGTGGC
>OBKM01001086.1_pt1 | contig 11670 bp, 11 predicted proteins | sample 1519691 | NCBI WGS metagenome assembly OBKM01 (sample SAMEA37050418, study PRJEB22526) | metagenome | biome: saline pan; feature: lake; material: water | place: Egypt | collected 2015 | depth 0.5 m
AGGAACTGACGGACGCAGGGTTGCTCACACGGCAGCAGTATAACGAGGTGCCGCCACGTGTTGAGTACGAATCGACACGGAAAGCGGAGGAACTCTTTCCCGCTCTAGGCCATTTCCACGTCTGGGCGGTCAACCGTGAACTGGATGAACCAGTTGACTCTTATTTGGATTCACGGTAATAAGCGATGTCTCTGTGTATTCAGCACCGACCTCGTATCATTTCTAGAGTATTTCAACAGAGCCGAGGCAATATGTTACCCACGTCGTGACTGAGTAACGGTCGTCACTGACTGGTGTGGACACGTCTTGCCTGCCGAGTTCGTTCACACCACTCCGGGCGGCCGGGCGGTGGTGTTACTCGTTGGGAACAATGGTCAGAGCGTCTTCGACCCGCTCGTCGTCTGCGCTCGCATCGAGAGACCACGCGCGTCGTTCCTCGTCTTGGTGGATTCGAGACAGTGTCTGCCTGGTCGTGTTGAGTCCTTTCGCCTCTTCACGGACAACGGGGCCACCAGTAGTGTTTTGAGAGTTGATGGATTACATGGAATATGAGCCTCACTTCGGACGACTTCGAGGAGTTCGTTTCCTCGGACCCCGATGATGACGAGACGGTCCCACTCGGACAAGCACTCTCTGAGCTGGGGCTTGATGTCGAGGTAGACTCCGTCGAAGCCGTTCGTGATGTCCGCGAACGGTTATGAGAGTACTCCTCGACACGAACGTTCTCGTCGCAGCCGTTACTCGGGATACCGATCGGTCTCATGAAGCAATCGAGTTGCTTGATCAAGTTGATGACCCACTCGTTTCGGTTCTCAGCCTCATGGAACTGCGGAGTGTTCTGAGCAAAAAGAAACGGTTCGAACGAGATCGGATCGAGGCTATTGAGAATAGAATCACCTCTCGCATGACCGTGACATTTCCTGATGCCTCCGATATGATGGCAGCGAACCGACTTCAATCGGAAACGCTGTTGTACCCAATGGACGCGATGATCCTCTCGGCGGCTGACGCTGCCGACGCAACCCTCGTTTCGTTTGATTCCGAGTTGAGCGAACACGGTGCGAAACTCCCCATACAATTACTCGACGAGGACGAGTGAATCGGGACATCATCGGCACGGCGAAGGGCGTCACCGGAACCGGGTTCATTAGCCTCGATAATCACGATAATCACGTCAAACGCTTCCGGAACGAGGCGCTCCACATCAATGACGGACGGGAAGATCAATGGACTCGCGCCGGGCAAACTGAACCGACACGGTGCGCTCCGGATTACGATCTTCTCGGCTTATTTTGTACTGTATTCATAAACTGAACACAACCACCCATCCATGCTTCTGATCACCGGGTACAAGCGCCATCGTGAGCGGGTCGAACGCTACACGCCGTACCTGCCGACCGTGACAGCGATCGTCCTCGTCGTCGTCGGACTGGGCTTCATTCTTGGTTCGGTTTGACCTCCTCCCACGGCTAGCCGTGGGCTTCCGCTAACCGTCTGTCACACCGACTGGACAGTTCGACTACGCCGTCTCCTCGGTGGTCACCGGATCCGTTGGCGCCACCGACTTGCCACCGTGGCTGACCCGCTGGCCAGAGTGGAGGAGCCTCTGCTCATCGTCTGTCTCCCCGGACCGATCCGTTACGACGTTCCTAAACCCGACTGGGAGTCCGATGCCAATCGGGAGGCGGGCCCGGTCCTGAACGTGCATGTGTAGTTGTGGTTCGGCTGCGTTGCCGGAGTACCCACAGGCGCCGATCAACTCTCCGGCCTGAACGTGTTCACCCTCCGTGGGGGACACACTGTTCGCCTTGAGATGTCCGAGGACGGAGACGAACTCGCCGTGGTCGATAACGACGTAGTTACCGTACGGTGAGCGGTAAGTCACATTCGGAGCACCGTCTGCACGGGTGCCGTCGGGGTGGCCGTCTCGGACCGTCTGCACCGTCCCGTCGGCGGGCGCGAACACGGGGGCGTCGTAACAGTAGTGTGAATCCGGATCGGTGGTCGCTCCCGAGCGGTCGTATGTTGCCCCATCCTCGTCGGTGATCACGAATGTGTAGGCGTACCGGTGTTGTGAGACTTTGGTCGTATACGCGTAATCCGCGTCCGGGCTGCCGGTGAGAACGGTCCACTCGCCGTCGAAGGGGAGGCGGAGTGATAACTGCTGGTTGAACTCCTCGGGCGCCGGCGTCAGGCCACGACCACGGACCACCGCGACCGCGAGGCGGTAGTATAAATCCGTAAGGTCAGCAACGGGGTAAACCGCCGCCCACGCGGCACCCAGCCGGCCACGGAGGCCGGTCGGTTCTCGTTGGGTGATCCAGGCTGTCGGCGAGACGGCATTTGAGTGCCACTGCAAAAGTAACCCCACCACCGGCCCCAGAAATGCCAGATAGAAAACGGCCATCGCGGGGTGAACCCAGTCCCACAGCCCGAGTACTCCGAGCCACCAGTATCGAAACGCATACTCTTGGACCTGATCGAGTCGCGTCGGTTCGCCACGCAAGGGGTGTTGGGTTGTCGTTGTCATTCGATTGCGGGCAGAAGGAGGTTCCAGTGCCACAGCAGTACGGTGGTTAGCGTCAACACGAGTGCCGTCGCTGCGTAGGCCACCCTGCGGTGCCGGCTCCAACGGCCGGTTGCGACCGCGTAGGCCCCAACAACGACGACACCGGCTGTCGCGGTGGCGCCAGCGACTGACAGGGTATAGGTGAGGCCAAAGACCGTTGCAGGCTCTGTGAGAAAGCCAACCACGTATTGTGTGTTCCCAACTAATACATACCCGAAGAGGAGCAAGAAAAACAGCGAGATGGCTCCCGTGCCGGTATGTGCAAGCAGCGTCGCGGTGCGATCGAAGTCTGACCAGGCTCCTGCGAGCCACTCCCTGCGTGACTCCTCGCGGTGTCGGTCTGGCTTGCTCTTTTTGAACCCCCACCAGGTCCCAAGAACACCGCCAAAGAGGGTTCCGGCGAGAAGCACCGGCGACTCGTGCCAGTCGGTCTGCGTAAACGCCGAGGGCTGACCACCGACGAACAGGCGGGTGACAGCGCCGGCGTCATCTGTACCGAATGCCACGCGTTCTGTCCCATCCTCACGCTCGAAGACGAGCGACTCGACTTCGGTCCATCGGGTGGGTCCGTTTGCCCCATCAAGGACGAGGGCCCCATCGTCTGCCACCGAGACGCTGAGTGATGCGGCCCCGAGATTCGTCCAGAGGCTGTCCGGGGCGCGAACTCCGCGGCGTAGCGTGTGATAGGTGCCAACGAGGTCATCGGCACGCTGAGGCCGAGTTGGCTCCCGTGATTCGGGGGATGGCTCTGGAAGCAGTTCCTCGATGACGGCATTCGCGACTCCGGCCTCCAGTCCGTTTCCGTTGAAGGCCGTAAAGACGCCGATGCCGTGGTCGGGAACCAATCGAAGCTGGCTCGTGAATCCGTCGGTCGGGCTGAATCCGTCGTGGGTGAGCACCCGCGCTGGGCCGTGGTGGTCCTCAACGAACCCCAAGGCCATGCCGTCGATCGCCTCGTGATGGGTGAACCACTGTCGTTGAGCTAACTCGATGGCCGCAGGGTGGAAGATCTGCTCACCGTCAATCATTCCCCCGTTGAGGTGCAGCGACAGAAACCGGGCCATGTCTGTGGCAGTTGCCGACAGCGCACCTGCGGGGCCGATCCCCAACCCCGCGAGTTTATCCCGGACCCGGAGTCGCGCCAGAGTTCCCGGGTTGACAGCGTGGTCTGTGGCGAGCTCATCGGGGAGGGGTTGGGCGAAGCTGGCCCTCGACATCCCGGCAGGAGCGAACACAAGCTCCTCCATCGCCGCCGCAAAGGGGCTATCAGTGACGGCGGCTATAACCTGGCCAGCGAGGGCGAACCCGTGATTCGAGTACGCGCCGAGTGTACCCGGCTCACGGACCTGCGCTGGCATCGGACTCAGATGCTCGGGGAGGGATCGAACCTGCTCCGGGGAGGGATACCACATATTCCGGTTTGTTGGATCAAAGCCGGCGGTGTGTGTCAGCAGGGCTCGGAGCGTCACCGGGGCCTCCCAACTGACGAGTCTCTCTTGTAAGTACTCACTGACCGGTGTCTCAAAGTCGAGGTCACCACGCGCGGCGAGTTCAGCCGCTGCCGTCCCGACGACGGGCTTAGAGACCGACGCGATCCGGAACGGCGTGGTCGCGTCGGCCGGGCGCCCCGGCTCAGCCTCGCCGTACCCCCCAGCGAGTACGACCTGTCCGTCGACGACGACGGCAACGGCGGCACCCGGAACCCCTGCTTCTGCGAGACGGTCCTCAACGAGTGACACCAGGCCCTCGTGCTCGTCGTCGACAGTCTCCAATTGTTCCCTGCTGGTGGTAAGCTCACTGTCGGTTGGGGCTACGCCGCCGGCTGCCGAAGTACTGGCGAGGGATCCCCACGCGGTTAGACCGGCGGCTCCTGCGAGTACGCTCCGACGCGTCGACTGTCGATCGGTGTCGTGCTCGTCCATGGGTCGCAACGGCCGGGCCCGAACAAACCGGCGGTCTGTGAGCCGTAGTTAGACGGGTACTTTTGTATAGGTTATGCGAAGCCGAGTTCACAAGACGTGTCAACACCTCACACGACACAAGGAGTGATCGACCAGGCGAGACCCACCGCCCCCGGCCGCTTCCCCACTACACTTTTTCCCAGGCAGGCGAATTCCTGTCCATGGCCGAGGATGGGGTCGACATGGAACCGTTCTCGCTGCTGGCCCACGACATTCGGCTCGATATCGTGGAGGCGCTGTTCGAGCAACTCCACCGAGAGGAGCCTGATCAGCAGACGGCTATCGATCAGCGCCGAGGAGTACGGTATTCGACGCTCATGGACGCCGTTGGGCTGGAAGACAGCGGCAAGTTCAACTACCACCTCGACCAGCTGCGGGGCGTCTACGTCGACCGTGTCGACGGCAGGTACGTGCCGACGGCGAGTGCACTCGCATTGTACCGTGCCGTGCTGGCAAACCGGCCGACGGCGGATGGAGACAGCAACGACCTCGGCGTCGAAGCTGACTGTCCGGCCTGTGGTGCGCCCGTCGAGGCCCACTACGACCAGGAGTTTCTGAGCATCGACTGTCAGCACTGCTCGGGCTGGTGGGGCCTTCACTACCCGTTTCCTCGGAACGGCCTCGCGGGCCGAACGGGGACCGAGCTGTTCGACGCACTGACCGAACGGGCCCTCTACCACGTCGGCCTCGCACGTACCGGGCAGTGTCCAGTGTGTGCCGGACACACGACCGTCGACATCGACGAGGAGACCCTCGACGGCGAAGACGTGCCGACGGTTACGATCACCTGTGAGACCTGTTCGTGGGTCGCATCGATCGACATGGTCAGTGCACTCCGGTTCGAGCCGCGTGTCATGGTGCTTGTGAACGACTTGAGGGGACGGACACACGCGACGGCGACAGCGAAGCCTGGCGAGACGAGCCAACCCACCGATGTGACCGGCAAACGCCGCGAGGATGGAACTGTTGCCCTCACCTTTCGGGCTGGTGGACGGACTGCAACGGTCGTGGTCGACGATGGGCTGTCGGTCGTCACGGCAGAAGGCGGCTCTGACTGAGCGTTTCGCGGCGCCGTGTTCGAAGCACACTCGTAACTTCCTGTTTAGTAAGGTTTTTGACTGGCTGGTCAGAATAGTCTTTATACTTATATGACGCAGGAGGACCAAATCCACGACCAAGTGATGGCGGCCACCGCGCAGGCACTTGCTGCCCACGGCTTCGCCGGGTTCACGATGCGGGACGTCGCCGAGCGTATCGACGCCTCGAAGGCGACGCTGCACTACCGGTACGACACCAAGACAGGGCTGATCGCGACCTGGCTCGAGCACAACGAACGGAGGCGGCATGCGTTGTTCGCGCAGTACGCTGACGATCCGCCACGCAAGCGGCTGTGTGGTCTTCTCGAGACGAATCTCGACCTGATCGAATCACCAGCCATTGACGGGCTCCTCCCGGCGTATCTGGAATTACACACCCGTGCAGCACACACCGAGCAGTTCCGGGAGGTGTTGCGTGAAGGCGACAAACGGTATCGCGCGGCGCTTGAAGAGTGCATTGAAGCGGGAATCGAAGCTCAGGTGTTCCGGTCGGTCGATCCCAGCGCAGCCGCATCGCTGCTGGTCGGCGTCATGGACGGGGCGGGGCTCAGCCGACACACACTCGGTGACGAGGCTGCGGTCAGTCGGCTCCGGACGGCTCTTGACGAACTCGTCCTCGAATCACTCCTCGCAGCGGGGGTCAGCTTGGGGTCTGAGCTCCGGCTGTCGGCGGAAGGGGGCCAACGATGAGCTCCGCCGTTGCCCTTCGATCGGACGGGCGTTATCAGGCGCTTGTCGCCGGGAGTGCGGTCGCTCTTACGGGCACCGCCCTCGGACTACTCTTCGCCGAGGGTGCTGGGATACTCCTCCGCGGTGGGTACCTCCCAGAGAGGAGTCTCGTGGCCGCAGTCAGCGCTGGGCTCGCGACAGCAGTCGGCTTTACACTGACCGCTGTGGGGTATCTGTTCTGGGCCGACCGGGGACCGGCGTATCTTGGCCTCACGCGACCCACCCTCCGCGAGGTGGGGCTGATAATCGGGCTGACTGTCACGATGATTGTTCTCCAGTTAGTCGCGGGTCTGTTCGTTCCGGGCCCAGAGTCGGACGTCTTGACACTGCTCGGTGGCGACCAGTGGCTTGTTTTCATGCTGTTTGCGGTCTTTCTGATCAACCCCGCTGAGGAGCTTCTCTTCCGGGGCATCGTCCAGTCACGCTTTGAGGAGTCACTCGGATCCGTTGCTGCAGTTCTGCTCGCAGCCCTGTTTTTTGCCGGGGCACACGTCCCAACCTACGTCGACCCGTCACCCCTCGAGACACTCGGTCTCTTCAGCATCCAGACCGCCTTCGGGGTGGTGATCGGGGCTGGTTACGCAGTGACCGGCAAACTAATCGTCCCGATCGGCATACACGCTCTCTACTCGGTGTACCTGTATGGACTCCTGTTTCTCGGGGTTGGGTGACCGGGAGGACCGGCTGGTCACCTACGACTGGCGATGCGGCCTTTGCCGTCTCGGACGTCGAGGATGGCTCGCGGCTTGGCCCGCGGGTCGGCTTGCAGTACCAGCGCCTGCTATCAGCTAAAGCTTCTTGACGGCGGGGCAGACACCCAATTGTGTGGTATACGTACCCACAATAAGCGTTATTTATAAGTGTGTGGTCTCTGAACACAATTGATAGGATGTCACAAAATCCAAGCGGTACGTACAACATAGACAGGCGGACCGTACTCCGTGCAAGCGGGGGTGCCGGTCTGACGGCCGGTCTCATGTCGCTTGCAGGGTGTGTCGACGACACCGCCGTTGACGAGGTAACAATTACGCTGTCGGAGTTTCCGGACGTCGAGGACCCACTCGATCACATTACCGGCGACTACTTCGACGTCTACGACCACGTCTACGAGCCGTTGCTCGACTTCGAGCCCGGAGAGGGTCTGTTCCCGCGTGTCATCGAAGACTGGGAGATCGTCGGCGGCGGCACGACTGAAGTCCAACTGCGTGACGATGTCGTTTTCCACAACGGCGACGAGATGACGGCCGAAGACGTCGCCTTCACCATCAACCGGACCGTAAACGACGAGATCGGTGTCGCGAGTGACATCGGGGCCTTCGGGCTCGGTTCGATCGAGGGCGCCGAAGCCGTCGGCGACCACACACTCAATATCAATTATAGTGCTGCACCGGGACTCGCAGAGTTCGAATTTGGGAACTACTCGCGCGCAATGAACCGTGAGTGGACGATCGACAACTTCGGGGCCGACGAACCGGGCGAGTCCGTCTCCGGCGACTCACCGGACGCGTTCAACGGCACGGGCCCATACGAGGTTGTCGAGTACGAGCCGGGCGTCGAGATCGTTCTCGAGCGGTTCGACGACTACTGGGGCGAGGCGCCACCGTTCGAAACGGTCACGTTCAACGCGGCCGACGAATCGAGCACACGGGTTGCCTCACTTGAGACCGGTGAGACGGACCTGACGATCAACATCCTGCCAGAAGACGTCGCAACGGTGAACGAGGCCGACGGCGTCGAGATCCGGCAAGTGACCAGCTTCCGCACGGTCTTTTTGCCGATGAAGAACACAGTCGAGCCCTTCGACAGCCTCGAGTTCCGGCAGGCGATGAACCACGCTGTCGACAACGAAGGAATCGTCGAAGACGTTCTCTCCGGCTTCGGCGAAGCACGCGGCCAGCCGGTCTCCCCGGGGATCAACGGGTACAACCCGGACGTCGAGCCGTACGAACACGACCCCGAGCTCGCGGAAGATCTGGTTCGGGAGGCTGGCTTCACCGAAGACGACCCCGCCGACATCGAACTTACCGTTCCTTCCGGCCGGTACCTCAACGACGAACAGGTCGGCCTGACGGCCGGTGACCAGATCGACGACCTCAGCAACGTCAACTGTGAGGTCAACGTCGTTGAGTTCCCCGTCGTCTCCGACGAAAACTCCGCCGGTGTCGATCCCGAAGACATCGAGCACCCCTTCTACATGATCGGCTGGGGTGTTATTACCGGCGACACAGACTACGGTGTCAACGGGTTCTTCAACCAGGAGGTCCCAACACGGTCCTTCGACGACGAGGAGCTGAGCAACGCGATTCAGGACAGCCAGCAGATTGAGGACCCCGACCAGCGCCGCCAGCGGCTGGAGGAAGTAAACGAGCTCGCACACGAGAAGGCGCCGTGGGTCTTCCTGCACACCCAGGAGAGCATCTACGGTGTGAACGAGGACATCCAGTGGCAGCCGCGGGAAGACGAGTCCATCTTCGTCTTCGAGATGGAGTAACGCCGGCCGCCGCCGTCGGACGGCCACCCCTCATTACCGCGGAGGTAGTCTCGTACCGGTCGGGTCGGGTTATCGAAAGCGTTATAGAGTAGATCCGCACTAGCAGAACCGATCGAATGTCCCTCGGGAGATTTCTGATTCGTCGTATTCTCCAAGGCGGGTTCGTCATCTGGGGTGCAGTCACGGTGATGTTCGTGCTTCGCGAGTTGTCACCCGTCGACCCGGCCGTACTGATGCTTGGACAGGGCGCTCGCGAGGAGACAATTCAGGCTGTTCGCGAACAAGAAGGGCTCGATGAGCCGGTCATTGCTCAGTATATCGATTACATTCAGCAACTCGCGGTGGGTAATCTTGGCTTTTCGTGGCAGTCCGACCGGTCGGTCAACGCGATGGTATGGGAGCGGGTCCCCGCGACAGTCGAGCTGGCCGTCGCTGCGACGGTCGTCGCTATCGTTATCGCAATCCCACTCGGCGTGATCTCGGCAACACGTCGCAACGAGCCCTCCGACTACGGGGCAACACTGTTCTCGTTGTTGGGAATCAGTACCCCGAATTTCTGGCTGGCCTTGATGTTGATTCTGGTCTTCTCAGTCTGGTACGGCCTCCCGTATCCAACCATCGGCGGCGGGAGCTTCCCGGTCTCGGTCGACTTCTTTGAGTTTCCTGTTGGCCGTCGACCCGTCGGCCTCGGAGAAGCGATCATCGCACTCGTGACCACCGGCTCGATCTCCGAGTTGGGGACGTGGCTCCACCACATTATCCTGCCTGCGATTGCGTTGGGGACGTACTTCACCGCCCTGATCACTCGGCTCACTCGCTCGGGAATGCTCGAGGAAATCGGTAAGGCCTACGTGACCGCGGCAAAGGCAAAAGGGCTTCCGGCGACGATCATTCGCTACAAGCACGTTCTCCGGAACACGATGATCCCGATCATTACCGTCCTCGGACTCCAGCTTGGGACCCTGCTCGGTGGGGCTGTTATTACCGAGACCGTCTTCGAGTGGCCGGGACTCGGGCTCCGACTGATCAATGCCATCGACATCCGTGACTGGCCATTAATGCAAGGCGTCGTGGTGTTTGTCGCCGCGGCTTTCGTGATTATCAACATCTTTGTCGATGCCCTGTACGCGTACCTGGACCCACAGGTGGGTGAAATCAAATGATTTCAGACCGTGTCAAACGAAACCTCAAGACGACCTTCCGTAATAGCCTGCTCGCGAAGCTGGGTGCTAGTCTTCTCGCTGCAATCGGTTTTGTCGCCATCTTCGCGCCGTTGTTGGCCACCCACGACCCTACCTCGACGGGGTACTTCAACCCGGATGGGCAGCCGTACCCACCGGTTGGATTCGAGTACAGCGCCCAGACGGCAAGCGGCGGCGAAATTAGGGACCTAACGGTGACACCAACCAGCGAACACCTACTAGGAACCAACATCATCGGGCAGGACGTCTACTCACGGTTCCTCTATGGTGCCCGGGTATCGGTCTTGGTCGCGCTCGTTGGGGTGATCCTCGCGGCCCTGATCGGTGTTCCGACCGGCCTGGTTGCGGGATACTACGGGGGCCGGACCGACGACGGCCTGATGCGCATTGCCGACATTATGCTGTCCTTTCCAGCGCTGATTCTCGCTTTGGCCTTGATCGGTGCCTTCGGTGAGTCGACGGTTGAGGTTCCGGATCCAATCGTCCTCGTCGGCACCGCGTCGTGGGCGCCACAGGCGTTGACCGACCGGGTGGCGGACATGCCGGAGGTGATACCGTTGCCAGGGACCGTGACACTGGTCGTCGCCCTCGTCACGTGGGTCTGGTTTGCCCGGGTCGCCCGCGGGGAGGCCCTGTCGATTCGCAACGAGGAGTATGTCACGGCTGCCCGGAGTTTCGGCACAAGCGACTGGACCATCCTCCGCAAGCACGTCTTCCCCAACGCCGTGACCCCGATTATCGTCCTCGGAACGATCCAGGTGGCCGTAATCATTCTCCTTGAGGCCTCACTCTCGTTTCTCGGCTTCTCCGGGACAACCCTCTCCTGGGGGTACGAAATCGAGAGTGGCCAAGACTACCTCCGCACTCGGCCGTGGGTCTCGGTTATTCCCGGGATCGGGATCGTTCTCACCGTGATCGGTATCAATCTCCTCGGTGACTGGTTCCGTGATGCACTCGATCCGAACATCGACGACAGCGAGCGTGGTGCGGCATGACTGACCAGTCAGAAGGCCCGCTGCTGCGGGGCGTGGGGCTCACGACGCGGTTTTTCACCGAGGACGGACAAGTCAACGCGGTCAACGGCGTCGACCTTGAGCTGTATCCGGGCGAGGTCTTCGGCATCGTCGGCGAGTCCGGCTCCGGCAAGAGTGTGACCGCCCGGACGATCATGGATCTCGTCGAGTCCCCGGGGCAGATCACCGACGGCAGCCTCAAGTACCACAGTCCAGAGCTTGCCGAGTCGGTCGCCTCGGAGCATCCCGACGCCGTCACCGGTGACTACGTCGACCTCCGGGCGGTTCCGGAGTCGATCCGCCGGCAGCTCCGTGGCACGGAGTTTAGTATGATCTTCCAGGACCCGGAGACGAGCTTCAACCCGACGGTCACCGTCGGCGAACAGATCGCCGAAGCCGTCGAGGTCCAACGGCGGGCTTCAGCGCGCCCCCGGTCGGCGGCTGCGCAGGCCGACGAGTACTCGTTTACCTCCTTTCTCTCATCGGTAGTGTTGCCCTCCCAGAAGTATGTCCGCGAAGAGAGCTACGACCGGGCTGTCGAGTTGCTCGAGATGGTCGGGATTCCGGATCCGAAACAACGGGCCGAGGAGTACCCCCACGAGTACTCG
>OBKM01001087.1_pt1 | contig 11666 bp, 7 predicted proteins | sample 1519691 | NCBI WGS metagenome assembly OBKM01 (sample SAMEA37050418, study PRJEB22526) | metagenome | biome: saline pan; feature: lake; material: water | place: Egypt | collected 2015 | depth 0.5 m
AGGGACGCGGAACCTTCGAGTCAGACAAACCACCAGTCGTGACACTCGTCCGTCGGAGCGACGGACGAGTTCGGTTCCTCGTTCGTGAGGATCTCGAAGACGTTGACGAGGACATCGTTGAATACGGCGATGAAGACGATCCGGCGATCCTCTGCACAGATCAGTACAGCATCTACGACGGAATCGACGAGTACGACGAGATTGATGGCCATCTCGCCATCAATCACGACGAACACTACGTCGTTGGAGATGCTCATACAAACAGCTGTGAGAACCGCCACAGCTTCCTTCGCAACTGGTTGCGAAGGTTCCGAGGCGTCTCAAAACACCATTTACAGGGCTATCTGAACTTCTTCAGCCTCACACTCAACACAGACCGTTGGTTCGAGAAAATCCTAAGTACTGACTTCTACAGATGAGCGTTCGATGAATTCAGTAGCTAGAGCTTGTGTCTGATCATCCATCCCGATGAATTCCATCGCAGGAATGAAATCTGTTTCAGTGTATCCCCATCGATCAGTCTCATACTCATCCTCGTTTTCAGGTTTGTACCGGGCACTAACCAGCACGACCAGCTTTGAGCGCTCTTCCTCAACCCGGACAGAGCCCACCCGTAAATTGTCTCTCGATTCCGAAGTTTCGGATAGAATCGTATTAGACACTTCAGATGGAGGCTGATAGGAGGGAAGGTCAGCAAGGCTGGGACCGTCCTCGTATGATTCAATATAATCCAAGAGTGAGAGATTCAGTTCGCCCAGCTGCTGGTTCGTAGCCGTGATTTCCTTGGCGAGTTTCGACAACTCATTTTCTGGATCACTGTTGAGTAGATTAGACGGGATTGGGAGATTCTTGATCGCATGAGTGAATGAACGTTGATACCCACCCCGGTACTCAGAAGTGACGAATTGGTAGTACCAGTTGATTGGCGTGGAGTTAAGAACTGCAAGTAGGGCGTATGAGTCGGACGGAATGAAATAACAAGTATTTGCTAGATAGAAGCCTTCGTCGTCCATCGCAAAACTACACTCTTTCGAAATATCGGGATAGCAAATCTTCCCGTTTTCGAAGAACCTCTCATACTCAGCTTGATCCTGCATCAATTCATACCACTCTTCATCGGTCGCAGTACTACCGATCTGCTCCTTGTATTGCTCTAGATGGCTCTTGATAGCAGGATAATCATCAATCTGGATCCCCTGCTTTGCATATATTGAGCGTGTCATAGAACTCTTCACACACTCTAGTCAGCCTAGTTACCATTATAGCACGTTATCTGCTTAGAGGGCCGTGCACCGAGTGCACGTGGTTTAGAACTAGTCAAAGAGTACCCTTTCGTTTCCGAATAATGATTTCTCGCACCCGTTCAACGTGGTTCGTCTCGGATTGAACGAATGCTGTGAGGATGGCTTCGACGATCTCGGAGCGGCTGACTCCGAGATCGTCACATTCAGCGACCAGTTCATCCACTTCTTGCACGATTTCCTCGTCAACAGCGACTCCGAACTTCTCTTTTGCCATAGTTATAACACTCTAAGAACAGCGTGCACCAAGTGCACGGCGCTTTCAATTCGTTAGAGCTGATTCAGCGAGCCATGAGAACTATTCTATGACACGCTCTTTACATTGTTGAAATGAGCCTTGGGGAGGTCGGTGTCCCTCATATACGCCTCGGAGAGATCTGCGCCTCTAAGATTAGCGTCGGAGAAATCCGTTTGGAGAAGGTTTGAGTTCGACAGACTAGCGTTTGAGAGATTTGCACCAGTGAGGTCAGAGTGCTTGAGTTCTACGTTGCTGAGGTCAGCACCCGACAGGTCGCTCTCGCGCAAAGCGCTGTTCTCAAACACTATTGCATCTCCGAGTTCAACGCTGTGCAAGCTCACACCGTCAAGTAACTCGGCATAAGGCGAGTTCTGGTTCCGCTTGACGTCCGATTCTCGGGTCTTCTGAACGTCGTGGGTAGACTTTATTACTTCGTCCGAATCAGCGTGTAACACACAGCGGTCGGCTTCAGCGGAGGACGTTTCTCGCCAGCAACAACTCTGCTGATTCGGTTTGTCGTCTATTTTGTGATCGGCAGGCCATGTATAACCACAACGGTTCGATGGAGAGCAGCCCATGGTTGTGATACTAATCAGTCATTCATCCGAATTATCTGTCTCTTCTTTTTGTGTAATCGTAGGGGCCATCTTTCCGGTCAATGCGACGTCTACATCCGTGATTTGTTCTGGCTCAACTAGTTCGATTTCTGCTGTTAATTTATGATGTAATCGCTCAATTGTGCCAACCCTCCCATATCGCCGACGTCGGCGGTGAATCGTCTCAATCTGTTGTTCTGCCCAATCACTCATTTCCCGGTCAGAAATCATTTCAATAATCTCCTCCGCTTCGTCTTCAACACCGAGGTCCATCTCAGCATCCAGTACAGACTGGCATAACCGTTTCACTCGCGTTATTGTCCGACTCTCGCCTGCATCCCGTTGAAGAATATCATTCTGCCACGTGCTTGGCGAGCTGATATCTCCAGTGAACGATGACACGACATCAAACACGTCTTCAGGGATACTGTAGCGCGTCGGGTCTGCAGATGCAATTATATTGAAAATCTCTATTTCGTCAGTTGTTCGACGTGGAAAATTAGCGAAGATCATGTGCCCGGCGACCTCATCCCGTTGCAGGTTGTCCTCGTCAAAGATGGTCGTTTGCCATTCTTCTCGCCCTGAGTCGTATGCAAGCGCGACAAGTGTAACAAACCCGGCGTCGGTCTGATTCGGTAACACAAAGTACTGTGGCTCTTCACGACCCTCAACAGCCTCTAACGTCTCTTCTAACTCCTCAATATCAATACCGTGTTCCTCACAGAACGCTCGGGCTGTACTTCGCAGGTCATCGTATTTTGACCCGATGCCTTCTAATCGGTCATCACCGAAGTTCGCGCCGTCTTCGTCTAACCGTTCGTACGTCATCATGGTCTTGTGGACCTGTTCCTCAGCAGTATCCAGAATCGGTGCTGCATGACCGAACGTCCGTGCGATGTCACGAATCTTCTTTTGGATCCGGTCCATCAACCCGAGCTGTTCCTTCAAATTGCCTGTCGGAACGAAATTGTAGATGAGGAGTTCATCATGACGTGTGGTGATCCGGTCAATCCGGCCGATGCGTTGCTCCATCTTCATCGGATTCCAATGCAAATCGTAGTTCACGAGTACCCGCGAATCTTGGAGATTCTGCCCGACGCCGAGCACGTCAGTAGTGATGAGAATGTCGATCTCTTCATCCGGGGTGACATCGGCGTCTTGGGCTCGTGGCGCGAACCGATTCACCAGCGATTCGTCAAAATGTCCGCCACCGTGTACGTACGCAACAGTCCGGTCACCGCCACGACCGTCCACAGCCGCGATTTGTGTTGTAGCGGGGTCTTCCCCGGTCAGTTGTTCGAAGATGTGGTAAACCGTCGGAACATACTGGCTGAATACCAGTACCTTCTCGGATTCTAATTCCCGGTCAAGAATAGATTGGAGGCGAGTGACTTTCGCATCACGCAGCCCGCTATCGCTTTCTGTCTGTAGCACTGACTGCGCCTTATCCCGTAATTCTTTGAGTGCGACGAGGTCTTGATCAATGTCGTCAATGATTTCTTGACGCTTCTCATCGCTCACACGACTGATTGCTTCGGTGACATCGTCGAAGTCAATGTCTTTGGCGAAGTCATCCGTGAACGTTGCCCTGATTTGCTCAACGGCTTGTTCTCGCGTTTTTGAGTCGCGTAACTCGCCGCGAGCGATTTGCTTGGTCACTCGTTCGCGTTGAATCAATCGGTCAATAGAATCTTCAAATGCCGCGAAGCTGCTTTCCAGACGTTTCAGCAGGTTGATCAGCATCAGTACACTCGCATTCTGGTACTCAACGATGAGCTCTTCTTCTTCATCGCCGTCAGCGTCGTACCGGTCAGCACTCACGTACGGGATGTTCAACCCCCCTGTGTCGGTGTCTTCCGGTCCGAGAATCGTTTCGATGATCTCTGCGTACAAATCATCAAGACGCGGGTCATCCGGTGTGACGAGCCGTGGAACGCGGTCAGGGACCTTGATTGGCTCACCACCTATCGTGATATCTTCGTATTCATCTAAGATATACCGCCGGTCACGAGAAATAACGACTTCTCGCAGGATAGACTCAATGTCTTGTTCTAACTGATCGAGTTGGGATTGTTCGTGAGCAGAGAGGTCGTCTTGACTGCTGAGTTTGTCATACTCCCGGAACACGTCAGACGGCGTGCGGCCATGTAGTTCGATGTCGAAGTCGTCGTCATCAGCAAAAACCTTCACGACGTTCTCAACGTCACGGACAGAGTTTTGAATCGGTGTTGCCGTCAACATCACGAACTTCTTCCCACGCCGCCCGATCGACTGGAGTTTCGCATACCGTTGTGTCCCGGTGTTCCGCAAGTTGTGGGCTTCGTCAATCAGTACTAAGTCTACATTCTGCAGGCGCTGTATGTCCTGTTCGCTTAACCGGGAGAGCCCGGCGAAACTCAGGAACGTCTTGTCGGCGCGTGTCGGGAATTCACCGTCATCTTCATCTAACAAGTCATCCATCCACATCGATTTCAACCGATTCGGGGCAATGACTAGCACCTCATCAAGTGATGTCGTGTATTCTTTGACAAGGGGTGCACCGATGTATGATTTCCCAAGCCCGACACTGTCCGCGAGAATTACGCCGTTATACTTATCAAGCGGTCGGCGAGCCGCTCGGAACGCGTCATCTTGGAATGCAGTGAGTTGTTCTTCATACTCACCCTGAATATCTTGCAGGAACGTCCCGTCGTCTACTTCGTACCGGAACTGCTCAACGATGAAGCGCTTGGTCGCCTCGTACGGAGAGATCGTGTCAACGTCAGCAACGGGCGGGCCTTCAACTTCCGGTGGCGTCTTATCGCCCCCACCAACCACATCACCGAACTGCGATGCTTCGATCCCCTCGACCATGAGATCGGTGTCGAATTCACTGGCTTCCTCCCACAGTTCTCCGAACCAGTTATCCAAGTACCGGATAGTGGCGTTGTCTTTCTTTTCGACGTTCAACTCTACGTTCCCTCGCAGCCCGCTTGCCGACATGTTGGATGACCCAATGATTGCCCGACCAAGGTCAACTGCATCCGGCGGGTTCTTGAAGAGATACAGTTTCGGATGGAATCGCGTGTCGTTGTAGACACGGACATCAACTTTCCCGAGTTGAATCAACTCGTACAACCGTCGGATACCGGGCTCTGCATCGTCTTTATTGTACTCGTCCAAACTATCACTGAACCCGCGTTGCAGTTCCTCTATCGTTCGGTCAGAGGTGTGTGTTCCGATGATGAGTTCGATTCGCTCAGCGTTATCGAGGTTCTCTTTCACGAGGTCGAACCCACCGAGATAGAAGTACCCGACCGCGATCCGTACGGTGTTCGCTTTCGGTGCAAGCGCGTTCACACGGTCACCAACGTTGAATTCCTTGTTATCTAAGACATCAGAGTACCCGGACCAGTCTGTCGTGGCCGAAGGGCTGTCACTGTCGTCAGGTGCGTCAGCGGCTTCGTTTGGGGAAGAGTCCGTCATAGTAGGTCAGTGGGTGACTATAACGGGTAGTTAGTACCACCGGGGGATGTATTCGATGTCAAGTCCGTACAACTCAGCGATTTTCTCGTCGATTTCCGCCTGCACTTCGTCAAGCGACCGGTCAGATTCGCCTTTCTGCAGCGCGATCGCCTCATCAACGCTTTCCGTGATGTCTTGAAGTTGGTCTTCGGTGGGAACCGGGATTGGGATGACGCGCATGTCTGCAGCTTGGACGTTCAGCGTCCCGTTGATGAAGTGGTATAGCACGTACTTTGTGACCTCTGAATTGAGGATCCCGATGAGGTACTTGGGTGGGAGTCGCTCTGTCGTCGAAATGAGCACTACACCACTAGAGTCCACGACAGCGTTGTTGATGTACCTGGCTTTGGTTTTGTACTTGCCAGCACCACCACGGGAGGCGAACACAGCCTCTCTAAAGTAGTAACTCGGATCACGAATACGCCCTCCACGCCGGTTACTGATTTTCTCTAGGCTCTCCTTGCTCCAATCAATATATTCCTCAGTGGGCTTATAGTACACGTCAGAGGTAGATGCGCCTTTCTCTATCGGGACCCACGTTCGACCATCACGTTCATCAGCGTCAATGCCGTTGAACCGCTCGTCTTCGGTGAGTTCCTGCGGATCAATAGTGTGTTCCTCGCGGATAACCCGTTCAACGTACCCGTAATGGTTCTCGTTCCTTTCAACGTATTTGAAATCGTCATTTCGTTTCTTCACCCGCTCGGCGCTGTCAGTCCCCTCGACGTACGCGATGTGCTCTCTGTTATCGTTGGTTTTCAGCCCTTCACCACCCCATGTGACGAGACCAAGAAGTGTGACGTCACCGGGTTCAAGATGATTGATGTGCTGCTCCCGAATCTCATCTAAGTTATCGCGCTGCCGGTCAACGTCGTACAGTTCTTCTTGCCACTCCCCTATGAGATCGTTCGCTGGCGTGATGTAGTTCTCGTAGACGGTTTGCTTGGCCTCGTCTGGTTCGAAGAAGCTCCCCCGGATACTGTTCCGGTACATGTCGACGGGAACCTGGTAGGCATGCAAATCGTCGGTGTCAGTGATCTTTCTGACGTCATCGGTTCCATCATCGGGAAGGGTTGGGAAGTGAATTAGAGTCCGGTAGCTCGTAATCGGGGCTTCTAATCCGTTGACGTACCGCATCTGGTAGTTCTGGTCGCTAGCGTCTGTGTGCCGGAGGGAGAAGATAGACGCGTTCACAGCTGCATCGAACGTATCGATGTTAGTGAGAAGTATCTCTTGCAGCCGGTTCGACTGTAACAGGTTCCGAGTAGAGGTTTTTGTAGCGATCGTGCGGAATGTTGAATTCACGATGTAGGTGAATACTCCTCCCTCGCGGACCAGCTCCTCACCACGGAAGATGAACTTCTGATACCGGTCATACACCATCTTCCGTACTGGCTTTACGTACTCGTCGCGGTGTTCCTCGTAGAAATCGCTGAGTGCGGTCACGTAATCCGGGTTTGTTCCGCCCTTGTACGGCGGGTTCCCGATGACAATATCGAACCCGCCTTCCAAGATGACTTCCGGGACGTTGATACTCCATTTGAATGGGTCTCCGCCGTCAAGTTCATCAACGACGTCCGGCATCCAGTGATCTGATGACTCCCAACTGATCTTCGCATCAAGTTCATCCGTAAGCCGCTGCAGTTCAGCGTGAATCTCTTGTTTCTTCTCGCTGTGCGCGTTGACGTACTCTTGTCGGAGCGTGGCTACTTGTTCTATAAGACCGTCTTCGCTATAATCGCTGGAGAGACTGCCTTGATACTGGCCGTTCAGAAGTGTGTCGCGTAGCTCGGTGGGCTCGTAGTCACCAACAAGACTGTTCCCCACGAAGAATTTTAGACCGAGGTTTGGAAGCGCGTACCGGTCGTTATGTTCAATAAAGTCGTCAATCGGGATATGGAGGTCCTGGATAAGGTACAGCCAGACACGGAACTTACACAACTCGATCCCACCGCTGTCTATGTCAACACCGTATAGTGAATCACGGATGAACTTCTGCTTAAGCTCGAACCGGTCGATATCTTCGTCAAGTCCTGCGGTAAGGGCCTCCGCGATAGCCACCAGTTCCTCACTCATAGCGATGATGAACGCACCACTCCCGACAGCCGGGTCAACAACTTGGACGCTCATGATCTTCTCTCGCATCTCGCGGATAGTGTCGATATCAACCCCGGATGGTGTGGTGTGATTCCCCACTAGATCGATTACCGTGTCTTCGTGCGTGCTGAAATCCTCCAAGAGGTACTGTTTCAACGCGTTCTTCGCCATGTACTCCGTGATTGGCTTTGGTGTGTAGAACGTGCCTTTCTTCTCCTTCTCAGGTTCCAACATGAACATCTCGAAGATGCGGCCGATGAATTCAGGGTCAACAATCAGTTCCTGTTCGCTCGGATTAGATTCGCTGAGCGAGAATTTGTACTGACGGAGGAAGCCGTTCGGTTCGCCGTGTTCGGTCTCGGTCGGGTCAAGCAGTAAATCAAAGAATTCCGGGGCGATTGAGACATCTTCTTCAATGGATTTCTGCTCGAACAATCCGCCGTTGAAGTATGGAATGCGGCCAAGGAAGTCGTACGTGTCCTGTGATGGGTCGCACAGCGCATCAAAGAATAGTGGCTCGAAGAAGTCGTGGTAGACATGCATGTCCGGGTCGTCACGAGCGATTTCGTACTTGTTCTCGATGTAGTCTTTGTCGTCGTTGAGCCACCCTTTCTCTTCGACGAATAAGAGGAACAAGACGCGGTTTACGACCATCCGCGTGTACGTATTCAGGTTGTTGTCGGGGTCGGGCAGACCAATGACTGCGTCCTGCAGGTCTTCCTGGAAGATCTCGCCAAACTGTTCGTAGAACGAGTTTGTGACTTCACGGACAGAGAACGTGTCTTCAACGTCAGCTGCGATTGAATTCCGGTTCTGCCCGGGCGTCAGATAGAGTTTATCAAGGAAATCCAAATAAATCGGTTTGATGTCTGTAATGTCCGGGGTGAAGTACTTCAGATCAAACGTATATTCGACATCTTCCGAGGAGAACTGCTTCGCAATATGGAGGAATGTGAGATCGTTAGAAATCGGACTAGTTAGCGGGCCGTTGTCTTCTTCTCGGGAGGCAATAACCACAAAGAGTTCATCAATTGTGTGACCTTGCTGCTTTAGGTGCTTTTTTAAATCGCTGAATGATGGAGAATCACCACTCTGTCCAAGTTCGATGTAACGAATTACGCCGTTCCCATTTGAATCGACGAGATGGGCTTCGTACCAGTCGTCCGTGCCTTGATCCCGGCGAAGTCCCTCAGGAATAGTGACAAATTCACCATAATTTAACCCATCTTCTTCTACGAGATAATCTAGAACATCAAACCCTGTAGTGATGTCAGCAAGCCTTCCCGGTTGAATCGTGGACATATGTTATTACCTGCGTTCCCTCCCTACCCGCTTAAAAACTTGCTAATCTGCTGGACGTGAAGTAACAGGCTATAGACCGTCTGTATTCAGTTCCTCCAGTAATAGGGAAAGATAGTTACTTACTCTTAGGCAATCCACCGACAGGTAATGGACTTACCAGACATAATCAACATGAGTGCTTTTGATTCTAATGAGATAAGCCCGGTCAATATTGTTGCGTCCGGCGAATTGGGTGTCGAAGTTGATTTAGAGACGTTATCAACAGACATACCACAAGCCGAATATGACCCCGATAAGTACCATGGTCTTTATTTTCGATTTGATGAGGATCTTCCACTCATTACGCTTTACCGATCAGGGAAGTACATCATCACAGGAGCAAAATCAGAAACCCAATTGGAAGAGGCACGGACTCACGTGTTGACCGAGTTACACCGTGTTGGGCTGCTGAACACCGCAGAGGACACTGATTTCGGGGTGCAAAATATCGTTTGTCAGGCAGACATAGGTGGGCCAGTTAATCTGAATGCAGTCATGATTGCATTGGGAATGGAAAACACTGAGTACGAACCTGAGCAATTTCCAGGCCTAATATACAGGCCAAGCAACTTCAACTGCGTTATTCTTATATTCTCCAGCGGGAAGGTCATTCTCACCGGTGGTACTCACCCTGATGTCATAATAGAAGCATACAAATCTACGACCAAGGAATTAAACTCTAAGTTTCAGTAGGACATCCTATCAAATACCACACTTGAACTTTTATTTTTGTCGAAATAGATGTCTCACGTTGTGGAAAAGTAGCCTTCTTATTATCTCTATACTATGATATTCCTGTGGAGAAAGACACAGATTTCAAGTTTGGTTAAAGGTCATCCGTTGTTTCCGCTGATCTCAGCTGCCCTAATGTTGTATACAATAGCCCTTGCATTCTTGATGTGGCCTCACCCATTAGGATTGGGTTTTCGAGTTGGTACACATCAGAAAGTATGATGACTTTCTTTGAGTCAGCGATTTCCTCAGGGTCACGGTCAAGGTTTCGCCCTTTGATAAACTCATTTTTACTGACAATATCCTCAACGACGCCGATGAGCTGGATTTGCTGATAGGGACGGTTCACGTAGATACAGAAGTACTCAGGTTCGGATGCGATATTGATGAAGCCCCATGCGTTGTGCTCGGCGATGAAAGGCAGACCTCTGTCAAAATCACTCGCATAGACACCAACTTTAGCCGAATCTCCCCCTGCGATCGAGTCCCAATCTGTGACAGGAAATAGTGGGTCACCTGTTTCTCCATCCACGACAGTATCACCATCCAACATCTCAACACGAACTCCGCTACTTCCAGTATTCACCGGATTCTCTGTTGTTGAGATGGGATTCTGCAAATCATGTGCGTCGTCAGCAGTCTCAACGATCGTCTCGGTGAACTGCTTGAGCGTCTCTTTGCTGGCATTCAGTTCAGCGTAGACGCCGTCCACTACCTCTTCCCCATTCGCCATCTCTTCTCCTTCCCTGTTTGTGGGTTCGGAATTGAGGATGTATCGTGTTGGTCCAGCCGGGATTGGTAGGTCATTGACGGTGAGATGTCCATGCCCGAACAACACCCGGATGACATCTCGAAAATGATCGCGGGCACTGACATCAGCGGCAAAATGGATATCACCGTTCCTGAATTCGACTCCGGTTTCCTGTTCGATCACGTCGTATGGGTCGGTATCGACATCGGGAGCCCCGGTTGGCGTCATTTCGGCCAGCCCCTCATCTACCGAGTCGAGGAATTCTGCAATGCTGTCCTTGGTAGGCTGCTCTGCAATTTTCCCCACAGAATCCGTGACAAGATTCACAATATCGTTGGATATCTGCTCGTGGTTTTCTTCTAGTGCCTCCTGCGCCCGTCGAATATTGTTGATTCGTTTCAGGCGTTCGACGTAGGTTTCATCGGTCACTTGGGACTTTGAGAAGATATTGATGAGAGCCGCGTATTCCGGGAACTCGGAAAGAGTAATTCGATCAATTAGTTGTGTCTCAACGTCCCCATCGTCATTCACAAATCTGCGGTAGAGTTCAAACACTTCCCCGTTGGTCAAGATTCCTAAATCGACGTTGTCCAACAAGAGGTATTCCTTGAGTTGGTTCTGATGCTTCTCTTGAAGGCTGGTTCCCTGTGGTTTTGCCTCAACGAACAGTTTCGAGGTACCCGCGGGCAGAAATGCATAATCGACAACATTTGTGTTGTGATCACCGAACTGGAACTCCATGTTACCGTCCTGTGGGATTTCCCACCCGAGGAGATTCACAAAGTCCGTAATGATAGCAGTCTTTGTCTCCTCTTCGTTCATATTCGGGTTGTTTTCGATAATCTCCCTTTTTTCCTCAGCAAAGCGCCTCAGCTCCTCTCTCGTTAGCTCAGACGCCGAATCAGCCGATGTACTCATAAGTTATGTACCATTGAGTAACGCGGTCCTTAAATAGGACTGTGTCTGCCGGACTGTCTCAACTTGATCCGTCCGGCAGCGATCTAATTACTTTGGAAGTACGTGTTTACCCCCAGAACGATTTCGCCACTCTCTCGTAAGTTGCCCCTGACCTCGTAGTAGAGCAATGCAGACGACAGGGTATTCCC
>OBKM01001088.1_pt1 | contig 11666 bp, 19 predicted proteins | sample 1519691 | NCBI WGS metagenome assembly OBKM01 (sample SAMEA37050418, study PRJEB22526) | metagenome | biome: saline pan; feature: lake; material: water | place: Egypt | collected 2015 | depth 0.5 m
CTATGCAATTGCCGTTGTGGAAGCACATGCTTTCCAGGACGGCAACAAGCGAACGGCCCTTTTGGTGATTCGCGCGTTTCTTCGGGCCAATGGAATGGACTTTGATTACGGCCCTTACGACGAGGAAGCGGCTGATATTATGGTAGGTATCGCTACAGGCAACGTTGGCCGGGAAGCCGTTGTTGAGTGGATACGCAAGAACACGACCGGGGGAACGTGAACCAATTGCGAAAGGCAAGGGGCAGGTTCGGGTTCGTCGGCAGCGACGGTTTGAGATCCTAGCTTTTGATGATGCCCCCTTATCACAAGTTAGAAAAGACTGCCCTGGCTTGGATCGTCCCCGCCGGCGCCCGATTCGCCCGAACCCTCCCCGGCCGCTTCAGCTGCACACTCCGAGCACACGAGCGCCCGCGGCGTGGCGAGGGTCCAGCCGTGCTTTTCAGCAAGGGCAAACTCCGCCGCTTCGCTGGCACGAGATAGGTGCCCGCCTAGATCGATCGCCTCCCGGCGCGTAACCTTTTGCTTCGCTTCGCACCAGGGGCACACGAACACGTACGGAAACTCTTCTTTCGGATAGTCGGACATGGTTTCGTGTGGTGCGACGGTGCGAAAGAATCGGGGAGGATAAAGACCCGCCCCGGCCGGAAAGCCGAGGCGGGCACGCGCCGCGGTTGCGGCGTCACTGTAGGCCGGCGCGACGAAGAAGGTTCTTAATCTCAGACTTTATTCCCGCACGTTCGAGGACGTATCCGGCGGTCATGCGAGGATGTCGAATGTATGCCAGAACAGGACCCGCCCATCCGACGCGGTGGCCCATCCCTTCCTTTTGGGCAATCTTACATGGGTAGCACTTTCCGCACGGCAGGTCGAATGTCGGGTTAAAGCAAAACCAAGTCTTCTTCAGAATGGCCATCCATCCCCTCCGCTCGGCTTCCCTTTTCATGTCGAGTTTGGTGTAGTCTAAGAGCGGGAAGGCGAAGCGGGCAAACATCGATTCTGGAGCGCTGGTCTTTCGCGGCAACACATACACTTCTCCCCCTCGCGTTTCGCGGGGTTCTACTTTCGATTCCAAAATCGATGCAGTTCCCGTGGTTGCCTCTATTGAAAGCTCCGTGCGTTCAATCCCGTTCTGCTCGGCGTAGCTGGCCAGAATAGGGTACTGTAGCCCTACACGTCCTCGCTCTTTCAGTGCTTCCCACGCCTTTCTGTGGTGAGGCTCCATCTCGGTGGGCCGGTAGCTTCCGTAATCGGTGGGTAAAAGGCGATGCCTCGTCTCGGGAAGCTGCGCTTCGAGGTCACTGCGAATCTCGTGCATTACCTCCATTTCCTTCGGGGTCGATGCCCGCTCCTCGTCAATCAGATAAAGCGGCTGAATCTTAGCATCAGTGTCATGCAGGAGTTGCAATAGCCGAAAGGTCGAGTCCCAACCACCGGTCCAAAGCAAGATAACGGGTTCCATTATCGCGAAGAGATCGCGTTCAAAATCTGACGAGGTTAAAAGTAAGCAAGAGTCAAGGTCTTCAGACTAATCCATTCGCTCTTTTTCTATGATCTGAAGCTACAAAGAAATGCGCAGCCTTCCTGAATTGGTGTCAACATAGGCCAATGCGTGAAAGGGTGTAAAGCCCCACCGGAAGGTAAGGGCCTGCCGGCAGGACCCTGGACGCGGGGCGTCCGGTTAGGCTGACGCGCCCATCCGCGTGAGCGGATGATCCTCGAGCACGACGTTCACGCGCTGGTAGCCGCGGAGCGTTTCCATCTTGCGGTGCCCGGTTTGATCGGCAATCTCGTGCTCCCCGATCCCATCTAGGTAGCCTTGCGTAGCGTAGCCGGCCCGGAGGGAGTGCGCGCCGTACGCCTCGGGATCTTCCCCTACCTGTTCCATGCGCGAACGCACGACGTCGTACACGGCCTGGCCGGATAGCGCAGAGGAGCGGACGTTCTCCCACCGATCGAGCCCCCGGAAGAGCGGCCCGCTTTCGATCTCGGCCGCGGATAGCCAGGCGTCAAGCGCCGCGTTGGGCGTGGGATCGAGGCCAGGAACGCTATCGGGCACTTGCACGCGGCGCCCCTTGCCTTCCTGGTCCGTTTTCGAGCGGCGAATGTGAAAGATTCGCCCGCCCGCGGCACGTTTCATATCGCTATGCTGCAATCCTACGAGCTCGGAGCGGCGGAACCCACCGGCGAAGCCCAAAAACAGGAGCGCCCGATCCCGCACGTCTTTCAGGCAGCTATCCGAGAACGACATTGCCCGCAAGTGCTCCATTAGCACGGGCGCTTTTCCGTCCGGCGTGGGATCGTCCATTGTGCGCCGGATCGCTTTCTTTTGCTTGCGCACCGGGCGCGTTTGGCACGGGCTATCATGGTCCGCCTCGTGATGGACGTGGGTAACGGCCGAGAGGCGGGATTCAATGGTCCCGAAGGCGTAGCCTTCCGTGGCGAGCCATTCGATGAAGAGCACGACCGTTTCAGCCGAGGCCGGAAGCGCCTGGAGGCCGCGCGCTTCGCAGAAGTCGGTGAAGATATTCCATCCGGCCGCGTAGTTGCGGCGGGTATTGTGGTTTTCGGCGCGTTCGTGCCGATCGACGGCGCTTTCTACAAGGTCCCGAACGGCCGCCCGATCGGCGGGAAGCCCGCCGGATTCGCTAGGTGTGAGTTGGGTATTCATGGCTTGACTGAGGGGGTAACTGTTGATGAAGAGCGCAAATCAAAAGCTAGGATGCAAGTGAAAACCGGACGCTAATTGAGCGGCTGGCACCGGCGCATAAGAGCGCGCGGCCTACTCGGCCGTATGGCCCGTATGCCCGCCGGCGTGACAAGCTGCACGTATTCACGCGCCGGACCGGACGCCGGAAGCGACACGACCCGCCGGAAGGCAACCGGATAGCCTTCGGGATTCAACATGACGCGAGCGTTGACGGGTTGAACATCGGAGGACTGCTGAGAGTTAGCCATAGTGCTTGCTGTTTAGTGAGCGATTGCGCCCGCTTCGGGAAGTCTGCCAGGACTCGAGCCCCGAGGCGGGCGTTTCTATGTTTGCGCTCTATTACACCCAATTACACTAAACGTGTTTCGCGGAACTATGTGAAATTCGCTCCGTTGTCCTGAACGTGTTGAATTGCCAGTCAATAACCTATCGAACCAATGCCAACAACTAATTCTCCCGCCGTGGCTGAAAAGCGCAAGTTTTCTGCTGATGAGGTTGCAACTATGCTTGGGATCAATACCCGCACCGTCTACAACATGGTTGAGCGGGGCGAGCTCGGCGCCGTGAAGGCGGGGCGCTCGTACGTCTTTTATCGCTCCCACCTGCTGGAGTTAGCGGGAAGTGAGGACGTCCTGAACGACATGATTGCAGAGCTTGAGGCCACCGATGAGTAGCGGTGTAGCTACTCACCTACTCACATACTCATCTACTCTTATGCGGGTATTAGCTGTTCTGAACCAGAAAGGTGGGAGCTCGAAAACCACAATAGCCACGAACCTAGCCGTAGCGTTTCAGCGGGACGGCTACCGCGTGGCGATCATAGACGCCGATCCGCAAGGGACCGCGTCCGAGTGGGGCGCCCGCCAGGAAGATACCCCGCCGGTGTTCGGTGCCGATCGTCCGACCTTGCACCGGGACCTTCCCGAGCTGGCCGATTCTTTCGATATTGCCATAATAGACGGCGCTCCTACGCTCGAGGATATGGCTATATCGGCCGTCAAGGCCGCGGATCTCGTGCTCGTGCCGATCCGGGCAAGCGCCGCGGATATATGGTCCGCTGATGATATGATCGACATTGTGCGGGCCCGTCAAAAGGTCACAGGCGCTCCACACGTGGCGTTCGTGGTGACGCAGCAAGTAGCCCAATCGAACCTAGCCGGGGACGTAGAGCGGGCGCTTGAAGGGCGTGACGTGCCGATTATGAGCGCGCGCCTGAATCACCGCGTAGCCTACGCCGAGGCGCTCGGCGCCGGCGCTTCGGTGCTGGACACAACCAACCAGAAAGCGCGCCGAGAGATCGAGAGCCTAGCTACCGAAACGCTAACGAAACTAGAGAACGCCAACCATGCCCGAGGGTAGCCTACACGACCACGCCAACCGGAAGCGCGAAAAGAGCAAGCGCGCCAAAGAGCAGGAAGAGAAAGCCGCCCAGGAAGAGACGAAGCGGCTAAACGCCAACGTGCCCCAGTCTATGCACAAGGCCGTACGCATGGAAGCGGCCCGCCGCGGGGTGGAGATGAAAACCGTGATTATGAACGCCCTCGAGGAGCATCTACCCAACTACCCGCCGGAGTAAATGAGTAGCTACCCACCGGAGTAGGAGCACAAATGAGTAGCTACCCGGCGCCTCACTTGCGATCACATCCGCTTATCAAAAGCTACGCTAAACGCTCTATTCTTGATAATGCCAACTAATACGAATACGGTTGAGCGTGGGTTAGAGCAGGAAAATAACAGAGATTAAACCGCTGTGAGCGGCTGTAGGCGGGATATTTGGGATCCCAATAACGGTTTTATTTGACGCTTTGCACTTCGTCCCGTTACTTGCTGTTACACCAATTTACAGCACAAAGCACGCGCAATCATGAAAGACGTGAAGCAAGCGGCGTTTTCGCCGGGAGAAGTGGCTACGATGCTCGGCATTAGCCGGCAGCAAGTGTACCGGCTCATGCGCAGAGGCGAGCTCGACAGCCGAAAGATCGGGAGTTCCCGTAGCCGGCGGATCTTCCCCAACCACCTAGCCGAGCTGGTAGGGGACGAGGAGGCCGAGGCCCTTGCGCGCTTTTACGACGAATAGACCCCACAAGAAAAAGCCCCGGAGCTTCTGGTTTGGCGGCCGAGCTCCGAGGCTAATTCCGTGCATACATGACGATCACGACACGCGCCGAAGCCGGTAGGCTATCGGTGTATCATGACGCCATGCGGCGTTTTGTACTTATGCAACTTACTGAGGAAGGTTCACAACGTCAACGAGAGGTGGAAGTGATGAGCGACGAGGCAATGACCGAAGGACCCGATCCCATCGAGCGGTACGTCGACCGGATTCTCAACGAGTGGTGGCAGGACGCCCGCAAGCGGGCCTTCGATCCGGAGCACTGGGAAGACCGCGGCCGGCTGTGGTTTCAGGACGCTATGGAGCAGGGGCACGCCGATCGGCGGGCGCTCGTGCAGGACATCAAGGAGGACATCAAGCACAAGCGCGCCAGTCTTGTCGAGTGGCTCCGCCAGTACCGCAAGGCGCGCGGCGAGGTGCGGTCCCTCGAGGAGGCCCCTAGCAAGCAGGACATCAAGCTCCTGCTTCGGCGCCTGGCCATCCTCCGGCCCATCCGCAGGATCGCCCGCCGCGGCATTGCTGAGGACTTTCTGGAGCTGCCCTCGGAACCGGCCGACCCCGTTTTCCCCACAGAAAGGATGCGCGACCATGCAGAGGCGATCATCGAGACCTGGGAGGAGCACTACAATGGCATCGAGGAAATGGCGGATCTTCAAAACGCGGCCGGGGAAGCCCCGGTCAAGGGCGTCCAGCGCTGCTTACGCCAAGCGGACGTCGCGTATGAGCATGGAAACCCGCACGATTTCGTGCGCGCCGTCGAGGAGGCACTCGATGCCGACACTCGCGGGTAGCCTGGAATATTCTAGAACATTCCAGAAGATCGGCCCCAGCCGAGTATGAAGTACCGACACACCAAAAAAACAAAGCCCCTGGCCGCTGGAACGGCCAGGGGGCAATCCTAAGTGACGATAAGCAGAGATCATCAAAAGTGACGACCACCCATGTGTACCAAAAACCGGAACAATAGTTCAGAGCTAACTGGCTATAGGGACCTCTTTGGCGAACCGGCCCTTGCGCAACAAGAAGAAAACGAGTGCCGGTTCGATCGGCAGTTCTCAAGTTGGAAAACCGTCGCGGATTCGCTGGCCGACAACACGGCCCGGCACGCGGCCGCGCTTGCCTTCCTAGAGTCGATGCGCGAAAACCGCCCGCGGCGGGGAGGCAGCCGATGAGTACAGCTACCTCCGATCTTCTGAAGGCGGCCCGCTGGTATCACGACCTCGGACTCAACGTCTTGCCACTGGATGGAAAGGCGCCGATTGGCGAATGGAAGCCGTGGCAGTCCGAGCGCCAATCTGAAAGCGACCTCCGCGCGCTGCCCTTCGATCGGGCTACGGGCGTGGGGCTCGTATCCGGTATCGGCGGGCTCGTATACCTAGACTTCGATAACGCCGGATTCGCGCCCGTCGAACAGGTGCTAGACGCGCTCGGCTACCCGCACAGCTACAAATGGGTTGTTCAGTCTGGAAGCGGCGAGGGCTATCACATCGCCTTTCGCTGTGCCGGCGCGCTAGAGGCTGAGAAAGCAAAAATTACGTTCGTCCCTAGCCGCGGCGAGGCGTTCAAGGAAGTTGAGGTACGTATACGGGACCACCAGACCGCGGCCCCGCCATCAACGCACCCCGACACGGGCAAGGAGTACACGTTCCTGAATGGCACCCCAGAGGACCCGCCGGCCGAGGTGCCTCTCGAGGATATTCTCGAGGCCGTGGAGGCCGTTGGTGTGCGCAAAAATGCGCAGCAAACCACACCGGCCCGATCGGCCGAAAGCGACGGTTCCGCGGCGTGGACCGAGGACAAGGTACGTAGCGCCCTCGAGGCGATTCCTCGGCTTCCGTACGAGGACTGGATTAAGGTTATCACCGCCACGGTGGACGCCCTCGAGGGGGACCTGAGCGCAGCCGAGCGGCTTCTGAAAGAGACGCACCCCGAGGAAGAGGACGGCGAATACGAGGAGAAATTCAACCACCTACTCGATGAAGTAAGTGCTGGTTCGCTCGTGTGGTACGCCCGGCAGCACGGATATGACCCGTTCCCTTCCAACCTTGACAACCCGCCGTCTACAAACGGGCAGGCCCAGGAGAGCGACTTATGGGGCCTCGTGCGCAACCTCTACGAAGAGGACAAGGGCGAGGCCCGCGTCATGGCCGCCCGGCAGGTTATTGGCGAGCTGGACGTAGCGACCCACCGGAAAAGTGAGCACGTGTACGTGTGGGATACGGCGGAAAAGGTGTACCAGGAGGACGGGGAGCAGGCGATTCGCACCCTACTCGTTGAAGAGCTGCAGGCGAAGTTTTCGCAGCACGAGGCGAACGAGATCCTCGGCATGGTACGACCCCAAACATACCGCTCAGAGTTCGGTGCTGACGGATACGTGCCCGTGGCAAACGGGGATTTGAAGATCACGGCGTCGGGCGTGGAGCTGGAAGAAGCGACCCCGGAGCGCGGATTCCGCAACCGATCGGCGGCCGCGTGGGATCCCGAGGCCGAGGCCCCGACATTTCGGGAGTATCTGAGGGAGGTTGTGCCGCTCGGAGATGATCGAAAGACCCTACAGGAATATGCGGGCTACGCGCTTATGTATTGGGCGCTCCCCTACCATAAGGCGCTCTTTTTGGTAGGCCCCCAGGCGAGCGGGAAGAGCACGTTTCTCGGAGTAATACACGAGTTGCTCGGCAAAACGACAAGGCTTTCGCCTCAGCAACTTGTGGACCGTGAGTTCAAAGCGATCGAGCTCGAGGATTCATGGGCGAATGTCGCTGGCGACATTCCGAGTAGCCTGCTCAAAAATGTAGGCCGCTTCAAGGAAATTACCGCCGGCGACCCGATCTTTGCAGAGCGGAAGTATGAGCAAGGCTATACCGTCGAACCAACGGCGAAGCATCTGTATAGCGCGAACCAACTGCCGGAAATCAAGATCGATGATGATGCTTTCTTCCGGCGCGTGTTGATCGTCGCGTTTCCGAATACGATCCCCCAGGAGAACCGGGATCCGTCGCTCCCGAAGCGCCTCAAAAATGAGCTTGACGGCGTGCTCCGGTGGGCCGTTGACGGGCTAACGCGCCTGCTCGAAAACGGGCAATTCTCCGGGGACCTACCGCCGGATGAGACGCGCCGCGTGTGGGACGAACACGCAAGCTCCATCGGGCAATTCAAGATCCGCGCGCTGAATGTAACCGGGCACCCACACGACCACGAGGCGAAGGAAACCGTCTACCGGGCATACACCGAATTCTGCCTGGAGCGTGGACTGTCCACCGAATCGCAGAAGCAGTTGACCAACGTACTGAAACGGGACCCGCGGATCGGGCAGGGGCACCGGACCCCGGAAGGTTGGTCTACGCAAACGCGGTGCTACATCGGTGTGCAGCTGCCCGAAAGCAACGACGACCTCGACGAAAACGATGAAAACCTGTTCTAACACGTGGAAAACGCCCTACTACAACAAGAACAACGGATATTTACGTTCTATCGCGTTACGCGTGCGCACGTACACGTATACGCGCCTAACGCGATAGATAGAGAATAAGTGTTGTTTCTGTTGTAGCTCCCTTTTGATAAGTGCTAATCATCGCAATGCAGACCCAAGAACATGCCGACCCCGAGGCCCCGGCCGAAGGGGACACGGTGACCATACGAGGCACGCCCGGCCGGTGGACGGTGGAGGTGCGTAGCCTTCGGCTGCACGGGTACGACGGTGCGGATTACCGGATACGGTGCCGCCCGATCGGCGGCGGCGAAAAGCGCATCTTTGACGCCCATCTCGCTACACCCGTTGACCCCCAGGACTAGCTATCTAGCTATGGCTACCCAGACGCGCGCCCGATCGAAAAACGCCGACGCCTTCGAAACCGGCGACTTGTCCGTCTACGGCGGCATCGTATCCGGCTTCGTGAGCGAATATGCTGAGACGCTGGACTGCACGCCCGCGGCCGTGCTGCAGGCCGTGGAGGCGGAAGGAATCGACCTCTACTTCGACACAGCCGAGCAAAACGGCGGAAAGGAGCGCGACCGCCCCACGGCGCCGGAAAAACGCTGCCTCGCCATGCCTGAGCAGGAACTTGCACTGCTCCGTGAGGCGGTGGAGAACGGCCATGTTCCGCATGTGTCACAATCGGACCCCGAGCCGACGGGCGCGGTAGTGGAAGGCGACGGCGGGCAGCTCAACTTTGAGTTTGGGCCGAAAGATGAGCGGCTGCAGCTCCGCGTGTCGCCCGCCACGAAAGCGGCTTTGGCCGCGGAAGCGGAGGCCCAGGGCGAAACGCTTTCGGCCGTGGCCCGGCGCGCGCTCCGCCATGCGCTGTAAACTTTTCACAAGCCAACAACTGAGCCCATGCCCATTGGAGACGAGAACGCCGAAGCGCCCCTGCAGATCGACGTTGCAGGGATTTACGACAAGATTGTAGACCGATCGGAGGAGACGGGCAAGTCGCCCGCCAGGGTTGCCCGCGACATTCTGGAGGATCGTTTCGAGCAGGAGCAGCAAACCCACGACAAAAAAGAGTGGGACGACCTGTCCCGATCGGAAAAGATCGACTACATCAAGGAGCACGGATCGCACCCCAAGCACCCCAACCGATAGTCTTATGCCTGACGATGAACCCGACATTCCACATGAATGGTTGAAGCGGTTCAACCACAAGTCGGACCCGCGCGTGAAGGAGGCTCAGGCCCGCCTCGAGGACGCGCGGGAGGCCCGCACGGCTGAGCGTGAGAAAGCGCGCGCCCTTGAAAACAAGGCCGACGAGCTCCTAGACGAGGCCAAGGCGGCCGCGGTGAACGGCGCCGGTGGGGACCCGGATGCCCTGATCGAGGAAGCCGAGGACCTCCTCGAGGAGGCGCAGCGGAAAGAGCGCGTGGCCGAGATGCGCAGTGAGGCCGTGAGCGAGGCGACCGGCAAATATGAGTCGGCCCTTGACGCGGCGCGCTCCGAGGCGTACATGGAAGCCTCCGACGTCCGCGAGGAGATCATCGGGCACGTCGCTGAGCAGGCCGCGGCGCTGCAGGACGCAATCGAACGGTTGGAGCATTTCGAGGAGCGCAACAAGCATCTCTTCAAAAGCGACCGCCGGGCGCCCGCGGTGACGGTGGACGCGCCGGGGGGCACGTTCACCCTCGAGCAGTGGGTTCAGGAGACGAGCTGACCGGCCGGTAATCCCATAGAAAGGCGGATTTCCCAAGAATCCCAAAGAAGCATGCCGCTGACCGAAAGCGCAAGGCAATGCCAGGCGAAAGCCAAAAGCACGGGAGAGCAGTGCAAAAACCCCGCGATGAAGGGGAAAGACGTGTGCCGGCTGCACGGCGGAAAGGCGGGCGCCCCACCCAAGCACGGCCGGTATGCCGAGGGCACTCGCGAACGCCTGCAGGAGAAGATCAAGCAGTACCGAGACGACCCTGAGCGGGAGGCCCAGTGGGATGAGCTCGCCCTCCTGCGCGCCGTGCTGCAGGACTACCTCGAGGGGCTGACCGGGCGCCCCGATCGGGAAGCGGTGGAAACGATCGTCCGCTTGCAATCAGCGATCCGCCGGACGCTGAACACGATCAACAAGATTGAATCGAGAAGCGCCCTCACGGCGGCCGAAGTGGACTACCTGCAGGCCGCGGTTGCCGACGTGCTGCAAACGCACGTCCCCCAGGAGCAGCAGCAACGCGCCCTTGACGACCTCCGAGCGCGAATCGAAAGCACAAACGGCCATGCATGACCTCATCAACGGCATAGAAGAGAAGCTGGACGGCCGCATGATTGTGCTCTGTCTGAACGAGACAGCCGAGGGGAACCGTGAGCACGTCTTTTCCACGCGCGCCGACCTCGAGGCGTGGAGAGCGGAGCACACGACCCCGCGTGACGACGTGTATGTAATCGAATTGGTAGACGCCGAGGCATGAACGATTTTGTAGACGGCATTGCACGCAAGATGCCCGGCCGCGTGATCGTCGCCTACTTAAGAGACGAGGAGGACCACATCGAGACGGACCCCGAAGAGCGCCTGTTTGCTACGCGCGCCGAACTGAATGCCTGGACCGACAAGCACGCGGGCCCGCGGGATCACGTTATCATCGTGCATTACACCCAGGACGCCCCGACATGAACGATTTCGTCGACGGCATTGAGGACAAAATGCACCGCGAACCCGTCGTGCACGTGGTCGGCTTTACGCCCGGCTGGCCGGAGCACTCCGACTTCGAGAGCAAGGCCGAGCTCGAGGCGTGGAGGGAGAGACTGCCCGACTGGCACCGTGTGGTTGTCATTGAGGATGTGAACCCGGAGCGGAGGCCCGACCCCGACCCCCGCTGAGAGCCGATAGATTCCGCGCGTCCGATGAACGACCCGACGAAGCCGCTGAGAATGGACCGTAATTCCATCGATAGCGCCGATATTATTCCATTTTGTGAAATTTAGCCCCCCAAGCGCCATAAACTTGAACTATTCCTTAAGTGGTCGATAATCAAGGAGTGCATGTATTTAATTAAGCGCAATAACACGCCTGAATGCCATGCCAAAGACCGACCACGGCGAATCTCACAAGTCAGATAAGCACACTTCCCCGGATGATCGTTCGGCAGAAGACCGCATGGTTACCGACAACGAACGGGCAGACCTCATTGAGGATGCAAAGGCGTTTAAGTCGAGGCATAAAAAGACGTTTCGCATTCTTTCGGAGGGAGTCGAATAACTGCGCATGAACGTAGCGTGGTTGGATGCGGAAACCGTTCGGGAACTTAACCGCGTAGCCCTTGAGGAAGGAGAGAACCACGCTCTCAACCCCGGAAGCGATCTGGAGGGTGCCCTAAACCGCCCGCGCGGGTACTTTTATTATGAGGGGGTACGAACGCCTTACGAACTTG
>OBKM01001089.1_pt1 | contig 11664 bp, 11 predicted proteins | sample 1519691 | NCBI WGS metagenome assembly OBKM01 (sample SAMEA37050418, study PRJEB22526) | metagenome | biome: saline pan; feature: lake; material: water | place: Egypt | collected 2015 | depth 0.5 m
GATTCATATCAACTCTGTAGGATTTCAACAGAACAATGCAGATGAAATAATCGGCACACCATGCCACAATGACAGTGATTCAAGCCGCCGGCGACCAAACAGATGGGCAATGACTGATGACGCAGGCGAGAACTCGTTTTTCGGCTCACTCTCCGTGATTGCGGCAATCAGCTTCTGCTGTATTGGGCTTGGCGCGGTCGCTGGTGGAGCCGCACTCGCTGGTGGGGCCGCCGGAACAACAGTTGCGGTCGGCTCCGCAACGCTGCGTGGGACACTGATCAGTGGTCTCGTCACAGTCGCCACAGTCGCGGTCGTTGCGGTTTTGGCGAACTGGTATTTTCGGTAGCGCGGGGCAGTGAGGAAGAGCAAACGGTAGTAGACTGGCGCGTGGTGAGTTGACGGGGGTAAACGGTTGGTTAGCAGACGAATAGGTGGCAGCTCACAGCGTGTTTGGATCAATCCGGCCAGCCAGTGTTCTGACTGTCACCGCGACGGCAGCGGCGGCGATGGCGTAGATCACGACAGTGAGATACGTCGACAGTGTCGCACTGTCAATCGCTAAGAGGGCGGCGGTGTTTGCGGGGCCGCCCGGAAGCAGCGTCGCTCCAGCGAAAAGCAGCAAGATGGCGACCGAAAACAGCAGTTGTGCTGCGCGTCGATCCGCCGCGAGCAGTGCGACAGCGACCGACATGGCAACAACAAGCGTTGTCGTCGCTGTCACAAGCAGAAACAGCCAGCCTGGATTTGCTATCGCCACCCCATTCACCGAGAGCAACAGCAGCCACAGCATCGCCTGCAGTGGGGCAATCGCAATCATCGCTGCAGCCTTCCCATCGACGACATCGACCATCGAGACGGGCGCAACCCGCAGCAACTCAAGCGTGCCGCGGTCTGCCTCCTCAGTAATCGAATCAACCGTAATTGAGCCGCTGATAAACACCGGCAGAAACAGCAGCAGTGGGATCAAAATCGTGTAGGTGAAATCATAGTATGGGTTGCCACCGGTATCGGCTGGCAACGCCAGCGGCGGGTTGCTGAGGTGGGCTGAGCGATCAGCACGCTGTTGGCGTTCCAGGGCGCGCAGAGCTTCCTGGCCCTCGGAGACAACAAGGGTTGTTTCGACTGTTGCATCCGGGGCTGTGAACACGACGGCAATCCGATCCTCTTGGGTGCGTGTATCGAACACCGCCTGTACCTCACCCGCGAGGAACGCCTCAAGTGCGTCTGCTGAGGAGTCGTACTCGGTGCCACTGACTGCTGGGCGATCAGCCATCGCCGCCAGCATCTCCTCGCTTGCATCGCCAGTGACTGCCGCATCCATCTGGTAGCCATCGACACTGCCTGGATCGTACAACGAGACCAGCCCAACAACAAGAAAGCCCGAAAACCCGGCAATACAGAGCTGAATCACCAGGGCAAGGACAATCGTCTTCTCCCGGCCAAGCACGCGAAGCTCGCGGCCAGCAATCGTGAGTCGTTGGTCGTTGCGCCACGAACTGAGCTGTTCGCGGAGCTGTTGGCGATCAGGCAAGATAGGTCACCACCCCCAGGTTGTAGCCAGCATGAACCACCGTCGCCACGATCAGTGCGAGTAGATACCACCGGCGGTTGCGACTCGCCCCCAGCGACGCGATGCCGGCAGTGACAGCATGCAGCACCAGTGGTGCGGCAAGCAGTGCTAGCGATGCTGAGGGCCCAAGCCCAGTTGGTTGCAGTGCTGCTTCGCCCAGCGGCAGTTGATCGAGACCAACAAGCTGGCTGAGTGCGGTTGCCTTCTCAGCAATAAAGAAGGCCAATCCAGAGATGCCGCCGAGCATGAGTGCCATTCGCGGAGAGCGATCAAACCGTTCATTTTCGAAGCCAGCGTAGATATGGATGCTTTTGGCGACCTCCTCGATGGCGGCGACAACGACCAACAGCAGTGGAATCGACACCTCAACCGGGAGAATAAACAACACAGCTATCGCAAGCAACTCGGCGATGAGAACAAACGGAATGAACGCTGCGGTGAGAATGCCGACCGACCACGGCCCGCGAAGGCGGGCATTCAGTGCATCAAGGAACTTCAGCGAGACCGGTTTTTGGGTGAACATATCCTCCTCGCGGTAGACGCCGGCACCGAGGAAGAACAACACACCAGCCCCGAAATAGAAGGGTGCAGTTGAGAACAGATAGCTGCCGAACCCAATCGGATCACCTTGGAGATCCATAACGACAAGCGTCAGTGGTGAGATCAACGCGATGGGTGTCACGTTGGTGAAAATCGAGGGGACAAACACATAGATCGTCAACAGCACCGTGATTGTCACCGTCACGAATGTCAACTCCTTGAATGAGCGAGCAAACATCGCACCAACAAACGTTGCGGCTAAAAACGCCAAGGCAATCGGCACGACAGCCATGACCGAGACCCACCCGCCGCCGATTCCAAACGCAATCGCCGCTGTAACCACGACCGAAACAGCGAGATACGGGAGTGTCTTGCCAGCGACAATATCGGTCTGTTTGACCGGAGCGACAAGGAGCAACTCACCGCGGCGGTCGATCCGCTCGTTGAGAATGCTACTCCCGTAGGATTGGATGATGAAGTTCATCGGGATCAAGAACAGAAACGCCAACAGTAGCGAGGCAAACGGAAACGGCGGCTGAATCTCCGCCGGTGAGCCACTGGTTGTGGTGCCGAAAAAGCCACCAAGCAGTGAGTCATCAGTGTCGACATCAACCGGCTCACGGTCTGGGGGCTGGGGTGCTGTCTCTGCCGAGTCGTCAGCGGTGTCGTCAGTGTCGTCGGCGTCGTCGGCATCTGTAGCATCGTCGTCTGCGTCCGCATCCGCGTCAGCAGTATCGTCAGCATCGGCAGGTGGGTCATCGACACCAACCGCACCACCGGGAGCCAAAGTGGGCTGGGTTCGGTACTGGAGTTCGACAATCACCGGGAAGGCGGCTGACTCATTTGCTTCACGAACCATCAGTTGGTCGTTGTACCGCTCAGTCGCCGTCCGAAACGCTGTCAGCGCGGCATCGCCCTTCTGGCTATCGACCCGTTCAACAGTCAGCACTGTTGGTGGATCGACCGTTTCGTTGCCGACTGTCCGCGGTGGTGGCTGGACAACATCCCCAACCAGAATATCGATCTGGCCAGTTTCAAGCAGTGTTGGATCTGCGGGGCGGGCCGTCAGGGCGTTGTGTTGGTCGACAACCGCAGCGTAGGGGCTGTCACTGTCGACGCCAACACGGTAGACATCCGTGTTGGGTGATGGAGAGGCCACGCCCGCTGCGAGTGCCGCCGTTGCGAGGCTGCCGACAACTAGCACCAAAACGCCAATAATCAGCAGTGTTCGGCGGTTGTAACTCGTCGTGCTCTGGCTGATTTCCCAGCGGACAATCCGGTAGATGCGACGAAGGCGTCTCACTGCGGCTCCTCCGGCGACGACTGACCTACCGCGCGTGAAGCAGTCGTCTCGGTGGCAGTCGCTGTTCGCGGTGTCGACATCTCCTGGCCTGTTAACTGGAGGAAGATTGACTCCAAACTTGGCTCATCCGTCCGAATATCGGTGACTGATCCACCTGCATCTGCGGCCGCCGCCTGGATTGATTCGACCGCATCCATGGTGTCGACAACAACGCGGTGGCGGCCATCGGCAGTCGGCGTTGTCTCGGCAAGTTCGGTATCTGTGAAGACGTGGTAGGTGGTGTCACCATGTGTCTCGCGGATCTCATCGACTGAGCCGCGAGCGATGATACGGCCCTCGTTCATGATGATAACGCGGTCGCAGATGCTCTCGACGTGGTAGAGGTTGTGCGCGCTGAAGAGCACGGTTTTGTCGGCATCTCGTAGCTCTTCGGTGAATGCCAACACCGAGTTCGTCGTTAGCGGATCAAGCCCGCTTGCGGGTTCGTCATAGATGAGCACGTCGGGGTCATTAACCAGCGAGCGGGCGATGGCGACCTTTCGTTTCATCCCTTTCGAAACATCACCAAGGCGACGGTCGCGGTGTGTGAGCTCAAGCCGATCCAGCGTTGAGGCAATTCGCTCTTCAGCAACATCGGCTGGAACATCATACAGATCCGCAAAAAACGAAAGATAGGATTTGGCCGTCATATCCTCATACAGCGGCGATTCCTCCGGCAAAAAGCCGAGATGGTGTCGCATCTTGGGGTCGCCAGCGTCGTAGCCCGCAACGGTCGCACTGCCTGCAGTCGACTCAATGAGTCCAGCCAACATCTTCAGTGTCGTTGTTTTACCCGCCCCATTGGGGCCGACAATGCCGAAGACCTCGCCGGAGGCAACCGAAAAGCTGCTGTCGACAACGGCGGCGAAATCGCCGTATGTCTTCCGAAGCCCCGACACCTCAATCATACCCGCCATCCGGTCGCCACGGTAAAAAAACACAAGGCCTCCGGTATCACGATGGATAATCAGCCCGCCCTGCGCGGCTCATTCACCCCGGTTGGGCGGCCAGCGTTGAGTTGGTTGTAGCAGCCAGCAGTGAGGTTTTGGTAGCTCCAGCGGCAACCGGTGAGTGATGGAGTCACAGCCAGCGAAGGTTGTTGGAGTGGATGGCTGTCGTGGTGGCTGGATTGGAGTCTGGACGAGCGGCGAGCAATCGCTCAGCGTCAAACTCTATGCGACAGTTGCGGATCTTGTCGCAGCCCACGACGATGCTGATCGACTCTTGATTGATATACCGATTGGCCTGCCGGAGCGCGAGCCAAGACGCTGTGATCAACTCGCACGGACGCAGCTTGGTGCTCGCGGGAGTTCGGTCTTTCCGGTTCCCTGTCGAGCAGTTGTCGAGTACTATCAGCAGGCAAGGGATTCGGCACGCTATGAGGAAGCAACCGACCGCAACCAGCAGCAGCTGAACCGAGGACTCTCCAAGCAGGCGTGGCATATCACACCGAAAATTGCGGCCGTGGATCGGCTGCTCCGAGAGAATCCGCCAGCGACGACTGTGGTTGAATCACACCCCGAGTGCTGTTTTGCCGCGCTCAACAATGGGTATCCTGTTGCACAGCCGAAATCGACCGCCGAGGGCCGGGCTTGCCGGTTTGGAATTCTCGATGAGTGGGTTGATGGCTGGCAGTCTTGCTATGAGTACGCCGTCGCTGACTACTACCGAAAAGACGTTGCTCGTGATGACATTATTGATGCGTTGGTGTTGGCTGCTGCGGGCCAGCAGTCGCTTCGGTCGTTGCCGGAGAAGCCGCCAGAAGATGCAGCCGGGTTGCCAATGCAGATCGTCGTTCCCGACACCGACCCCTCATGGCAGTCGTTCCTGCGGCTTGCCGAACAGTAGTGGCAGCGTGGAGATTCGCAGCCAGCAGCAACGTAAATAACCACGCCTCCAGACAGCAGAAGTCACATATCAGTCCCCACCCAACAACAGGTATGTTCACTGGGCGAACGGACACCCCGTGTTGTCTCTGTGGCTGCCCGAAGACTGAGAGTCGGATTGAGGTGCCGCCGCGGGCAGTGACGCTGATGGAAAACAGCGGCCCGATTGCGTGGCAAGATATCGTCAGCCCGGTGACGCTGCAGTTTTGTGCCGACGACTGGGAGTTAGTTCGAGATCTGGCTCTGGAGATGAACCACCATCCGCTTCCGCGGTGTAACGTCGCCTACGCATCGTTTGATCTCCGAGAGGATTTTGAGGCGATGACAAATGAGATCAAATCAGTCCCTGACCAGACAGCGCTTGAACGCCGACTCTTAGAGCGAAGCCATGAGGTGTTGGCTGCGGCCGAGGATCCAATGACTGAGACGCGAGACCTCGTAGAGGCAACAGTGATCGAAGCCGCGCTTTCGGAGCTTGAGGTGAGGGCAACGCCAGAAGAGTGATCGATTCGGTATCGCTGGCTGGACTACTCCGCTTCTGGCTCATCTTCGGTCATACTCCTGGCTGACGGTTACTGTGCTAACTCTCGCCGCTGGCTGGATTCTCGCTGGCGAGTGGCTCCTCCTCTGGGCCTCAGTTCATCGCCGGTCAGTGTTGTGGCCTGCCGAGTGGCTATCGGACATCTCGTCTCCTATTGGACGGCCATGGCAAAAATACCCATGCCAAATGCCAACACAGTCATCACTGTGGTGATCAGTGTGTCAGGACTGATCGTTGTCAGTCGCACATTTTTCGATTTCGCCTTTCAGCGCTCCTGTTTCGAAATCGTGGTCGGGCCGGATGCTGACGAAATCAAGAAAATCAGCCGCATCCAAAAGCGCGGCCGTGGAGTAGGACTGACAGGCTGCGGCGACTGTCTCTCTGGGGCCAAGGAGTGGCTCTACAGCGGCCAGCCCACAGGCCAGATCATAGGAGCGAATCGCATCTTGGGCCTCACTGTTGACGTTTGTGGCATCAATAAAGTAGAGTTCATTCTCATAGATGAGCACGTTCTCTGCGCGGAGATCGCCGTGAGCTAACCCGGCATCGTGGAGTGTGGAAAGCGACGCAAACAGCGTTGTCGCCAACTCGGCTTCGGTCGCCGGATCAAGCTCATCAAACGATCTGAACTCCGGGAGATACTCGAAGACAACGACGCCGTAACGATCAATCTCGAATGCCTCGATTGGTTCGGGTGTGTTGAGTTCCAACTCCCGCATCTCTTCGGTTGCTTCCAACTCATGGCGTGCCATCTCCAGTGGGGTCTGGAAGGACTCGAAAAAGCCGGCTGTCCCACTGGAGAACGCACCGAGATTCCGGCCCGTGGTAAACAGCGCGTGGACGAGGGTGTTCTGTTGGCTGATGACTTTGACAAACAGCTCCTCATCTACCACCAGCGGCGTCGACAGCCAGTTGTCTGCGTTGAGGAACCGAACCCGTGCCGTCTCTCGATCATAGCGGTCAACGATGGTTTTGACAATCGTTTCTAAGGCTGACCAATCGATCCGACCGCGAACGAGCCGACGGAGGAACACAGGGTACAGTTCAGACGGCCACGCATATGAAAACATTCATTCTCGCCAGTGTGGCGCAGCCACGAAGAGAGCTGACGTTGTCCCCCACATACATAGAATATATGATACCAAGTTTCTCGGTCGGCTCAGCGACTCAAACCGACCAAACATACTTCTCGAGCAGGTGAACTGGGGTTAGTAGGGCATTCCCGAAACAGGAGGGTTATTTTCAGGAGTAGGTGAAGCTATCAATAGTGGAAATATAACCGTGTAAATTATATATGTGTGTACTTTCCTACTAAGGTAACCAACCTACTATACCATGATCTTCACTGACATTATCTACGTCGCGGAGATTGCAGCCAAAAGAGGTCGTGATCGATAATGTCTAGTTTATTCGAGGTCTCGGATAGTGATGGGGTAGCGGCGACGCTCTTCGAATCGATCGCATCCGGTGCGATTCTGGTTGATAGCGGGGGGGACATTATCGCGGCCAACGAGGCTGCCGCCGATTACTTTTCATTTGGTGAGAACGACACCGGGAAATCGCTTGCTGCGGTGGTCCCCTGCGGCGAACAGTTGTCGGTGCTGCGCTCGAACGGAGCTGCAGCAGATGAACTATTCGACAGAGGAGATACAGAAGGATTGCCGAGAGTTGAGCCGCATCCAAACGGCGTCGAACTGGTGGTCGAAAAAGCCGGGACACGGCGAAATTTCATTGTTCGGACAGAACCAATCAGCGGCGAGGAGACCACGCTGTTTCTGGTGGAAGATGTGACCGCAACCCGCGAGGTTGAATCGCAGTTTGAAACTGTTCTTGGGTATAGCTCTGATACAGTTGCTGTGGTGCGATCAGATGGCACAATCCGGTATCTCAGCGGCCCGCCAGAGGTGCAGGTAAACTCGCCGGCTACAATCAATGTCTCATCAAATATCCTCAACGCAGTCCATCCGGACGACAAAAAGACGGTCGAGAAAGCCTTGCAGGCAGTAAGCAAAGACGAGCAGATGTCGACACACCACTGCCGACTGGAGACTGCATCGGAGGGGTATCAGATGTTCGAAATCACTGTCCGGCAGGACTCCTCACTCCCGGCTGTTGAAGGGCTGATCCTGACGGCACGGGATGTCACTGACCGCCACCACTTCGAACAACACCGACAAGTGATGAACCGAATTCTGCGGCATGATCTTCGCAATGATATGAACGTCGTTGTCGGTCACGCGAAAATGCTCGCCGAATCGGATCACGACCAGGTTGCAAGACACGCCGAAACAATTCGGAAAAAGGCACTCTCACTCGTAAACCTCGGCGATAAGGTGCGGACAATCGATAAACAGCTTCACGGCGTCGACCGAGAGCTTCGGCAGATTCACCTCTCACAGATCGTCCGCGAGGAGATCGACTCACTCCACGAGGAGTACCCCAGTGTGATTATCCGTTCCCAGATCGACGAGACATTGATTATCGGGAACTCGTTGATTCGGATTGCTATCAGCAATATTCTGGACAACTGTATCGAGCACAACGACAACAGCTGTCCTGAGATTGAGGTTGATGTGAGCTACCGAGCCGAAACCAGCCGTGTCGAAGTTGAGATCCGAGATAACGGCCCAGGCATTCCACAGGGTGAAAAACGCGCCATCACAAAGGAGGGAGAAACCCCACTTGAACACATCAGTGGTCTCGGACTGTGGCTCGTGAAGTGGATTGTTGATGGGATGGACGGCACGCTCTCAATCACCGAAAACTCACCACGCGGAACAGTTGTCACGCTCTCGTTGCTCGCAGCGGACGAAGATCAGGATATGGAAGAGGTCGCCGAGGGGAACTCAGCCGCGCTTGATCCATCTCGGTTCCGCGGCCAAGGGAGATCCTCTGAGGAAAGCGGCACAATCGGGACAACAACGCGCTCACAAGACTAAGTCTGTGACTCGTGAGCCAGTTTAGAGAGAATCGAGACGCACTAACAGATCAATCGATGTGGCCTTCACGCCGGAGTTGGTCGGCGTCTTGGCTGTCGTATCGCCACTCGACATCGGCTTTGTCATCTTGCCAATCCCACGGCTCGATGAGCACGATATCATCTTCGTTAATCCATGTCCGGAACCGCATCCGACCGGGGATGCGGCCCATCCGTTCTTTGCCGTCGTTGCATCGGAGTCGGACGCGGCCTGCACCGAGCATATCGGTGACGACCGCGAACATTTCGTCTTCGTCGGGCATGCGGAGGTCGTTCCGCCCTGAGTTATCTGACACATGTGTTGTTGCAGCCCAACGTAATTAAATCGTGCTATCGGCCGATTGACGAGTGAGGATTAGTCGCAAGCTGATTCACTATCTTACTCTGCCCGCCACCGGGTAATCCACAGGAGAAGGAGATAGCCAACAAGCCCGATGCCAAAAAGCAACACTGGAAAGACGAATGGGCCAACCACCGAGATCAGATCCATACAGTCAGACAGGGCCGAACGATGTTAAATATCGCTCCCGTTCGGGATGCTTTTCAGCGGCCGCTGTGAGAGATAGCTGTGTATCGAAACGGTCACATCGGTGTCTCGCTGTTGGTGTTTGCGCCGGTCGGATACTGGTTAGTGTCGGTTGGTGAGCCTGAAATGGCCCTGCTGACTGGCGTGTTGATGGTGTGGCTGGCGATGCTGCCAGATATTGATCACCGACTGCCGGCTATCGAACACCGCGGGGCGACACACTCACTGCTGTTTGCCTGTGTGGTTGGGTGTGGGTTCGCAGCCGTGGGATGGCTGCTGGCAGACATGTTCACTGTGGCCGGGATCAGTCCGCCAGTGTTTGGCTTTCTGCTCGGCTTTCTCATCGTGGGTGCCCACCTCGTCGGCGACATGCTGACGTACGCCGGGGTCAACTATTTTTGGCCATGGAAACGAACGTTTTCGCTGTCGCTGACTGAAGCCAATAGCACGGTTGCCAACTACGGGCTGTTAGCGGGTGGCGTCGGAGTCACGCTGCTGTGGGTCGCCGTTGCTGTCGGCGGATAGCTTGAGCAAAATACCAGCGTTTTTGATTCGTCAGCCGCTACTTTTGGCTATGTTCTGTCCCTCCTGCAACTCGGTGTCAGCAGCCAAAACTGGCGGAGTGATGATTGATGAGTGAGGAGGCGGACACTTCCGACGCATCCACCCCAGTTGGTGCTGTGACTGAGGATGGCGACATTGTGACCAGTGGTGCCGATAGCGGCCAGCCAGCGATGTCGGCTCGGCTTCGAAAGCTGTGGGCTGTCCTTGTTTCGGCGGGCCTGGGCGGCGGTGCAGCACTGATCTCTGCGATCCTCGTCATCAGCATCGTCGTTCTTCTGCAGGTAGCCGAGAGTCAACTGCTGGAGTCAACGCTGTTTCTTGTCAGTCTTGAGTTCATCACCGGGCAACTCCTCTTGATGGGCGGGATTTCGGTGCTGTATTTGTGGGCAACTGGAAAGGGACTCTCGTATGTCAGCATCCGACGCCCAACACTCATAGAGTCAGTTGTTATTCTCATCATCCCCTTTGTCGTCATCGTTGCCACGATGATCGTCAACCTGATCGGAATGGCAATTGGGATCGAGGGATCAGCACACGCACTTGCGGAGTTGGAGGATATTGATCCCCGGTTCTATCTCTATCTGATTCCGTTTATGTTGCTCATCGTTGGCCCGTTCGAGGAGTTGCTATACCGCGGTGTGATCCAGACCCGACTGCGTGAAGAGTTTGGAGTCGTATCGGCAATTACGATTGCCAGTCTTATTTTTGTCCTGATTCATTTGCCTGCCTACGGGTTGGGCCAAGCCGGCGTGGCCGCAATTGCACTCTCGCTGACAGCGTTGTTTGTGGGCTCGATTATTTTCGGAGCAGTGTATGAATGGACGGGCAATCTGACTGTCGTGGCGGTCATCCACGGGCTCTATAACTCAATTCTGCTGGGTGTGTTGTATCTTGTGACCATCTACGAAGATGAGCTTATGGAGCTTTCTGAGGCTGCAACAGTCGTTGGAGGTCTCTAAGCCGAGCGACTGCTTCCGTCGAGCCGTAGACTCATGTGGATCGCTCCAAAACATCAGCTATGTCGACGCCAGAAATCGCCGTTTTGCGACAGAAAATCCATGGCTTGTCAGCCACAGAGTATGCGGCCGCACTCCGTCAACGGTTGCCTGAGACCGAGATCGCTATCGCGGAGACACCGTCGGCCGAAGCAAGCCTGCTGAAAGCGGTGCCGATAGCGACGGGGTACACAATTAGTGAATCCCAAATCGAGGCCGCCAAAGCCTTAGAGTTGTTTGCAGGGGTCTATGCCGGCGTTGATCATCTCCCGCTGGATCAGTTTGAAGCAAACGATATTGCGGTCACCAACGCCTCAGGAGTCCATGGGCCAAATATCGCGGAGTACATTGTTGGCGCGATTTTGAGCCATGTGCGAGGATTCAACCGAGCGTGGCGACAACAACAGGAGCGCGTCTGGCAGTCGTATCCGACAGCCGAACTCCAAGAAAGCACAGTAACGGTCGTCGGGCTGGGAGCAATCGGCACTAGTGTTGTCGACCGCCTCGAACCGTTCGGTGTTGAGACAGTGGGGGTTCGATACACTCCCGAGAAGGGAGGCCCAACCGATGAGGTGTATGGGTTCGATGAAATCCATACCGCGGCTGCAAAAACTGATTATCTCGTTATTGCCTGTCCACTAACCGATGAGACAGCCCAGCTAGTTGATAGCGATCTGCTACTGACGTTGCCGACAGATGCCTTCATCGTCAACATCGCCCGCG
>OBKM01001090.1_pt1 | contig 11658 bp, 10 predicted proteins | sample 1519691 | NCBI WGS metagenome assembly OBKM01 (sample SAMEA37050418, study PRJEB22526) | metagenome | biome: saline pan; feature: lake; material: water | place: Egypt | collected 2015 | depth 0.5 m
ATACCCGACTATCACACTACTGGCGCGGCGGCTGAAGATTCTTCATCGAAAAATCCGACTTCGGAACGAACCGACCGGCGAGGTCAGCCAACTCCCGCGTGCGCTGGATATCGGCCAGATTGTGTTTTAACAGCGGGAGCCACTCGCCATCTTCGAAGGCGTCGTCGGTACCATCGTCCAGCACGTCCTCTACGAGGCGGATGCGGACTCCATCGGCGGCTCCTTCGAAGGTATCGCACGTATCCGGCAGGATCTTCAGGAGATGCCCGACGAGCTCCGCCCCCTGCTAATCGGAGACACTCTCGTCCGATTCGCCAACGGGATGGTGTACGTGTTTTTCGTCCTCGTGGTCACCCAGATTTACCAGGTCGGGTTTGACGCCAGTGTCGCAGTATTCGGCTTGACGTACGACATCAGCCTCTCACCAGCCGCCTTCTTCGGCTACCTGTTGGGTGTGGAAATGCTGATCGCGCTGTTGGTGATGGCGTCGGCCGCGAAGGCCGCCGAGCGCGTCGGGCTCAAACCCGTGGTCGCTCTGGGATTCGCCGTCTACGCGATCTTCCCGGTTGTGCTCATCTACGGGCCGGAGCTAACGGCGAACCTCCAGCTCGCAATGATTGCCATCTTTGCGTTCTCCGGGCTCCGTTTCGCCGGCCTGCCGTCGCACAAGGCGCTGATCGTCGGGCCTGCTGAATCCGGGGCCAGCGGCCGCGTTACCGGCACCTACTACCTGCTACGAAACACGATCGTCATCCCGAGTGCGGCTATCGGTGGCGCGCTCTGGGACTTCGTGAGTCCGGAAGTCGCATTCAGTATCGCGGCCATAATCGGTATTGTTGGGACTGCGTACTTCCTCGTCTTCGGGAAAGAGTTCGAGGCCTACGCTTAGGCAACTCTTCAGTCCCGCATTCTTTCACTGAATTGCTGGCTGTCCTGTTGGCGAGGAGACTTTTGATACCGGAAGGATACGTTCAACAGACCGTCACCTCCGAGGTGCACGCCGAGGGTATGATTAACGCAGAACCAGCTACGGGAACGGTAACGATGCACATTGGCAATGTCAGAACCGCGACTGTCGACCGCATGCCGTGAATAGAGGGAGCGTGAGGTTCTCGGTGCTCACCTGATGCGCTCGAGAACTTCGAGCGTCCCGTCGGCGTACCTGCCCTCGGTGACCCGGTCTGCGGCACGCTGGACTTGAGGGTCGGCGTTGTCGACCGCGAACGCGTCACCGACTATCTCGAACATCGGGATATCGTTGTGCGCGTCCCCGACTGCGACGAACTCCTCGGGGTCACGTCCGATACGACTACAGACCGCATCGAGAGCCGCGCCCTTACTAACGGCGGGAGACGTGACGTGATAAGAGAACTCCGAATCGAGGAACTCGAGATCGTGGTCGGTTGCAAGGTTCCGTAACGCCTCGCGATTCGTGGTCTCATCAGGGACGACCGCCAATTCCGTTTCACGCCAACGGTTGTTCACAGGGCGGTCGGTGCGACCCCCTTGGCGCTCCCAGGCGTCAAACAGTCGCTCAGCAGCCTCCGCATCGCCTAAGACCAGCAGTTCGTCTTCGACCAGAGCGAGCCCACCGTTCTCACCGATGGCACGGCGTTGGACGCCGAGATACCGAGTCAGTGCCGCAGCGTACGGTAACACCTGACCGGTCGCGAGAACGACCGGAGCCGGCCAGTCCCGGAGCGGTTCGATGACTCGCGGGTCAAGCGACTTGTCGGCCCGGGTCAAGGTCCCGTCGATATCGAGAACGAGTGGTGGTTCACTCATTGTCATCGGACTTTTGCCCGCATATACGCCGACACCAGTTCGCTGACGACGACGACCAGCAGAATGGCCAGCAGAATCGTCAACACGCCGTTCCAGTCAAAGAAGTTGACTCGGGTCTGAAGCTCCGCGCCGATACCGCCGGCGCCGACAAACCCGATGATGGTCGCTTCCCGGACGTTGATATCCCATCGGTAGATGGAGATACCGACAAAGGCCGGCTTGACCTGCGGGACGACGCCGTATATGAGCGTTGTGAGCCCGCCAGCGCCTGTCGCTTTCATGGCATCGACGGCGGTCGGTTCGATCTCTTCGATCTCCTCTGCGAGCAACTTCGCGAGAAATCCGATAGAACGGAATGCCACCGCGAGGATGCCGGCGAGCGTACCGGTTCCAAAGAGGATGACGAAAATGAGCGCCCAGATAATAACGTGAACCGACCGCGAGGCGACGATGATGAGCTTGCCGAGCGCGTACGTGAGACGGTTTGGGGTCGTGTTTTCGGCACCGAGATAGGCGACCGGTGCCGCCATCACGATGGCGAGCATCGTTCCGACGACGGCGATGTTGACCGTCTGTACCATCGGTGCGACAATTTCTGGAGCGTAGGCGGCATCCGGCGGATACATCCGCCGGAACAGATCACCGAGTGCTCCTGGTGCGGTCGCGAGGTAGTCGTACCGGACGCTCAGTGCCCGCCAGGAGGCGAACGTGACGATGAGCACGGTGAGCAGCCCCAGAAACCGCAACAGTCGCTTTCGTGGGTTGTACCGTTCCCAGTCGGCGTCATAGCTGGATCCAGGGCCGGTTTCTGTCGCCATTTACTGAACCCTCCGCCTGGCGACCGCGCTGGCTATTTCGCCGACCATCACGACTGCGATGATGGCGATGATGATGGCCATAAAGTAGGCGTAATCGAAGCGGTCGAAGGCGTTCAACAGGACATTACCGATACCGCCAGCGCCGACGACCCCGAGGATGGTGGCCGCACGGATGTTGATATCCCAGCGGTAGATGGTGAGCCCGATGAACCGCGGCAGTACCTGCGGCGCGACCGCGAAGAGCAGCACCTGCAGCGGCGTCGCGCCGGTCGAGCGGACGGCCTCGACCTGTGTGCGGTCGATGTCCTCGAGATCCTCCGCAAGTAGCTTCGCCAAGAAGCCGGGGGTCGCCCACACCAGGGCAATAACGCCGGCGAGCGCACCGAACCCGACACCGACGACGACGATGATGCCGACGATGAGTTCGTGCAGCGCTCGTGAGACTGAGACAATGGACCGGCCGACGAGATACACCGGACGGGGGACGAGGTTCTCGGCGGCCATCACTGCGATCGGGATGCTGATCAGAACCCCGAGTACCGTCGCGACGATAGACATTGCGATGGTCTCGACCATCCCGCTCCACAGCCGGGTGGCGGCGTCGGTTACGTTGACTCCAACCGGAACCTGCATCGATAATCCGGCGATTTCCATGTTCCGGAGGACGACGGTGACACCGAAATCCGGTGGGAACATAGCTCCGAGAAGCACGGAGACGGCTGCAAGTCCCGAAACGACGCGCTCGGGAGCGATTCGCACCGCCCAGAGATTCCAAGCGAGAAACACCACCGCGAGCAGGTAGACCAGGTGTTTCACCCGGCGGTTGTAGAACGCGGTCGGACGTCGCCACTCGCCGTCGTACCCGGCCAGCGCGTCCGGCGATGTGGCCTCGCTCATGAGGGTTCGTGCGTCGTCACCGCCGCTGGTTGGTCACGGTGGCCGTCTCCGAGCGGCCTGTCCGCGGGGGTGTCGGTGGGTTCGATGCCTCGATAAATGGTGTCTCGCGCCGATTCGTCGAGGTCGTCCGGATTCCCTTCGAAGACGAGCTCGCCGTCAGCCAGCCCGATGACGCGGTCGGCGTACTCCAGGGCTAACTCGACCTCGTGGATGTTGATGAGGACTGGGATATCCTCGTCGGCGGCAATCTCCGTTAACAGTTCCATCACCGCATGCGAGGTTTCGGGGTCGAGACTCGATGTCGGCTCGTCGACGAGCAGGATCTTCGGCCGCTGGATGACTGCGCGGGCGATGCCGACGCGCTGTCGCTGGCCGCCCGAAAGCTCGTCGGCACGCTTGTCGTCGTAGCCACCGAGACCAACCCGATCGAGGGTCGCCCGGGCGTGTTTAACATCCTCCTCGGGGAAGTTTCGCCGGAAAGCGTTCCACGTCGAGAGGTATCCGAGCCGTCCCGACAGGACGTTCTCCATGACTGTCAGCCGCTCGACAAGACCATACTCTTGGAATATCATGCCCATGTTACGGCGCTCCTCGCGGAGCTCGGCCTTCGAGAGAGCCGTTATATCCACATCGTCGAGGGTGACCGTCCCGTCGGTCGGTTCGGTGAGCCGGTTGATACACCGGATGAACGTCGATTTGCCAGCCCCGGACGGTCCGATGATGGCGACGACTTCGTTGCCGCTGATCTCGGTCGTGACTCCTTTGAGCGCCTCGTCACCGGTCGGATACGTCTTCCGGAGGTCCTCGACTCGGAGCATCCGCCTATGCGTCCTCTGGGTCGTCGTACTCGATGCCGTTGACCTGGTGGTTCACGAGGATGTCGTGCCAGTGGGTCGCATAATCGATCTCGGCCCAGGTGCCGCGGCCGCCGAACTCGTCGGCGATGTCGGTGTCCTGGTAGTCGTATTCGAGGAAGGCGTTCTGGATCCCTTCCTGGACATCTGGGTGGAGGTTGTGTCGAGTGCAGAACGCCGTCGTCGGGAACGGCGCCGACGCCCAGACGGATTTGAGCTGGTCGGCCTCGATGGGGTTCTGGTCGACGGCCCGAGCCAGACAGGTCGAGCAGATGGGCCCGGTGTCGTAGTCCCCCTGGAAGATGGCGTTCCCGGAGTTCTCGTGGCTCCCAGAGAAGTCGATATCGTAGTCCTCACCGGGCTCAACGCCGAGGTCAGTGAACGCAGCCACCGGTGCGAGGTGTCCAGAGTTCGACGAAGGGTCGACGTGTAGGACAGTGTCTTGGTCGGCCAAGTCGTCGAGCTCCGTGATGTGATCGTTCTCCACGTGCGTGATGACCCACAACCGATAGCCGAACGATTCGGGGCCGACTTGGATGGCGAACGGACGAGCACCCGCTAGGTTGACCGCAAATGGGGTGTTGCCGGTCGCGAAGCCGGCGACGTGGAGCCGTTCGGCGCGCATCGCCTCAACCTGTGCCGCATAGGAGTCCAGACCGACGTATTCGACGTCCTTGCCGGTCTCCGCCTCGATGTTCTCCATCAGCGGCTGCATCGTCTCCTCGTAAATGGCTGGGTCCTCGGTCGGCACCATCGAGAAGTCGATGATATCGGGGTCAAGCCACTCGTCTTCATTGTCGGGAACCGGCCTCGGGGCCCGCCCGTAGACCGGCTCGTCACGCTCCTCGAAGAGGTCGAGTTCGTCGATCGAACCGGTCTCGAAACCGTGATCGAGGTACGTCGCTACTGTCTGCGGGTACCATGTACCCTGATCGAGTGGGTCGAACTCCTGATCAGGTTCGAAAGCTGAGCCACTACCGCCGTCACCGCTTCCTTCATCGCCAGGGATGTCTCCTTCTTGTTCTGTACACCCCGCCAGCCCGAGCGCTGCCCCACAGCATGCACAGGCTGCACCCTTCAGGAACGTCCGCCGCGAGTTGTCAGACATTACAATTTGTCCTTCTTATCGGTAGATAATAAACTTATCTAAGCAAAAATAGATAAATATAGGACGTATGTATAATTATACAACAATACCGGGATGTTCTTTGATATAGTAAATGGGTGCCGAAAGTATCGCTCAATAGGCCTACATAACAGAGCATAATGCTACCCACTGGACTTGGGCCGTCAGCTACCCGCCCCTAAAACGGTAGGCTTCCGCGGTGCTACCGATGTGACACACGTACGCAAACGTCGAGAACGCTTACCGGTGGCGAGGACCTACCACAGGCTGTGAGGCCAAACCGAGGCGGTGGAGACCGCGGACGCGCTGATAAGGGCGAGTTGGGGGGTCACCCGAGGCCTACAGCCGCCGTGCCGTCCTTGCGACCGCGGCTGGAATCGCCGCCGGACTCGCCGGGTGTAGCGACGGGGCGAACTCCAGGGAGGCAGCCGAGAGAACCCTCACACCGGCACCGGTTCCCGACGCCTCCGACGACTCGGGGCTTGAACTGGCTGCCGGCGAGTCAATAGACGGTGCCACACTCGTGGGGGCACATGCGGCGGCACTCGAGCGGCGCGCAGTTCAGGTTGTCGCGGAGCGAGCGGTTCGGGATGACGGGGATCTCGATGAGCTGGTTCGAGTGGTCTCGACGTTCGAGGACGACGGAACGTCGACGCTCCGGCACTACCAGCGTTTCCGTCACGATAGCGGCCGAACGGAGGAATCGTTCCGCGGTGTCTGGTACCGCAACGGCGAGGCCCGTGTTCGGCTCGTCGACGGCGGCCACTGGGTGTTCCGCGAGCCGGATGAGCCCGATCCTCCGGCGGCGCCAAGCAGACTTGACGAGGAGCGGCTCGCGGAAGCGGTAGCTCCGTTCGAGCCGACGGTCGAGGAACGCGGGGACGCGTTCGAGATCTCGGCCGATCGGCTGAGCGAACCGACCGGAATCGCAACAGCGCTTGCGGAGCCGACGGCCGGTCGGCTAACGGGACTCGTCGAACGGGACGCGATCGCGAGGCTTCATACTGAGGTGGTCGGCATTGATGCGAGCTCCGAGTCCGCTACCTACGATTACGTGGTCACTGACGCCGACGGCCTCGAAACCGGGCGGCCGACCGCTGGAGAGACCGCCGAGTGGGTCGTCGAACTACGGCAGCACTCACCTATTGCTTGGGACGGATAACCGGCGGTTAACCCCCTGATCGGGGCGGCCACTGGGGCCCGATACCGATCGGCAGCCACCGTCGAATCGGCCGCCTCGTCGGTACGTAATGATATATATACCTATTATAAACAGTCTAACCCATCACGGATAGTGGTTAGGACAGACTCCCGCTATATGGATACAGCGCTATCGTTCGGACCGTCGATGGAGGGACTGCACAGACGCGTCGACCCCGACCGTTGGGAGAACATCTACGTCGTCGGGGACGTCCACGGCTGTCGGAGGACGCTCACACTGCTACTCGAAGAACTGGCGCCGGGGCCGGAAGAGCTCGTGGTTTTTGTCGGTGATCTCGTCCGGAAGGGACCTGACAGCAAGGGCGTCCTTGAGGTGGTCCGCGAACGGTCGAACCTCCTGAGCGTCCGCGGCAACAACGAACAGAAGCTCCTCGACGGCGAGGCCTCGCTGTCGTCTCTGACCGACTCGGAGCTGGCGTTTCTCGAATCGCTTCCCGTTGCTATCTCGTGGGATGACTCGCTCGTCGTTCATGGGGGGGTCGACCATCGGAAACCGCTCGCCGACCACACGCCGACCGATCTCATGAACACCCGGTCGCTCGCATCCGACGGCGGGTACGCCCGCCCCCTTTGGTTCGAGAGCCGCGAGGAGCTACCGCGTGTCTTCTTCGGACATACGGTTCTCTCGGAGCCGTTTGCGACCGAATGGGCCGTCGGACTGGATGCCGGCTGTGTCTACGGCGGCCAACTGACAGCCTACGACTGCACGGGAGAACGGTTCCTCTCGGTCGAGCCGCCGGAAGCGTATCAGTCACGGTCAGCCGACGATATCGTCGACCCGGGACCGAAGCCCCGACGAGTATCGAGGTGAACCGATGCCGGATCTGAACACCGACCTCAGCGGGGACGAACACCCCGACGATGTCGGGATTTCACCCTACGATGATTTCGACCGCGATCTCAATGACCCGTCGCTGTACCTGAACCGTGAGCTGAGCGAACTCGCCTTTCAGCGGCGTGTCCTCCACGAGGCGCTCGACGACGGGAACCCGTTACTTGAGCGGGTTCGGTTTCTGAGTATCGTCACCCGAAACCTCGATGAGTTCGCGATGAAGCGGGTTGGCGGCCTGAAACAGCAGATACAAGCGGGGATAACCGAAACGACGGCGGACGGGCGGACGCCCGACGAACAGTGGCGTGCGGTTCACCGGACGCTTTCGCCGATGCTCGCCGATCAGCGGGACTGCTATCGCGAGATGCTGCGTCCGGCGCTGCGCGAGGCGGGTATCCACATCCTCGAGTACAACGAATTGACCGACGACGAGCAGTCACGGATGGACGCGTACTTCCAAGAGTCGGTCTTCCCGACGCTGACGCCGCTCGCGTTCACCCCCGCACATCCGTTTCCGTTCATTTCGAACCGGTCGCTGTCGCTGGCAGTGTTGACCGAACAGCCCGATGAGGAGGAGCCGACCTTCACGCGCATCAAGATCCCACCGAACCGTCCGCGGCTCGTCGCCGTCGAGGAGGGGTCACGGTACGTCCTCATCGAGGAGATAATCCGGGCGAACCTCGGGGAGCTGCTCCCGAACGTCGACATCGTCGATACGGCGCTGTTTCGGCTCACCCGGAACGCGGAGGTCCGGCGGAACGAGGAGGTCGCCGAGGATCTCATCGAGATGATAGAGGAGGTCCTCGAACAGCGCCGGTTCGCGACAGTGGTGCGGCTGGAGATCGAAGACGACCCCAACCCGGCCATCTTGGGCACGCTCCGGCGGCAACTCGACCTCGATGATCGGGAGATATACGAACTCGGTGGCCCCCTCGATTACCGCGGGTTCGCCTCACTGACCGACCTCGACCTGCCGGAGCTGAAGCTGGAGTCGTGGACCCCACAGCCCCATCCCAGGCTGGCGGCGTCGCCGGAGCTTCCAGTCGATCCCACAGAGGGGGAGGCGGGGACGGACAGTGTCTTCGAACGTATCGACGAGGACGACATCCTGCTCCATCATCCGTATCACGACTTCGACCAGACGGTCCAGCGGTTCCTCTCGGAGGCCGCCGAAGACCCCGATGTCCTTGCAGTCAAGGCGGCGATCTATCGAACTGCGAGCGACTCACAGGTCATCCAGTCGCTCATCGACGCCGCCGAAAACGGCAAGCAGGTGGCGGTGATGGTCGAACTGAAGGCCCGCTTCGACGAGCAGAACAACCTCGAGTGGGTGCGACGCCTCGAGGAGAACGGTATCCACGTCGCCTACGGTACCATCGGCCTGAAGACCCACACGAAGACGGCCCTCGTCGTCCGTGACGGCCCCGACGGCGTCCGGTTGTACTCCCACGTCGGGACCGGTAACTACCACTCTGAGACCGCAAAGGGGTACGTCGACCTCGGGCTGTTGACCGCGGATCGGGAGATCGGCCGCGATATCGCGACGCTTTTCAACGCGTTCACCGGCCCCGCACTGAACGAGGAGTTCCGGCGGCTGCTCGTCGCACCCGTGACGATGCGGAAGCGAATCGTCCGGTATATCAGACGCGAAGCACAGCACGCACAAGCCGGCCGCTCCGCCCGAATCGTTATCAAGGTGAACGGACTCGAGGACCCCGACATCGTCGAAGAGCTCTATCGGGCGTCGATGGCGGGCGTCGAGATCGACCTCATCGTCCGCGATATCTGCCGGCTCAGACCCGGGCTAGAGGAGGTCAGCGAGACGATATCGGTTCACTCCATCGTCGGCCGGTTCCTCGAGCATTCCCGGATCTTCCACTTCGAGAACGGCGGTGATCCCGAGTACTACATCGGAAGTGCCGACCTGATGACCCGAAACCTCGACAGCCGCGTCGAGGCGGTCGCGCCCGTCGACGACCCACACGTCCGCCGGCAACTGAAGTTCAACCTCGAACTCGCGCTCGCGGACAACCGGAAACGCTGGACGATGAACCCGGACGGCAGCTATGACAAGCAGGTTCCCGGCGAGGACCCGGTCGTCGAGATGCAGTCGGTTCTGATGCGCGAAGCCGAGAAAGCGGCCGAACAGGACGGGGCGATCGAGCTGTTGGCCGATCACCCCTCGGATGTTGACCTACTCGTCGAACCCACGGAACGACACGAGCGCGACGATACCGAACAGGACGAAGCGGTCGCCGAAGCCCGAGCCTCGGGTTCGGAACTCGACAGCCGGGATGCCGGGGAAACGGAAGCGGCTGACGTGCGTGCGAACGCGGACGAGGAGTCGAGTCGGTCGTCGGTCGGGACGGAAAACGAACCGGTCCCCGACGGGACCGGTGATCGGTCGGAATCGCTGAACCGCCACGACGGATCGTGGTACGTCCCCGATAGTGACCGCTACCGATACGCCGTCAGGACGCCCGAAGGGGAGACCCGGTATCTGAAGACCGAAGAGGGGGCGGCCGAACTCCTAGAACGGCTCTACGGATGAGTTGGGGAGTCCGAGTTGTCCGTCGACTTCTGGATGTCGTCGACGCCTCCGGACTCCTGTGTCCACCTAATTGGAGTCGGTTATTATCCAGTCTTCGGCAAGGAGTTCGAAGCATACCAATGACACGTAGCGAACCGAAACCCTCGGATTTAGCCGCGAGAGGACGGCAAAGCCGACTTCTTCCTGATCAACGCTGGGCACATAGCCGCCTGAAATAATATACCACAATGGCAGAATCAACTACGGTACTCGTCGTCGGTGGCGGAGCAACTGGCACAGGCATTGCTCGAGACCTCTCGCTTCGGGGCGTCGACGTAACACTTGTCGAGCGAGACGGACTCTCCAGTGGAACCTCGGGGCGTTCACATGGACTCCTACATAGCGGCGCACGCTATGCTGAGACCGACCGAGTCGGGGCCGAGGAGTGTATCGAAGAGAACGAAGTGCTCCGGTCGATTGCCGGTGAGTGTCTCCGGGACACCGGCGGGCTGTTCGTCCAGCTCGAAGGGGACGACGCGGAGTACTTCGAGCAGAAGCGGACGGCCTGTGAGGATATCGGAATCGAGACGGAACTGCTTGATGCCGATGAGGCCCGAGACTACGTCCCCGAACTATCGCCGGACCTCAAGCGAGCAATGTGGGTCCCTGACGGCGTGATTTACCCCTCGCGACTCGGGGCGGCCAACGCCGCCGACGCCGAGGAACATAATGCAACGATCTATCTACATGCGCCTCTCGAAGCGGTGACCGTCAAGGACGGCCGGATAACCGAGGCCAGACTTGGCGGAGACGTGGCTGGAACGGTTGAACCGGAACACGTCGTCAACGCGGCGGGGGCGTGGGCCGGACAGGTGGCTGCCCTTGCGGACGTAGATATCAACATGGCTCCTTCTCGGGGCGTGATGGTATCTGTGGAGTACGGCGATCTGGCCCCGGTATTGAACCGCTGTCGGGACCCCGACGACGGTGACATCGTCGTGCCCCACGACGACGAGGTAGTGCTCGGGACAACGAGCGTCCCGGTCTCGGACCCCGACGATTACGAGGAGGCCGAGTGGGAGGTCGAAAAGTCCATCCAAGAGTGTGCAGATATGTTACCATCGGTCGCTGACGCTCCGACCGTCCGGGAGTGGTGGGGTGTCAGACCGCTGTACGCTCCCGACGAGGGCAAAGAAGACAGGCGAGGGATCTCGCGGGGGCACTTCATGCTGGATCACGCTGAAGATGGCGTCGAAAACTTCACTAGTATCGTCGGCGGGAAGCTGACGACCTACCGGCTAATGGCCGAGATGACGGCCGACCACGTCTGTGAGCAACTCGGCGTTGACACTAGCTGCGAGACGGCGACGCGGCCGCTGATGGGTGTGGAAGATGCCGATCGACTGGACGAACTGGTCGAACGCTATGACGGACAGGGACTGACCGACAGGGACGTCGTCGCGAAGTGAGGGTGGCTACACCGCGATGCCCTCAAGACCGGTCCGGAACTCAGGCCGGCGTACGCAGGGTACACACTCTGTACTGATCGATCACCCCTTTCGTAAATCAAGACAAAACTTCTGCTGTATTTGCGC
>OBKM01001091.1_pt1 | contig 11654 bp, 11 predicted proteins | sample 1519691 | NCBI WGS metagenome assembly OBKM01 (sample SAMEA37050418, study PRJEB22526) | metagenome | biome: saline pan; feature: lake; material: water | place: Egypt | collected 2015 | depth 0.5 m
TGATCGCCGATTACTGCTGTCAGCGTCACCGATAGCCGGCTATCGGACAGTGCCCTTCTTTTCAAAACTTCCAAAAGAATTATTTGCATACAGGGCCTGCAAAAAACAAGCAATGGATATCCTTGACAGTGTTCGAACACTGATCGCACTGGTGGTGGGATATATTGTCGCCATCACTGGGATCGAGCTGCTTCCAGTTCTGTTGACAGACACAGTTGTCATTCCTGCATCAGTCGGGCTTGCTGCCGGGGTGCTTGCGACACTTGGCTGTCGGCGACTGCTCGGAACAACCAACTACGCAACACTAACAGGAGCAATCCTCTTTTTTGTGGTTGGGGGCGTCGTTCTGGCGCAGGGGGGTGATGGCCCTGTAGCAGCAGAGCAGGCCAGGCTCCTTCTCGTGATTGGTGTAGTTGGCTTCATCGCAAACGAACTCCTCGTCAGCACAAGTCAACTGATTACAGCAGGGGGAACCGATCAAGCGGATCGACACCGTCTCTGGGCAGTTCCAGCCGCAATCGTCGGACTATGTGTCATCATAGGACGAAAGCTCGACTTTAAGAGCGATGGACCGCTACTCGCGTGGGGAGCGGTGGTGCTTGCCCTGAGCGTGGATATCATCGTCGCCTCCACAAACATCGTGGTGTATCTCACACCGCCGTTCACGCTGGTCGCCTGCTCGCTATTCATACTGTTCCCGGTGACAAGCCCACAGCGACTGGGTCAGGCAACCGGTGAGGGCTCCGTAACAGGTGCACTGTGGGCTTGTGTGGTGATGGTCGGAGCCCGATGCTCGGCGCTGTGTAACCGCGGTGGGACAGCTGTTCGTTCAGCTTCCCGACGGTTTCGAGCGGTTGTCCGCGGGTTTTCCCTCCCTGGTTGGTCGAGTCAAGCGACAGCAACAGGGGAGACCAACAGTGCCCGCAGATCGGAGACATCGACTGCTGGGAAGACAACCGAGACGACAGCAACGGCCGACACCCGGACAGCCGGTCAGAGAGACACCACCAAAGGAGAATCGGTCCCCAGTTTCAAGGGGGCACAGTCTACTGCCGTTGATCCGGCAACTGACGGTGGAACGGTCGGCACGCAAGCGGCGACTGACTCATCGACAGAGGCGCCACAGACGACGGCGAACACACAGTCGACCACAGACCCCTGCCAGAACTGCGGGCGCCGCCACAGCAGCGTTCGAAAGCGGCCGGTTGTTGTGGGCGCACAGACCACAAACAGGGTTGCACTCTGTGCGTGTTGTCACGCCGCGCGACGCTGCCCTGATACGGAACGACGACGTGGAGAGTCTGTGCCAGTTGATCGGTCACAGGTCCTAGCGGCGTCGGATCGGCGCTGTCGCGCATGTGGTTGCGGTCCTGAACACAGCCTCGAACTCCATCCGATTGTTCCACTCGAGCGCCGTGGACATCCACACGAGCAGAACATTGTCGCGCTGTGTCCGGCGTGTCACGCAGCGGCCCACAACCACGACCAGTAGGCCGTTGGATCTGCGGATGGTACGAAAATAATACGCGTACTCATTCGCTCTGATCGGCTGTGCTTTAGCCGACCGTATCCGTTACTATCCGGTCGCAGCGTCGCTCAGGCACTTAGCCGTGTTCTGCGGTGAAACCGCAGTACTCAGCCGGGGAAATCCCACAGCCACGGCTCAGAGCAAGCAACAAGACTTATATATGAAACGGGCAGACGAGCAGGGTACACCCGATGATCGAACGGATTCGGAACACAGTGCTATTCGTCCTCTACCAGTGCACGGTTGTCCTTGGAATTATCGCGATGCCGATCGCCCTCCTGTTGCAGCGACTCGGGCTCACGCTTCCGTTCCACCACCTCGTTAGAAACATGCGTCACGTGTACGAAACTCGCTGAGCTGAATCTGGCCCTCGGCGCGGTGGTATCAATAAAACAATATTTACAACCGTACGGAAAAGCGTTTTATACACTCGACAACGATCCTCTATAACGTGGACGACGATCGGCTCATCGAAGAGATTCTCGACACGATCGGAGACGAGCACGCAAGAGAGATTCTTGCGGCGATAAGCGAAGAACCTCGGTCCGCAAAGGAGCTTGCGGAGACGTGCGACCTCTCGCTTCCGACAGTGTACCGGCGGGTCGAACTTCTCCAGAACAACAATCTCGTCGTCTCGCAAACTGCTGTCGCGGACGACGGAAACCACTACGATGTGTACGAGTCGAACTTCGACGCAACGGTAATCCGGCTCGAAGACGACGAGTATGATGTCCGGATCTACCGGAAGGAGAACCTCCCTGACCGATTTTCGAGCCTCTGGGATGAGCTGTCTCGATAGCGCAAAACGCCTATTTGTATCCGAAGGACGGTTTTCGGACGCTGAAAACGCTTTAGGGGGTTGCCGTTGATAGGTCGCGTATGGATGTCGTCACCGAACTCTCGACGGCGGTGTTGCTTTTGTTACGGCTGGTGTTGTTCGGTCTCGCTCTCGGCTTAACGGTTATCAGCTTCCAGGCGTACCGAGAGAACGGCGGGAAGCGGCTTGAATCCGCATTCGTTGGCTTCGCTTTTATCAGCATGGGCGTTGCGATGACGACGATCAGCGATCAGGTAGAAGCTCTCCCGCTTTTGTTCTCGATTGTTGAGACAATCCCGTTTATTATCGGATTCAGCATGCTGTACATCTCGCTGTACCGCTAACGTTCGTCCAGTTCGTTCTGACGACTTTGTTTCGACAACCGTTTTAACGAGGGCCTGTTCTTGCCCACTAAATGGGTAACTGCATTATCTGTGGTGTCTCTTGCGAAGGGCTCGTCTGCTCGACACACGAGGAAGACGTGGCCTTCGAGTTCGAAGGCAACCACCCAAACCAGTTGACGCCCGGCCGGTACTACCGCGGTACCGTTGACGGCTTCGCCGAGTTCGGCGTGTTCATCGATATCGGCGACGCTGTTACCGGGCTGTTGCACAGCAGCGAAATTGATCAGCGACTTGAGAGCCTCGACTGGGACGCCGGGGACGACGTGTACGTGCAAGTCACAAACGTCCGTGATAACGGAAACATCGACCTCGGCTGGTCGATCCGACAGTCAAAAGCGGAGTTCCGCGGCGCGCTCGTCGACACGCCAGAGGGCGACCAGTTAGACGATGAGTCTGAACAAGCAGCCGAGGAGACAGCCGACAGCGCGACCGAGCACTCTGACGAGCAGACTGCGACGGATGAAGAGACCACAGCGTCCGAATCCGAACCCAGTCCTGACGAAGACGCCACGAGCGACTCGGAAACAACTGTCCAGAAGACGACAGCAAACGGCGGGGCAACAACCGGCGAACTCCGCCAGCAGGAGGGAGAACGGTCAGCATCTGCTGGGACCGTTGGCGAATCGACAACCGATGTAGTGCTTGACCGGACCGAAATCGGATCACTCGAAACAGAAGTTGGTGAGTTGGTGCGAGTTGAGGGAGAAGTCGCTGGGATCCGACAGACCAGCGGTCCGACCATCTTCGAACTGCGTGATGAAACGGGAACCATCGAATGTGCTGCGTTTGATGGTGCAGGCGTCCGCGCGTTCCCAGAAGTTGACATCGGCGATCACGTTCGTCTGGACGGCGAAGTCGAGAGCCGGCGCGAAGAGCTGCAGGTCGAAACTGAGTCGCTGCTCGTCCTCGACGGCGAAGAGCGCGAGGCAGTCGCCAGTCGGATTGAGGCCGCAATCGAAGAAGAGGTCCGCCCAGATTCAGTCGACCTCCTCGTAGACGACGATACACTCGGCGCAGTGCAAGACGAAATCGAAGCAGCGGCAACTGCTGTCCGGCGTGCAGTCAAGGAAGCACGACCAGTTGTTGTTCGACACAGCGCGACCGCAGACGGCTACGCTGCGGGTGCTGCACTGGAGCGCGCGGTGCTCCCAATGCTTCGGGAAGAGCACGGCAGAAGCGATGCCGAGTACCACTACTTCGACCGACGTCCGACAGACTCCCTCGTCTACGATATGGAGTCGGCGACCGGTGACGTGACCGACATGCTCGAAAGCCGTGAGCGCCACGGCGAGCAACTACCACTTGTTGTGCTCGTTGATCTCGGCGCCACGACCGACAGCAGTGATGCGTACGAACTTCTCGACGTGTACGACGTCGACCGACTCGTGATCGACGACACCGTTCCAGACAGCGCCGTTACCGACAGTGTTGATCCGATGGTTGCACCGGAGTCAAGTCCACAGGACGTGTCATCGGCCGCCCTCGCGAGTGCAGTTGCCGCCACGGTCAACAACGATGTGAGCGATGACCTTCGGCACATCCCTGCAGTCGGATTCGCGGATGTTCCCCCACAGGTGTACGCGGACACAGCCGCTACAGCCGGACTGGACGCTGACGATATCACCCAGCTTCGGGAAGCGCTCGCGCTCGAGGCCCACTACCAGTCGTACAACGACAAACGCCAGCTCGTGACCGATCTCCTGTTTGAGCGCGCTGACGGGCTTGCTGGCCACATCAGCGAGCAGTTCCGGTCGAAGCTAGAAACTGAACTCGACACTGCTCTTGAAAACGCGACTCAGCGGGAAGCGGTTGGCGTTCAGTTCCAGGTGCTTGACGCTGACGCGTTCACGAACCGCTTTGATTTCCCACCCACGCAGCTGCTGGCAGAAGCACTGCACCGCCAAACAAGTGATGCAGAGCCGTTTGTGACACTCGTCATCGGCGAGGACGAGCTGTACGTTCGCAGCACGGACTACCTCGACGTTCGCGAAATCGTCGAAGACGTGCCCAACTCGCTACAGGGCGTTACCGCCGTTGGTGGTGCCGACGGACGGATCGAGTTCCTCGTCGGGCAGCGGGACGATGTTCTTGACGCCGTCGTCGCAGCGATCGCCGCACGCATCGGCGAGTAACCGGTAGAGCTGTTTTAACCCGAAAAAAGCGCTCAGGACTCCTGTTTTCTCGTTCCTGTTTCGGTCATGTGAGCCGCCGGACTACAGTTAGGGTAGATCAGTGCGGTGGTGTTGTGCGGCGTAGCCGTCAGACCGACGTGGCGTTTTTATGCTAGGGATGAACGGTTCTGTATGGCAACGACACAGTACGAATCGCTTAGCACAGAACGCCTTAACAGTCTCTGGGTCGGATCAGTCATCGGCGGGCTACTCGGTGGGCTACTCTTTGGAGTGATCATGCAGTTTGTGATGAACGCAATCACGACTGTTGGTGCCCTGTATGGTATCGAATCTGTCACCGGTGGGTGGGTATTTCACCTCTTTCATGCGGGCGTGTTCGGCCTCGCATTCGGCATTGTCGTGACCACACCTGCAGTTCGGTCCCGCATTCCTGATCCTGGCACGATGCTGTTTCTCGGAGCGGTCTGGGGACTGCTCCTGTGGCTTGTTGCTGCGAGTGTCGTGATGCCGTTCTGGCTCGGGGGAGTCACGGAACTGAGCCCTGCAATACCGAACGTTGACCTCCAAAGCGGTGTTGGCCATCTCATCTATGGGCTAACGCTTGCCGGCGTGCTGGCCGTTCTGGAACGCGATCGATACGATCTGTGACCGGATGAAGCATGTCGTGGCGTGTGGACAGTTCGAACGTTGAAGTAATATAGTATAGTCTTTGAAGTATAATGGTATCGTTAATGTAGTTGGGGGGAAAGCAGACGAGAACGACAGCCCCACGACAACAGCTGCGTTCGTTCGGGGATCCAGTATCAGCGAACAAGCCCTGCAAGTCGGTCAGCAATTACGCCAGCAACATCGGCTTTGGTTCCCTCGTGTTCAGTTACTGCTTCCGAGTCGACAAACAACGTTCTCGTTGTGTCAGAGCCCATAACGCTCGCGTCGTTTGTCACAACAAACGAAAGCTCCGCGCGGTGCATGATCGAGCGCGCGGCCTCGACCATCGCGTCATCGTCGCCGCTGGTCTCGGTTTTGAAGCCAACGATCGGCAGTTCGGGGTCGTGCTCGCGTGCTGCATCGATGAGCTTCGGCGTCGGACGAAGGTCAAGCGAGCGGTCCTCGCCTGACCGGAGCTTTTCGGTGTGTTCGTCTGTCGTGTAATCGCCGATCGCTGCCGCGGAGATAAGCGCGTCGGCGTCGTCGATTGAGTTCTCGATGGCGTCGATCATTTCTTCGCTGGTTTCAACAGACACGAGATCAGCGTACGGCGCGGTTGGATCATCGGCTTTTGGAGTGGCCCCGTCACGGTCGAGCGGTGAGGGTCCGACCGGACCGTGAACAAGCGTGACATCTGCACCGGCGACGTAGCAGGCTCTGGCGACAGCACGTCCCATCTTTCCCGAAGAGCGGTTGGTCAAGACGCGCACGGGATCGATCGGCTCGGCGGTTGCGCCGGCAGTGACGACAACTTCGTGTCCGTCAAGATAAGCTTCACCACGACGTGATCGTACCGCCCGAGCAACTGACAGCGCGATGGCGTCTTCGGTCGCGATCTTTGCTTTTTCCTCTTCAATTCGAGGAGCAACGAACTCGACACCCCACGATTCAAGCTGGTCGAGTGCGCCAAGCACACCCGGATGATCGTACATCGGCTCGTGCATTGCCGGCGCAACGACGATTGGTACGTCAGCGCCAAAGGCGGTCGTCGCACAGGTCGTTACCGGCGAGTCATCGATTGCTGCTGCCAGCTTTCCGACAGTGTTAGCGGTTGCAGGAGCAATCAGCAACACGTCAGCCCAGCCCTCTCGACCACACAACTCGACGTGCTCAACCCGTCCCGTCAGCTCGGTGATGACGTCGTTGTCAGTGCCAAACTCGACAGCCCATGGATGGATAATTCCCTGTGCGCCGCCGGTCATAACCGCACGGACCGACGCGCCCCGTCGCCGGAGTTCGTGGGCGAGCTCGACGGTACGAACTGCGGCGATGCTGCCGGTCACGCCGAGTGCGACGTTCACTCCCGAAAGCATTCACCGAGCGTTAGAGCGGTGTTGGGTTAAACCCCCCGTGTTTGGACGACAAGGTAAACACCAACTACGACGAAAATGAGAGTGGCTGACATGGTCTGGCACAACAACAGAGTTTTGAAGATTATCGCCAGATGCGGCAATACCTCAATAAAGTAACACAAAACTGTTATTTATCACTAGTTTGTATTGCCAGCAATGCTTTCATTGACGACCGACGAGCGAAGCGTCTCCCCCGTCATCGGGGTCGTGCTGTTCGTCGGCATCGTCATTGCGCTGGCCGCTGTCGCGTCGTTTGTCTTCCTTGGGCTCACTGAAACAAACGACCCGTCCCCGGATGTAGTACTCTCGCTGGAACCGACAGAGGATGGAGTCACATACAAACTTGAACACGGCGGCGGCGACCAGATCGTCGGCGATAGAACGGAGTTCGTTGGGGTCGCAAATGAGTCGATCCTGCACAATGGTCGTCTGGGCGCTACTGAGACGGTAGAGGTAATTCCAACACAGGATGAGGTGCAACTGTTATGGCACGACGACGGAGATACTGGATACATTCTGCAGACGTTTGAAGTGGATGCTGTTCCGTACGCGCCGGATCACGACTGTGAGTGGGTTGAAGACGAAATCGAGGACAATGACGACTTAGACCTTCATGATGGAGAAGTTGTTAACTGCAATGTTCGTGGAGATACGGACACCAGCAAGGATGATGTCGATATCGATATGGAGTCCGGTGCAGTCATTCTTGGGGATGTAGACACAGACGGTGATGTTAACCTAGACGACGCCATCGTGACCGGTGATGTCCGTAGCGATGCAGATGATATCACGCTCACGAACGGTAGTACTATCAAAGGAACAGTTCAGCCAGCAAGCGACACGAACGTCGACATAGACGGCGGGACGGAGGTAGAAGGAGGGATCACCGTCCCCGAGGGCGACCTCGATGTTGACGACGCTGTCATCGAAGGGACGGTCCGTATTGATGAAGGCACAATGGACATTCAAAACACCGTTATTGAGGGTCCTCTAGTGTCCAATGGCCCCGATCCAGATCTAGACAATGTTACGATCACGGGCCACGTGTATGCGGATGATCTCGACTGTTCGGATTCAGCGCTCGGACCAGACGATGAAGACTGCGATGATTACGATCTGCGAGATCCTGACGACTTCTGAGCGACGAAAGCGTGCGCTTTTGTGGCCGGACCGTCCTTGTACATGACAGCATGACCTTCGCCACGCGACTCCGTCTGGAAAGCGGAAATCGGGACGCGCTTACGCGCGTCGTCGAGGAAATTTGTACGATGGCAGCACAAAAAGGGGCAGAGCTAAAAGGACCGCACTCACATCCGCCGAGCAAGCTCAGTGTGCCACAGCACAAGGGCCTTGGAGTCGAAGACCGGTTTTCGACCTGGGAGTACACGGTGTACCGACGGGAGCTGGAGATCACCGGACACAACGACCTTGCGCGGGAGATAACCGAACGCGAGTTCCCCGAGTCGATCCACGTCGAAGCCGAGATCGACCCCGTTAGTCCAATGGGAACCTGATCAGGGCAGCACTGGTCGCCCGGTGTCGCGTTCCTGCCGGTTACGCCACCGGTTAAGTGGTGCGACACATTTGTGCGGGCATGAACCAGGCAACTGCAGAAGATAGACTGGTAGAGCTACGACGAGCGCTCCACCGCCGTCCGGAGCCAGCGTGGTGTGAGTTCTACACAACTGCACGCATTGTCGAAGAATGCCGGGCGATCGGTGTCGATGAACTGTACGTCGGCCCCGACGCGATCAATCCCGACGCACGGCAGGCTGTTCCCGACGACAAGCAGATCGAAGAGTGGTACCAGCGCGCGCTTGACGCTGGCGCCGACGAAGAAATTCTTGAACGGCTTGAAGGAGGGAACACCGGCGCGGTTGCAGTTGTCGAGCGGGGCGACGGCCCGACGATCGGACTTCGTGTCGATATCGACGGGCTTCCACGGGGCGAGGCCGACGATGACGACCATCTGCCCGCCAAAGAAGGGTTCCGTTCGGAGAACGAGGGAGCGATGCATGCGTGCGGCCATGACGCGCACGCAACGTTTGGAATCGGAGCGCTCGAACGAATCGCCGCTGATGATGACTTCTCTGGAACGCTGAAAGTCTTCTTCCAGCCCGCAGAAGAGCGCATCGGCGGTGGACGGGCGATGGCCGAAAGCGAGCATATCGAGGATGTCGACTACCTCTATGCGGTCCACGTTGGGCTCGACCACCCGACAGGCGAGGTCGTCGCAGGTATCAACGGGTTCCTCTCCGTCGCGCATTTCGAGGTTGATTTCTACGGGGAACCCGCCCACGCAGGGGGACGGCCAAACGAGGGGATAAATGCGAACCAGGCGCTTGCAGCCGCAGTGCAGAATCTCTACGCGATCCCACGCCACGAAGCGGGGGGAACCCGGGTCAACGCCGGCGTCGTCGAAGGCGGGACCGCCTCGAATATTATTGCAGAGCACGCACGGATCGTTGGTGAGGTCCGGGGCGAGACAACAGCACTGCGCGACTACATGGAAGAGCGCGCAACAGAGACCGTCACGGCCGCAGCAGACATGCACGGCTGCGAGGTTGAAACCGAGATCGGAGCGAAAGCGCCCTCTGCAGAAAGCGACGACGAGCTTGTCGGTATTGTCGGCGAGACAGCCCGCGAGCTCTCCGATGTCGACAACGTCATCGACTACGACGAACTCGGCGGCAGCGAGGACGCCACGTTTCTGATGGATGCAGTCCAAGACAACGGCGGACTTGCGGCGTATCTCGCCGTCGGAACGGACCACCCCGGCGGACACCACACCGCGACGTTCGATGTCGACGAAAAGAGTTTGCCGATCGGAGTTGCTGTCCTTACTGGAGCAATCAAGCAGACAGCCGCCAAACAGCCCTGACCAGAGCAGGTGACAGATTCCGTCGCTGATATCATCGGGTTGATCACCCGATTGGCTACGGGACCGCCAGTCTCCAACTGTCGACCGGTATTGTTTTCATCGTCCCAGTGGTTGCAGGGATATGGACAAGCAGGAGCTGCTAGCAGTGCTTGCCTCGAACGCGCGGCAGTCGGTGTCGGATATCGCTCGACAGCTTGAGGAAGAGGAATCAACCATCGAGGCAGCAATCGAATCACTCGAAGACGACGGGGTGATCGGCGGCTACCAGGCAGTCATTGACTGGGACAGCGTTGACGAAGACCACGTTCGGGCAGAAGTTGAGTGTAACGTTGCACTCGATCGTGAGACCAGCTACGACGACATCGCTGCTCGAATTGCACGCTACCCAGAAGTTGTCGGGTTAGAGCTCGTCTCCGGCGATTTTGACTTTCTCGTTCGCGTAGAGTGTTCGACAATGCAGGATGTCTCGACGTTTGTCAGCAACGAGATTGCACCGGTGCCTGCGGTCACCCGAACGGTAACCCATCTGGTGATGACGACGTACAAGGAGCGTGGCGTGCACTTCGACGATGATAACGAGGACGACCGCCTCTCAGTGACACCATGAGCGAAGAGGAGTCAGCCTCGGCGTTTACCCCAGCCGAACGCGTGCAGGCAGTCCCGCCGTCTGGAATTCGCCGGTTTTTCGAGCTCGCCGAAGAAGCAGACGATGTCGTCTCACTCGGCGTCGGTGAGCCGGATTTCAGTGCGCCGTGGGCAGCCCGGAGGGCAGCGATCGACGGACTACAGCGTGGCAAAACCTCCTACACGGCCAACCGCGGAATGAAGCCGCTCCGAACTGCCATCAGCGGCCACGTCGACCGTCAGTACGATCTACAGTACGGGCCAGAGCAAGAAATTCTCGTAACGACTGGTGTGAGCGAAGCAGTCGACCTCGCGTTGCGCGCACTGATCAACCCAGGGGACACCGTGGCCGTTCCTGCGCCGTCGTATGTCTCCTACCGCCCGGTCACAATGCTTGCTGGGGCAGACGTCTGTTCTGTACCAACCGCACAGGATGGATTTGTGCTCACGCGCGAAGCGCTTGCAGCCAGCGGCGCGGAAACAGCGGATGCGCTCTTGTTGTGTTATCCGACAAACCCCACAGGGACGGTGATTCCACCGGATGAGCTTGAGCGGATTGCCGCGTTCGCACGCGAGCACGATCTGCTGGTGTTTGCTGACGAAATCTACGCAGACCTCTCATACAGCCAGGAACACGTCTCGATTGCGACGCTCCCGGGAATGCGGGAACGAACCATCGTATTCAACGGGTTTTCGAAAGCATACGCGATGACAGGACTTCGACTTGGCTACGTACTCGGTCCGCGGCCAGCGATTGCTGCGATGAACAAGATCCACCAGTACACGATGCTCTCGGCTCCCACAACCGCACAGCAGGCTGCTGTTAGTGCACTCGATCGCTGTGACGACGCCGTTGAAGAGATGGTGACGGCATTTGATCGTCGGCGCTCGTACGCACAGTCACGGCTTGATGATATCGGTCTCGGTTATCCCAGTCCTGGCGGGTCGTTCTATCTGTTTCCAGAAACCCCAACACAAGATGACGAGGCGTTTGCTGAGCGACTGTTAACCGAAGCCGGAGTCGCAGTCGTTCCGGGGAGTGTGTTTGGCGACGACGGGGCAGGACACGTTCGGCTTTCGTACGCGACCGGAATAGACCAGCTAGAAACAGCGTTTGATCGCATCGAGACAGTGCTGTAATCGGGGCAGTTACAGCGAAACCCCACAGGTTCAGTTGGGGGAGAAGTCAGGAGGTGTCTGCTGTGTCG
>OBKM01001092.1_pt1 | contig 11643 bp, 11 predicted proteins | sample 1519691 | NCBI WGS metagenome assembly OBKM01 (sample SAMEA37050418, study PRJEB22526) | metagenome | biome: saline pan; feature: lake; material: water | place: Egypt | collected 2015 | depth 0.5 m
GGGAGCGAGTAGGGCGGGGATACAGCCGTCACTTAGCCACAGCAAAAACGTTCAAGTCAATTGCTGACAAACACTAAATTGTGACGGGCTTTACTCATGAGACTGGCTTCGAGTGGGATCATATCCACGGTCAAACTCCATCTCACCGTCACCAGCAAGTAGGGTTGGGACAATCCGAATCAACGCCTGCGGGGACTGGCACCGCTGTGAGCCTGTCCCAGCACGGGACAGGGCTTGCAAGTGCCGTCGTGGAACCAGAGCACATGTCCGAAAGGCAGGAAGCACCGCCCTCAACGAAGGAAGGGCACAGCCCGATCGGAGGAGAGCGGGGGAAGTTCACATTGCTCCTCTCCTTGGTATTCTAATTTCGGATCTGGATCGAAAGCGCCTGAAGCGTCCGCTTGAAGTTCCACGAAATTATGGGTACAAAACAACTCTTCAGACGTTGATGAAACCGATACCTGAGAGACAATCAACAATGAAATCGCCAACTCAGCGTTTTCCTTCCTAACGAGATGTGAATATGACTGTATTAAGCCGGTTTAGCCGACTTGGCAAACGGATAATATCGGGACTTAGGCTATCATGTCTGAAGAGACCCCTTCAGGTCGCTGACTGTGGGCTCCAGTATACAGTACCTCTGTATCTCATGTCAGGATCGGAGACAGCAACTTGGCCCTGCCAGCAATCTGGTTATGGTGATGAGACCGCAATCCCGAACTCACACCCAAACGGCACAGTATCGGGGGAATTCCCCGATCTCAACCGGTAGAGGAAGAACTCAATTGTTGATACTTAGATACATATCCATTTTTTAGCGAACATATAATTCCAGCTGAAATTCTTTTTGAGCGATTGGCTGCTGCAAGTAAAACCTCTTTTCCGGCCTGCTCAAGCTCTGAGTTATCAGCTTTATTTACCATTGGAATAATCTCTGCTGTCGGTGGGACGCTTTTACATCCACCGTTTTTATGTGCGATTAACTGGCCAAGGTCTTCTGCCGCAATATCGTCCCCTCGTGACAGGCTTGTACAATATTCTATCTGTTCAACCCGATGTGCAAGCTCCTTTGACAATGGACTTCCAACAACCTGTACAGATATGACTGGAACAACAATTGTGCTTTTTTTTGGAATTTGAGGCTCATTTTGTCCCGGGGCCTTAATTTCCCGCTGACGAGCTCCATCGCCTTTTACAAGTACCCACCCCCTTTCTTGACCTGAAAAAATAGAATCAATTACATCTGGAGAATACCCAGTAAATTTCTTTGGTACGCGTGATGGATCAGAAACCTCTCCACTTGCTATTGCTATGGTGGAATTCCAATCGGACAGTTGCGTATTCAACTGCTGTTTGTCTCGTATACGTAGTGGAATGTCTTGAGGTGGTGGCATCTTTGTTGTTGTTGTATATAACATCGGAAATGTATGCCCGGGTTGATCCGAAGATAGCAGTTTATGTATTGCCGTTTTTTTCCCTCCAGCGCCAACGAACGTAACGAGTTCATTGTTGCTGAGGTCCAGCGATTCAGGTAATGACATGTGATTTCTTTACTATTTGCTTCCTTTTGTGCATTCGGCCGGAGTCCAAATGTGCCACGAAATCTTTACCGTTACTGTTAAATTTCTCAATATGAATCTGCGTATGTGCCAAAAATCGATGTAACTGGTGAAGTCTGTCCGCGACCTGTTCTTATCGTCAGAGAACAGCTATCGGGCTTGTCAAAAGACGAAGAACTAGTTGTAATAGGCGATTATGAACCAGCAAAAAAGAATCTCACTCGGACGTGTGAAAAACATAACTACAACGTTAGAGTTCAAGATACCGATTCTGAAGATGAATTTTGTCTTGTGATATCTCAGAACAAATCATGACTGACTCAAAATCATTGACCAATTACACTGAACTCCATGGATGTTCATGTAAGCTTGGTCAGCAGCAACTGGATAATCTTCTTACAAACGTTTCACCGCAATCGCAAACACAAATGAAGATTAGCATCGGTGATGATGCAGCTGTCCGACAAGTCGCCGACGAGTTGTGCTTGGTTACGTCTATTGATTACTTTACCCCCATCGTCGAAGATCCATATGATTATGGACGGATTGCAGCATGTAATGCTGCTAGTGACATTTTTGCTACAGGGGCAACGGAGAACCTCACATTTCTTGCTGTTCTTGGGCTGCCCGAGGAACTTGATTCCGTTGCAGAATCTATCCTCAACGGAATTGTTGATATGGCAGAAAATGTAAACGGAACCCTTGCCGGTGGACATACAATCTTAAATCCATGGCCAATAGCCGGAGCGTCTGCATCCGCAACCGTACCATCCTCAGCCGTCAAACGCGTTGACGATGCGACTCCAGGTGACAAGCTATATCTAACTAAACCTTTGGGCACACAGCCAGCAATGGCAGCCAAACGAATGATCAATAGTGAGTTTGAGAAGACAGTTCGTGACAGCACCTCACGTCAGATCGAGGACATTGCTGATGAAGCAGTAAGCTGGATGACAACTCCGAATAACAAGGTTATCGAGACAGCCGGTGATTCCATGTCGGCAGTAACTGATATTACTGGATTCGGATTGCGTGGACATGCAAAAGAGATGGCGAATAAGGCAGGGGTTGGAATCAAGATTAGTGAAATTCCAATTATTGACGGAACAGTTGCCCTATCAAAATTATTTGGGTATGGTCTTGAAACGGGAGAAAGCGCCGAAACAAGCGGAGGTCTATTAATATCCGTGTGTCCCGAAAAGACGGCACGATTTGAGCAGACTCTGTCGGCCAACGGACATTACTACAGACAAATTGGACAAGTCGTCCCTTCAGGAGGGATTCACTTTGTAGATCCTAATATTGTACCCGTCAAATGATCTGTCTGCACTACCTACAAGTGTATCATGAATGTCGAAGAATGGCTTCCAAGACGCCCCCTCCAAGGCTTAACGCCTTATCAGAAATTTTCTGACAGTCTACGTCTGACCGTGGATCAACATCTCCCAGCTTCATTTCCTTATTGACATCAAGGCCTCCATGAACCAGTCCTCGAACGACCCCATCTATTTCCGATTTTACCGGAGTGTTGCCCACATATCCAAGAACTGACTCTTCCTCTACTTGTGTCCCAATGCTGACTTCGGGATTCCAAGTTCCGTCAACAGGAGCTCTAAACACTCGTTCATGTGTATACCCTTTTCGCTCTCCTGGTGTTCCATCATATGGTTGTGGTTTTCCGTCGTATATTGCTTGCCCCAACTCGTGCCCTCTATGTGTTTCGATTACTGCATCAACATCTTCACCTGCGGTGAATCCAGGCCCAAGTCCGATCACGATATCTGCCAAGTCACGCTGAGTCCCTGTGTCGTACTTTCCTTTTGCCATGATGGCATCAACAATAATTGTAGGGTTGAGCTTGGTTACCGCCCCGATTGATGGTGCAACCAGTACCGGTATATTGCCGTTTTGGAGACAATCAAACGCCTCCTGAACATCGCTGACCAATTTTCCTGTTACTCCTTGTATGGTAATATTCTCTTCATAAACTGCACTTCCAAACGCGACAGCACGTCGAACAACCGTTGGGTTTGACACTTCCGTGACAATGACCGGGTAGCCAGCTTGATGGAGCCTGTAGACAACCCCACTTCCAAGATCACCACCTCCTCGGACAACAGAGAGGTTCTCGAAGTCATGACGATTAAATGACTGTGCACTGGCACCATGTCTTTGTACATGTATTTCGCCAAGCAGCGAAAGAGCGATATCCTCTGGCCGTCCACCACCAAGGTCAAGTCCAGCTGGAGAGTGTATCTCTCTGAGTTGTGGTGGATTGTATCCCTTTTCCTCTAGTGTTTCCAGAATATGATCAGCCTTTTTCTTACTTGCAATTAGCCCGATGTACCCAGGGTTTCCATCGAGTGCTGCTTGTAAAGCTTTCTGATCAAGTGCACTGGAGCGTGTCGCCACGACGATAGCAGTTTGGTCTGTCAACGGTAGTGAACTGAGCGCTTTGCTGTACTGATCCTGTATCACGGTTGTGGAATCCGGGAAATAATCTTGACGTGCGTACTCTTCACGATCGTCAATAACGGTGATCGAATATCCAAGTGTTTCAGCAAGTTTTGCAAGTGCTGATCCTACGTGTCCACCACCGGCAATGTGCAACTGTGGCTTACCTTGTATACGGTCAATTAGAATATCCATTGTTCCTCCACAGAACATCCCTGTGTTCCCGTCTGGTGTGAGCTCATATGTTCGAATACCTGAATCTTCTTCTCCAGACAATACATTTCTTGCAGTTTGTACGGCAAGCCCCTCGACGTGGCCTCCTCCAATTGTTCCAGCAGTATCCTCTTGTGTTACCACCATTCTAGCTCCAATATCACGGGGGGTACTCCCTGTAGTGTCCGTGACTGTCAATACAACGACCGTCTTTCCTTGATTAACGTGGTGTTCAATTGTCTCAAAAACGCTCATATAAAGCTCCGGACTGGATGCTTGTCGATTAGCTCGACTAATTCTTCGTACGTTATTGTTTCATCTTCATTGACTTCCACTCCCCGAACATCAGCATCTCGTTGTAGGTAATATACGGGACCGTCGATGTCCGGGGAAAGTACTACCCCATCCTGAATTAACACAGTGACTGCGTTTGAGTCGTTTCTTGCACTCTGTACCCCAACCGTCGATTGTGGTTTGTCGATAAGATATAGCATGGCTAGAAACTAAGCATTTTATCGGCATCTGTAATGAGTTCTGTGAGTTCTCTGTGCGTTAGCGGTGTCACATCTGAGCGAACATTAGTTGTTGACAATTCTCGTGTCTGTAGGGCCTGCTCATCAACAAATAATTCACCTCCAAGCTCTCGAAACTCTTCAACATGCGTACGGATGTCAGTTGCCCTCCAATCAGTGTTCTCCATTGCGGCATATGCTCCGTCTTGAGTAAAGAGCACCTTAACATCATGTTCATCAAACCCAGCAGTAATGCCTGTGGCCGCTCGAATTCCTTCTGGAAGATGAATGTGTCCACCCGGCATGCGGGTCAAAAGTATCACGATCTTTTGCCTCATAGCGATATCACCCGATCAGTTGCTCCTATCATGTCTGCAAGGTCTGGTAACAGCCCAATAGTCACTTCATCCGGATACATTTTATCGGGGGCGATACCACGGGCCTCAACGCATATCCCACAGATTAGTATTTCTGCTCCTTTGTCCATGAGCTCGCTAAATCGTTCATGTGGCATTTTGCTATGCATACCTGTGTCAGATGTTTCTGTCAGCGTTTGATCTTGGATAGGAGTGTATATTCCGTCTAGGTAGTGGAAATAAGTAACCTGATGATCAGCATTGAGTGCTTCTTTGCCGATCCGATATGCTGTATACCACCGCTCAGAATCCCATGGGGCACCTGTTAATACTATTCCTATATGACTCATGACCGTTGATTTAACTAACTTATACTAATACTTCACGCCGGTAATTCAGTGCAAAGGTTTAGCACGCATGTGTGCGTATGTGTGCGAGTCTTGGTGCTAATATTACTTTTATACGAGAGGGTTCAATATTTATATTCCTTGCCACGTTTGGCACAATATAACAATATTGGCAGATTATCTACTATGTTAATTATCCATAGATATTTGTAATCTTCACACTGGTAATACAGTAGAGATATTGAACATGGATCTGCATATCAACGGAGAGCAACAGTCTGTATCAGCAGACCCAGACGAAGACTTGCTTTCAGCATTACGAGGCGCTGGATATACTGGAGTCAAGCGAGGTTGTGAAGGCAAAGGGGAGGGATGCGGTACATGCACTGTACTAATTGATGGACACGCAGAGTTTGCATGCCACAAAACAGTTTCCGATGTTGCAGATGCAAAAATTGAGACAATTAGCAGCCTTGGTACACAAGAAAATCTACATCCAATTCAGGAAGCATTTGTTGATCATTTTGCAGTGCAGTGTGGATTTTGTACTCCAGGAATTATTATGCAGGCCAAGGAGTTACTGGATGCAAACCCTTCTCCAACAGAGGAAGAGATCAAAAAGGCAATTGACACGAATTACTGTCGATGCACTGGATACCAAAGGCCAGTTGAAGCAATTATGGCAGCGGCAGAGAAGATGCATACAACGAGTAAATCAGATTGATTACCACAAATGAGTGAACAACATTCTCATCAGCCCGACGCAGAACCTGAACCGGATCCCGAACAGAATCTCTTGGAGCAGCACCCTCTTGACTGGGACGAGCCACCCGGAAATCGTTTAGATCCAGACGAGCGACAGAGTATTTCAAAACCGGTTGAGAAGATAGATGACAGAAAACTTGTTACTGGTCAAGCAAAGTTCACTGGTGACTATCATCGTCAGTTTCCGGAACTCGCTAAAGCAACTGTTGTCCGAAGCACTGTTCCACATGGAAAAGTGACAGATATCTCGACCAAGGAGGCAGAACAGTTGAATGGCGTTTACGCGGTTATTACACCGTGGTCAGATGTAGTGCCAGAGAAACCGTACACGAGCGCTGGACAGTCTTATCCTGAACCTAGCCCATGGGACATGCATGTTTTATCAGAGCACGTTCGATACGTGGGTGATCCCGTTGCTGCTGTTGCGGCTAAAGATACTGAAACGGCACGCGAGGCTGCCGAGAAGATTGAAATCTCATACGAAAAGTATGAATCCGTTGTTGATCCTGATGAGGCTTTTTGTAAGGATGCACCACGCATTTTTGCCGACGATGAGGTTGAGAATAAAATTGTCGGTCATGATTATGAGAGAAATCGGATGTCAAAAATTGAGGGCGAGATTGGTAACGTTGAGCAGGAATTTAACCGAGATAATCTTCACATCCACAAGACAGAATGGAAAACAATTCGTCAATCTCACGCAACACTTGAAAAACACACATCTTTAGCTTATATTGATGAAGACAGCCGATATAATGTTATTAGTTCAACGCAGGTTCCAAACCATACCCGAAGACAACTGGCAGACCTATTTGATGTTCCTATCCGTGACTTTCGTGTCAGAAAGCCTCGTGTAGGAGGTGGGTTTGGGGGCAAGCAGGCAATGGTTGTTGAGCCAATCGCAGTCGCATTGATGCTTGCTGCTGATCGTCCAGTATTGTATGAAGCAACTCGTAAGGAAGAGTTCCATGCAATGCGGTGTCGACACCCAATGAAATTACAGGTTAAAACCGCAGTCACAGAGAAAGGAGAGATACAGGCAATCGACTTGTATGCACTCTCAAACACCGGAGCTTATGGAAGTCATGGAATGACTGTTGCTGGTAATGTTGGGTGTAAGCCGATGCCGCTCTATTCGAAGGTTCCAAACGCACGCTTTGTTGCAGACATTGTTCATACTAATACTACACAAACGGGAGCAATGAGAGGATATGGCGCTCCGCAGGGGACACTTGCCATAGAAGGGCATCTTGACGAAGTTGCTAGAGACTTAGATCTTGATCCAATTGAATTTCGACAACAAAATTATATGGAAGTCGGTGACTTAGATGAGATTTCTGGAATGATGGGTGGCGAAGGGACAGTTCGAAGGATTCGATCATGCGGATTAGATGAATGCATTACAGAAGCCAAAAAGAAAATTGGATGGAATGATATTACACAACCGGACGAGGATCACCTCGCTCGAGGAGTTGGAATGGCCCTCTCTGCTCAGGGCACTGGTGTGGCGGGAGATGAACTTGCTGGAGCAAAGATTATGATGAATGAAGACGGCTCATTCCATTTACACGTTGGTGGTGTTGATATCGGGACAGGCGCGGATACGGTCTTTGCACAGATTGCTGCAGAAGTCCTTGGATGCAAAGAAGAAGATATCATAATTAAGTCCTCTGATACAGACACGACGCCGTTTGACTACGGGGCATATGCTTCTTCGACAACGTATATAAGTGGCACAGCGGTTAGAAAAGCAGCAAAAGAAGTCAAAGAGAAAATGCTTCAGTGGGGTGCAAATATTCTGGAAACATCCCCCGATTCCCTTACAACGCAAGACAGGACTGTTATCCACCAAGACACCGGTCAACAGGTAACCTTTGAAGAGATTGGGTATGAATCTGTATACGGAGATAAAAGAAGAGAACACATCCTTGGTGAAGGTACACACAGTACCGAGGAAAGTCCGCCACCTTTTGCGGCCCAATTTGTTGATGTGACGGTGAATAAGCGAACTGGTGACTTTGAGATTAATGATCTCGTAGTTGCCGTTGATTGCGGCGTCGCTATTAACCCTGAAATGGCCAAAGGTCAAATTGAGGGGGCAAATCACATGAGCTATGAAATGGCAGTGTGTGACGGGCTGACCTTTGATGACGATGGATATCCACAAGTAACAACATATGATGAATACGACTGGCCGACAGCTACAAGCACACCGCCTATTGAATCGATTCTGGTAGAAACGCATGAGCCAACAGGGCCGTTTGGTGCAAAGTCTGTTGCTGAGGTACCTACAAACACCGTACCCCCAGCTTTGAGTAATGCAATTCGTGACGCAGTTGGTGTTCGTATAACTGAGATGCCGATTACCTCGGAGAAAATTAAGTCAAAACTGAGCGAGTAAAATGATGAAGATTTCATGTACCATCAACGGCGATAAAAGAGAATTTAATGTATCCCCAGGCGATGTTATTCTGGATGTGCTGCGAGAGAACGGGTATACTGGTGCTAAGCGGGGCTGTAATACTGGCTCCTGTGGAATGTGCACAGTTCAGGTCGATGGAGACTCGACTTTAGCATGCATTACCCCTGCACGGAATATTGACGAAAGTTCAGTTGAGACCATTGAGGGTCTCCAAAGCCAAGACACCCTTCATCCGCTTCAAGAAGCATTTATTGAGAACAATGCCCTGCAATGTGGATTTTGTACTCCAGGAATTATTATGCAGTCAAAAGCTCTGCTTGAACAATCCTCATCGCCAAGTGAATCAGATGTTAAAGAGGCACTCTCAGGTAATGTATGTCGGTGCACTGGATACGTAAAAATCGTTGATGCGGTACTTGACGCAGCAGAACAGATGCCCGCAGATACAGAACCTTCGACCAAACAGTGAAATGACGACCAACAAGAATTGTAAAGGGCAAATTTCGAAAACTGAATCAATTCAGGAACATCATCAGGCTAACACAAACAAAATTGATGCTAAAAAAATTGTTACCGGAAAGGCAAAGTACACTTCAGATTTTGCGCATCGCTTCCCTGACTTACTACACGCTAAAATTGTTCGAAGTGAGATACCGCATGGCACTGTTGAGACAATTGACGCGTCTGAAGCAGAGTCGATGGAAAATGTGCATACAGTGTTAACGCCTTATTCAGAACATGTTCCAGACACCTTGTTCTCTAGTTCAGGGCAACCATATCCAGAGCCAAGCCCATGGGACATGAAGGTACTCCGTGAACATGTTCGGTTTGTTGGCGATCCAGTTGCAGCTGTTGCCGCCGAATCAAAGGAGGCAGCTGATCGAGCGGCTAGATTAGTCGATATTGAATACACAGAACGTGATGCTGTGTTTTCTTGCGATACCGCAACCGCGGATAATGCTCCACAATTATTTGAAAATAGTGAAGTCGACAACTTAGCACCCGGAAGTGATTACGAGCGAAACACTATGTCAAGCATACAAGGCGAATCTGGCAATATCGATAATATATATAACAGTGAGAGCATCAACACGCACACGACTTCAGTTGAAACGCCATATCAGTCACATTGTGTCCCTGAACCTCACGCCTCAATTGTTTATTCAGACGAAGATGACCGGACCACAGTAATCACTTCAACACAGGTGCCTCACCATACACGGCGGCAGTTAGCGCATATCTTTGATATTCCAATCAGAGATATCCGTGTACAGAAACCACAACTCGGGTCAGGATTTGGGTCGAAACAGGAAATGATTACGGAGCCAATTGCCCTTGCGTTACATCTTGCTACCGACCAGCCAGTTAAAATTGAACTTTCTCGAAAGGAGGAATTTTATGCTACCCGTGCTCGTCACCCAGCATCTGTTACAATAACGTCAGGAATAACAGATGATGGTGATCTTGTTGGCCTTGATATGCAAGCAACAACAAACACAGGAGCATATGGAAGTCATGGAATGACTGTTGCGGCAAACATTGGAACAAAAGCCCCAGCTTTATACTCGATAATCGATAGTTATCGCTTCGAAGCTGACATCGTACACACAAACTTACCGGTAGCAGGTGCAATGCGAGGCTATGGTGCTCCACAAAGCCACTTTGCTGTCGAAACACACCTTGACGAAGTCGCTAGACAATATGACCGCGATCCACTTCGGTTCAAACAGGATCACCTGATATCGGAAGGAGATGTTGATCAATTCTCTTCAGTGTTAAAAGACAATAGTGAATACGAGCGTCTTATTCAGTCATGCGGGATTAAATCGTGTATCAAAAAGGGCAAAGAGGCTATTGGGTGGGAAACAGATTCCCAGCCAGGGAAAGAATACCTTCACCGCGGAACTGGCGTCGCGTTATGCGCACAGGCAAGCGGTGTTATAGGTGATGAAGTCGGATCAGCACAAATCATGATGAACGAAGATGGCTCATTCTTGCTTTATCCAAGTGGCGTTGAGATTGGATCTGGCGCACATACGATCTTTGCACAAATTGCTGCCGCTGTCCTTGGATGCGACGTAAAAGCTGTCCGTATTGCTGAGACGGATACTGATGTGACCCCATTTGATTACGGCGTATATGCTTCTTCGACAACGTATATTAGTGGTCAAGCTATACAGCAAGCCGCGTTAGACGCTCGTGATCAAATTCTTAGTCAAGCAGCAAACCTTCTTGATGAGCCTCAATCGAACCTGACAATTTCTGGAGGAAGTATCATAAGTACAGAGTCAGAGATAACACTCTCATTAGAAGAATTTGGACGGAGAACGATATATGGTGAGAAACATCGTGATCAAATACTTGGTCAAAGTTCATACTCGACTAAAAGGAGTCCACCTCCTTTTGGTGCCCAATTCATTGATGTGACAGTTAATGACAGGACCGGCGACTACATTGTTAATAATATGGTATACGCTGTTGATTGTGGCACTGTTCTGAACCAACCCCTTGCCGAAGGTCAACTTGAAGGAGGAATGCACATGAGTTTTGAGTATGCGACAGGATCCGGGCTAACGTTTGATGATGGAAGCCCAGAAGTTCAGGGATTCCGACAATACGACTTTCCAGCAGCTACAGATCATCCACCCATGGAGACAATTTTTGTTGAGACACATGAGGACTCTGGTCCACTTGGTGCCAAATCAGTCGGTGAGATTCCGGTAAACGGCGTTCCACCTGCACTAAGCAATGCGATTCGAGATGCGATCGGCGTAAGGATCAATACTCTTCCGATTACTGCCGATAAGATTCGCACTGCACTTCAGGAGTGAACTACCCCACCCTGCTCGCGCTGACGCGTTCGCTGAGGGTGGGGCTTCCTGGTTCCGCGACGCTTTTTTTCACGGATGCTCGGCTAAGGCCGCCCATCCGCGCAGGGAGCGCAGTCTCCGCAGGCGTGGGTTTGGAGTGACCCACTCCTACTCGGTGGTGGTGGCATGATTCATCTCGACCGCC
>OBKM01001093.1_pt1 | contig 11631 bp, 12 predicted proteins | sample 1519691 | NCBI WGS metagenome assembly OBKM01 (sample SAMEA37050418, study PRJEB22526) | metagenome | biome: saline pan; feature: lake; material: water | place: Egypt | collected 2015 | depth 0.5 m
ACGAGGGGAAATTCGACTGAGCATCAAAACGCACAAATCACCGCGCGCCGAGGATACGGGGTGGTCGACACACCCGAACCTGACGTCTTCACCGACGCGTACGCCGACAAGACGCTGTACCTGCCGGGGCCGACCGAGGTTCGTGACGACGTCCGCGAGGCGATGGCCCAGCCGATGTTCGGCCACCGGATGGACCGGATGACCGACCTCTACACGACGGTCGTCGAGGACACGAGGGAGTTTCTCGATACCGACAACGACGTCATCGTGCTGACGGCATCGGGAACGGAGTTCTGGGAGGCGACGACGCTGAATCTCGTCGAGGACCGACTGCTCGTGCCGACCTCGGGGGCGTTCAGCGAGCGCCAGGCGAACGTCGCCGAGCGACTCGGCAAGACCGTCGACCGGGTCGAGTACGACTGGGGACAGGCGGTGAAACCCGAAGACGTGCGGGCGGCCCTGGAGACGGGTGCGGGGTACGACGCCGTGGCGATGGTGATGAACGAGACCTCGACCGGCGTGCGCAACCCCGTCGAGGAGATCGGCGACCTGCTGGGGGAGTACCCCGACACCGCCTTCGTGGTCGATGCCATCTCCTGTCTCGGCGGCGACTACATCGACATCGAGGCCCACAACGTCGACGCCATCTTCACCTCGACACAGAAGGCATTCGCCATGCCGCCGGGGCTTGCCGTCTGCGTGGTCAGCGACGCGGCATACGAGCGCGAGCGCGAGCGTGACTCCGCGTCGTGGTACGGCGGCTTCCAGCGCTGTCTCGACTACTACGACCGGACGGGACAGACCCACTCGACACCCGCGATTCCGCTCGTGCTCGCCTACCGCAGGCAGATGAAACACATGCTCGCCGAGGGGCACCGCGAGCGTGACCGCCGGCACCGCGAGATGGCCGCGTACACCCGCGAGTGGGCTCGCGAGTGGTTCGGGCTCTACCCCGAGCAAGGCTACGAGTCACAGACGGTCACGTGTATCGAGAACACCCGCGATATCGACGTGGCCGAGACCGTCGCACGGGTCTCGGCGGAACACGACATGGTCTTTTCGAGTGGCTACGGGCGACTCGGCGAGGAGACGTTCCGCATCGGTCACATGGGCGAACACACCGTCGAGAGTATCCGCGCCCTCACCGACGCCATCGAGGACGTTACCGGACTGTGAAGCGGTGGTGGGTGCGAGCCCCGGCAACCGGTGAGCGCGGTCGAGTTCAGACCGAAGGAGTTATGTTCCGGTGAGACTAACATCTAAACTCCGGTGAATCGAACGATGATAGAACTACTCAGTGCAATCGGTACGGTCGTAGTGGTGTTACTTGCGCTGCTCGCGGTCGTGGCACTCTGGTACGAAGCCAGCAAGGTACAGCCACGCCCGAGCATCGGCCGCTACTGACTCGGAGGTGTCGCTTTCGACTATTGACGGTGTCTCTGCTCGAACGGGCAGACGCCACTGACCGCACGGCGGTCACGCTGTTTCTCACCGGCGAGCCGTTGCTCTCCCGCGGGTCGGATATCGACCACGCGCCGGCAGTCGCAACCGGGGAGCTCATAGTGATTCTTGCGAGTCATTCAGGTATCGACCGCCCGACGATGGGCGGTCGTACCGGTACACAGTCGCATTAACCACTATCAGTCGTCGGCAACGTCGGGTTCGGGCCGGTAGGCCTCGCTTATCTGCTTCCACTTGTCGGTCCGGAACCGCCAGTAGTTGATGGCCGCCGGGACGGCAGTCTCCGCGACGAAGGCGAGATACAGCCCCCACAGGCCGAGCGCGGGCACCGTGACACCGGGGGTCGACCCGACGAGCGGGAGCGACACCGCCGGCACGGTCAGGCCGGCGGCGCCGAGATACGCGAGCGGGATGGAGACGCCGAACATGCCGAGAAACTGGCTGAGGAAGGTGATACGGGTGTCACCGCTCGCGTCGAGTGCACCCGCGGCCGCGCTCGTGACCCCCTGGAAGAGGACCGCCAGACAGGCGGCGTACACGAGATTGACCGCGATGGGGACCTCGGGACTGGTCGGGCTGTCGGCGAAAAGCACCACCACCTGCTCGGCAAAGACGGCGACCAGAAGCGCGGAGACGAGATACGTCGCAACCGAGAAGCGGATGATATCCCGCCCGTAGGCCTCGGCCTCGCGCTCGCTGTTCTGGCCGAGTTCCTGCCCGACCAGGCTGGAGGCCGCGAGTCCGAACCCCCAGCCCGGCGTGTTCATCACGCCCCAGATGCGTCGCGCGATAACCCACGCCGCGACGGTGTTCTCCCCGAAGATGTCGAGGATACCGAGCATCGGGAACTCGGCGGTCGTCCAGACGAGACCGCGCAACCCGACCGGGAGCCCGATCTCGACCAGGTCCGTGATGGTTCCGCGGTCGGCCCAGGCACCCGTCGGGGACACCTGCACGGGGAAGGCCCCGACGCCGGGAAACCGGCCCCAGACGAGTCCGAGCGCGAACGTCGCCGTGACCGCGACGTTCGCCAGCACCGTCCCGAGTGCCGCGCCCGCGACCCCCCAGCCGAGTCCGAAGATGAACACGGCGTTCAGGACGACGTTCGCGAGTGCGCCGCCACCCCGCACCTGCATCGCGGTGTAGGCGTCGTCGCTCCCGACGAGGACGCGGCTCCCGACGAGGTTCAACGCGGCAAACGGGATGCCGAGTCCGACGATCTGCAGGTAGGTCACGCCGTAGCCGAGTGCCTGCTCGTTGCTGGTCAGCACCGAGATGAACGGCTCTGGGACCGTCCAGAAAAGCACCGACAGCGGAACCGTCGTGACGACGGCCAGCAACACGCTCGACCGGACGGCGAGACCGAGTTCGTCGTAGGCGTCGGCCCCGTATCGCTGTGAGACAAGCGCGATGGTGCCGCCGGCGACACCGCCACCAACGGAGAAGGCAAGCCCCCAGAACGGCGACGCGAAACCGACCCCCGCAACCGCCGTGGTACCGACCGCGACCCCGACCATCGCCACGTCGACGGCGTTTTTCGACATCCGCGCGACCCCGGTCAGCACGCGCGGCCAGGCGAGTTCTGTCGTCCTGACCGCCCGGTCACGGTCGACGAGCCCCAGTCGTGCCAGCCCCAGGCCGACCGCGAGGATGGTCCACCTGACCGGATTGGGGGTGTTGCGACTCACCACGCGCCAGAGCGCGCGCAATCGGCGAACCAGCAGACCGACTATCGATTCTCGTGTCATCTGTCGTCAGTGGTGTCGGGGAGAGTCACGGACCCGGTGGTTGTGTCCCGGCTGTCTCTCGGCGACGGGTGGCTACTCGGGTTGGCGAGACGCCGCAGCGTGGCCGCGGTCACGAGCCCTCGAGATCGTCGAGAACGTCGTCGAGGGGTGGCAGGTCCGCCTGCTCGGTGAGCAGTGGTTCGACGACCTGGGCGAGCAGTTCCTCGACGACCGCGCGGGTGTACCCGCCCGCGGGCTGTTCCTCGCCGAGGGTTATCTGCCGGGTTCTGGCCCCGTCGAGTGCCGCGACGAGCAGCGTTGCGGTCCGGTCCGGGTCGACCTCCTCGAAGACGCCAGCCTCGATACCCTCGCTGAGGATATCGGCGGCGGTCCCGCGGAGCACCGCCTCGCTCTGGTCGAGTTTCGCCCGAACGCGCTTGTCGAACGGGCCCCGCGAGCGCATCTCCAGCAGGGCGAGGTGGAACGACTCCCGCCGGTTGTCGTCGGGCGCGAACACGAACCGCCCGAGAAAGGCGACCAGCCGCCACTCCGGGGGCCGGTCATCCTCCGTGGCGAGTTGCTGCTCGTAGTCGGTGATGATCTCCTCGAGGAACGCGACCAGCAGGTCCGCCTTCGTGTCGTAGTGGTAGTGGAGCAACCCGGTACTCTTCTCGCACTCGTCCGCGATATCCTGCATCGTCAGGTCGGCGTACCCGTGGGTGCACAGCGCGCTGTAGACGGCGTCGAGTATCTCGTCGGTTGCCGCCGACTCCTCCTCGGTCCCGCTCATTGACTGATTGGTTAGTTAGCGCCGAGTAAAGGGCTTTCGAACCCCGTATCGGCGGGTCAGAACGCTCTTTTCGGGGCGGGTCGTAGCCGGTCGCATGGACCTGACACTCGATACCGTCCGGATGGGCGAGACGGGTCTCGAGGTGAGCGAACTCGCGTTCGGCACCTGGCGGTTCGGCCGCGAGACCGCCGCGGGCAATCTCGAGACCGACCGCGAGACCGCGATGGAACTGCTCTCGACGTACGCGGCCGCCGGCGGGCGGTTTATCGACACCGCCGACGTCTACGGCGGCGGAAAGAGCGAGCGCTGGATCGGCGAGTGGCTCGCCGAGCGCGACCGGGAGGAGTTCGTCCTCGCGTCGAAGGTGTACTGGCCGACCCGCGAGGACGACCCCAACGGGCGGGGCCTCAACCGCAAGCATCTCCGGCGACAGCTCGATCTGATACTCGAGCGACTCGGCACGGATTACCTCGATATCCTGTACATCCACCGCTGGGACGAGGAGACGCCTGGCCGGGAGTTCACGACGACACTCGGCGAGTTCGTCCGGTCGGGGCGGGTCCACTACCTCGGGGCGTCGACGTTTCGGCCGAACGCCTGGCGGCTGGCGCGGGCAAACGAGCGGGCCCGACAGGCCGACCGCGAGCCGTTCACGCTGACCCAGCCCCGGCACAACCTCGTCGACCGCGAGATAGAGGGCGAGTACCTGGAGTTCTGTCGCGAGCAGGGGCTCGCGGTCTTTCCCTGGAGCCCGCTCGCGCAGGGGTTTCTCACCGGCAAGTACACCCGCGAGGAGGGCCTGACCGGTGAGTCGACGGCCTCTGACTCGGATGGCTGGGAGGAGCGATACCTGACCGAGGAGAACTTCGCGGTGCTCGACGTGGTCCGGGCGGTCGCAGACGAGGTCGGCGCGACACCGGCACAGGTCGCGCTCGCCTACCACACCCACCATCCCGACATCACCGCGCCGCTCGTGGGCGCACGGACCGTCGACCAGCTGGAGGAGAACCTCCGGGCGGCGACGGTTTCACTCTCGGAGGCGCAGTTCGAGCGCCTCGATAGCGCGAAGCCGGGCCCGTTCGACCGGCTATGACCGCGAGGGTCGCATCGGCGACGGTCGAGGCCGTCGACCTGGAGCTGGACCGGGCGTTCAGGATCTCGCGCGGCGAGACAACGCGAACGACGAACCACCTCGTCACGGTCACCGACAGCGCGGGTCGGACCGGGCTCGGCGGGGCCGCGCCGTCGGCGTACTACGGCGAGGACGCAGCGTCGGTCGCGGCGGCCCTGCCGGCGCTGTGCTCGGCAATCGAGGGTGTCGACCCGCGGGCGGGGCAGACAGTCGAGCGCCGCCTGGTCGAGACGGCACCCGAGGAGGCGGCGGCACGGGCGGCGGTCTCGGTCGCGGTTGCGGATCTCGCGGCCCGGCAGATGGGTGAGCCACTCTACCGCCGGTACGGGCTGGACCCCGGGCGCGCGCCGGTCACGTCGGTGACTGTCGGCATCGACGAGCCCGAGCGGATGGCCGACCGCGCCCGCGGATGGGTCGCGGCGGGTTACCCCGCGCTGAAGGTGAAACTCGGCACCGACGCCGACCGGGAGCGGTTGCGTGCGGTCCGCGACGGAGCACCCGAGGCCCGCATCCGCGTCGACGCAAACGGTGACTGGAGCCCCGACCAGGCGGTCGAGGCGCTGTCGTGGCTCGACGATCTCGGTGTCGAACTCCTCGAACAACCGGTCCCCGCCGACGACCACGCGGGCCTGAGACGGGTCACGGAGGCGGCTCCGATGCCGGTGGCCGCCGACGAGTCCTGCGTGACCGCGAGCGATGTCCCGGCGGTTGCCGACGCCGTCGACGTCGTGGTGGTGAAACTGATGAAGTGTGGCGGGGTCCGACCGGCCCGCCGCCAGATCGCGACCGCACGTGCACACGGACTCGACGCGATGCTCGGCTGCATGGTCGAGACGAGCGCCTCCATCGCGGGGGCCGCCCACCTCGCCCCGCTTGCCGCCTACGCCGACCTCGACGGCGCACTCCTGCTCGCCGCGGACCCCTGCGCGGGCCCCTCGCTCGACGGCGGCCGCATCGACATCGAAGGGGTCGAGGCGGGGACGGGTGCCCGTCGGCGGTGACTCCCGGGGCTCGCACGTGCCCTGGCCGGGTTTCGCGGCGGTCCGCTCGCGGTGACTGGGGAAAGAACTTAACGGTCGGGGAAGTAGACCCAGGTATCGATGAAACTGGCGATGATCGGTTTCGGCCAGGCCGGCGGGAAGATCGTCGACAAGTTCCTGGAGTACGACCAGGTGACCGGGAGCAACATCGTCCGGTCGGCGATCGCCGTCAACACGGCAGAGGCGGACCTGCTCGGTCTCCAGCGGATCCCCGAGGAGAATCGCATCCTCATCGGCCAGGCCCGCGTGAAGGGTCACGGTGTCGGTGCGGACAACGAACTCGGCGCGGAGATCGCCGAGGAGGACATCGACGAGATACAGGGGGCCGTCGACAGCATCCCCGTGCACGAGATAGATGCCTTTCTCATCGTCGCCGGACTGGGTGGTGGAACGGGGTCTGGCGGGTCGCCGGTGCTCGCGAAGCATCTCAAGCGCATCTACACCGAACCGGTCTACGGGCTCGGTGTCCTGCCCGGCAGTGACGAGGGGGGGATATACACGCTGAACGCCGCGCGGTCGTTCCAGACGTTCGTCCGCGAGGTGGACAACCTGCTCGTGTTCGACAACGACGCCTGGCGACAGTCCGGCGAGTCCGTCAAGGGTGGCTACGAGGAGATAAACGAGGAGATCGTCCGCCGGTTCGGCGTTCTCTTCGGGGCCGGCGAGGTCAGTTCGGCCGACGAGGTCGCCGAGAGTGTCGTCGACTCCTCGGAGGTCATCAACACGCTGGCCAGCGGTGGCGTCTCGACGGTCGGGTACGACGCCGAGGAGATCCGCGAGTACGGCTCCGGCGGCCTGCTCTCGCGGTTCACGAGCGACGGGGCCGAACCCGACTCCGCGAGCACCACCAACCGCATCACGTCACTCGTCCGCAAGGCGACACTCGGGCGCTTGACACTGCCCTGTGAGGTGCAGGGCGCAGAGCGGGCGTTACTGGTCGTCTCCGGACCGCCGGAGTATCTCAACCGGAAGGGCATCGAGCGCGGCCGCAAGTGGCTCGAGGAGCAGACCGGGAGCATGGAGGTTCGTGGCGGTGACTACCCGGTCGACGAGCCGAACGTCGCCGCCGCCGTGTTGCTCTCGGGTGTCCACAACGTGCCCCGCATCAGGGAACTCCAGCAGGTGGCCGTCGAGGCACAGGATAACATCGACGAGATTCAACAGGAGAGCAAAGCAAACTTGGATACGCTCGTGGAGGACAAAGACGATGACCTCGACCCACTGTTCTGAGATGAGTCGCACGTACACCACACTGCTTGGCTGGCTGCTCGCGGTCGTGCTCGTGGCGGGGGTCGCCACGCTCGGGGTTGCCGCCGCCGAGTTCGAGGGTGACCGGCCGACCTCGGCCGAGGCCGGGTCGGAGCTGGAGCTCGACGTGACGCTCACCGAGCCGTTCGCGGTCGGTGACGAGTGGACGATGGCGGTCTCGACGGAACTGGACGACGCCCGTCTCCAGATAACCCCGCGTGACGGTGCCGGTGAGCCGATCGAGGGGAAGGTCGTCGACGAGGTCGACCCCGAGATCGTCACGGTCGAGATCGACGACAGCAGCATCAGCACCATCGACTTCTCCGTCCGGGGCGACGTGCCGCTCATCGACTCGGCCCGGTACAGCTACGAGGACCGCGGGCTGGAGAACGTCACTGCACTCGAGGTACAGGAGCAGTTCAACGGCGCCATACGGGGTATCGAGAACGGTCTCTTCGAGGTGCATCGCTTCACCGAGGACAGCCGGAACGCCCGCCAGGCGATCGACGCGGCGAGCGTGGCAGTCGACGACGCCGACAGCGACGACGCCCGCGACCGCCTCGACGAGGCGATCGACTTCTACGACAACGCCGACTTCGACAACGCCATCACCGCCGCCGAGGACGCGGAGGATATCGCCGACAGCGAGGGCGAGACGCGACGGACGCTCCTGCTGGTCGGTGGTGTCGTGCTCGCGCTGGCTGCGGTTGGCGGCGTGGCCTACTACTGGCGGTCACAGCAGCAACCGGCGAACAAGCTCCAGTAGCGCGCGATGCGCGTGCTGGTGCCGTTCGACGCCCGCGAGCCAAAGACCAGACTCGACCCGGTGCTCGACCCCGACGAGCGGGCGGCCTTCGCCCGGGCGATGCTCGCGGACGTGCTCGGGGCCCTCCGGGCGGGCGGACACGCGCCGGAACTGCTCGCGACCGCCCCCGTCGAGAGCGACGCGCCGGTGACCGTCGACGAGCGCCCGCTCTCGCCGGCGGTCAACGACGTGTTGGCCGACCGGGAGCAGACGGCGGTCGTGATGGCCGATCTCCCGCTTGTCGGGCCGGATGCCCTCGCCCGCCTGACCGCGCCGGCGGCCGACCTCGTTCTCGCGCCGGGGCTGGGTGGCGGGACCAACGCCGTTCTGGCGCGAGACCCCGGCTTTCGGGTGGACTACCACGACGGGTCGTACCGCACGCACCGCGAGTGGGCGAGCGAGCGTGACGCGAGCGTGGCGACCGTCGACTCGTTTCGGCTGGCGATGGATATCGACGAACCCGACGACCTGGCCGAGGTCCTGCTCCACGGCGACGGTCACGCGGCGGCCTGGCTCCGGGAGGCGGGGTTCGAACTCGTCACCGGCGAGCGTGGACTCGCGGCCCGGCGGGACTGACCGGGGACGGGTCACCGTCACGTCTGGACGCCGCGACGGGTGGGCCGACGTGTCGCTCGTGGGTCTCCCTGGAGGACGGTCCGAAGGTATTAGTTGAGCCCGAACATCGAGTCAACCCACATGACGAGCGCGGAGGACGTGCGCGAGACAGTCGCAAAGTCCGAGCCGTCGGCGTGGATTCCGTTCTCGGAGATGGGGACCTGGACGTTCCGTGCGGACGTCGAACTCCGGATTCAGCGCCACGAGCAACTCGAGCGGAGCTTCGATGCCCCCTGGACGCGGGCGGTACAGGGCGAAACACAGACCTACGGCTACCTGCTCTACTACGGGAACTCGCCGGTGGAGTACCATACAATCGCGAGCGTCGACAACTTCCGCGTTCACATCCCGCTGCCACAACAGCCCGCGAACCCGAGCCAGCCCTACACGAGCACCCCGTATCAGGCGACCATCGGGCAGATCATCACGGGCAACCCGAAGACGTTCGAGGCGTACCTGGAGAGCACCGGCATCCAGGTCCGCTCGCCAGGGTGAGCAACCGTGCCGGTCAGCGCGTGCTGATGTCGTCGGCGTCACTGACGATGCGGGTCTCGGCCTCGCCGCTGGAGACCTCGTTGACGAGATCGTAAAAGTCGTTTTGCATCCCGGCGGGGAACTCGATAACGCCGATCCAGGAGCCGTCGGGTTGCCACTCCTCGCGTTCGAGAGTGCCGAACTCCCGGACCTGGGCCTGTCCGCTGCCGGCGTAGTCGGCCGGGAGCTGGACCGCCACGGTGACCGTGTCGAACCGGATGGGGATGACCGGCCGCAACATGTCCAGCGCCTCGTCGACCTGTGCCTCGACGGGTTCCATCGGGTCGATGCGGAACTTCGTCTCCTCGAGGGCCGACTCGATGCGCTCGGGCGGGTGCGGGGCGTCGTCCATCTGCGGGTTGACCGCGTTGCGCGCGATGTGGTTGATGAGCTGTCTGTGCTTCTGTGCCTTCATCTCGCGGCGTTGCTCGGCGGTGATCTGTATCTCGCCGCGCTCGATGACCTCCGGGATGATCTCGAGTGGGGTGGTCGTCCCGAAGACCTCCTCGAGCGCGTTCTCCGGCGGCCGGTCGCCGCTGGAGGCGTCCTCGAAGACATCCTCGGCGGCGATGACGTTCTCGAGTTCACCCTCGAACTCGCCGCGCTTGATCGCGAGGGCCGCGTCGGGGTCGACCAGTACCTCGAACCGCTCGCCGTGGGATTCGAGCCGGGCGGTGACCGCCTCGTCGAGCGATATCATACCTGACTGTACTTCCGGGCGGGTTAAAGTTGTTCGTGACGAGCTCGGACGGGGCGGTTCGACCCGTGCCGTCGGTTACCGGCCGGTGGGAGCCACTCACTCCAGCACGGCATCCAGCACCGCATCCGCGTTGTACCGGACCGGGTCGGTCGCGGGCACGCCGAGTGTCTCGGCGTAGTCGTCGACGGCCTCGCGGGCGGCCGGCTCCTCGGTGTCCCGCGTGTTCAGCAGGCCAGCATCGACCGTCGCCGGCGAGACGGGCGCGGCGAGGTCCTCGTAGAGGCGGGCGTAGGTCGCGGGGTCGGGCAGCGTGTACTCCTCGTAGCCGCCGACGGTCTCGCGGCCGGCGACGTGACAGAGTACGAGCGAGTCCGGCTGTGAGCCGTGGAGGATGGCGGCGGTCACCCCGGAGTACGCGGGATGTGCAAGCGCGCCCTGGCCCTCGACGAACAGCAGGTCGTGGTCGCTCGCCTCGTGGACGAGTCGCTCGGCCGCGCCGGCGGCAAAGTCCGAGATAACGCGGTCGATGGCGATACCCCAGCCCGCGATCATGATGCCGGTCTGTCCGGTCGGGACGACTGCGGCGTCGAGACCGCGCCGGCGGGCGGCGTCGCGCAACTCGAACGCGCCGGTCATCTTCCCCGACGAGCAGTCGGTGCCGACCGTCAGCACCACCCGTGCGTCGGGCGCCTCGCCGGACGCGACCGAGAGGTCCGCCGGCGGTTCGCGCACGTCCCGCAGTTCGACACCGTGTTCCTCGGCCAGGCGACTGAACTCCGCGTCCGTCCCGAGCAGGTCGTGCAGACCGGCGACGACATCACAGCCTCGCTCGATTGCGCCGCGGACGTCCGGCCGCCAGGAATCCTCGAAGCCGCCGCCGATGGGTGCGACCCCGACGAGGAGTGCATCACAGTCGGGGGTCTCCTCGATTCCCGGGACGATGGGGGCGTCCTGCACGTTCGAGACGTGGTCGGACACCTGGTCGCCAGCCAGGTCACGGTCGAGCACCGCCACGACCTCGTGGTCACCGTACCGGAGGATCCCGATCGCTGTCTTGGCCCGCTCGGGAAACAGCCCGTGTGCCAGCAACGCGACGCGCATACCCCATCACCGGCATCGCTGAAGTTAAGTTGACCGGGGCGAGTTCCCGCGTGGACTCGCTGGCGTGCGCTCGAAGCGGTGCGTATAGGTAGGTGGGGAATGTAGAGCAAGATATGTCCGAACAGTACCAGGACGAGACGGCTGTACAGCCCGATGAGAAGACACTGGCGGTCGTCGGCGGATTCCTCGGGACGGTGCTGGGGTCTCGACGAGGTCGCGCCGGCGCACTCGTCGGTGGTCTCCTCGGCGGAACGGTCGGCTATCTCGCCGGCGCAGTCGCGCCGGAGACCGTCGAAACGGGCGACGAGGACCCGGTGGTCGTCACCGTCGACGGCACCGAGACGGAGACGGTGACCGACGACGAGCCTGACAACGTGGAAGGCACGGGCGAGGAGGGTGGAGACACCGACGAGGACGACCCGACGGCGGAGGACGACGGAACCGCGGAAACGAGCGAGGACGAGACGGACGACGAGGA
>OBKM01001094.1_pt1 | contig 11611 bp, 8 predicted proteins | sample 1519691 | NCBI WGS metagenome assembly OBKM01 (sample SAMEA37050418, study PRJEB22526) | metagenome | biome: saline pan; feature: lake; material: water | place: Egypt | collected 2015 | depth 0.5 m
CCGGGGTTGTCACGCAAGAAGCGGTACACCAGCACGAATGCGATGCCGGTCACCACCGCTAACACGGAGTACGTCGCGGTGAACCCGTAGGCATACAGCAGGAAGCCGCCAATGAGGTCACCGGCAAGAGAGGAAAACGAAGCGAACTGGTTGTACGAGCCAAGCCACAGCCCTTGGTCGTCGTCGGGGCTAATCTCCCCGATAATCGTCGCGCCGGTGATCCAGAGCATACTCGCGCCAAGCCCCTGGAGCATCCGGATCAAGATGACGTGGGTGGCATTCGACACGAGCATGAACCCCACGAAGACGGCGATATTGACGATGAAACCGGCGAGTAGGTACCGCTTCGCATCGCCGGTGTCGACGGCTCGCCCGAGCGGGAGGACGATCAACAGCTGGACGAGCGCAAAGGCCGTCCCGAACAGGCCCTCGACGAACCCGGTGGTCCCGAACAGGTCGGCGTACAGGGCGAGGGCGATGAGAATTGTCGAGTACGCCTGGCTCCGGGCAAATGCGGTACTCGCCAAGGCAGCAAACTCACGATCGCGGAGCAGGGCAACTGCGTTGAATCGGGCCACTAGATAATTTACACCGTTCAAGCGGAACTACAAAAACACAGCGGAACACCGGAGACTGCGGCGTGGCCGTCGCCGGTACAGGTAGTCAAACTGGCCACTCATTCTTAATCTTGAGTCCTTTGAGCTGGTTTGCTGCTGCAAGTTGTTCTTCGAGTGCCGCTTGTGTCGTCGGTGTGGTCGTCACGGCATCGCGGGCGAGTTCGACGACGAGCTCGGCAACGAGGATCCCGTGTTCCCGGACGTCACGCGGGTCGACCTTGTCGAGGGTGTCGGCGTGGGTGTGCCCCCAGCCGCGGCCGACGCCGGTAGTCTGTGACCGGAGGTGACAGCCCGGCACACCGTGGCTGACAAACGGCCAGTGGTCGCTGTGCGGGCCAAGCCGGGGATTCGTAGCGACCGGAACGTTGTACCGGTCGCTGACGGTCGACGCTGCGTGTTCGAAGGCATCGAACCCCTGTGTATCGACCTGCAGAGTCCGCGCTCGTGCGACGCCATCGTTGTTGACGACAGCCTTGATCGAGTCGTGACTGAGTTGCTCGGCGGCGACCCGTGACCCGACGAGGCCCACTTCCTCGGCACCACAGGCGATAAACTGCACCTGCGTATCGAGTTCGTCGACACGGTGTAGCAATGCTTCGGCAGCGTGTACGAGGACAGCAGTACCGGCGCCGTTGTCGATTGCACCAGGGGCAATGTCGTGGGCGTCGACGTGAGAGGTCACGAGCACCTGGTCGTCGGTGTCGGGGCCGATCGTCGCGTGGACGTTCTGGCTCGTCGTCTCGTAGATCTCTGCGTCGACGGTCAGCGTGATCTGGTCGCCGTCGTGGCGGCGGGCAAGCTGGGCTCCCGTTTCGTAGCTGACCCCGACCGCAGGAATGGCGCCGATCGGCTCGTCTTCGGTCCCCAAACTGCCCGTCGGCGGCAACCGGCCTTCGACGTGATTCCGGTAGACGAACCCGACGGCACCGTGTTCGACGGCGTGGGCGTACTTCTCTTGGCGGTGGATGTACCGGTCGTGGTAGTCGGGGATATCACTGCGAACCATCACGATTGCACCCTCGACGGCCGTCTCCTCAAAGTCCGCCGGCAGCCCATAGCCTAAGTCGACGAGGTCTGCGGTGACGGTCTCGGCTGGACTGCGTGGCAGCGCGATGCTGTCGTAGGCGCGGTCGGCAGTCGTCACGCCGCTGTCGACACGCTCCCAGCCCTGGATGTCGAACTCAACGAGGCCTGCCTCTCGGGCTCCGAGGGCGGCAAGTCGGTCACGGGTGACAACGGCACCGCGGCGTTCACCTTCGGTGCCGGCCATGCGGTTGCCGATGTCGACGAGTGTTTCGAGGTGTTCCCACCCGGTCTGGCTCGTATATGCGGTTGCTAACCAGTCGTCCATACCGGTTTCAACGTCGACGGGGCGGCTTACTCTTTGGAAGGCGGTAAAAGACGGCGGTCTTCTGTGGGTATCAGGATGCGCTTGGCTCGCCGGCCCGGCGCAGCCGCCCCGGGAGCGTCAACAGCCACAACAGCCCCAGACCGAGCATGAACGCCAGAACCGTCGGGACGGCAAGCAGGACCATCACCATGAGACCGCGGGGGGTCAACAGCGTTGCCGCGACGATGATCCCGAAGACGATCGCCCGCCACCGACGGGCCATCGTGTCGAAGGAGACTAACCCGGACGCGTGAAACAAAAGCAACGTCATCGGGATCGCGAAGAACAGCCCCACGCCGATTGTGAGGAAGAAGACGAGCCACAGCAGACTTCGGATCCGGTAAGCGACCACCATCCCGGAGGCAATTGCATCGGTGACGAGTGTCGAGACCGTTAGTGGAGCGATCACGAAGAACCCAGCCCCAGCGCCGCCGATGACCGTCGCGGTGAGGAGGCCGCCCCATAGGAGAAAGCCCCGGCGGTCACCGGAGGGGTCCGCGAACCCACGTTGCTGGACCGCCGGCCACGCATAGTAGAGAATCAGGGGGAGTGTCAACAGGGCCGACAGCAACGCACTGAACTTGACGATGAAGATCAAAACCTCGACAGGGTGAAGCGCGACGACGATGTCCGTCGGCCCGGTGGCACCAGCACCGGGACTGAACGCCTCATTGGGGACGAGAGCAGTAAACTGCGTCATGATATCCTCGATGCCCCGCCAGTACAGGTACCCGAAGCTGGTGGCAAAAATCGCGATAAACGACCCAAAGAGGATGAAGGTCCGAGACCGGAGACTGTCGAGGATGAACTGGATGTCGTACAGATACCCACCAATATCGTCCTCGGTCGTCTCCTCGTCGGTGAAGGAATCGATCATACCAACGGCAGTGTCCGAGACCGGGTCGGCATCGCTTGCGTCGGTATCCTCTGCAGCTGTTGTCGCCTCGGCGGCCTGTTGGGCCTCCTCGACTGTGTCCCAGCGCTCAAGCAACGCAGCAGCAGCGTCCGGATCTTCGTCCATCCGGCCCTGTGCGATACGAGCGATTTCGTCTTCGGAGAGCTCGGCGAAGACGGAGTCGGGCAAGGTGTTGATACTGGCCGCGTCGATCACGTCGAAATCAATGTCATCTGGATCGACTGCCGGCCGTTCTCCCCGTGGCGGTACGACCGGTTCACGGAGGATCGAAACAAGCGCCCACGCCAACACAGCTCCGCCGGCGAGGACACCACCGCGGAGTCCAGCGGCAACGACCTCAAGCCACGATTCGGCGACGAGTGCACCCGTCGGGAGTGGCTGATCGCCGAGTATTGGAATCGACACTGCCGCTGGGAGGGTCGCAGCAATCTGTGCGCCGACATCGGAGACAACGAGTGCAGCACCGCCTATCCCACCGACCAGTCCGCCGAGGACGAGGAAGTGGCCTTTGCGGCGGTACCGGGCGAAGTCGACGGCTTCACCTGTATCACGGGTCCGGCGAATGTTGGTCACGACCTTCGAGATGCCGAGGCTGAGCCCGTACAGTGCCAGCAGAGGAATCGCCCACATGATCTGGGTGAACGGATCCGGCGGCGAGAAGACCATCCCGAAAATAAAGACGCCCAGCACAGCGTACCGCCACTTGTCCCGGAACGTTTCATAACGGACGATCTCAGCGTAGGACAACGCCCCCATGAACAGCGGGATCTGTGCTGCAATCGCAAACGAGATCGTCAGCAACAACAGAAACTCCGTGTACATCACGATGCCGTAGGTCGGTTTGACTCCCGCCTGGAAGGCCTGCTCGGCGAGAATCATAAACATCACCGGGAAGAAGACTGCGTAGGCGTAGTACAGGCCGGCGAGAGCAAGGGCCGCGGATGCAGCGACAAACAGGTACAGCCGGGGCGTGGTCAGGTCGACCGCATCAGCAGCGCGGTCGAGGATAGCTTTCCGGCCGAGATACACGGCGGCGATGACCGCAGCGATGGCACCGATAATCAGCCCGATTTTGACCTGCATCAGGATGACGTCAAACGGTGTCCTGGCGACGAGGTCGAGTTCGGCGGCGAACTCCGGATCGAGCCGGGAGACGGTGTTCGCGCGGAGTGCTTCCCAGACGTAGTACCGCATTGCAACGATCGTTCCGAGGAAGGCAACCGCGAAGGCGAGAAAGATCTTTTTCAGTTCGGTCTGAGCGTTGCTGAGAAGGTCGAATGCCGTCTCGCGGCCAGCATCAAGCGTCTTGACCGTCTCCTCATCCAACGCCGAACTCATTAGCGATGACAAGTTACCGGCTGGCGGTTATCAATCTTCTCACGTCGAGACGGACAGAAAAAGGCCTATAGGCGGTGGTCACGGTACTACAGGGTAGATGGCGGAGTCAACGGCGACGGCTGGAGACGAGGCAGTGGGTATCGAGGGGCCCCCCGACGACGAAGAAATGCCCCTCACGGAACACATCGAGGAGATGTTGAAACGGCTAGCCGTCGTGCTCGTGGCAGCCGGCATTGCGACCGCAGCAGCCCTCCCGGCCTCCAGCCAGCTGATCATCGAGATGTGGTACGACATCCACGAAGGGACCGTCGAAGCCTGTGTCGGCAATCCGGCACTCGAGACCTGTACCCCGCCACATCTCTACGGCCCGCTTGAGTTCGTACTCGTCCGGTTGCGGGTCGCGGCACTCGCCGGTCTGCTCGTCGCGTTTCCGGTTGCCGTGTACGAAATCTACCGGTTCATGCGACCAGGACTGTACCCCGAGGAGCGGCGGTACTACCTCGCATCGGTGCCGTTTAGCCTCGTATTGGGTATCGTGGGTATGCTGTTTGGCTACTTCTTCATCCTGCCGTTGTTGTTCGCGTATTTCATCACCTACTCCGACGTCCAAGGGGCCGTCGAACTCGCCTTCCAGCTTCAAGACACAATGAACCTAATCATCGTCATGCTCGGGTTGCTCGCCGTCATCTTCCAGATCCCACTGATGATTCTCCTCGCGATTATGATGGGAATCACGACCCGGGAGTGGCTCGAGGGACGACGGCTGTACTTCTGGGCGGGCTTTCTGGGTGTCGCCTTCGTCTTCGGGCCAGACCCGACGGGGATGGCCCCCGTGTTGCTCGCTGCGACGATGGTTGCCCTCTTCGAGGGGACCCTGTTGTTGCTGCGGTGGACCGGACGATGACCCAGGGGTTTTTGATCACGGCCAGCAACCGGACGGGCACGTGGTATGCCGGACCAGCTCGAAGCCATCCCAGGCATCGGTGAGAAAACGGCAACAGCCCTCGCAGAACTCGAGGATCCACTGACGGCACTCACCGACGGCGACGTCCTGACGCTCGCTTCAGCACCGGGGATCTCCCCACGCCGGGCCGCACGGCTCGTCCGGAACGCTCGACGGGACCGACACGACGACGAGACAGCCGTCCTCCAGACCGACCGCGCCGAAGAGATCGCGGCGACACTCATCGAGCGGTTCCAGTCGTACACGGTAACCGACTACGGATACTGGTGGTTCGAGACGCTGTATCCCTCGACGGCGATGGAGCGGATCGATGCCGTCCGGTCGCGGACCGAACGGGCACTCGACCGAGCCCCCGGGGAGGCGGTGACAGAACACCTCGCGGCCGTCGAGCCAGTCGTAACACCGGACCCGGTACAGATCCGCGATCGGTGTCTGGTCGCAGCAGACGCAGAGACCTACGCTGCCGCGGAAGACGCCTATCCGGAGCTCAGCGTCGAAGTCGTCGAGCGTCGGCGTGAACTCGCGGAGCTGGCACAGGGGTATGCGACGGTGATCGCTCTCGACGACACGTTCGCCGGACTCGACATCGAGGGGGATGTCCGCGTTTGGTCAGACGCCATCGAACGGCCAACTGAGGTCGTGCCGGAGCGGACCTTGGCGTGGTTCGGCGCCAACAAGCAGTCGATCACGGCAGCAATCGCGGCGGTAGAGGCGGCAGGCGTCACCCTCCCCGAAGAGACCCCGGCGCTTGCGAGTGCACTCGAGGGGGTAACCGTCGATGGAACAGTTCAGCCAGACGAGGAGGCCAAGCGAATCACCACAGTCCTCAACGAGCTCGATCAGGCGGTGTCGACGGCAGAGTCACTTGCGAACGATCAACTCCGCTCGGCACTCGCACAACGGGACGTGACCGTCGAGGGAAGTGATCTCCTCTCACTCGTCGAACAGGGAGCAAGCGTCGACTCGTTGTTGGTCCGTGAACTCGACACAGAGTATACCAGTGCTATTGATCACGCACGCGACGAGCTCGTCGCCACGCTGTCCCTGACTGATACCGAGGCCCGTCATCTCGACCACCTGTTTCCCGCCGATCCGACGTTTCCGATCGAGCGCAACGAGGCACCGCTCACGCGGCTCCGCAACGAGTTACGCGAGAAGAACACCCGGCGTGAGCTGGCACGAAAACACGAACAAGCCACGGAACTGGCCGCCCACCGGGAGCTGGCGGTGGAGCTCGTTGAACAGGCCCTCGCACTCGACGTCGATCAAGCGATTGCTCGGTTCGCTTCGGCGTACGACGCAACTGTGCCAACCTTCGTCGATACGTGGCGTATCGAGATTACTGGCGGTCGGTCGCCCCTGCTCGGCGAGGACCCGACTACGATCGAACCGGTTGACTACACCGTCGAGGATGTCGTCTTGCTCTCGGGTGTCAACAGCGGCGGAAAGACCTCGACACTCGAGTTGCTCGCGGCGGTGGTGATTCTCGCCCAGATGGGGCTCCCGGTCCCCGCAGACCAGGTTCGACTGGGACGATTCGAGGAACTACACGTCCACGGCAAGACACAAGGCACCCTCGACGCCGGAGCCTTCGAGTCGACACTCGCGGAGTTTGCGCAGCTTGCTGCCGGACGGCCAGGCGCACTCGTGTTGGTCGACGAACTCGAGTCGATTACCGAGCCTGGGGCCAGCGCGAAGATCATCGCCGGGATCCTCGAACGCCTCCACCGGTCTGACACGACGGCCGTGTTCGTCTCCCACCTCGCCAGCGAGATCCAGGCGGCGGCGACCGTCGAGATCCAGGTCGACGGCATCGAGGCCCGGGGCATCGAGGACGGCGAATTGCTCGTCGACCGCTCGCCGAAGCGCGACCACCTCGCGCGGTCGACGCCGGAGCTCATCGTCGAGAAGCTCGCCGACGAGACCGGCGACGGGTTCTATCAAGAGCTTCTCGAGAAGTTCACCTGACGCTTGGAGTAAACCGTTAAGCCCCTGGGTTGGTGTACTACGGATAATGGACGAAGATCCGGACTCGGAGTTGCTGTCCTGGGAAGAGACGGTGTTTCGCAACGAGCGGGTCTTCGAGATCGACTATCTACCGGAGACGTTCCGCCACCGCGAGAGCCAGCTCGAACAGCTCAAGTACGCCCTCAAGCCGGCCACACGGGGGAGCCGTCCGCTGAACGTCCTCGTCCGGGGGCCACCAGGGACGGGAAAGACAACGGCCGTCGAGAAGCTCTTCGACGAGCTCGCGCCAGTCGATGGCGTGTCGGCGATCCGGATTAACTGCCGGGTCAACGATACACGGTACTCGATCTTTTCACAGCTGTTCGAACATCTCTTCGAGTACGCGCCCCCGGAAAGTGGCGTCTCGTTTCGCAAGCTGTTCGATCAGATCACCGACCGGCTCGTCGATACAGACACCGCCTTGGTGGTCGCTCTCGACGACATCAACTACCTCTATTACGAGAACGAGACCTCAGATGCGCTGTACTCGCTATTGCGGGCCCACGAGGAGCGCCGTGGCGCCCGAATCGGCGTCGTGGTCGTTTCCTCCGACCCGGATCTCGATGTCATCGAAGCGCTCGATCCCCGCGTCCAGAGTGTCTTTCGCCCGGAGAAAATCTACTTCCCGACCTACGGCGAGCGTGAGGTGGCGGAGATCCTCGCCGAGCGTGTCGAGTACGGATTCAAAGAGGGGGCGATCGGGACGACCGAACTCGACCAGGTTGCCCGATTGACCGCAGAGAGCGGTGATATCCGTGTCGGACTGGACCTCCTGCGGCGGGCCGGGCTCACTGCGGAACTTAACGGCCGGAGCACGATCCAGGCGAGTGATATCGAAGAGGCATACGACGCTGCGAAGTACGTCCACCTCACACACAGCTTGCAGGCACTCTCCGACACCGAGGCGGCGTTGCTCCGCGTGATCGCAGACCACGAGGGGGAACGAGCTGGCGTCGTGTACGACGCCTTCCACGAGCAGACCGACCTCGGATACACGCGGTACTCGGAGCTGCTCAACAAGCTCGACGAACTCGGTCTCGTCACTACCGAGTACGCACAGCTCGATGGCCGGGGGCGGTCACGGGCGATCTCACTCGCGTACGACGCCGATGCGATTCTCACACGCCTCGAGAAGCGCTGAGCTAAGATCTTGCCCCCCTCGTGTAGGGTAGCAGTCCCACCAGCCGCCAACACGGGGAGCAGCCGTATCGAGGGCAGGGCGGACGACTGGGAGTAGTATGCCCCATGCTCGCAGTTCAGCCACAGCGTCCCCGTGCATCTTTATAATCGGCGGTCGTTCACCCTGAGATATGTACGACCAACAGAAGCAGGCTGCCGCAGAGGCCGCCTGCGAGGCTGTCAGGCCGGGGATGGTCGTCGGCCTCGGGTCGGGGACAACGGCGAGGTACGCGATCGAGGCCCTCGGAGAGACAGGGCCGGCCGATATCCAGTGTGTCCCCACGTCACTGCAGGCACGCACCGCCGCTCTCGAGGTTGGTCTCACCGTCGTCGATATCGACCAGGTGGCGACAATCGACGTGGCAATCGACGGCGCCGATCAGGTCGGGCCAACCGCGCTCATCAAAGGTGGTGGGGGCGCACACACGAGAGAAAAGATCGTCGCCACGCGTGCCGAGGAGTACTACATCGTCGTCGACGAACGGAAGCCGGTTGCGACGTTGTCCGCACCGGTGCCGCTTGCGGTCCTCCCGGCAGCACGCGAGGTTGTCGCGGACGCAGTACGGGAGCTCGGTGGGACGCCGACACTGCGTGAGGCAGCGGAGAAAAGCGGCCCTGTGATCACCGACCACGGCAACGTGCTCGTAGACTGTGCGTTTGGAGAGATCGATACACCAGGCGAGCTCGCAACAGCCCTTGCGGCGATTCCAGGCGTCATCGAACACGGCCTCTTCGTCGACCTCGCCGATCGGGTCTACGTCGGCACCGACACCGGAGTCGAGGTGACCGACCGGGGGGGCTTACCTCGTTGAATCGGGGCGTCGGCTAGCACGGTGGCAGACACTCTCCGTAGCTTTCTCGGTTCCCGCGAGCGTACAACACCTATGTCGCTTCCGGTTCCCGAGCTCGACGACCACGTGATGGAGGCCGCACGGCGGCTCGCACGGTGGGACCAGGTCCTCATCGTCTCGCACATCGACGCTGACGGCCTGACCAGTGCAGCCATTGCGGCCGAGGCGCTGACACGCGCTGACTGCCCACACCGGGTGGCCTTCCGGGACCAGCTCAACGAACAGGCGATCGACGAGATCGCCGCCAGCGACTACGAGGCGGTGTTGTTCACCGACTTTGGCTCCGGACAACTCCCGCACATCGAGCCCCACGCAGCCGCGGGCGATTTCGAGGTGATTATTGCCGACCACCACCAGCCGGCAGGCGAGTCTCTGACGAATGGAGTCCACTGCAACCCGTTGTTGGCCGGGGTCGACGGCGCCGCCGAGCTGTCTGGGGCTGGGATGACCTACCTGCTAGCACGCGGTCTCGGCGCTGTGGTCGGCTTCGACGCGCGTGACCTAGCGGCCCTCGCCGTCGTCGGCGCCATCGGAGACCGCCAGACAGAGGGCGGTGAGCTCGTCGGCGCCAACGCTGCTATTGCCGCCGACGGGGCCGACGTTGGGGCTGTCGAGACGGGGACAGACCTGGCGATCTATGGGGCTCAGACCCGTCCGCTGCCGAAGCTGCTCGCGTACGCAGACGACGTCCGCATTCCTGGAGTTACCGGTAATAGGGACGGCACACAACGGTTTCTCGAAGACCTACAGGTCGAGCTTCGCCACGACGGGGAGTGGTTGCGCTGGATCGACCTCGACGCGGCGGACAAACAGACAGTCGTGAGTGCGTTGATCCAACACGCCCTCAGCCGCGGAGTGCCGGCATCGGCGCTGGACCGGCTCACAGGGGCCCGGTATACGTTCCCCGAAGAGCCGGCTGGGACACCCCTCCGAGAGGCAACAGAGTTCGCGACTCTGTTGAACGCGACCGCCCGGTACGACCGTGCCGACGTCGGCCTCGCGGTGTGTCTCGGAGACCGTGAGGCAGCCTTCGAGGCGGCGACGGAGTTGCTTCGAGAACACCGCCGCCAGCTCTCTGCCGGCGTCAAGTGGGTCGAGGACAACGGGGTCACGAGAGAGGATCACTGCCAGTGGTTCCACGCCGGCGATGCAATTCGAGAGACGATCGTAGGGATCGTTGCCGGGATGGCCGTCGGCGTCGACGGTGTGGACCGATCGGTCCCGATCGTTGCCTTCGCAGAAAAATCGGCAACCGAGGTGAAGATCTCTGCACGGGGGACGCCGCAGCTCGTCGAACGGGGCCTCGATCTCGCCGCAGCGTTAGCAGAGGCTGCAGCCGCAGTTGACGGGGACGGCGGCGGACACACGGTCGCTGCTGGGGCGACGATTCCGGCTGGCACCGAGGAGACTTTCCTCAAACGGGTCGATGCGGCTATTGGAGGCCAGCTAGAGGATTGAAACAGCCCCGGCGCGTAGTGAGAGGCATGTGTGGCCGGAACTCACTGTTTGCTGCCCAGTCGGTCCTCGAGGAGCGGTTCGCCGCGACCGTCGAGGGAAAATACCGCCGTCAGTACAACATCGCACCGGGAGAAACGACGTACATCATCACCAGCGACCGGCCGGCGGCCATCACCGAGGCGACGTGGGGGTTTGCCCCCGGGTGGGCAGACAGCCGGCTGATCAACGCCCGCGCGGAGACCATCGCCGAGACGGCACCATTCACGGATGCCTGGGAGCACCGGCCCTGTCTGGTCTTGTCCTCTGGGTTCTACGAGTGGCAGGACCGGCCCGCCGGCGCCAAGCAGCCTTACCGGGTGCACCGCGCCGACGACGTGGCCTTCGCGATGGGTGGTGTGTGGCAACCGACCGAGGAAGGTCCGGTTGCGACCGTCGTGACGACACCGCCCAACGAGACGATGGCACCGTTGCACCACCGGATGTCCGTCGTGCTCGCCCGGTCGGATGAACAGACCTGGCTTGAGGCAGGGCCAGCGACCAGACAGGAGCTTGCACGGCCCTACGATGGCGGTGATCTGACCGCAGTCGAAATTTCGACACGCGTCAACGACCCGGCGAACGACGATCCGGGTGTGATCGAGCCGGTCGAGACCAGCCAGGCCGGGCTAGACGAGTTCTGACGCTGGTAGGAAGGTCACCTTTTTTCTCTAGTACCCCGAAGCGTTGCCGATGCCCAACGTGGTGGTTGGGGTCCTCGGGCGCTCGATCCCCGAAGCGACCCACCGTGTGTTCGACGCTGCCGGCCTCACGGTCCGAGATGGCCTGCGTGTAGACGCCCTCGACCAGTCGGTCGACGTCGTCGTCTGTCCAGTATCCGAAGTCGCTGGAATT
>OBKM01001095.1_pt1 | contig 11603 bp, 13 predicted proteins | sample 1519691 | NCBI WGS metagenome assembly OBKM01 (sample SAMEA37050418, study PRJEB22526) | metagenome | biome: saline pan; feature: lake; material: water | place: Egypt | collected 2015 | depth 0.5 m
CCAATCACGGAGCCTTCTGGGGGCTCAAACGGAGGTTCGAATCCTCCCGGGACTACTAAAATAGTTGACATAATCCTCCCGAGAGACATCCCTCTCGTCTGGGGGGCGCGGCCAGCTGAGTGTCCCCACAGCTTCTCCGGGAGGTGTCGGGCGTGACTGACGAGATCACTCGCCCGAAGCGCGCCATCCTCGAGAGCTACGTCGCGGTCAGCGACGGCGACTGGAATCGTGCCGAGATGTGCGCGCTCGCGCTGCTGGGGTCGATCCGCTACCATCGGGCGCAGGATGGCCAGACCGCCGACAGCCAGGAGGTGAGCGTATGAGCGGTTGGACGTGTCCGAGCTGTGGATCCGAGTCAGTGGTCAGCGTCCGCGAGTTCGTCGCCGTCTACGACTGGCGCCGGATCGCCACGGGAAACGCCCACAGGATCTGCACTCGGCTTGAAGAGTACGGCTGGCAGCCGAAGGCCAGCGAAGGTCGTGGAGACGTGGTCCGGCGGTGGCTTCGTGACGATCGGCACGAGAGCGGTCGCCGGCCCGCGCCACAGTATCTCTGTGCCGCGTGCGCCCGCGCCTGGCACGCTCGGGAGGTGCCCTGACCGATGTCCAGCGACGATACAGACGACGATATGCTGGGCGATACCGGCGGGACTGCCCTTCCTCCACAGCGACGGGCCGCCGCGAAGGCCGACAGTGCCGAAGCACAGGCCTCGCGAGCGCTCGAGAAGGTCACCGAACTCGCCCAGCGCGTCGACGAGCTCACCGAAGACGTGTCTCGTCTCGAGCAGCAACTCGACGAACAGGAGACTGCCGCGGATCTGATCCGCTCGATCGGTGCAGCCGACCAACTCTCGACAGCCCAGCGCGCGGCCGTGCTCGTCCAGACACTCGTGAATACGGCGGAGAGGCGCGACCGGAACGGACGGCAGCCGACGGCGATGCTCGACTGGAACGGTGCCGAGAACGCACTCGGCGGCGACATCTCCCGGACGCAGATCTACCGCGCGATGAGCCACGCCGACGAGCATACGGACACCGACGCGGTCCAGTTCATCGAAGAGGATCGCTCGAGTGACCAGAACACGCGGCTGGTCGTGGACCTCTCGGAGTACAACGGCTCTAACCAGCCCCAAGTTACGACTGTCACACCGGGCACGGAGGGGCAGCCATGACCCGCGGGGTTGTTACAGTGTTACAACACGCTCGGCGGGAGACACGGGGGAAACCACCACCCGGAGCACAAGCCCGGTTTCCCGGGTTCCCAACTGAGATTTAGTTGCACGGAGACGAGGCGTGGTAAGATCACCGCGGTGTCGTACCGCTACTCGAACGTATCCCGTCCAAATCCCCGTCCATCCCCTAGATGGCCGGGGTGTGACATCCGAGGTGAGGTGCGGTGTGGCCTCTCGCGGATGTTGTAACATCGTAACACGAAACTCATGGCAACTACCGACCAAACGGCCGAGATCGTTGACAAGAGCGAGCAGTTCCTCCGGGAGTACTACCACGACGCGATCGGCGAGCTGGCCCGTGCCTACCCGGGCCGTACCAGTCTCGTGATCGACTGGATGGACGTGTTCCAGTTTGATGTGGACTTCGCCGACGACCTCCGAGAGTATCCCGACCTTGTGCTGGAGTCACTTGAGGAGGCGCTGCAAAACTACGACCTCCCGATCGACGAGACGCTGGCAGACGCGCGCGTCCGTGTTCGTGGGCTGAACGACATCGATATCTTCGAAATCAGCAGCCTCCGCGAGGGCCACACGGGTCGGTTGCTGGCGATCTCGGGGCAAGTGTCCAAGGTCACCGATGTCGAGGCAGCGGCCGACGAGGCAGCGTTTGAGTGTCAGCGCTGTGGCACCACAGCTCGAGTCCCGCAGGGCGGCGATGACACGCTCCGCGAACCACACGAGTGTCAGGGCTGCGAGCGTCAGGGTCCGTTCCGAATCAATTTCGATCAGAGCGAGATGCACGATCGCCAGGTCCTCAGGGTGCAGGAGCCCCCGGACGAGGCCCGTGGCGCAACCGGCAGCACGATCGATGTTGTCGTCGATGAAGGCGAGATCGTGGCAACGGCCTCTCCAGGTGACCGAGTAACGATCACGGGCGTCCTCAGACTCCAGAACGACGACGATAGTGTGACGTTCAGCGAGCTGTTCGAAGGGCTCCACATCACCGTCGAGGACAGCGAGTGGACCGATGTCGACTTCGAGGAGCACTACGACGAGATATGCGCGATCGCGAACGGCGACGAGCCCCTCGAAACGCTTGCACAGTCGATTGCACCCCGGATGTACGGCGTCGACCATCTCAAGCGCGCCATCGTGTTGCAGCTGTTCGGCGGCGTCGACGCGAGCAACCCGACGGGCGCGGACAAACGCGGCTCGATCCACATCGCGATGATCGGCGACCCGGGGACTGGGAAGAGCAGTCTGCTCCAGGCGGCCCACACGCTCGCGCCCCGGTCACAGATGGCCAGCGGAAAGGGCGCGTCGGCGGCTGGACTGACCGCTGCGGCCGTGCGTGATGACTTTGGAGAGACCGAGTGGAGTATCGAGGGCGGCGCGCTGGTGATGGCCGATCGCGGTGTGGCGTGTGTCGACGAGATCGACAAGGTGCCCGAAGAGACCGTGAACTCTCTGCACAGCGCGCTCGAGTCCCAGGAGGTGAACATCGCGAAGGCGGGGATCAACGCCACGATGGCCGCCCGGACGAGTTTGCTCGCTGCCGGGAATCCAACCTACGGACGGTTCGATCAGTACGAGCCGACGGCCGAGCAGATCGATATCGATCCGGCACTGTTCTCCCGGTTCGACCTGCTGTTTTCCCTGCGCGACGACCCGGACCCCGAGGAAGACCGTCAGCTGGCCGAGCACGCCACGCGAGCCGATCTCGAGGCCGTGCAACACGAACACTACGACGAAGATGTCGACCTCATCGACCCGGAGGTCGACGAGGAGCTGTTTCGCGCGTACGTCGCGTACGCAAAACAAGAGATGTTCCCGGTGCCGACCGAGCCGGCGCGTGATGCGATCACCGAGTGGTATACGAGTCTGCGAGCCGAGTCGGCATCGCACGACGATCTCTCGGTGCCGGTCACACCGCGATACCGGGATGCGCTCGTGCGGCTCTCCGAGGCCAGCGCTCGCGTGCGGCTGTCGAACGAGGTCACCGTCGACGACGTTGAGCGGGCACAGGACCTGATGGAATCGTCGATGCAACAGTTCGGCCTAGACCCCGAGACTGGCGAACTCGACGCCGACGTTATCGAGACGGGGCTATCGAGCAGTCAGCGCCAGCGGATTCGAACGATTAAGGACGTTATCGAAGAGCTCGCGGACGAATCCGAGGCCGGCGCCCCACGACAGCTGGTGATCGATACGGCGAGCGAGTCGGGCGTCGACCCGCAAAAAGCAGCCCACGAGATCGAGAAACTCAAGCAAGCAGGCGAGATCTACGAGCCGATGGACGACCATTACCGGCCAACATGACCGACGCAACGCAGCACTCCGAATCCAGCAGTACCGTCACCCTCGGCGACGTCTCTTTTGACCCCGTCGCAACGCAGGACTTCCGGCTCAGCGTCGAGGGGACCAGCGGGATGGGGAAGAGCAACACGCTCGCCGTCATCCTGGAGGACCTCGCCGACGTCTCGATCCCGACGCTGATCATCGAGCGCCTCGGCGCCCTCAGCCCCGTCCGCCTCGAGGACGAGGACATCGTCGTCGTCGGCGCTCGCGAGGAGGAGGGCGTCGACCTGGCGGTCGGCCTCGAGGACCTCGACCAGATCGGCAGCTGGACCCTTGACCGCGGGATGAAGATCCTCCTCGACATCTCGACGTACGCCGACTACGAGCAGGACGGCTCCCGTGTCCACGAGGCCGCCGCCCGCGCGGTCCGCAGCCTGAACGACCGGGCCCACGAGAAGTACCGCAGCGGCGACCGGACGAAGAGCCTCCTGGTCGTCGACGAGGTTCACTACCTCGCGCCGAAGAACTCCGCCCCCGAGCCCGAGCTTGACGAGCACGTCAAGCGGTGCCGCGGCCAGCTCATCAAGGCTGCGACCGAGGGCGGGAATAAGGGGATCTCAATCGTCGTCGGCTACCAGCGCCGGGCGTTCCTCCACAACGGCGTGATCCAGCTCTGCGACGACTACATCGCCCACAAGCCGGGCGACGAGGATGTCGACCGGACTGCCGACGCGCTCCGCTGCTCGGAGGACGAGCTGGCAAACCTCGCCACCGGCGAGATCCTCGCGCGCGGCGAGTCCATCACGGACGGCGACCTCGTGGGCCCGACGACGGTCCGGAAGCGCCGGTCGCCGGACCCTCGCGAGGAGTCCTTCGAGCTCCCCGAGACACCCGACGAACTGAGCAACGTCCTCGAGGACATCCAGGAGGAGGTCGAGGCCGAGCGCGAGCGCCGCAGCGAGCGCGAGGACGAACTCGAGCGCCTCCGGGAGGAGAACGAGCGGCTTCGCGAGGAGAAGGCCGAACTGGAGGAGGAGCTCGCGAACGTCGACAAGCTCTCGGACGCGATGGAACGCCTCGTCGGCTCGGGGAACGGCGGCGCCGGCGACGGCGCTGCGGCCGAGGTCGGCGAGGGCGTCCAGGAGCTCCAGGGCCGCGTCGACGAACTGAAGCAGGAGCGCGATCGCCTCCAGGAGGAACTCGACGACGTCCAGGCCGAGCGCGACGAGCTCGCCGCGGAGAACGAGGCCCTGAAGGAGCGTGTCACCGACCTCGAGGCCGATGTCCAGGAGCTCCGGTCGGCGTTCGAGAGCGCGCGCGAGGATGTCGCCGCACTCGTCGAGACGTTCGACGTCGACGCCGACCTGGCCCCGCCGACCGACGCGGGGACCGCGACCGATGACGCCGGCGCCGAGCCGTCGACATCGTCGACCGTCGAGGGCTCAATCATGGCGGAGTTCCAGCAGGAGGCCGTCGACCGCGTCGTGTCGATGGTCGAGGACCTGAACGAGCGCCAGTGCCGCCTCCTGAAGTACATCGAGGCGCACGGCCAGACGATCAGCAGTCAGAAGGCGTGGGCGCAGCGGACGTTCGGCCTCCAGGGCGACCCGAGCGGCACGCACTACGAGGACATGGGCGAGGTCATCGAGAACGGATTCGTCCGGAAGAACAACGACGGCTCGATCGCGCCGAACGTCCGCGGCCGGGTCGAGGACGAGCTCGCGGCCTACGATGTCGACGACACGACGGTCGAGGAAACGTACGAGCAGGTGCTGGCGGAGCTGGCGGCGGACTGATACCGCCGCGGCGTCGGCGTCAGCCAGAGCTGCTCAATCGGCCGCCATCTGTTCTACCAGACAACACGCACGCAAAGACAAATTATATAATTTCTGAGTATATATGTCAGTCTAAATGCGAATTCTGGTTGCTGGAGTAGTGATATTGCTTTTTATCGTTGTCATTGTGTCCGGTTACATGTGTAAGGAGGAACTTCTTCGCTTCATCAGGGCGAGCGGTAGTATTGATAAACCCGGGTGGTATGAGCCAATTAGAGCAATTCATTATCACGGTAGCCAGTATAAAGATCACATGGGTGATTTTGCTGATAATGAATAACTTGGACCAGACGAATTAGAGAGCATCGGGTATGTAGAAATTAATGAGGAAAATCAAGATAGCGATGAAGGTGACAACGAAAATGGAAAGAGCGATGAAGTGGTTTACATCACTTCGCGAGGAGAGAATGCTCTCAGTCAATTTCGAGATGAGCAATTAAGATATGCAAGGATCAATACAGTTCAGAATGTTTCTCTTGTAGTTGCAGTTTTGAGTACCGCATTTTCACTTATTATCAGACTTGAACTGCAGAGCAATGCTTTGCTTCTCTCTCTCGGTGTCCTAACGGTTTTGATTGTTGCAGCAATCTTGATTGATAACACGCTTGAACCAATCTATACTGCCCCTGACAACCCTGCAGACATCCCTGATTAATAACGCTCCGATGATCTTGGCGTAAATTGTACGAGATACGCGCCCTATATTTTGCACGGGGTTTCCTAACAGAATACGGAGAGGATTGTTTCGCTATCTTCGGTAACAGCTGTATTACGCGTTGGTCGGCGGTGCTTCATGCACGTCCACGATCGCGTCAGGTGAGATGTCGCCAGCGACGATTAGTTCTGTGTGTTCGCGATCTCTCTTGGCAGCCGATCTGATATCCTCGGGACCGTCAACTTGGACGATGCTCTCACGATACAGCTGAACGATATCGTGCGGTGAATCGGCGTGTATCATTACGTCTGCAGCAGCGGCCCGATAGTCGATGAGATCGGAGATAACGCTCATATCGGCCAGATACATCGGGGCGGTGATGCTCTGAACATCAACCACCAGTACTGCCTCGTCAGCAGAGAGATCGGGCCATTGACGATACGACTCTTCAACTGACGCCCCATCAAGATGACAATACGTGACCTCGGTCCGGTTGAACGGAAACGGGTCCTCGTAACCCAGTTCATCTAGTGCTTCTTCAATGAGCTGTACTGATACATCACCGGGCTCGTCACACAATATCCCCTCGGCGAGGATCGGCTCAACATACTCCTGCTGGGTCCGGTGAAACGCGTACATACCCACTGGCGTCCTGTACTCAGACAGCCACGCCATGTCTCCTCCTCACCTCGTGGTGTTCGACTAACTCTCCAAGTGCCGAGACATCGTGCGCACATACAGCGTGTCGGCCTACCGCAGATGGGTATGGCTGTACCGTCGTAAAAAAGCGCGAACCGCTCGACATCAGCTCACCGACTCGTCGTCTGGTGTTGACTCTACAGCGGTCTCCACATTGACGACGACTGGCGCGGGCATCCGTTCGATACCCGCAGTGCCGGCTCGTTCTGCGCGGACGTCCTCAACCGTGAGATCCTCTACGCCGAGTGCGGTGAACGCGGCGACCACATCGGCTGGTGGGATGCTATCGTCGTACCACACCCGCTCAACCTCCGCCGCAGACACGCGATCGTGATGCCCGTCTTTGAGTGCCTGTACAACGTCCTCGGGGGGAAGGAGTGGTTGGGTAACGATATCGATCGTGACGCTTGCGTTATGATCACGCGCAGCCTCGGCATCTTCGATGGCGCTCTGTAGTCGGTACGTGACATCGTCGCCTGCCGACTGCAGTCCGGTATACAGAAACGCAAGTGTATGCTGGCAGCGGGAACGCAGCGATGACTGCATCGCCTCGGGGCCTGTAAAGACGCGCTGGAGTTCATCGTCTGTCAAAACCATGTAGAGAAACTCAAGTTCACTGAACGTTTCGTACAGACGCGAATAGAGGTTCCCGACGAGTTCGTCGCGCGCATCACTTTCTCGCCGGTCCGGATCTGCAAGTAGTGCTTGATCGAACTCACTCAATAGTCCCGAGTTGCGTTGGTGTTCGTCACTCATTACTATCGTCTGCATCTTGGCCGAAGTCTCGGACTATGTCCTGAAATTGGTTCGTTCCGGACGGACCAATCGTCTCTGCAGAATCACGAGGGAGGCCCAGCGCAGCGTTAAGATCGTCGCGATAGCGGCCTGCAGTTTTACTGTTGAGTTTAAAGTTTAATTGGTATTCTCCGGATGCGTGTTTCGATCCAATACTGTCTTGTAGCAAATTAACTCGCACGGGATAGAAATGGTCGGTTTCAGGATCGAAGACTGACCCCTCGTTTACTTGGAGGATGACACTTACCAGCCGGTCGAACTCTCGTTTTAGATCCCGTGGTGGGGTCAGCTCGTCAGCGGCATTTTGTGTTTGGAATTGCGTCTCCTTCGTAGTAGCTCTAACCCGGGCTATAATCTCAGGCTCTCTGTAGTATAGACGACTCTCAGGATCAATGGTGAGGTTGATGCCTCGCTCGGCGGCTTGCTGGTTGATCCAAGTCAGGAACTCCCGTTTTGCCTGTGGGTAGTCTGTCATACGTCCCTAATCGTTGTCTCCGTTGGTATCGTCAAGATCATCAGGTAGTTCTTCGATCGGTGTGAGAACCACTTGGACGAGGTCGTCTTTTTCAAGCCCGAGTTTCTCGACTTCCGAACTCGGGATCGTGATCCGGTTATCCTCACGAACCTTCGCAGTGAAGATTGCGTTTCGCTGGAGGAATCGCTGGACGAACACCCGACCAGTGTTCTGGAGGTCGTCGAGATCGGTTGCGTGTCGGACCAACTTTCCCAGCGCCTCGTCCGGGAGAGCGTTGATGATCGTTCCAAGTACGTGCTGATCGCTGTCTGTCTTCTTGCTCACACCAGATCTATACGACCCCTACTTATATACTCCACGCTACGTTTCACGTCTGTAAACGTAGTAAATAGTCAGACTAATCAGTATCAATGCATTCACTGCCTTTGTGTCCATGCAGACGGAGCGTGACAAGCTGACCCCGGGCAAGCAACAGCTGGCACACAACTAAGCGTGACCACTGTCACGTTGCTGCCTCTGGACACGGACCGGAACAAGTGGTTTCGGCCAATGACCGTACAGGCGCAGCCCCCAATACGTCACACAATCATGAGCGAGTCACCAACACCTGAGAGCGCACGTGACGAGGAAACAGCACCGTTCAGAATCACACCATCGTACATATTTATCGAAGGTACCACGGTTTTTTCACATCAGTACCTTCCCGATGCCGTATTCAATGAGCGGACACTGACTATCGAACAGGTGGCCGACAGCGGGGAGATCTCCGTATCGATTTCTGGACGAAGTACCACCGGGGACGGAGAATCCGGACATCGTGGTGCAGATGGGCTTGCATCGACCGTACTAACATCAGACCAAGCTTACCAGTTGGCAGATGCACTGATCCAGTTCGCCGAAGCCAGTGCGGACGGAGAATAAACACACAGAGCCGACGTAAAATACGGACAAGTTCGGAAAGTCATATCTATTGTTGGGGTGGTGGTATCAAACTGGGATCAATCACCATCAAAAAATGCACAATAGCCCGATATTGAGCACATCAACGAATGTTTGCTCCGCGTGAGCACAATAAAATAGACCGACTACTCCGAACAGTAGGAGAAGAGCACTAGAACAAGAATGGCTGTCACGTAGGCACAAATACAGCCAGGCTCTAGCTGGAACTGACAGGCCGCACTGGTGGCGCGTTAGGTGGCCCGGACACAAGCACTATCACGTTTACTGAACAGCACTTCTCGTATGTCAACACTCGAAACGGACCTTGTCGAGCGAGAGCGTATCGTCGGGCTGTCGGCGTTTCAGCGGGTGATTTTGACTGTGCTGGCCGAGGATGCACGATCAGGTGTTGGCGTCAGAGACGAACTTGAGGCGTATTACGACGACATCATTAATAACGGACAATTGGTACCCGAATCTGGACGAGCTCGCCGAGCAAGGTTTGATTGACCGCGAGCAACTGGATGGCCGCACGAACGAGTACACGATCACCGACGCCGGGTACGAGGCACTCCTCACGCACCTCACGTGGCAGGCCGAGCGGATCGAGACCAACGACCAGCGGGCGCAGCGTTGGAGTCAGTCACCGAGGCTGCAGTTGACTGGGCGTCGCGGTGGCAAATACACTCAGACGGGCGACGCTACGGCGCGGATGCACTGATGGCGCGGTCCATCCTTGGTCGGCATTCTTTTATTTGCGAGTTCGCTACGAAAGTGTAATGCGGTTGCTCTCTGCCGACCGAGGCCAGTCTATTCAGGTCGGAGCGGTCCTCTTGTTTGGGATTCTCATCGTGGCGCTCGCCGTCTGGCAGGCTGTCGGCGTACCGAACCAGAACGAACAGGTCGAGTTCGATCACAATCAGGAGGTCCAGCAGCAGTTGACCGAACTCCGGGGGTCGATTCTCTCGCTGCCGGGGTCGACAGTTGGCCAATCGACGACGGTCACGCTGGGAACGCGCTATCCAGCACGGGCGATTACGATAAACCCACCGCCGGCGAGTGGCACGATCGAAACTGTCGGGACGACCGACAGCCGCAGCAATATCACGATCGCTAATACTACGGCTGGCGGCGAACTCGGCGACTTCTGGAACACGACACCTGGCGATCCGCAGACGTACAACACGGGGCGAATCGAGTATCAACCCAACTACAATGTCTACGGTGACGCTCCGACAACAGTCTATGGGCAGAGCGTTCTGTACAACGAGTTTACCGGGACCGATCGGCGGCTCGCACTCAGCGAGCAAGCGCTCATCGACGGCGACCGGATCACGCTCGTCACGCTCAACGGGTCGCTGCGTGAGAACCGGATCGATTCGGTCGGCATCGACCTCAATCCGGTGAGTACTCGGACGCGAACGGTCGAACTCACGAACAGGACAGCCGGTAACATCACGATCACGCTCCCGACACAGCTGGACAGCGGGCAGTGGGACGACTTACTGGCAGACGAGGAGCGCGTCAGTGATGTCCGCCCTGGTGATGGCGACACTGTCGTGATCGAGTTACGGCCGGGGACCTACGATCTCCAGCTGGCAAAGGTCGGGCTCGGCACTGGAGTCGGCGACGAGACCGAACAGTATCTAACCGATGTCGGCGGGACAGCGTTCAGTATCAACAGCGACGAAACACAGACCGTGACCGTTGAGGCGCGTGATCGGTTCAACAGGCCGCTATCGGGGGTCACGATCAACGCGACAGCAGAGAAGAATGACACCGCCTTCGCGACGACCAAAACGACCGGCCCGGACGGACAGGCTCGATTTACGTACGATCCGGCTGCGGATGCCGAGGGCCAGCTCAATACACTCAATTTCACATACCAGCCGAGCGGTGAGTTCACCGCGAGCGGGCCAGAGAGCGTGCAGATGACCGTCGATGTCACGGCCAGTACGAGTACGCCTGTGAACGGGAGTCCGAACGTGTACAACGTGACGTGGGCGACGGAGGCAATGTCTACACAGGAGGGGGTGACAGAGGCCGGCGCGAATCGGCTAAATATCACCGTCGATCAGAGCCAAGAGCCAGCAAATATTGACCTGATTGCCGATGTCTTTGACGGAACCAGGCCCATTGAGGACGCTGCAGTTGACCTTGCGATTAATACGACCCCTGACTCGTCCAGTATCTCGCTCTCGAATCCGACGGGGTTCGAGTATACTGATGCGCAGGGGCGAGTCACCGTGTCTGATGGGTTGCAGGGACTTGGCGGAGCAAGCGACGGTGACGAAGCCCAGCTGTACGCGACAGCTGGCGACGATGTCTCTCGTTTATCCGTTCAGATTATCAGACTCGATGGGACAACGATGGCCGATCGTACTGACATACCATCTGCGATGACGACGAACGGAGCTGGTTCGATTGTCGATGTGAACATCAGTACGACCGGCACTGACGATGTCGTCATCACTGGACTAGGAATTGAGTATGCTTCAAGCGGCGGAAACGCCGAGGTGATAGCTACTAACGGCGGTACGAACGAAATTGCGTTTACTGGCCCCGGACAGTACAACGCCGGAGGTGGAAATGCAGGAGTTGACATTGGAAGTCCGCCTGTCACTTTTGAAGATGGTGACGGTACAAACGAGATAGTCGCAGGAGGTGATAGCACGACGATGACACTAACTGAATTCAAAGTATGTGTTTAGCCCGAGCTGATTTCGCCACCGTCTC
>OBKM01001096.1_pt1 | contig 11597 bp, 10 predicted proteins | sample 1519691 | NCBI WGS metagenome assembly OBKM01 (sample SAMEA37050418, study PRJEB22526) | metagenome | biome: saline pan; feature: lake; material: water | place: Egypt | collected 2015 | depth 0.5 m
GCCCAATTAAAACGGGACGTCATCGAGCGGCTCCTCGGTCTCCGGCTCGTGGTGGCGCATCTGAATCTCGATGCCGTCGGCGGAGAAGCCAAAGAGGTCTTCGGGGGAGAAGATGAGGCGGAAGTCGTGCTCGTCAAAGAACGGCTCGAACTTGCGCGCAAACTCGTCGAGACGCTTCAGGTAATACGCCGTGTTCTCGTCAGGATCGTCGGGGTCCCACTCGCTGGCCAGCTTGCAGTGCTTGAAAGCGGTGACATCCGCATCCGATCCGGTGATGTAGTAGCGAATGCGGTCGCCTTTGCGCACGGGCTGGCCGGTTGTCTCGGCTCGCTTCTTGGCGAGTTCGTATGCCGCTGCGCGCGGCCGCTTGCCGCTCTCGACGTCTTCTTCGTACTGCTCGATGGTGTCCTTGAGCGACTCGGTGCGCGCGAAGCTGTCCACGCTCTCCCAGTCGTGCTCGATGATGCGGTCGCGCGTGTCGACGTACAGGTCGTGCAACCCTTCGATGTCCTCGTTGAGCATCAACCGAATCGCCCGTCGTACGAACCGCCGCCCGAATTCCTCGTTCGAGCGCGAGATGAGCGAGGAGCCCTTAAACTTCAGGTCGCCGTCGTAGGTGAGCAGCGCGTAGTTCTTCTTCTTGTAGGAGAGCATCTTCTGAAATCGCCCGTCGAAGCCCACCCGAATGCCCTCCGGCATGGCGCTGGTCAGCGACCGGGTGAACTCAATCTCGGCCTCCTCGCCGCGCACGCCGTTGGGCGGGACAAAAAGGACGCCGTCGGTGTCGACCTCGATCACGGTGCCGCCGCGCTCCTGGATCTCGTCGATGAGCTGCCGCAGCAGCTCCTGGCCGATCGACGCCACGCGGTCGGCTTCGGAAAAGTCGTTAAACGCTGCAAGCGTAAATCCAAGTTGTCCGTAGAAGCTCTGTCCAATCCAGTTGAACTTGCCGTTTCGCCCGGCTAACACGGTGTGATTGTCCGCAACGGTTACGCAATGGATGGATCCTTCGTAAGAAACCCGCTCGCGATGCTCGTCCTTGATGATCGGTGTCATCCCACGACCACCGGGCGGATTGATTCCAATTCGGTTGCAATCGCCCTCAGTTCGAAGGAAGCGCCCATTGTATCCTAGATGGTGCGCCAACTGCACAACACTGGATGCGAGACGATCGCTGCTCGTGGAGTATCGATAGAAGAACGTTTGGTCACCATCCCCTTTGTACAGAGCATCGAAAAGAGGCTGGACGTGAGGAGCTGCATGCCGGAAAACCCCGGAGGAGGTTTTTCCCTGCTGGAGAGGGGAACGAGGAGGAAGTCGGTGGCGGCATTTCGTTTGGAACAGGTCGCTGGCCTCGATCCACTGGTAACCCGTCTCGCGATATGCGTTTACACGACTGGTCAGCAGACGATGGTTGGGAGTAATCAGGAAGTCCACGAACTGGTTTTCGAGGCGAATCATCTCTCCCCGATACGTCGATTGCTCGTGGACACGGGTAACCGGCTTGATTTCGGCCTGCAGAGTGTCCGGGTTGAGCGAGTATACCAGATCGCCCTCTTGGACCTCTTGGACATTCTTCGGCCCCTCAATCGTCATGATTTCAGTTTCGGGGTCGAAGCAATTGATCAGAATCTTGTATGACGACTGCCGCGCGTCAAGCTCGCTGCGCGCTTCTTCGGTGTCGGCGTCGTTCATAGCCTGCTTGGCGTCCAGGCGGAGGTCCGTGAGCCGGTCGAGGAGGTCCGGGAAGAGCCCGAGGTCGTCGTCCTCCGGTTGGATGTCGTAGTTAAGCATGATGGACGGGTACAGGCTCTCGACGTCGGCGTAGACGACTGGGCCGAGCACGCCGGTGATGAAGATGTCCGTGTAGCCGCCCATCGACTGGCTGCCCCACTCGCTGCGTGGCAGGGCGTGGCGTCGTCGCATGTACTCGCGCACGAAGAGCGCCTCGATCTTGGCCGCCGGTCCGCGCCGCGCCGCCGGGCCGTAGGTCATCGGGAGCATCTGCGTGAGGTAGAAGGTCGAGCCCGACAGGTGCCGGGCGAGCCGCTCGGTTTCAACGACGTCGTCGAGCGCGTAGTCGAGCAGCTCCTCGCGCCGCTCGTTCCAGGCCGTGGAAATGTCGGTGCCCTCGATGTAGGTACGGTCCTCCGGAGCGAACCCGAAATACTGCGCCGCCGTCTTCAGGCTGTAATCGGGCAGGTCGCGCTTGAAGACGTCGAAGCTCATCACCTGGAAGTAGGTGTCGATCACGTGCCGCCCGGCGATGTCGATCGCGGGGAAGTCGACCGTGCGCTCCGCGAAGCGCATGCTGGAGGCGAAGGTGCGCGGCGTCGACCCGTCGCGGCCGACGGCGAAGTCGACGTCGTGCAGCTCGCAGCGCTTCAGAATGTAGTCGAAGTCGAAGCTAAAAATGTTGTGCCCCTCGATGACATCCGGGTCGCGCTCGTTGATGATACGCACGAGCTCTTCCAGGAGCAGCGGTTCCGGAAGATCGGCCCGCTGGTGCAGAAGATGCGACCAGCCGCGGTTGTCGGAGAGGCCGACGATGATAATCTCGTCGTCGAGGCGGTCGGCGTTCGGGAAGCTATCCTCCGTGTAGACCTCGATGTCGAGCTGCATGCGATGCAGGTCATCGAGCGTCATGTCGAGGAAGCAGGTCTTCCCCGTCTGCGTGAGGTACTGCTGCGCCGGACTCCCGATCATGTAGAGCTCTTCGGGGCGGCGCTGGTCGCTGTCGGTCCGACGCTCGACCTGCCGCACGGCGTCCCAGTAGTCGTCCCATGTCTCGAAGACGACGAGGAAGCGGTAGAAGTTGTCGCCGTCGAGCGTCTGAAAACGAAACCGATCCCGCAGCCCGCGCAGAAGCGTGATATCGGAAATGAAGAAGAACGGGAAGAAGGTCTCGTCGAAGGCGACAACCTCCTCGAAGTCCGGCGTGCGCTGGTAGACGCGCACCTGCGCCTGCTCGTTGCCATCTCGGGCGTCCATGAGGGGCACGACGTCCACGATACGGGGCGTGTCGTCGCGCCCGTAGAGCGCCGTGTCGGAGCGAGTGCCGGTGTTGAGCGTGTCGGTAGCCATACGTCGTTGAAAGGCAACTGGCGGTCGCGCCTTTCCATACGACGCGCACCCGGTTGTTGTGCCTTCACGATCTATCTGCTTCTACGCCCAAAGCTTCCAGCGACACGGCGCGGAGCATCTCAGCGTCGCGTTCGGGGAGCGACGGGTTGATCTGCAGTCCCGTGCTCAGCTCGAAGCCCGCCTGCATCGTCGTCCGCGGATGAATTCGGATGGACCAATGCAGGTGAGGGGCATCGGACTCGTAGTCGAGGGCCGTGCGCACGAAGAGGTTGTAGTCGGGATCGCCGAAAGCATGGTGGAGGCGACCCGTGGCCTCACGGAGCGCTTCGGCCAGCGCCCAGCGCTGCGTTGCGTCGAGCCGCCCAAACTCGGCCTCGTGGGTGCGCGGGAGGATCCACTGGGCGCAGGGCACCGGGGCCGCGTAAGGGACGAAGACGGCGAACTCATCGTTGGCAAAGACGAGGCGTGTCTCAGCCTGTAATTCCTTATCGATGATGGCGCAGTAGGGGCAGCGTTCCATCTCTCGGTAGCGTTCTTTGGCCTGCGCCTCTTCGCGCTGAAGGTTAGGCGGGGGCAGTGGCGTGGCAATGAGCTGACTGTGCGGGTGCGGGAGAGACCCTCCGGCGTCGGCGCCGTGATTACGGAAGAGGTGAGGAAACAGCGAACCGTCGGCCCTTCGGTAGTGATGGTATCGTGCCAGGTACGTCTGGAGCACAGCATCGATAGTGTCCACTGACATGTGGGCCATCGTCTGATAGTGATACGGCGTATCGATGATGACTTCCTGATGGCCTCGGCCGCCGCGGGAGCGATACAACCCGTTCGATCGCTCGTCCGAGGGAGCGTCGGGCGTGATGGCGGGATACTTGTTCGGAACTACGCGCGTGCGCCAGGAATCACCGTCGGAGTCACCTAGCTCCCAGAGAATGTCCGGCAGCATGGCTTCGTTGCCGGGGCAGAATGGACAGTCCTCAACAGGCGTCCGGTCCTTGGGATTATGGGGTTTCTGGCCGTTTTCAATTTCTTGCGGTCGATGACTGCGGGCTGGCGAGCAGAGCACCCATTCGCGGGTTATAGGGTGTTGACGCGCTTCTTGCTTGGCAGCTTCAGACATAAGTGGATTGATCAGTGGAAAAGACAGGGGGGCCTCAAAGTAGGTACACTAGAGGAATCAGTCAACGTATCCTCGGTAGGATCGTTGTAGGTAGGAGCCCAGGAGATCGGTGTAGAATGTGCACTGTATTTAACGGCGCTTCATGAGGAGACGGGCACAGCGGTCGTCTTCAGCTCCTATGTTATCCATAAAAGAACGAAGCAAATAACGGGCCTATGTACCGCCTTGCGGCCGATGACATTGGACATCGCTTTGGGCAGCTGCTGCTCTTTCGGCGGATGGACTTCGAGCTGTCCGGCGGCGAAACGCTGGCCGTGACGGGGTCCAACGGGTCAGGCAAGTCCACGCTGCTGCGCATTCTGGCGGGAGTGCTTACGCCCCGGAAGGGGACGATCAGCCTGAAGGTGAATGGGTCGGCTGTGGACGCCGAAGAGCGACCGCTGCATGTGGGAATGGTGGCGCCTTACATGAATGTCTATGACGAGCTCACGGCTCGGGAGAACCTGGAATTCCTGGCCGAAACGCGCCACCTCACGGACGCCTCGCCACGCATCGACACGCTGTTGAAACAGGTAGGACTGGAGGGGCGCACGTACGATCTCGTCAAGACGTACTCTTCGGGTATGAAACAGCGCGTTAAGTATGCGGCTGCGCTCCTGGCCGAGCCGCCGCTTCTTCTTCTCGACGAGCCGCGCGCAAATCTGGATGCCGCTGGGCTCGACATGGTGGACCGGGTGGTTGAGTATCAGCAAGAGCAGGAGCGCCTTCTCGTGGTCGCGACGAACAATCCGGACGAGGCCGCCCGTCACAATCGGGAGCTCTGCGTAGAGGATTACCGCTAACGGCTCGCTGACAGCGTGCCGGATCGGTTACGATGTCACGATCGCCGCAACACGATCCCCAGGGATGAGTTGCATCGCCGCATCTATCTCTCCCACAATCTACCCATCAAGGCCATGAAACAAGCTACCCTCGGCGGCGGATGCTTCTGGTGCGTCGAAGCTGTCTTTGAGCGCCTGCGCGGCGTGAGCGACGTCGTTTCCGGCTATGCCGGCGGGCATACGTCCGATCCGACCTATCGCGAGGTGTGCAACGGCACGACAGGCCATGCGGAGGTCGTGCAGATCACATACGATCCGGAAGACATCTCCTACCGCGATCTGCTATATGTCTTCTTTACGACCCACAACCCGACCACCCGCAACCAGGAGGGAGCCGATGTCGGGCCGCAGTACCGCTCGATCATCCTCTACCATGATGATGAGCAGCAGGCAACAGCCGAAGACGTCATCGAAGAACTTGAAGATGAAGGCGTGTTCGACGATCCGATTGTGACGGAGGTGGAGCCGCTTGATACGTTCTACCGCGCTGAAGAAAAGCACCAGGACTATTACGCCGACAACCCGCACCTGCCGTACTGCCAGGCGGTTATCGCACCGAAGGTCCAGAAGCTACGCGAGAAGCACCTCGACAAACTCAAGACGGAAGAGGCCGCGTGATTCACTCGGCAGGAACCGCTTCCTCCTCCAAAACCGGGCGCATCGCGTCCAGCGATCCGTCATTCGGGGCAGGCTCTAGATCGAGAATGTGCGCCATGGTTTCGTAGAGATGCACGAAGCCGATCGGCTCCTCGACGGTTGTCTCACTTCGAAAGGCGGGCCCGTGGCCGATAAGGAGCGTCTGCATGTTGTCGAGCCGGATATCGTACCCGTGCGCGCCGCCGTCAACCCGGCTCGGGTTGTCCTCAAAGAAAGAGCGCGTGGAAATTGACCACTCGTCATCGGCGAGTGCGAGCACCTCGGGAATCCGATGGTGATCCTGAAAATGAAGCGTATCCGGCATCTCGTCCCGATGATACGCCGTCAGGTTCGGATCTTGATCGAGCGCCTCGACCATCTCTCGGGCATCTGCCTCGCCCTCCGGACGAATCATGGCTACGGGACTGTAGTCAACCACATGGGCGTTGTCGAGGTCGATGTAATCGTCGAGGAGGACAACGCGATCCTGGGAGGTGGCGCTCATCCCGTGATCGGACGTGATGATGATGTTCACATCGTCCTCGATGCCACGTGCTTCGAACCCGTCCAGAAGCCGCTCGATGTACGAGTCGACCTCGCTGAGCGCCTGACCCACCTCATCGGATTCGGGGCCGTAGGCGTGGCCTTCACTGTCGACCTTGCTAAAGTAGAGCGTCATGAAGTTCGGGCGCTCGTCGTCGGGCTTATCGACCCACTCGAGGATCTGGTCGACCCGCTCCTCGCCGGGCACGCTGCTGTCGTACTCGAGCCAGTACGAGGGGCGCACGTCGTGGATTTCGGCCTCTGAGCCGGGCCAGAAGTAGGTGCCAGCACGTACATTCTGCTCTTCGGCGGTCACCCAGATGGGCTCGCCATCATTCCACCAGCGCGAGTCGGTGATGGCTTCCTGGTCGCCCAGGCTGAAGTCCTCGTCCATCTCCGGGTCGTACATGTTGTTGGAGACGATCCCGTGATTCTCCGGGTAGAGCCCTGTCACCAGAGAGTAGTGCGTCGGGAACGTTTTGGTCGGGAAGACGGGCACGAAGCGCTCGACGTGTGTGCCCTGCTCGGCCAAGTCAGACAGCGTCGGCGCGTCGTAGACGTCGAGGTAGTCCCAGCGCAGGCCGTCGATAGAGACGAGCAGGACGGTAGCCCGGTCGTCCGTAGACACGGCGTGGGGCGTGTCCGAGTCATCAGCTACACCGTCGCAGCCGAACACGAACGCCGGAACGAAAATCGCGAGAAGCAGGAGAGTGCCAAGAGAGCGGGTCATGACGGAGCGGAGGTAGTCCGAAAAGCTTGATGCTTTGACCAATGTAATGGCCCTACGGCGGAAATGGGTAAAATAAATCGTAAAGTTCACGAAAGTCAGTCGGCGGCGCAATAGGCCTCGGTAGGCGTCACCGCTTCTACGGCCACGATAGCGTCGGAGCGGATCACGAATTCACTTGGACCTACCGGGTCGTCCGGGTGTCCCCAGTCATAGGTGTAGCCGAGCCGCGTCCAGGGAAAGCCATCGTCATCATACATTGTGGTTTTGAGCTCGTTGAACCACTCCTTGTGGGTATCGCTCACGGCGACGAACCGTTCAGGGCGCGGGAAGTCGAGTTCGCACTGCTGGTCGGTGATTTGCGGGTCGGGGCAGGGGCGGAAGAGGTCGGCGGGGTCGACCCAGAGCTCTACGAACTGGTCGTAGCCGCTGTCCGGCGGGAGGCCGAGCCGCTGGTTGAGGCGCAGGTCGAGGGCATCGCCTTCGAGGTCGAGCTCCTCGCAGAAGGATTGAAGGTCGGGGACGGCAGTCACCCAGATCTCTTCGCCGGTCGTGACCGAGTCGGAGGCCGTCTCCTGGGGAGGTGCATCGGTCCAGGTGACGACGAGCACGGCGCTTTCACCGGGCTCGCCGCGCCAGGTGAGTATCTCGTTGTACGGCGTAATCGGCGTGAGGGTGGTCACGATGTCATCGGCCGATGCGGTCTCGGCGTCTTCTACCGCGGCCGCATAGCGCGCCTCGGGATCGTCATCGAGGAGGTCGGGGCCGGTCGAGCAGGCGGACAGGATCAGCAGAAATCCAGCGGCCATCCAAAAAAGTGGAGAGAAGCGCTGCGGCATCAACCAGGTCTGTTACTGCGAAATCGTCGTCGGAAGCACACGTGGAACCGGACAGGTCATCGCCCGAAAATGAAGTACAGAATCACACCCAGCACTGGCATGAGCACGATCACGAGCGACCAGATGACCTTGTTGCCGAACGTGCGCGTGGCGTCGCCCAGCAGATCAACGAGCGCGACGATGGCCAGCACGAACACTACCGTGCCGCACAGTCCCCATTCGGTTGTGGACATACGCTGAGCGAGATCCGGCCCGCACCCGGCCAGCACGGTGGCAATCAGAAAGAGGAGCGCAGCCGGCAGCAGGCGAGGAAGCAGTCGGTTGGACATAGGAGAAAGCGTTTGTTCGCGAGGAGCGGTTATCCTATCCTACGAAAGCGAGCAGGAAATTGATACCGGGGGCAGAGCGCCTGTTTAGTCTAGAGACGGACTGAGTTTTTTGGCGATTCGGTCGTGAGATCCACATGAGGTTGGGCTGAGGCGCTCTGCGTGTGAAGGGGTGCATGTTTGGAAGGAGGTATGCGGGGAGGAGGGCCGTCAACGCTCAACCAACCCATACAAACCTTTCCCCCCTACACACGTTCAGATTTCCTGTGGACATACGCGTTGCGATACACTCTAATCCAATCGAAGTTTGATCTTCCCCTATGCGTATCGGCCATCTTGAGTTTGGCGATCGCCCGCTTTTTCTCGCTCCCATGGAGGATGTGAGCGATCCGCCCTTCCGTATTTTATGCAAGCGGTTTGGGGCCGATATGCTCTACAGCGAGTTCGTGGCCTCAGCCGGACTTCTGCGTGACAGTGAGGATGCGCATCAGAAGCTGGAGATCTTCGAAGAAGAGCGGCCCATTGGCATTCAGGTGTGGGGTGGCGACATCGACGAGGTGCGTAAGGCCACGCCGATGGTCGATGCCGCACATCCTGATGTGATAGACATCAATTTTGGATGCCCGGTGCGCAAAATTGTGCAAAAGGACGGCGGGGCGGGCGTGCTCCGCAATCTGGATAAGATGAAGCGCATCACGGAGGCCGTCATTGAGGAAGCGAGCCGACCGGTGACGGTCAAGACGCGTCTCGGCTGGACGGACGACTCCATCCGAATTCTCGAGGTGGCGCGCATGCTGGAGGATCTGGGCGTTGAAGCGCTGGCCGTCCATGCCCGAACCCGCGAGCAGCAGTACAACGGCGAGGCTCGCTGGCCGTGGCTCCGTCGCCTCACAGAAGAAACGCGCGAGATGCCGATTATCGGCAATGGCGATGCGCTCGATCCCGAAGCCATCGAGGCCATGTTTGAAGAGACGGGCGTCGATGCCGTGATGATTGGCCGCGGCGCCATTGGCAACCCGTGGATTTTCCGGGACGCTAAGACCTACATGGAGACCGGCGAGGTGCCGCCTCGCCCGTCATGGGAAGAGCGCGTCCAGGTAGTCGCCGAACACCTGTCGATGAAGTGCGAATGGCTCGGCGAGCGCACCGGCGTCTTAGAGATGCGCAAGACCTACAGCGGCTACTTCAAAGGCTTTCGGAACGCGAGCAAGCTGCGGCATCAACTCATGCAGCCCGACACGAAAGAGGGCGTCTTAGAAGTCCTGCTCAACTTCAACCCTGACGCTCCGGATATCCAGCTGCCCAGTGCTCAGCTACCCGACGAGCGCGCCAAAGCCGTCGACGTCAACGAAAAGCCCGATCGCGAGGAGGTCGGCGTCAAAAAAGCCACGCTGCCCGACTCGATGTAAAACCTACGTCGGTACGACCTACGTCGACGACTTCCAACGATCAGAGGGCTCTAAAACAGGGGATCGCTTTCCGACCCTCCTGTCAGGCGAAGCCGGATCGGCATCCGCGCCCGAATCACAAGCGCGCGCTCCGACGCCTCCAGATCGATCAGCTCAGCGGGGCCCAGGTGCCCGCCGAGGCGCAGATTCCCGGACACGGGATAGCTCAGCGGCTGGCTGCGTCCCAGATTGAGTGCGTCCAGGAGCTCGGGAATGGGTATTTGCACTCGGTTGCGCACGAGGCGCGGGAACAGGTGGCGCGCGACCCAGATGCCCGTTCGACCCAGCACGCTGGACGTCTCCATCGAAAAGTCCAGGTCCGGAAAAACGATCGCGCTTTCATTCGTTCCTAGAAGCTCCAAAGGCGGAAGAGCGGTGGGGGCGAATCAGGAGCCGCTCGACGAGGGGGGCAAGTTCGTACGATATGGGCACTTGGACGCGCGATGGAGGGAGATCGTCAAGCTTGGGCGCGATGCGCTCCTTCTCCGGCGCGGCTGTGCGGACGTCCGGTCGACTGATCAGGACGACAGAAATAGCGACCGCCACAGCGCCGATAAGCAGCACAAGACTCCAGCGCACGACACGCGGAAATCTGCGATGGTCGTCGCGGGACATAGGTCTGCGTGGGAGAATCTCCGACAGGACGAGAGCTCCATTGAGAAGTTAGAGGCCACTTTGCTGGGAGACGATCCTCTGTGGCGGGGCAGGCTGTAACAGACCAAGCGTGCTGATCCAAACAAATAAGATCCAGCCGCCAGCCCGATCTGACGAAAGCTAGCGGCTGGACAAGAGAAAGAGATGAAGACGAACGTGAGAGGAAGGCCGTCTCTCACGCTCGACCCGGAGTCTAATAAGGAAAAATCTCTATTTCAAAGGGGCTCCTGTTAATTTGCAGTTACTTGAAGCCATCTGCTCCTTCTGCCTTGGGGGCGCCCCTTCGGGTCGGGATGGGAAATGTCCCTACATAGCGGATAGAAAAGCTCCCACAATAAGACGGAATATATTTCACAAAAAAATGATAACTGCGTCTGTTAGTGTGGTAACGGTCAGGAACTAGGGCAAATCGGCTCAGAATCGTTTTTAGTACCGGTCGATGGATGCCATTGAGATAGGCTGCCGTACATTGACGAGACAAGCTCCATAGCACACGATCCCACCATGCTCCCAACGACGCAGGATTTCGATCGATTTACCGTTCTCTTCGACCGTAACGTGTGCGCTGAGCGTGCGCTCATTCACGGGATGGCGATGGCCTCTCTTTGCAAGGCCGAGTTGCAGGTGCTTCACGTGGTTGACCGCTTGGACGCCTCACCGAATTCAGGGGAGGCAGGGCAGGAGGTCGAAACGGCCGTCCAAGAGGTCAAGAGAGCCACTGCATCCCACCTGACGCTCGATCACCCCGCTCAGGAGGGACGTCCCGAGAACGATCAGGTGACGTATCAGGCGGTGGACGACTCGCCCGTCGCGCCTGCGCTACTTGATGCAATCCATCAGCAGGCGCCCGATGCAGTGATTATGGGCCGGTGCGGTGGGCAGTGCTCCAACGCTCCACACGTCGGGGGTGCTGCCGACGAGGTGCTGCGCAGGGTGCCCGATCCGATACTCACCATCGGTCCAACCGGAGGGCGAGTGCCCGGATTTGCCCAGCGTCTGCTGGTGCCCGTTGACTTTTCCGAGTCGTCGCAGGAAGCCCTGCGCTTTGCGAAGCAACTTGGCTACCGCTTCGACATGCAGGTCGATTTGCTCCACGTCATCGAGACGCTTGTTGAGCCGGATGTGGTAGAGTCGACTCCGGGGATGGGAGGGAGGTTGACGTCAGACGAAAAGGCGCACCAGAGGCTCCGAAAACTGGCTGTGGAGACGGTGGGCCCTCCTGCTTCGATTGAGGTCCATACCGCGAAGGGGCACCCAGCACAGGAGATCGGGTTGTTTGCAAAACGCCACAACACCCATCTGATTGTTCAGGGGTCGGGGGCGCTACCGGATCCCGAGACTGATA